>Ga0194125_10000436_pt1 | contig 69848 bp, 61 predicted proteins | sample TA2KigC250mmetaG_FD_148626 | JGI IMG/M metagenome (GOLD analysis project Ga0194125, IMG submission 148626) | Freshwater microbial communities from Lake Tanganyika, Tanzania - TA2015034 Kigoma Deep Cast 250m | ecosystem: Environmental > Aquatic > Freshwater > Lake | place: Tanzania: Lake...
TTGAGAATCCCGCGGAGATCCCGGCCCTCCTGAGGGGAATCGCCGCCGAGATCCTGGAAGGGGCGGCCGCGCCATCTGCCCCTGCGGCGGCGGGACTGCCTGAGGCCCGAGGCGCGACCACATCGGGGGCCGCACGGCCCCACGTGATCCTCGTCTGCGGCGTCAACGGCGTCGGCAAGACGACGACGATCGCCAAGCTCGCGCGCCGCTACGCCGTCGCCGGGAAGTCGGTCCTCGTCGTGGCCGCCGACACCTTCCGCGCGGCCGCTTCCGAGCAGCTCGCGATCTGGGCGAAGAGGGCCGGGGCGGAGTTCATCCCTTCAGCGACGGGAGCCGATCCCGCGGCGGTCGCCTTCGACGGCGTGAGAGCCGGCGTCGCCAGGGGGATGGGCGTCGTGATCGTCGACACCGCCGGCCGCCTCCATGCCAAGACGAACCTCATGGAGGAGCTCAAGAAGATCCATCGCGTCGCGGGCAAGGCGCTCGATGGGGCCCCGCACGAGGTCCTCCTCGTCCTCGACGCGACGATCGGCCAGAACGGCCTCGCGCAGGCGCGCGAGTTCCTCGCCTCGACGGCGGTCACGGGCCTCGTCCTCGCCAAGCTCGACGGGACGGCGCGGGGAGGCGTCGTCCTCGCGATCGCGCGCGAGACCTCCCTGCCGGTCCGCTATGTCGGCGTCGGGGAGGGGCTCGAGGATCTCGAGGACTTCGACCCCCGCGCCTTCGCGCGAGCGCTGATTCCGGTGGAGGGGGACGAGTAGGAGATCTCGGGCCGCGGCGGGAGCGACGGTCGACGGCACGCCGCTCGCTCTTGTCCCGGCCTATGGCATCCGATCGACACCGCTACGGCCCGGCGAAGGGGGCCGCAAGGGGCCCCGATCCGCGCGAACAGATCCTGTCTGAGGGGCCTCGCCAGGCGAGCGACGCCGATCTGCTCGCCGCGATCCTCGGCTCCGGCTCAGCGAGCCGGCGCGTTCACGACATGTCGGCGCGGCTGCTCGAGGACGGCGGACTCCACTTGCTGGGGCACACCTCGCCGCAGGCCCTGCTCGAGATCCCTTCCGTCGGGCCGGCCCAGGCATGCAGAGTCCTGGCCGCTGTCGAGCTGGGGCGCCGCGTCTGGGTCCGCGCGGGGCCGGCCGAGCGCCCGGTCCGTGGACCGGAGGACGTGCAGGAGCGCTGCAGGGGATACGCCGCGGCGCGCAAGGAGCATTTCCTCGCCCTTCACCTCAACACGCGCCAGATCGTCGTGCGCGAGGAGCTGGTCTCGGTCGGGAGCTTGAACGCGAGCATCGTCCACCCGCGGGAGGTCTTTCGCAGCGCGATCCTGGAGAGCGCGGCGTCGCTGATCCTCGTTCACAACCACCCGTCGGGGGACCCGACGCCGAGCGACGACGACATCAGGATCACGATGCGCCTCGCCGAGGTCGGCGAGCTCGTCGGCATCCCGCTGACCGACCATGTGGTCCTTGGGGAGAGCACCTACTACTCGTTCAGGGGATCGAAACTGTTGAAGTAGGGCGAGCCCTCGTCGTTGCCCGTAGGCGGGGGGAGGCTCGCCTGGGACGCCTTCATCGGCCGGGGGCGGGGGCGCGACGCGACATCCGGCCCGTCGCTCGGGGCTGCGGCCGGCGCAGGGAGAAGCCGAGGACGGCCGCAAGGCGACAGGGGCCGCCCTGTCGACACGGCTTCTCGGCTCCCCTACAATCCCGCGCATGCAGCCACACGATCCACATCTACCCAACCAGGACCTCTTCGCCCGGATGGAAGGGCTTCCGATCCTCGTCCTGGGCGACCTGATGCTCGACCGCTACATCTGGGGCGACACCGCGCGGATCTCTCCGGAGGCCCCGGTGCCGGTCGTCGAGGCCCGCGACGAGACCCTGCGACTGGGAGGGGCGGCCAACGTGGCCCGCAACATCCGATCCCTCGGAGGGCGCCCGTGGCTGGTCGGGGTCGTCGGGGACGATCCCTTCGGACAGGACCTCCGGCGCGAGATCGGCGCCAACGGGATCGCGGCCGACCGGATCTTCACCGATCCCACGAGGCGCACGACGACGAAGACGCGCATCATCGCCCGCCACCAGCAGGTGGTCCGCGTCGACCGCGAGGACGCGCGCGAGATCGGGGAGATCGCCGCGGAGCGCGTCCGCGGGGCCGTCCTGGCGGCGGCGCGCGGCGCGGCGGGAATCGTGATCTCCGACTACGGCAAGGGAGTGATCGTGAAGGAGATCCTCGACGATCTCCTGGCCGCCGCGCGGGCGAGGGCCGTTCCGGTCTGCGTCGATCCCAAGGAGACCCACTTCTTTTCCTACAGGGGGGCGACCGTCCTGACGCCGAATCTGATGGAGGCCGGCATCGCCTTCGGCCGCAAGATCGGCGACCGGGCGGCCCTGAGGGAAGCGGGTCACACGCTGAGGAGCAGGCTCGATGCGCAGAGCCTCCTGATCACCCAAGGCGAAGCAGGGATGACCCTCTTCGAGGCCGACGGCAGCGAGACGCACTATCCGGCCGTCGCCACGGAAGTCTTCGACGTGACCGGCGCGGGGGACACGGTCGTCTCGACCTTCGCGATGGTCGCCGCGGCCGGAGGATCCCTCAAGCAGGCGGCCCTCCTCGCGAACCACGCCGCGGGGATCGTCGTCCGTGAGATCGGGACCGCGACCGCGACCCCTGCCGAGATCCAGGCTTCTTTCGCGCGGGGCGCGGATGCCTGAAGGCGCATCGCCAAGTCTCGCCCCTCTTCTGTCGGGCGAATCCCTCGAGAGGTTCCTGACCCAGGCGCGCCTCAGGGGCGCCCGCGTCGTCTTCACCAACGGCTGCTTCGACCTGATCCACCCCGGTCACGCGGCCTACCTGGAGGAAGCCCGCGCCTTGGGCGACCTCCTCCTCGTCGGCTTGAACACCGATCGGTCGGTCCGGCTGCTAAAAGGCCCCGGCCGGCCCCTCGTCCCGGAGGACGGAAGGGCGCTTCTCCTCCGCTCCCTCCGCTCCGTCGACGGCGTGATCCTCTTCCACGAGGAGACCCCCCTGTCTCTGATCCGGCTCATCCGACCGGCCTTTCTCGTCAAGGGGGGCGACTATGCCCCGGACGCGGTGGTCGGGGCTCGGGAGATCTTGGAGTGGGGCGGCGAACTTCGCATCCTTCCATTCCGAGCCGGCTACTCGACATCGGATCTTGTGTTCAGAATCCGTAACCTCAAGGGAGATAAGCCACTTTCGGCTTGACAGGAGGGGGCCACGCCCCCTAGCCTGGCTTGGTCATGCTGTCCGGGGTGGAGGGGTGGATCCCGGCAACCCGGGGCGGGAGGTAGGAATGGCAGCGGGCGATCGCAAGAGAGTCCTGATCCTCGGCGCGGGCGGGAGGGACTTCCACAACTTCAACGTCCATCTCAGGAACCGGCAGGATACCGAGGTCGTCGCCTTCACCGCGACCCAGATCCCCCACATCAGTGACCGGACATACCCCGGGGCCCTCGCCGGACCCCTCTACCCGAAGGGGATCCCGATCGTCCCCGAGGAGAACCTGGTCCAGCTGATCCGCGAGCGGAAGGTCGACGAGGTCATTCTCGCCTACAGCGACCTCTCCCACGAGACCGTGATGGGACTGGCCTCGATCGTGCTCGCCCAGGGGGCCGACTTCCGCCTCATGGGCCCGCGGACGACCATGCTCGAATCGTCCAAGCCGGTCATCGCCGTCGTCGCCGCGAGGACCGGTGCGGGGAAGAGCCAGACCACCCGCCGCGTCTCGCGAATCCTCCGGGAGATGGGGAAGAAGGTCGTCGCGATCCGCCACCCGATGCCCTACGGCGATCTGGTGAAGCAGGGCGTGCAGCGCTTCGAGAAGATCGAGGACTTGGCCCGGCACAAGTGCACGATCGAGGAGATGGAGGAGTACGAGCCCCACATCGTGAACGGGACGATCGTCTACGCCGGCGTCGACTACGAGAAGATCCTGCGGGAGGCCGAGAAGGAGGCCGACGTCCTGATCTGGGATGGTGGGAACAACGACATGTCGTTCTATCGTCCCGACCTGCAGATCGCCGTCGTCGACCCTCTCCGGCCCGGCCACGAGACCCGCTTCCATCCGGGGCACGCGAACCTCCTCGGGGCCGACGCGGTCGTCATCAACAAGATCGAGTCGGCCTCGCGAGAGGCGATCGAGACGGTCCGCGCCAACATCGCCCGCGCCAACCCGAAGGCCGTCGTGATCGACGCGGCCAGCCCGATCACCGTGGAGGACGGCGAGAAGATCCGCGGGCGGCGGGTCCTCGTCGTGGAGGATGGGCCGACCCTCACGCACGGGGGAATGGCCTTCGGCGCGGGGATCGTCGCGGCCACGCGCTACGGCGCCGCCGAGATCGTCGACCCGCGTCCCTACCTGGTGGGGGAGATCGCCGACACGTTCCGCTCCTACCCGATGATCGGTCCGCTGCTGCCGGCGATGGGGTACGGCGAGCGGCAGGTCGCCGACCTGCAGGCGACGATCAACAAGACGCCCTGCGACCTCGTCGTCATCGGCACGCCGATCGACATCCGCAGGATTCTCAAGCTCGAGCGGCCGTCGGTCCGCGTGACCTACGAGCTGCAGGAGATCGGCCGCCCCACCCTGAGCGAGGTGCTGGCGGAGTTCTTCCGCCGGCGCTAGCCGCCCGGGTCGGAGGGAGCCAGATCGATGAACATCCACGAGTACCAGGCGAAGGAGATCTTCCGCGGCGCCGGCATCCCGGTCCCGGAGGGGGACGTGGCCGCGACTCCGGAGGAGGCGCGGGCGATCGCGACGAGGCTGGGCGCGCCGGTCGTCGTGAAGGCCCAGGTCCACGCCGGAGGGCGCGGGAAGGCCGGCGGGATCAAGATCGCGGCGACGGCCGATGAGGCGCGCGAGCACGCCGCCCGGATCCTGGGGATGGAGATCAAGGGGCTTCCCGTCCGGCGCGTCCTCGTCACGCCCGCCGCCGAGATCGCCCACGAGTACTACCTCGGCATCGTCGTCGATCGGGCCGCCGGCAAGCCCCTCGTGATGGTCTCCCGAGAAGGGGGGATCGACATCGAGGAGGTCGCGCGGACGAATCCCGGCGCGATCGTGAAGGAGCACTTCGATCCCCTGCCGGGCCTGCATCCCTTCCAGGCGACCGGCCTCGCCTACGCGATCGAGCCCGACCCGAAGGCCGCCCGCCCGATCGCCGAGATCCTCCGCAAGCTGGCGGCCTGCTTCGTCCGGATCGACGCCTCGCTGGCCGAGATCAATCCGCTCGTCCGGACCCCCGACGGCCGGCTCCTCGCCCTCGACGCGAAGGTCAACCTCGATGACAACGCCCTCTTCCTCCATGCCGGCCTCGAGGATCTCCGCGATCGATCCGCGGAGTCGCCGAACGAGGAGGCGGCCCGCGCGATGGGGCTCTCCTACATCAAGCTGGACGGCTCGATCGGCTGCGTCGTCAACGGGGCGGGGCTCGCGATGGCGACGATGGACCTCGTCAAGCACTTCGGTGGCAGTCCGGCCAACTTCCTCGACATCGGCGGCTCCTCGAACGCGGAGAAGGTGGTCACCGCGATCCGGATCATCACCGAGGATCCGAGCGTCCGCGTCATCCTCTTCAACATCTTCGGCGGGATCACGCGGTGCGACGACGTCGCCAGCGGCATCGTCCGCGCCCTCGAGGCCACGAAGGTCGACCTCCCGATCGTCGTGCGCTTGACCGGCACGAACGAGGAGCGAGGGCGCGAGATCTTGAAGGGCGCCGCCGGAGTCCTCTCGCTGCCCTCCATGGAGGAGGCGGTCCAGAAGGCCGTCGCCCTCGCCGGCGACTCGGGAAGGATGGCGTCATGAGCATCCTGGTCAATCAGGAGACGCGCGTTCTCGTGCAGGGGATCACGGGGCACGACGGCGCCTTTCACGCCCGCGCGATGAAGGCGTACGGAACGAAGGTGGTCGCGGGAGTGACGCCGGGCAAGGGGGGCGAGAAGCTCGACGACATTCCGGTCTTCCACACCGTCGCGGCGGCCGTTCGCGAGACCGGGGCCGACTGCTCGGTCGTCTACGTTCCCACAGCCTTCGCGGCCGACGCGATCCTCGAGGCCGCCCACTCCGGCATCCGCCTCGTCGTCGCGATCACCGAGGGGATCCCAACGCTCCAGATGATCAACGTCCTGCAGGTCCTTGGAAGGCTCGGGACCCGGCTCGTGGGCCCCAACTGCCCCGGCCTGATCTCGCCGGGGAAGTGCAAGGTAGGGATCATGCCGGGGGACATCCACTTGATGGGGAGAGTCGGTGTCGTCTCGCGCAGCGGGACTCTGACCTACGAGATGGTCCACCAGCTCACGCAGGCGGGGATTGGCCAGTCGACCTGCATCGGGATCGGCGGAGATCCGATCCCCGGGACGAGCTTCATCGACTGCCTCTCCCTCTTCGAGGCGGATCCGGAGACCCGGGCGGTCCTCCTCATCGGGGAGATCGGCGGCACGGCGGAGGAGGAGGCGGCGCGCTTCGTCTCGGCCAAGATGACGAAGCCGGTCGTCGCCTTCATCGCCGGTCTCACCGCACCCCCGGGGAAGAGGATGGGGCACGCCGGCGCGATCATCTCGGGAGGAAGCGGGACGGCGGCGGAGAAGATCAAGGCGCTTGGCGAGGCGGGAATCCCGGTCGCGCGGGTTCCGTCGGAGATCGGGCCGCTCATGAAGAAGGCGGCTGGATTCTAGGGGAGATGCGATGGAAGAGACCTTGATGATGATCAAGCCCGATGCCGTGCAGCGCAACCTGGTCGGCGAGATCCTCTGCCGCGTGGAGCAAGGGGGGCTCGCGATCGCGGGGCTCAGGATGGTCCGCCTGACCGCCGAGCAGGCGCGCGAGTTCTATGCCGTCCATCAGGGGAAGCCGTTTCTCGAGAGCCTGGTCGCCTTCATGTCCAGCGGGCCGATCGTCGCGGTCCGGGTCGAAGGCGATGGCGCGATCCAGCGGCTTGCCGAGATCGTCGGCTCGACCGACCCCGCGAAGGCCGCCCCCGGGACGATCCGGCGCGACTTCGGCCTCGGCATCGAGAAGAACTCGGTCCACCGGTCGGACGCCCCGGAGACGGCCCGGGCCGAGATCCGCTTCTTCGGGTTCGATCTCTCCCTGAGGTAGGATCGGGCCCGTGCGCCATCCGGCTGAACCATTCGCCGTCTCTCTGGCGAGCATCGAGGAGGGGCGCAACCGCTTGCGCCTGGAGGGGACGGCCGAGGATCTGGGCATCTCCGGGGACGAGCTCGCCCTCGACGGGGGAGTGGTTCTGGAGGGGGAGTTCTATCGGGCGGATCGGCAGGTGGAGATCCAGGGGCACGTTCGGGCTCCGGCCGTCCTCTCCTGCGATCTCTGCCTGGAGCCGATCCACCGGGCGATCGAGGCTCCCTTCCGGCTCCTCTGCGAGAAGAGGGGGGATCGGGACCGGCGGTCGGGCGAACAGAGCGGTGCGGAGGAGGTCGGTCTGTTGTACCATGACGGGCGGACGCTGGACTTGCGGGACGAGGTCCGCCAGGCGATTCTGCTCGAGGTGCCGTGGCATCCCCTCTGCAGACCCGATTGCAGGGGGCTCTGCCCGAGCTGCGGCAGCAACAGGAACGAAGGGGAGTGCGGGTGCCCGCCCAGGACCGGAAGGGGTCCCTGGGACAAGTTGCGTGTGATGGTCGAGGACGGCGGGGCGAGCCCTCCAGTCCCGGGCAAGAAGAAGAGGAGTGAAGAGTAATGGCACTGCCGAAGCGACGGCATTCGAAGACGAGGCGGGACAAGCGACGCGCCAACTGGAAGATGTCCCCTCCGACGATCAACCGATGCCCTGAGTGTGGGGCGGCGCGCAGACCTCACCGGGTCTGTCCGAATCCCGACTGCGGCCACTACCGCAAGGAAAAGGTGCTGGGCTCCTGAGCCCGGGCGATCCTCCTGTCTTGACGCTGCAGCCAGTTCCAGAGAGAGTCCGCGTCGGCGTGGACGCCATGGGCGGCGATGCCGCCCCCGCTGTCGAGGTGGCCGGAGCCATCCAGGCGGCGAAGGATCTGAACAGCGCGGTGGAGATCGTCCTCGTCGGGGACGAGGACAAGATCTACAGGCACCTCGATCGCCAGGAGGCTCGGGCCCTGGGCATCCAGGTCCACCACACGTCGGACTGGGTCTCGATGGAGGATGCCGCCGCCTTCTCCTTCCGGCGAAAGCAGGACTCGAGCATCGTCGTCGCGGCGCGCCTTCTCAAGGAGGGGCGGATCGATGCGCTCGTCAGTTCGGGCAACACCGGGGCGGTGGTCACATCCGCTCTGCTCTCCCTCGGGAGGATCCCCGGGATCGACCGGCCGGCCATCGGAGTCCTGATCCCGACGCCCACGGGACACACGATTCTCCTCGATGCGGGTGCGAACTCGGACTGCAGGCCGGCCCACCTCTTCCAGTTTGCCCTCATGGGGAAGGTCTATGCGAAGGGGGTCTACGGCGTATCCGATCCCAAGGTCGGGCTGCTGAACATCGGAGAGGAGCACTCGAAGGGCAGCGAGGTCGCCGTCCAGGCCTACAAGCTGCTCAAGGAAGCGCGTCCCCAGATCAACTTCATCGGCAATGTCGAGGGACGGGACGTGCTGAAGGGGACCGCCGATGTCGTCGTCTGCGACGGCTTCACGGGGAACGTGATCCTCAAGTTCGCCGAGAGCGTCGTCGGGATGCTGATGCAGACGGTCAAGCGCGAAGTGCCGAAGGACCTGCGGATCCGACTCGGCGCCTACCTCCTGAGGCCGGTCTTCCGGCGCCTGCGCGCCCGATTCAACTACGAGGAGTACGGCGGCGCCCCTCTGATGGGGCTCAACGGGGTCTGCGTCATCAGCCACGGGAGCTCCACTCCCCTGGCTATCAAGAACGCCATCCGAGTCGCGGCGCAATCGGCACGCAATCGCATCGGCGATCTGATCAAAGAGGAGCTCGATCGTGAGCACGCCAGACAGCAAGCTATCGGTTAGGCCTGTCAGAATGGTCAGCACCGGCTCCTGCGTGCCCGATGGCGTGCTGACGAACGCCGATCTCGAGAAGATGGTCGAGACATCGGACGAGTGGATCGTCACGCGCACAGGAATCCGCGAGCGGCGGATCGCGCCGCCTGAGATCGCCGCTTCCGACCTCGGGCTTCCCGCCTCGAAGCAGGCTCTCGAGGAGGCGGGAATCGAGCCCGGGGACCTCGACGCCATCATCTGCGCCACGGTCACGCCGGATCAGGTCTTTCCCTGCCTCGCGTGCACGCTCCAGGCCCGGCTCGGGGCCTCGCGCGCCTTCGCCTTCGATGTCAGCGCCGCCTGCTCAGGCTTCCTCTATTCGCTCGCCGTCGGCCAGGCGATGGTCGCCTCGCGACAGGCCGACACCGTCCTGGTCGTCGGGGCGGAGGTCCTCTCGCGGGTCACCAACTGGACCGACAGGACGACGTGCATCCTGCTCGCCGATGGAGCCGGCGCCGCGATCCTGCGCCCGGGTGACGAGGAGCACAGGATCCTCGCCCTCACGCTGGGGGCCGACGGAAGCTACGGCTCGCTGATCGAGATGCCCGCGGGGGGCAGCCGGATGCCCGCGACGGAGGAGACCGCCCGCAACAGGCTCCATACGATCCACATGAAGGGGAACGAGGTCTTCAAGATGGGAGTGCGCGGCATGACCGACGCCTGCCTGAAGGTCCTCGACGAGGGGGGATACAGGACCTCGGATGTCGCCCTCCTGATCCCGCACCAGGCGAACCTCCGCATCCTGGAGGCGACGGCGAAGCGCCTCGAGATCCCCATGGAGCGGGTGATGACCAACATCCAGAGATACGGCAACACGTCCGCGGCCTCGGTTCCCTTGGCTCTCGACGAGGCCCGCAAGACGGGGCGCCTCAAGTCAGGGGATCTGGCTCTGATGGTCGTATTCGGCGGCGGCCTGACCTGGGGCGCGGCCCTGGTGCGCTGGTAGGAGCGATGGACGCGGGCGGCAGGACGGCGCTTCTTTTCCCGGGCCAGGGGTCGCAGTCTGTCGGGATGGGCCGGGATCTGGCCCATGCGTATCCCGAGGCGCGCGCCCTTTTCGATCGCGCCGACGAGATCCTCGGATTCCCCCTCTCCCGCCTCTGTTTCGAGGGGCCGGAAGCTCAACTCCGCGAAACGCGCAACACGCAGCCGGCGATCTTCGTCCACAGCCTCGCTGCCCTCGCGTCGCTCGGGTTCGAGCCGGGGACCGACTTCCATGCGGCCGCCGGCCACAGCCTCGGGGAGTACTCCGCCTACGTCGCGGCGGGATCCCTCGCGTACGACGACGCGCTTCGTCTGGTCCGCCGCAGGGGGGAGCTGATGTACCAGGCGGGGATCGACCGCCCGGGGACGATGGCCGCCATCCTGGGGATGGAGCCGGAGAGGATCCGCGGGCTCCTCGAGGGGGTGACGGGGATCGTCGTCCCGGCGAACGAGAATGGTCCGGGTCAAGTCGTGATCTCGGGGGAAGTCGCGGCCGTCCAGGAGGGAATGGAGCGCTGCAAGAGCGCGGGCGCCAAGCGCGTGATTCCCCTGGAGGTGAGCGGGGCGTTTCACTCCCCTCTCATGGAAGGGGCCGCCAGGGGCTTGCGCGAGGCTTTGGCGCAAGTCAGGATCTCGCCAGCGAGGGTGCCGGTCTACGCCAACGCGTCGGCGGCGCCTGTCGTGGAGCCGGAGGAGATCAGGGCCAGCCTGGCGGCGCAGCTCCTCTCCCCGGTCAAGTGGGAGACCGGCATTCGGGCCATGCTCTCGGCCGGGTGCGGCCGCTTCGTCGAGATCGGCCCGGGCCGGGTCCTTTGCGGCCTGATGCGCAGCATCGATCGCTCGGCGACCGCTCTGGCCGCCGGCGGCGCGGAGGAGATCGCGAACCTGAAGATTGGCGGGGGTGGCTCTTGAGCACGGCATCTGCGGGCGCGAGTCGGGTCGCGCTGGTCACGGGCGGAAGCCGCGGCATAGGCCGCGCCGTCTCCGTGAGGCTCGCGCGCGACGGAGCGGATGTCGTCCTGGTGGATCGCACGGGGGCGGACGACGGCCCCGCCGTGCAGGAGATCCGCGCCCTGGGACGCCGCTGCCTGCATGTCTCGTGCGATGTCTCCGATCCGGGGCAGGTGGAGGCGATGGCGGAGCGGGTCGCGACCGAGATGGGAAAGGTCGCGATTCTCGTCAACAACGCCGGCATCACCAGGGACAACCTGTTCATCCGGATGCAGGCCGGGGACTGGGACGATGTCCTGGCGATCAACCTGCGCGGGACCTTCCTCTGCTCGAAGGTCTTCGCAAGGGGGATGATGAAGGATCGGTGGGGCAGGATCGTGAACGTCACATCGGTCGTCGGTTTGACGGGCAACAAGGGCCAGGCGAACTACGCGGCTTCCAAGGCGGGAATCGTCGGCTTCACCAAGTCGGTCGCGAAGGAGCTTGCGGAACGCGGCATCACGGTCAACGCGGTTGCCCCCGGGTTCATCGAGACGGCAATGACAGGAGCGCTCAAGGAGGAGGCGGCGAACGCACTCCTGCAGCGGATTCCGATGCGCGCCTTCGGAAGGCCGGAGGATGTCGCCGGCGCTGTCGCCTTCCTGGTGTCCGAGGAAGCGCGGTACGTGACGGGGCAGGTTTTATCCGTGGACGGCGGGATGTTCATGTCGTGATGGGGCGGGACAGCCCCGGGAGGATGGAGTGATGGAGAACTACGAACAGAAGATCCGGGACATCATCGTCGAGCAGCTCGGCGTCCCACCCGAGAAGGTAACGCCCGATGCTTCCTTCATCGACGATCTGGGAGCCGACTCCCTCGATACGGTCGAACTCGTCATGGCGATCGAGGAGGCCTTCGAACTCGAGATCCCTGATGAGGCGGCTGAGAAGATGGAGCGGGTGAAGGACGCCATCCAGTACATCAAGGACCACCTCGAGACCAAGGGCTAGGCCCCGGAGCGGACCTTCCATGTCCAATCGAGTCGTCATCACCGGGATGGGGGCCATCACCCCCATCGGCCTGAGCGTGGCCGAGTTTTGGGATTCGCTCGTCGCGGGTCGAGGAGGGATGGGTCCGATCACCCGATTCGACGCCTCCAAGCTCGACGTCCGATTCGCCGCCGAGGTAAAGGGATTCGCCGCGAGCGAGTACATGGAGCCCAAGGAGGTCAAGCGGACCGATCTGTTCGTCCAGTTCGCGATGGCCGCCTCGAGGCAAGCGGTCGCCCAAGCCGGCGTGGACGGCAAGGTCGATCCCCATCGGTACGGAGTGATCATCGGTTCTGGGATCGGGGGGATCTCGACACTCGAGGCCCAGCATACGATCCTGATGGAGAAGGGCCCTTCGAGGGTGAGCCCCTTCTTCGTCCCGATGATGATCATCGACATGGCGAGCGGGCGAATCTCCATGGAGTTCGGGGCGAAGGGCTCGAACTTCGCCAGCGTCTCGGCCTGCGCGTCGGGCGCCCACGCCATCGGGGAGTCGTTCCGGCTGATCCGCGACGGGGAGCTCGACGTGATCATCACGGGAGGATCGGAAGCGCCGATCACCCCGCTGTCGATGGCGGGATTCGCCTCCATGAAGGCGATCTCCGCGCGAAACGAGGATCCCCAGCGGGCGAGCCGTCCCTTCGATCGCGACCGCGACGGCTTCGTCATGGCGGAGGGGGCGGGCGTTCTGGTCCTCGAGAGCCATCGACACGCGAAGGCCCGCGGAGCGGAGATCCTGGCGGAGATGGTCGGCTACGGCTCGACCGCGGACGCCTATCACATCACGGCTCCCGCCCCGGGGGGCGACGGCGCCGCCAGGGCGATGGATCTGGCCCTCCGCTCGGCGGGCCTGCGACCGGAGGATGTGGACTACATCAACGCCCACGGGACTTCAACGCCCCTGAACGACAAGTTCGAGACGATGGCCATCCACACGGTCTTCGGAGACCGGGCGAAGGAGATCGGCGTCTCCTCGACGAAGTCGATGACGGGGCATCTCCTGGGCGCGGCCGGCGGCGTCGAGCTGATCGCATGCGTCCAGACGGTGAGAACCGGGGCCATTCCTCCGACGATCAACTACGACAATCCCGACCCGGAGTGCGACCTCGACTATGTGCCGAATCAGATGCGTCGCGCCCAGGTTCGCTGCGCCCTCTCGAACTCGCTTGGGTTCGGCGGTCACAATGTGAGCCTGGTGGTCCGCCGGTTCGAGGAATCTCCGGCGTAGGGCAAGGGGGGCGGGCGTGAAGCCCGCGGCGGGACGAGGACGCATCATGCGGTTCTCCCTGGTCTGGTGGCGAAAGGGATCGCCCGAGAGGCGAGAGGGCGATGTCGCCGGGGCCATCGCCGCCTTCGAGCGCAAGGCCGGAGTCCGATTCCGCGACCGGGACACGCTGGGGCAGGCGCTGACCCACCGTTCCTTTCTCGGCAACAACAGCGGCGACCCCGCCCGCTCCAACGAACGACTGGAGTTCCTCGGAGACGCGGTCCTCGAGTTGGTCGTCATCGAGCACCTCTACGAGCACTACCCCGTGGACCGCGAGGGCGAGCTCACCAAGAAGAAGTCGCTTCTGGTCAGCAAGGGCGTCCTGGCCCATCGCGCCGAGGAGATGGGGCTGGGGGACTTCATCCTGCTGAGCGAGAGCGAGCGCGAGTCGGGCGGCGCCGAGCGGACCTCGATTCTCGCCGACGCGTTCGAGGCGGTCGTGGGGGCGATCTACGTGGACCGCGGCCTCGCCACGGTCCGTCGATTCATCCACGACCAGCTCCTGCTGACGGCCCCTGCGATCCTGGAGGACCAGGCGAATCTCAACTACAAGAGCCTGCTACAGGAGCATGTCCAGGCCCAGTTCAAGACCCATCCCCGCTACCGCGTCGTGACCGAGGTCGGCCCCGACCACATGAAGCTCTTCACGGTCGAGGTCTCCGTCCGCGGAGGCCTGCTCGGCAGGGGACAGGGGAGAACCAAGAAGGAGGCCGAGCAGGATGCGGCCGGGGATGCGCTCCGCCGCATCCAGGGTGGGGAGGGCAGGCCCTCCTCAGCGCAGGCGGAAGGAGAGAGAGGCGAGCAGGCGCCGGTCTGACTCCTCTTCCTTGAAGATCCCGCTTCGTCCCGACGCGCGCGTGAAACCTCCGTGCATGTAGGCCAGGTCGATCGTCATCGACTCGCGCAGTAGGACCCCGGCGCCGAGCGTCAGGTACTGGCGGTTCTTCTCGAATGACGCCTCCTCGGTGTTGCGCACGACGTAGCGATCGTTGTTCTGATCAACCTCGATCTTCGGCGTCGTCACGACGAGCCTGTAAGGCGACGGATCGTACATGTAGCCGATCCGCAAGCGCGTCGGCACGGATGTGGGGAGCAGAAGTTCCCCGCCCGCGCGGATGCCCAGGGTCTCGTCGTAGGCGGGCAGCCCGCTCTCCGTCCTCATCGGTCCGCCGTAGTCGATCTGCGTCCAGTCGGCATAGATCGCGTCGAGGGCGAGGATCAGGTTCTTCCTCGCGAAGGCCGCTCCGGCTCCGAGCCTGAAAGGGAGGTCGATACTCTCGGAGGCGGTGAAAGGGCCTCCGTAGTCAGCATCATCGTTGATGTAGGCGTCCTCGCCCGTCGTTTGCACATCGATCCACTCCGGGAAGTGGAGGACGACTCCGAGCCTCACGCCGCTGCCGGCGTCTAGCAGGGCGCCGACGCTTCCCGTCACGCCGCTGAAGTCCGAGTCTGTCTCCGAGTAATCGAACTCCGCGAAGCTCTGATCAGAGAAGTCGTAGGTCCAGAGCCTGTAGTCGTTTCCCCCCAGGATCGTGCCCGTGATCCCCAGCGTCAGGTCGCGGCTCACCTGCGTGGCGAGAGCCGCCGAGTAGGAGCCAAGGCCGCCGTCTTCGTAGATCGTCTCCCTCTCCGCGATCCCGGAGCCGGAGTCCCAGTCCATGAGGTAGTCGGAGTCGAGACCGCTCGCCCGGCCGTAGGCGAGCCCGACGACCAGGCTTCCGCGGTAGGTTGGGAACGGATAGGCGAATCCGAGGTGGCTCAGCCTTGTCTTGCCGAACTCCCTTCCGACCTCTCTCCCTTTGTACGTGACGTCCCTGCTGCCGTCCTGGCGGTTGAAGCCGATGGAGACCTCGATCGAGCGGACCAAGCCGAGCGTCGCTGGATTGGACAGGACGGCGACGTGGTCGTCCGCGAAGGCGATCGACGCTCCGCCCATTCCGGCGTAGCGCGCGGCGAACGGGGAACGGAACGTGAGAGGTATCTCGGGAACGCTCCCGCCTTGCGCTTGGGCGCCCGGCGCGAGTCCGCAGACAAGGAGCGCGATGGCGAGCAGGCCGAGAGCGGATGCGACGGCCGTTCGTACGGATCTTCGGTTCACGTTTCCCTCCAGCTGAGGATCGGAGAGCCGGCTTCCGCTCGTATGGACCTCTACCGTCCCCAGAGACGCCGCTTTTCCTTGTCCTTCTTCTCTTCCTTGGGTGGTTGCGTGGTCTCGCCCGGTTTCGGCTTGTCCGGGGATGTCAGGCCGGCGGGCGGAAGAGCCCCCGTGCCTCCCTGGATCGGGAGGGGATTCGAGTCGCTCGTGGATCCTCTCGACCAGAGGCTCCGTCCTCCGGTCTCTTGCGGAAGGCCCGGATCGGGGTCGTGCGGCGGGTAGTACCAGTAGCTGTCGTACCACCAGGGCGACGAGTAGTAGACCGCCCACGGGGCCGGGTAGTACTGGTACCAGCCGACGTCGTACTCGTGCGCGTAATGGTAGAGGTCGGCGTCCGCGTGGCAATCCGAGCAGGCCTTCGAGCTTCCGTCTTCCTCGGTGAGCTCCATTGGCTCGGGATGGCGCAACACGGTGTAGCATCCCGCGCCGGCCAAAACGGCCAGGAGAAGCAGCCAGACGACCGGTCGGATGCGCGTCATGGGAACAGGCTCCTTTCCTTGTGGTTACTACCCCGCAGTATAGGAGGGGTTTCCCCCCCCGTCAAAGGCCGGCGGCCCGGCCTGTGCTAGGATGGCGCCTAGGCGAAAGGGGTCTTGCCCTTGACCATCATCCGTCCTCTCCTGCTCGTTGTCGCGCTCTCGCCCCTCTGGGCGCCGGTCCTTCTATCGGCATCCGAGGATGCGATGAACCACTACATCCTGGCGATCGAGGCCGCCCACAGCGGCGACCTCGACGCTGCCGTGTCGCACATGCAGGCGGCCTGGCGGGCCGACACCTCCGCCGTGGAGATCCCGCGGGAGCTGGCCAGGTTCCTCATCGACGCGGGCCGGCCGCGAGAGGCGGTCGACCCCGCCCGCCGCGCGATCCATCTCGCCCCCGACGATCCGGAGTCGAGCTGGCTCCTCGGCTGGGCCCTTAGCCGCTCGGGGCAGAACGCCGAGGCGATACCGTCGCTGCTCGCGGCGTGGCAGCGCGATCGACGCAACCGCACCTACCTTACCGCTCTCATCTCTGTCTTCGAATCGGAGGGAAGGCTCCAGGACGCCCTCGACCTGCTGACTCCCACGAAGGGCGGCGTCGACCCGGACGATCCGTATCTGTTCGCACGGAGGGCGGGCCTGTTGGGTCGTCTCGGCCGCCAGGTCGAAGGGCTTGGCGATCTGGCGAGCGCCGTCTCGCTGTCCCCGACCTATCCCGGGCTCGTTGACCACCTGCTTGCGCTCTGCTGGCGACTCGGCCCATCCGAGGCGACGGTGTCGGCCCTGGAGAGGGTCCTGGCCGTGGCGCCGAACCGGGCAGACATCAGGCGCGAGCTGGCGCGAGTCTATCTCTCGTTGAACCGCCCCGATGAAGCCATGACTCATCTGGAGACGCTGATGGCCGCGGGCGCTGCGGACGGGAGCGCGCAGATGCAGCTCGGGATCCTCTACTTCGGAAGGGAGCGGCTCGCCGAAGCGATCCGCCTCTTTCGCGGCGCCCGCGCGATCGACCCGGATCTGCGGGAGTCGGCGGAGTGGCTCTGGCGCTCTCTCAACAGGGCGGACAGCCTGAACGCGGCGCTCGCGCTGGCGGATACGCTGATCTCGGCCTCCCCCGAGGTCGCGGGCCACCACTGGCTCCGGGCCCTCTCCCTCGCCCGGCTCAACAGGCCTCTCGAGGCGCTCGCTTCCCTGGATCAAGTCCTAGAGAGGAGCCCGGATGAGCGCGAGGCGCGCCTGATGGCCGCGGCCCTCCTCGAGGATCTGGACAGGACGCCCGAGGCGCGCCTCCACCTCGAACGCCTCGCGCGGCTCGCCCCGTCCGATCGGGAGGTCCTCTTCCGCCTGGGAGTCCTGGACGAGAGGTCAGGCGACATCGCCGGCTCGATCGGGTGGTTCGAGCAGCTTCTGCGGGCCTACCCGGATGACGCTCTCGCCCTCAACTACTTGGGGTATCTCCTCGCCGACCGGGGACTCGATCTGGAGAAGGCCGTCGCCTACACTTCCCGGGCGGTCAGCCTGGACGGGAAGAACCCCGCCTTCCTGGACAGCTACGGGTGGGCGCTTTTCCGCAGCGGCCGGAACGCAGATGCGATCCCGCACCTGGAGGAAGCGGCGCGGCTCGCCCCCGGGGAGACGGAGATCGGGATCCACCTGGCCAAGGCCTACAGGGAAAGCGGGCGGGTGGGGGAGGCGCGGAAGATCCTCGACCAGATACTGGCCAGGGAGCCGAACGAGCGGCGGGCGCGCGAGCTGCTACAATTATGGGTTGAATGAGCCGGCAGGGCGCTCTCCGGGGCGCGACGGGAACCTTAGGCGGCCCAGCGGGGTAGCACCCCGTGCGGACAGGAGAGTGAATGGCGACAGGGGACGATCACCATTCGGCCCTCGATCTGGATCGACTCTCGGACGAAGGGCTGATGGAGGAGATCGTTCGAGGGTCCGAGGCTGCGTTCGCGGCGCTGGTGGCCCGATATCAGAGTCGGATCATCAACGTGGTGGCCCGGCTGATCGGAGATCGCGACCGCGCGCGGGAGATCGCGCAGGAGACGTTTCTGCGCGTGTTCATTCATCGAGAACGGTACAGGCCGAGCGGGAAGTTCAGCACATGGCTCTACACGATCGCGATGAACCTCGGGAAGAACGAGATTCGCCGCCGCGTCCGCGCCCGCGGCTCGGTGTCTCTCGACAAGCTTCTCGAGGTGGCAGGGGATTCGGGCGGATTCGTTGCCGATCCCTCTCCGGGGCCGGACCGTCTCTTCAGGCGTCGCGAGGTGGAGACGAAGGTGGCGGCCGCCGTGGAGCGCCTGCCCAGGAAGTTCCGCGAAGTGGTCGTCCTGCGCGACATACAGCAGCTTTCGTACGAGGAGATCGGCGAGGTCTTGCGCATTCCGGGTGGCACCGTGCGCTCACGCATCAACCGGGCCCGTCTGGCCCTGAAGGAACTCTTGGATCCGGCAATCGAGGGCAAAATCCATGAAATGTAAGACAGCCCGCAGCCTATTCTCGCTGCGGCTCGATGATGGACTGAGCTACGCGGAGCAGCGCGAGCTTGCGGAACACCTGGATGCCTGCCCGGGCTGCAAGGCGGAGTTCCTGGGCGTCGAGAGGACGGTCGGCCTGGTCAGGGGCCTGTCCGAGGTCCAAGCCCCGGAGGGGTTCGTCCAGGATGTCCTCCGCGCGGCGCGCGGGCTCCGACCCACGGCAACGGCGAGGCCCGCCGAACCGAGCCTCTGGGAACGGCTGCGGGGATTCGCATCGGCCCTTGCCTTCGAGCCATCGCCGCGGCTGGCTGCGGCAGCCCTCGCTCTGGGCCTGATCGTGGGCGTCTCCGGATCTGTCTTCTTCTTCGGCGACTCTCCGTCCCCGCAGGTCGCGCAGACGACCCCCGCCACGGCCCCGTCGGCCCCCTTGGTCGATTCCGGCGTGGAGACGCCGGGGGCGGAGGCCCCGTTGCCCTCCGGCCCCTTCGAGGATCTGGTCCAGGTGATGATGAAGCGCGCGGAGAGCGCCGCCGCAGGGGCGGCCGACACCGCCGGCCCGCAGCTTCCCGAGTGGGGCGCAGGCTGGGACCCGTCCGTCCATGGCCAGCAGGTCGGATTCGGACCGCGTTCGAGAAGGGACAGAGGTGGTGACGGATCGGGATACATCATCTTCTGATCGTCCCCGGCCGCGCCTCCTCGCGCTCCTCGCCCTGGGACTCCCCTGGCTCCTGCTCGCGGAAGGCTCGGGAGGCGGGGCGCTCGAGGAGAGCCTCGATCGAATCCTGCGGGAGTCGAGACCGGGCGTGGTGCAGGTCGATGTCCGCCGCCCCCTGAACTTGAATCTTCCCCGCGAGGCCGTCCGCCCGGCGCGCGGCGCGCCGGCGGTCCTGCGACTTCAGGGGAATGGGGTCGTCTGGGACGCCCGGGGCCACATCGTCACGGACTCCGACCTGGCGCAGCCGGGCGACACCCTGCGCGTGCTCGACGGCGACGGCGGCATCCATCCGGCCGAGTACGTAGGCCAGATCCCGGAGGCGGGGATCAGCCTCATACGGTGCGCCCTTCCCAGAGACATGAGACCGCTCCCGCGGAGCGAAGCATCCCTCTCGTCCGACTGGGCGTGGGCGCTGATCCTCGGCTACTCCGCGACCAGCTCCTCGGAGCAACTGAGGGTCGCGAGGCTTCGAGGAGGGTTGATGCGCGATGGCTCTCCGCGGGCGCGCCTCGAGGGTCCGATCGATTCCGGTCTCGGGGGAGCGGGCGTGCTCGATGGCGATGGCCGCCTGCTGGGCCTCGTCCTGGGCGAGGGTTCGGAGAGCGTGTTGCTCAGGTCCAGCGCTAGAAACGACTCCCCCGTCGAGTACTGCATGCATGTGGGGGGATCGGTCGAGTCAGGCTGGGTCGTCCCGGTTCGACAGATCGAGGATGCCGTGGCCTCGCTGGCGGCGCCCGAGGCTCGTCCCCAAGGCTTCCTCGGCGTCCGCGTCGATCTGCCTGCCGGCGGCGCTCCGTCCGGCGGGTCGGCCGGTGTCACTGTGGCCGGCGTCCTGCCCGGAAGCCCCGCCGAGGAGGCGGGACTGCGTCCGGGAGACCGGCTCGTGGGTTTCGACGGCGTCCCCGTGACGAGTTGGGACGACCTCACGCGCCGCGTGGCCCTGCTCGATCCCGGGCGCTTCGTTCGGATCGATCTCCGGAGAGCGGGAGCCGAGACGGCGATGCGCGTGCGGCTCGGCGACCGCAGCCACATGATCTGGAGGGAGAAGCAGCGACGGCTCGCGGATAACCGCGAGAAGATGCTCCGGTATCAGATCGAGGGCCTTCACCAACAGCTCGAGCTGCTTCGACACCGCATCGTCTCCTCGAGATAGGGGGCAGCTAGACAGCGCGGGAGTCGGTTGGTAGTGTCACCCCGCAAGGGGGATCTGCGAGCCGTGCGAGAGATCCGGATCGCGCTCAAGAGTTCGGCCTATCGATACCTGCTCGCCGGCCTCGACGGATGGGCGGACCTTCCTTGCCCGGAGCTCGAAGGCCGGGGCCGGGGAGCCGTGCTGGTTACGGACCACACCGTAAGGGATCTCTGGTCCGCGGAAGTCCTCCGAGCGCTCGGTAGACGCGGGATCGAACCGCGCGTCATCTCCATTCCTCCCGGGGAGCCATCGAAGGCGCTCGAGACGTACGAACGGGTGGTCCGCGAGACCCGCGACGCAGGTCTCCTGCGGGACGGCCTGGTGTTGGCCCTGGGCGGGGGGGTCGTCGGAGACCTGGCCGGATTCGCAGCGGCCACGTACATGAGAGGCGTGGATTGGATCTCGCTCCCGACGACGCTTCTCTCCATGGCCGACTCCGGCGTTGGCGGGAAGGTCGGGCTCGACTGCGCCGGCGAGAAGAACCTGATCGGCGCCTTTCATCATCCCAGTCTGGTTCTGTGCGCAGTAGGCTTTCTGGACACTCTTCCCGATGTCGAATTCGCGAACGGCATGGCCGAAGTCGTGAAGGTCGCGCTCCTCGGGGATCCAGATCTCTTCGCGATCCTGGAGGAGAGAGCGGATCGCATCCGGGCCAGAGAACGGAGTCTCCTGGAAGAGATCATCGAGAGGGGCGTGAGGGTGAAGGCCCGCATCGTGGAGCGGGATCCCGACGAGCGCGGCGACCGGCGCCTCCTCAACCTCGGCCACACGATCGGCCACGCCATCGAGGCTGCGGGAGGATACAGGCGGCACCGCCACGGCGAGGCCGTGGCGATCGGCCTGGTCGCTGCGTGCCATCTCTCTACTATGCTTGGGGTTAGTGACGCCGCGCATCGAGATCGCGTGACGCGTCTGCTCCAACGATATAATCTTCCAATCCGTTGTCCAGAAACAAGTTGGAACGATCTCAAGCCACACATCGCAATCGACAAGAAGGGGACCGCGGCGGGGCGGGCCTGCGTATTGACAGGAGGAGTCGGCGTTGCTAGCGTCCATGAACGAGTTCCGGAGGCCTCCGTGCAGGAAGCGGCGGCCTTTGTGCTTGCTTGATCGATGAAACCGATCCTGGTTCTGAACGGCCCGAACCTCAATCTCCTTGGGCTTCGCGAGCCTGAGGTCTATGGGACGGCCACCCTGGGCGATCTCGAGAGGGAGGTCAGGGAGGAGGCTCAGTCCCTTGGGTTGTCGCTGGAGTTCTTTCAAAGCAACCATGAGGGGGTTCTGATCGATCGGCTGCACGAAGCGCGCGGCAAGGTCTTGGGCGCCCTGCTCAACCCGGGGGGGCTGACCCACACGAGCGTCGCCCTGAGGGACGCCATCGCGGCGGTGGACTTCCCGGTCATCGAGGTCCACCTCTCGAATCCGCAGCGCCGGGAGGAGTTCCGCCACAGGGACCTCATAGCCGCGGCCTGCCGCGGGACGATTGCCGGGCTCGGTGTCCATGGATACCGACTGGGCCTTCGCGCCCTCTTCGCCATCGCACGGGAGCGGTAGCGGGACAGCGCGGGCCTCAGGAGGGGAAATGCGGGTCGAGGAAATCCGAAGGCTCATCAAGCTGGTTGAGGAAAGCCAGATCGATGAGCTCGAAGTCCGCAAGTGGTGGACGCGCGTGAGGATCCAGAGGAAGTCGGACAACCACAGGGAGGTCGCCGCTCCGATCACGCCGATCGTCGTCTCCCCGGCTGTGGCGAATTCCCCACCTCCCGCCCCGCCCGCTGCCGAAGCGACCGCCGGAACCGCCTCGCCGGCCGCGCCGCAGGCCTTGTCCCCGACCGGCGAAGGGATCGATGAAGCCGGCCGTGCCACCATCCGATCTCCCATGGTGGGGACGTTCTATCGGGCGGCCTCGCCCGACTCCGCGCACTATGTGGAGCCGGGCCAGAGGGTTGAGACGGGGCAGGTCGTCTGCATCATTGAGGCGATGAAGCTGATGAACGAGATCGAGGCCGATGTCGGGGGGACCATCGAGCGGGTCCTCGTCGAGGACGCGCAGCCGGTCGAGTTCAACCAGCCGCTCTTCCTCGTGAAGCCGACCTGACCCGCGGGTCGCCTTCTCCGCCTGATAGGGCCCGCACTCTGGACCTGAACCCGGCAAAGGATGCGCACGTGATGGACCTCCGCAGAATCCTGGAAGAGATGATCGAACGGGGCGCCTCGGACCTCCACTTGAAGGTCGGCAGCCGCCCCACGCTTCGGATCGACGGCACCCTCTACCCGACGGAAGGGGAGCCGACCACGCAGAGAGAGCTCGAGGGTGTGATCGAGCAGATCCTCACGCCCGAGCAACGGACCCACTTCGAGGAGCACAGGGAGATCGACTTCGCCTTCGGGATCGCCGGTCTCGCCCGGTTCCGCTCCAACTTCTACTACCAGAGAGGCACGATCGCGATGGCGATCCGTCACGTGCCCCTCGGGGTGCCGGCCATCGAGGAGCTGAACCTCCCGCCGATCGTCGAGCAGCTCGCCCTTCGTCCCAGGGGGCTCGTCCTCGTGACGGGCACGGTGGGAAGCGGGAAGAGCACGACCCTTGCCGCGATGATCGATTCGATCAACCGCAGCTTGGCGAGGAACGTCATCACGATCGAGGATCCCGTCGAGTTCCTCCATCGCGACGACAAGAGCCTGATCAGCCAGCGCGAGGTCTCGCTCGACACCGCGAGTTTCGCGGAAGCGCTGCGGCACATCCTGCGCCAGGACCCGGACGTGATCCTGCTCGGGGAGATCCGCGACAAGGAGACCATGTCGATCGCCCTCATGGCGGCCGATACGGGACACCTGGTCCTCTCGACGCTCCACACGGTCGATGCCGGCCAGACAGTCAACAGGATCATCTCCTTCTATCCGCCGCATCAGCACGACGAGGTTCGCTTCCTTCTCGCCAACACGCTGCAGGCGGTCATCAGCCAGAGGCTGATCCCGAGGGCGAACGGCAAGGGAAGAGTTCCCGCAGTCGAGGTGATGATCAACACCCCGACGATCCAGGAGTACCTCCTAGATCCAGAGAAGACGATCCAGATCAAGCAGGCGATCCACGAGGGGGTCAACCAGTACGGGATGCAGACCTTCGATCAGTCCTTGATGAGGCTCTACCGCGAGAGCCTTGTCACGCTCGAGGAGGCGATTCACGCATCCACGAGCCCGACCGAGTTCGAGCTCCGCATCAGGGGGATCCAGTCCTCGAGCGACGCGAAGTGGGCCTTGTTCGAGGGCACGGGAGAGACGGCGGAGGGGAAGGAACGCCGCGCGAGCGCGGGGCGTTAGGGGCGGGGCGATGCGAGGCGACGGACCCGAGGCGCGATGATCGGAAAGATACTGATCGCCAACAGGGGTGAGATCGCCTTGCGTGTCGCCCGGGCTTGTCGGGAGCTCGGAATCCGGACGGTGGCCGTCTACTCGGAGGCCGACGCCGACTCGCTCCATGTCCGGGCGGCCGACGAGTCGGTTTGCATCGGCCCGCCCAGGAGCAGGGAGAGCTATCTCAACATTCCCCAGATCCTCTCGGCCGCGCAGATCACCAAGGCCGAAGCGATCCATCCCGGCTACGGGTTTCTCGCCGAGAACGCGCAATTCGCGGAGGCATGCGAGTCGAGCGGCGTGATCTTCATCGGTCCCGGCGCGGAGGCGATCCGCGGCATGGGGGACAAGGCGGTCGCGAAGTCCCTCATGCGGGAGGCCGGCGTGCCGGTCGTGCCGGGGAGCGACGGGATCGTCCCGACCGCCGCGGAGGCCGCCGCACTTGCCCAGGAGCTCGGCTATCCGGTGATCGTCAAGGCGAAGGACGGCGGGGGCGGCAAGGGGATGCGCATCGTCCGCGGCGCCGACGAGATGGAGCGCCTCTTCTCGATGGCGAAGGCCGAGGCGCAGGCCGCTTTCGGCGGCGACGCCCTCTACTTGGAGAAGTTCGTGGAGCGGCCGAGGCACATCGAGATCCAGGTCATCGGCGACCACCAGGGAAACGTGGTCCATCTGGGGGAGCGGGACTGCTCGATCCAGCGCCGCCACCAGAAACTGATCGAGGAAGCGCCGAGCCCAGCCCTCACCAGGAGCATCCGCGAGGAGATGGGTAGGACCGCCGTGTCCGGAGCGCGGAGGATCGGCTACTCGAGCCTCGGGACCATGGAGTTCCTCTTTGAGGAGGCGACGGGGCGCTTCTTCTTCATGGAGATGAACACGCGGCTCCAGGTGGAGCATCCCATCACCGAGATGGTCACCGGGCTCGACCTGGTGAAACTCCAGATCCGGGTCGCGGCCGGCGAGGCGATCGGCTTGAGGCAGGAGGATGTGCGGATGGAAGGCCACGCGATCGAGTGCCGGATCAACGCGGAGGACCCCGACCACGACTTCAGGCCTTCGCCCGGGGAGGTCGCGCAGTTCCACCTTTCGGGGGGACCCGGCATCAGAATCGACAGCCACATGGTGGCGGGCGCGATCGTCTCGCCCCACTACGACTCGCTCGTCGCGAAGCTAATCGCCTTCGGCGCGGATCGCGACGAGGCCCTGGCCCGGATGGAGCGCGCCCTGGCCGAGGCGAGGATCGAAGGCGTTCACACGACCGTGCCGTTCCACCGCCAGGTGCTGGCCCACCCCGACTTCCGCGCGGGGCGCTACGACACGAGCTTCCTGGATCGTATCCAGGCGAAGGCGGAGGAAGAAGGGGCAACCGCTCCCTCTCATTGATGCGCAGCGCGAGCTACCGGATGCGCACGATCTTGCTCTGGAGGCTCACGCCGGCGGTTTCGATCCTCAGAACATAAACCCCGGACGGGAGAGCCCGGCCCTCCGGCGAGTCGAGACTCCAGAATCGCTCCTGCGCTCCACGAGCCGCGACGCCCTCCTCGAGGAGGAGCAGGCGCCGTCCGACGAGATCGTGGAGGGTGACGCGAACGCGTCCCTGTTGGGGAATCCAGTAGCAGAGCCGCACTCCGTCCCGGATCGGGTTCGGCCGAATCGAGAGGATCGCGGGAACGCCCGCCCGCGTCCCGGACGGCGCGAGACGCGCGGGACCGAGCCAGTCGAGGGGGCGCCCTCCCTCCACCAGGCGGATCCAGTAGTCGCAACCCTCCCTCGGCGGGGCCGGATCGACGGCGACAAAGCGGCCGTCGGATCCGACTGGAATCGGATCTCCCGCAAGCGGCGATCTCTCGCCTCCCGCCGCCGCGCGGTGGATCTCGATCGCCGCGGCGGTGTCCAGATGAAGACAGCCCTCGATGCGGGCCTGCGACCCCAGCCAATCGGCCGTGAGGGAGCGCAACGTGACGGGGACGATCATCTCCTGCCAGCGGGCGATGTTGCGCGAGGGCTTCTGTCCGGCCTGCTGGAAGCTCCCTCCGACGTAGAGATCCCCCTCATGGGCGGCGAGCGCGCCGACCCATCCGGCGGCGCCGGAGCCGAGCGGCGACCATGCGAAGCCGTCCCAGCGCGCCACGAAGTTGAGGACGGTGCCATCGGAGCGATTGAAACCGCCGCCGGCGATCAGCCTGCCGTCGAAGACCGACAGGGCGGAGACCCAATCGTTGAGTCCCGCGCCGACGGAAGACCAGGACGCGCCGTCCCACCGCGCGACATTGCTCGCGGCCGCGCCGCCCGCGTGGGAGAAGGTGCCTCCCGCATAGAGCGTTCCCCCGAGGGAAGCCAGGGCGAAGACCCACTTGTTCATCCCTGAGCCGAGGGGGGACCACGACGCGCCGTCCCACCGCGCGACGCGGTCGGCGCCGACGTCACCGGCTCTGCCGAAGTCCCCCCCGGCGAGGAGAGCCCCGTCGTGGACGATGAGCGTATTGACCTTGCCGTCCGTTCCGCCTCCAACGGGGAGCCACTCCGATCCGGTCCACCGCGCCACGCGATCGACGGCCGTCGTACCGGAGAGGAGGAAGTCGCCTCCCGCGAAGATCTCGCCCTCGAAGAGGCAGACGGCGAGAACGGGCCCGTCGAGGCCCGGGCCGAGCGCCTGCCAGGCGCCGTCGTTCCAGAGGGCGATGTTCAGAGCCGCCGCGCCGCCCGCGGAAGAGAAGTACCCTCCCGCGACCAGGCTCGAGTCGGTCCCCGCCAGAGCGTAGACCGGGCCGTCGAGCCCGCCGGCGAGCGAGTCCCACTCCCCTCCCGACCAGACGGCGACGCGTCCTGCGGCGACCTGCCCCGCGCTCGTGAACGAGCCTCCGGCGTAGAGGGCCCCGTCATGAGGGCAGAGGGCCAGGACTTCTCCGTCCACTCCCTTCCCCAGGTAGTCGCGCCAGGAGGATCCGTCCCAGCGGGCGAGCTGCCCCGCGGTCCTCTCGCCCGCCCTGGCGAAGGCTCCTCCGACGATCAAGCTGCTCCCCTGGGCGAGCAGAGCGCGACCCGCTCGATCGAGACCCTCTCCCAGAGGGCTCCACTCGGCCCCGTCCCAGAGGGCGATCGATCGCGCGGTGTCCGCGCCCACGAGCGTGAAGTGGCCGGAGGCGGCGAGTCGGCCATCGTAGGCCGTCAGGGCCGTGACCTCGCCGTCGGGCTGAGAGCCCAGCGCGCTCCACGACGCCGAGTCGGGATCCCAGCGAGCGATGTATTCGGATCTCAGTCCTCCGGCGTTCGTGAAGGCCCCCCCGGCGAAGAGTTCCCGGCCGTACGGCGCGAGCGCGTGAACGTCCCCGCTCAGTCCCCCCCCGAGCGGAGTCCAGGTCGCGCCATTCCAACGCGCGGCCCTGAGGGCGGCGGCGCTGTCGGCCTCGGTGAAGCTGCCGGCCGCGTAGAGCGAGCCGTCCAGCACCGCGAGGGCCGCCACGTCGCCGTTCACTCCGTGATGGAGCGGCGACCATCCCGAGTCGTCGAACGCCGCGACATGGCCCATCGGCGATGCGCCGGATCGATCGAAACTCCCGCCGGCGATCAGCTTCCCCTCGTGGACCGCGAGGGCGAGAACGTCGTCGTTCAGCCCCTCGCCGAGGCGCGACCACTCCGAACCGTCCCACGCGGCGATGTGTCCCACGGACGTGGCCCCGGCGAAGGTGAACTCGCCGCCCGCGATGAGCTTCCCGTCGTGCACGGCGAGGGCGAGGACGGCGTCGTTGAGCCCCGGGCCGAGCGGAGCCCAGGAGGAGCCTGTCCAGCGAGCGATTCCTGTGGCCGCGCTCCCCCCCGGCTGGGTGAAATCGCCGCCGACGTAGAGGTCGCCGCCGAAGACGGCGATGGCGCGGACCTCGCCGCCGATCGGGAGCGTGCCGAACCCCGGCCACCAGTGATCGTCATCGGCTCGCGCGGGGATCCCGATCGGGTCGACGGGGCGCTGGCCCGTCCGGGGGGCGACTCCGGCCGCGACAGGGCTCGCGAGGATCGTGATGAGAAGGACGAGGAGGCTTCGTCGCATATCGTCTACCTCGTGACCTTCCAGAAGAGGACCGTCCCGAGGATGGCGAAGAGAAGGTTGCCCATCCACGCGGCCATCATCGGCGCCACCGCGCCATTGTATCCGAGCACCTGTCCGGCGCGCAAAAGGGCGTAGTAGGCGAAGCCGAGGAAGATCGTCGCGCCGAAGCCGAGGGCGATGCTGCCGCCCCGGACGATCCGGAGCGAGAGGCTCGCGCCGATCAGGACCATGATGAGGCTTGCCAGGGGGAAGGAGACCCGCAGATGGTAGTCGGTGCGGATCTTCACATCGCGACCGCCGCTCGCGCGGACCTTCGCGGCGTACCTCCGCAGCTCCGCCATGTTCATCTGAAACGGGTTCTCGTTGGGCCGCGCGAAATCGGCCGATGTCTCCTTCAGTTCCGAGGTTCCATAAGCTTCGAAGCGGACGCTCGTCTCGATCGAGTCGCGGAAGGTCCGGAGGAACCCCTTCTCGAAGCGCCAGAGCCGGTCCTTCATGGCCGCCTTCTCGGCGTCGATCCGCCTCTCGATGCCGTGGCTGCTCAACGTCTGAACCGAGACGTTCCGGAGGCTCCCGGTCGAGCCGTCGTAGAACTCGACCAGGTAGAAGATCCCTCCCTGCCCGAGGTAGCGGACGTTCATGCGACCGGTCATCTCCTCCGGGATCTGCTGCTTGATCTCGACCTTGAGGATTCGCCTCTGGGCGCGGTAGGCCTCGGGCACGATCGTTTCGGCGACGGCATAGGTGGCCCCCGCGATCGCGAGGGCGGCCAGGAGCATCGGCCCGGCGATCCGGACGGGCGAGATCCCCGCCCCCTGCATGGCGGTCACCTCGTTGAACCGGCGGAGCTGTCCGAGGGAGAGGATCGATCCCAGCAGCGCGGCGAGGGGGATCACCTGGACGAGGATCACGGGGAGGCTCCAGAGGTAGTAGCGGAGGATGAGGGTCGTGGAGGCCTTGTGGTCGACGAAGACATCGATCTTCTCGATCGCGTCGACGATGACGAAGATTCCGACGAAGAGGGTGACGCCCATCAGGGTGTAGAGAAGGAAGTCCCCGAGGACGTAGCGGTCGAGACGCCTCAAGCTCTCCTCCTTCGCGCCGCGGGCTGAGGCGGGCCGGTCGTCGCGATCCTGAGCGTCAAGTAGATCCCGAGCGGCCCCAAGAGGAGATTCGCGAACCACATCGCGAGCCAGGGTGGAGCGAGGCCTCGATCGGCCAGCTGCTCGCCCCCGATGAGGCAGGCCCAGTAGAAGAGGAAGAAGACGACGGAGAGGAAGCCGGCGGCCAGCCCCCCGCGCCGCGCCCGCATTCCCAGGGGAGCGCCGATCAAGACGAAGACGACGCAGGCGACGGGGATCGAGAACTTCTTCTGGATCTCGACCCGGAACGAGTCGATCTGCTTCCTGATCCCCTTCGCCTGCAGCAGCTTGATCTTGAGCTCCTCGATCTGCCGTCTCTTGGCCGCGGAGATCTCGGGCGGCGCGTCCGTCTTGCCCCTGCCGGCGATCAAAGCCAGCGCGCCCGCGAGGATTCTCCTCGCTCCGCGCGGCCGCATCTCCGCCTCGTCGATAGGGGGCAGCTCCTCGGGGCTCGCGACTCCCAGGCGCGCGAGCGAGGAGTCGACATCCGCCCGCGAGCGACGGTAGTCCTTCTCGAGCGTCTCGATCTCGCGCTTCATGTCGCCGACCGACATCTCCCTCTGGCCGCGGCTTCGGCGGACGGCGCGCGCGAGGGCCTCGGTCGCGCCCGCAAGGTGCATCGTCTGCTCCCCAAAGACGAGGCGGCGGTACCGGCCGTCCTTCGCGTGCGGATCGGCCTCGTGGATCTCTCCGTCCCTGAGACTGAGCACCACCTCGTTGCGCTCGGCGACGAAGCTGAGGAGGCCGTGCCGGGCCCTGATCGTGCGCGGCCCCGCGCCGGAGTCGGACGTGTCGACGATCAGGACGTCGCTCATCTCGCCGCTCCGGTCGTCGAGCTTGCCCACGAACAGGTCGTATCCCTCGAAGTCGTCGATGAAGATCCCCTCCTGGATCTCCGCCGACGGGCGGGTGCGCTGGATCTCCCCGACGATGTTCGCGAAGGCATGGTTCGTGTCGGGTAGAATGAAGTTGTTGAAGAGCGCGAGAAGGATCGCGACCAGCGAGGCGAGGAAGAGGGTCGGAAGCATCGTCGCGACCAGGTTGATCCCGCTCGCGCGCATGGCGGTGATCTCGTTATCCTGGCTCATCTGGCCGTAGGCCATCAGGACTGCCACCAGCACGCCGCAGGGCACGGACAGGGCAATCATCCAGCCCAGGCCGAGCAGGAACAGCTTCCCGACGATCAAGAGGGAGATCCCCTTGCCGAGGAACAGGTCGAGGTAGTCGAGCAGCAGCTCGAGCGTGAGGAGAAACGTGACGACCGCGAATCCAAGGAGAAAAGGCCTCCACAGCTGGCGCGCGACATAGCGGGAGAGGATCCCGAGTGGCACCAGCCGTCTTGACGTCAACCGGACCTCCGTGTGTAATCGCCGCATACCGGATCCCGAAGATCCCGGGGATCTTGAAGGCCAAGGTTGGAGTATATACCGCCGTCACATAGCAAGGAGGATCCCCGACCTCGGACCGTCGGACGCCACCATCATGAGCGATTCGTGTCTCTCCGCAAGACCCTCCCCCGGCTAGGCCTGACGGTTCTCGCGCTCTGCGCGGCCGTCGTCAGCCCTCTCCTGGGCGAGGAGGAGCCTTATCTCGGCTTGTGGGAGACGGCCGGGACCGGGGCCCTGGAGGGGGACCTGTTCCTCTATCGGCTGGCGATGCGCTTCAACTCCCGCGCGGCGCTCCGCTCCACCGGAATCCTGCCCGAGCCGTTCAGGGCGAGCGAGGACTCCCTCGGCCTGCGCTCCGATCGATTCGAGGACTTCGTCCTCCTGCAGGACAGCCTGGGGATGGGGTGGCTTCCGCCCGCGTGGGGCCGTCTCAAGGGGGGCAAGGACTTCACGTCCAAGCAGGTCTCGATCGATCTCGACTCCCTGGTGGTGGAGGAGGGGCTTCTGCTCGAGGGAGATCCGATCCTGCCCGCGGTCCGGCGGGAGATGGGCGGCTACCTCGAGGAGCTGACCCGTCGCAACTACAGGTCGCTGTGGGCGGAGAAGGCCGTCGAGGGCCTGCAGACGATCGAGGATCGCTCCGGGCAGAAGGCCGGACTCGTGCCGAAGCTCGCCCTTCCCGTGGAGATGCCCGGGCCGGTCCGGAGCATCATCGGGGCGGGCCGGCCCAGCCTCACCGTGCGGGGGAGCGAGCGGATCTCCTTCAGCGGAACGAGCCGGTGGTACCCGGACCGCCCGATCAACGAGTTCCAGCGCAAGGCGTCGAAGTTCCCGCAGCTCGACATGAAGCAGGAACTGAACCTGACCCTGACAGGGAACATCGGAGACAAGGTGTCCGTCGATGTCGACCAGTCCAGCCAGGCGGCGACCCCTCTCGAGAACAGGATCAAGATCCGCTACAAGGGATACGAGGACGAGATCATCCAGCAGGTGGATCTCGGCAACACGAGCCTGCAGCTTCCGAGCACGCAGTATGTCTCCTACCAGGGACGTCACGAGGGGCTCTTCGGAATCAACACGAGGGCCTTGGTCGGCAGCGTCGAGGTGACGGGGATCCTGAGCAAGCAGGAAGGGAAGAACGACACGCGAAGCCTCACGCGCGGGGCGGAGGTCCGCACCTTCGAGATCGAGGACTGGCAGTACCGGCGCGGCAAGTTCTTCTTCCTGATCGACCCGGACGGCCCGCGGCTTCCCGAGGGTGACCAGGTCGTCGATCTGGAGGTCTGGATCGACGACCGCAACGGAAGCAACAACAACGAGCAGCTCACGGTCCCCGCCTATGTGACCCTCTCGGGGAATCCCCCGGGGCGCGGGGAGGGGCGGGATTCGGTATGGGCGACGGGGGCGTTCAACCGCCTCACTCCCAGCCAGGACTTCATCGTTCAGATGGATGTCTACCCCGGCTATCCCGTGCTGATCCTCGATGACTACCAGATTCTCGATGACAGGATGACGAAGGCGATGGGGGTCAGCTACCGGACGCTGAGCGGCCTCGAGGTCGGCGGGACGACGGGAGGCAACCCCGACTCGCTGGTCCTCATGATCCTCAGGCCGGCCGCGGAGATGGGGGAAACCAACCCGCTCGATCTCACGCAGGGGATCTTCGCCGACAAGCGGCGCTGGGAGATGCGCAACGTCTACGACCTGGGGAGCAACCTCTCCTCCGACGGGCTGACCGTGCGGGTCCGCCGCAAGAGGACCGTGGGGGGGATCACGAACCCGGACCGCATTGGAGAGGTCACGTTTCTCGAGATCCTCGGGCTCGACCTCTACACCGATGCCGGCGAGAACCAGACGCCGGGACCCGACGGGAAGATCGACCGGGGCAAGATCAACTACGATTCGGGGTACGTGATGCTCTGCAACCTGCAGCCGTTCGCCCCCGTCGATGTCCAGGCGGCGCTCGGGTGCGAGCCGACCCGCGCGGAGCTGCCCGACGACCACCTCGTCCCCGGCCTCTACCTGCGAAACGACTGGTCTTCCGGCGTCGACGCCAACACGATCTCCCAGTTTCAGTTCGAAGTCACGGCGAGGACATCGGTCTCCCGCATCAGCCTGAACGCCTTCAACATTCTGCAGGGCTCCGAGGTCGTCACGGCCGGCGGGAGGACCCTGGCCAGGGACCGCGACTACACGATCGACTACGACGCGGGGGAGATTCAGATCCTGGACGCGGCCGACGTGCGCGACACCGACGAGATCCGGGTGAGCTACAGCTACCTCCCCTTCGGCGGCGGAGGCCAGAAGACGCTGATCGGCACGGCCCTGCGCTACAGGCCCCAGGCGGCGAAGCTCGATCTGTCCACAGCCTGGGTCTACGAGAGCAAGGGCGCCCCGGGGATCGAGGGCCGGCGGCCGCGCTTGGGTCAGGAGCCGACGCGCACCGTTGTCGGGGAGGTCGCCGCCTCCTACAAGGCGGAGCCGTGGCTTCTGACCGCTCTCGCGGACGGGCTTCCGTTTGTTCGCGCCAGCGCCAGGAGCGCGATCTCCCTCGACACGGGGACGGGCCTGTCCTTCCCCAACCCCAACACGCGCGGCCTCCTCTATGTCGACGACTTCGAGGGAGCGAAGGATGTCTTCTCGATCTCGACCAACCGCGTGAGCTGGCGTCCCGCCGGCGTTCCGGAAGCGGCGGCGAAGGGGGCGGGCGCGGTCGAGACCTGTGAGTACCGCGGCGAGGCCTGGTGGTACACGCCACGGGCGGCGGTGAAGGAAGGGGACCTCCAACCCACGCACGAAGGAAGCGGCGGTCTCGACAAGACGGAGAAGGACAACAATCGACAGGTCCTCGAAATCCACTTCATTCCCGCGGGAAGCCAGGAGCAGGACCGGAGGAAGTCCTGGTTCTCGCTCGTGCAGCCGATCGCGCAGCGGGGCACGGACCTCTCGAGGGCGCAGTTCCTGGATATCTGGGTGAACGACTTCCGTCGTCCAGGCGACGCGGTCTCGCCGAGGGAGGGGAAGCTCCACATCGACATCGGAGTCGTCTCCGAGGACGCGGTCTGGACGCGGAGGCGCGTCGGGACGGAGGGGCTTCTCGAACTGGGATCGTTCCCCGACGCGCAGCTCGGATTCAGGGAGTTCGACACCGAGGACAGCACCCGAGACGGCCAGCTCGACGACCCGGGAGGGGGCGGGGGCGAGGACATCGGGATCGACTTCAAGACCGATCCAGAGGAGGGGGCGGGGGAAGATCCCGCGTACGACAACTGGGACTTCGACGAGGGCGAGGACGATAGCAATCGCGACCTTCCCTTCGCGAACCCGAACGACCTGCCGGCGGGCAGGTATCTCCTCTCCGAGGAGCGATTCGCCAAGTTCGCCCGGATCAATGGGACCCAGGCGAATGGTCGCCTCGACACGGAGGACCTAAACGGCAACCAGATCCTTGACCAGACGGAGGCGTACTTCGCTTTCGAGCTCGACCTGGCCGACCCGTCGCTGATCGAGTTCGAGTCGTCGCAAGCCCCCGACCAGGATCAGGCCTACTCGGGCTATACGCGCGGGTGGAGGCGAATCCGGATTCCGCTTGCGCCTCAGTTCTACACGAAGGTCGGCAACCCGAGCTGGGAGCAGGTTCGCCACGTGAGGATCTGGCTGGATGGCTTCAGCAAGCAGACCGTCCTGCAAGTAGGCGGGATCGACATCACCGGAAACCGCTGGCTGAAGGGAGCGATCCGTGACGCCCGAGGCGCGGAGGTTTCCGCGGAGGAGCTCGAGCAGCGGGGTGAGGACTTCTTCCCGGCGGTACTCAACAACAAGGACAACTCGACCTCCGAGTACACGCCCCCCTTCAAACCGAAGGAGAGGCAGAATGTGGAGGAGCGGGAACAGTCGCTCGCCCTGGAGCTCAGGAACTTCCCGCCGGGGCATCGCTCTTCGGTCTACCGGACCTTCCCGCAGGCGCAGGACTTCGTCAGCCTCTACCGCACCCTGGAGTTCTATCTCAATCGCAGGATCCGGGAGGGTCCTCCGGATCCCAATCTCGAGTTCTTCGTTCGCCTCTCGCGCAACGCTGCGACCGAAGAAGAGAACTACTACGAATACAGGGTTCCCGTACCCCGCGACTGGGTCCTGCACACGGTGAGCATGGGGGAGCTTTCCCGCCTCCAGCTCGAGCGGGCCGACTCCGCCACGGGGATCGTCGTCGAACGGCTCGAGAACGGGGCGACGCTCACGAGGAAGGGATCGCCCAGCTTCACGAGCATCCAGAGGATCAGCTTCGGCGTCATCAACGTGGGGGTCACGACCGTCGAGAACGGCAGCGTCTGGGTCGACGAGCTCAGGCTCGGATCGGTCAAACGCGACACCGGGATGGCGAACCGGGTCTCCTTCAACATGGCGATGTCCGATCTCGCGTCCGCGAACGTCAGCTTCCAGAGGATGGACGCCGACTTTCTCCGCGTCGGCAGCGAGCGGGGAAGTGGAACGACCCGGACCGACTACACCGTCGGCGGACGCCTCAACGCGGAGAAGTTCGCGGAGAGGTCGGGGTTGCGCCTGCCCTTGAGCTTCAACGTCTCGCGCGGCCGCACGGTCCCCAAGTTCCGGACGAACGGGGACCTCGTCCTCGAGAAGCCGAGGCCCAGCGACATCACCGAATCGATCAACAAGGACTTCTCGTTCAGTCTATCCCGCAACCGGTCGACGAACCCCTGGCTCCGCTACACCCTCGACGCGGTCAGCCTCTCGGGCCGGACCGGGCAGTCGATCCAGAACAGCCCCGACGCGAGAGACACGACGGTCAGCTCGAGCGGCAACCTGCAGTTCTCCCTGCCGCTGCAGGGCGGACCGCCGATCAAGTACTACAAGGACAAGGAGCTCCGTCTCCTTCCCAACAGCCTCACCTTGGGTCTGAGCGGTTCCCGACAGCGCAGCATCAGCTACAGGCGCAAGAACGCCGACCTCACGCAGGACCTCTACGAGCCGAGCCTGGACCTGAGGACGAGGACCGCCTCGATGAGCTGGTCGACGGGACTGCGCCCGGTCGAGCAGGTCACCTACGGATTCGACCAGACGAGGGATCTCCTGCTCGCCACGGCCCCGCGGCGGGTCGGGGGGGTCAATCTCGGGACGGAGACCGGCCGCCGCCACCAGCTCAACGCCTCGCATCAGATCTCTCTCTTCAAGCGGGCGCTTGTCCCGAAGGTGACCTGGGCGGGGAACTCGGACAACAAGTTCAACGCGATCCAGGCAAGCGGGGGGGTTCGCGAGCGCAGCAACAACTTCGACACCGGAAACACGCTGACCTTCACGGGCACGCTGCCGATCGACCGGCTGTTCCAGATGCTCCCCCGCTTCGGGCGCGGAGGGGGAGCTGCCCCGGCCCCGGGGGATTCGGCCGCGGGAGCGAGCCGGGGCCGCTCGGCGGGCCGCGCGACATCGAGCGGTTCCTCGGGGGGATGGTTCTCGATCTCGGCCGTCAGCGCGACCCACTCGATCGGCAAGACGCGCAGCCTCGATCGATTCGCAGGAGAGCCATCGATCCCCTTCCAGCTCGGCCTCTCTTCCGACCCCGGCAGCGGGGTCCGCAGGCTCACAGGGGCCTCCGACGCGACCGGGGATCGAAAGGACACGAGCTTCTCGACCGACTTCAAGCTGCTGGGCGAGGTGACCGTGCGCACGTCCTACGCGCAATCGAGAAGCGACAACACGGTGAACCGGACGAGCTCGACGATCCGAACCTGGAAGTACCCGGACCTCGACATCAACTGGGGGAGGTTCTACAAGCGCGTCAAGCTCGACCGCTGGGCGAAGGACGTGCGCGCCACGACGCGGTACAGCCGCGAGCTCAGGGAGACCGGCACCAGCACCAATCCCAAGGACAGGACGGAGTCGACGGTCTCCTTCCGCCCCCTGCTCAACCTCGACGCGACCCTCAACAACGGATTCTCGGCCAAGCTGACCTCCTCCTACAGCACTTCGAACTCCGAGCAGTTCGGCCTGCTCAGGAACCTCTCCCGTTCGCGGAGCCGGCAGGCGGGTCTCTCTCTCCGGCGCAGCTTCAACCTATCGAGGATGGTCACGAACCCGATCACCAAGAAGAAGACCAAAGCGACGACGAAGATCGATCTCTCGCTCGCGACGGATATCCAGGACAGCAAGAGGGAGAGCGGCCCTCGAGGCAGGTTGATCGTGATCGAGGACCGCGCCAAGATGGCGATTTCGACGACCGCGGGCTACAACTTCACGAGCAACATCACCGGCAACGCGGGCCTCACTGTCGGACAGGACAGCGATCGAAAGAACCGGACCAACACCTCGCGGTATGTGAGCGTCACGCTCTCGGCCGCTTTCACTTTCTGAAGCGGCATGACGATCCTTCGAGCGATCCTACCGCTGCTGCTCGTCTTCGGTGCGGTCCGCGCAGACGAGGGGATCCCGGACTTTCCGGAAGCCGCCGCGTGGGAGTTCCTCGTGGCCCAATGCGCCTTCGGCCCGCGGGTCCCGGGCACGGCGGGGCATCGGAAGTGCCTCGACTATCTGGAAGCGACGCTGGCCTCGACCGGCGCGGCGGCGATTCGCCAGGACTTCCGGACGGCGACCGACGCCTCGCGAGACACGCTGACCCTGACGAACCTCACGGCCCGCTACGGGCCGCCCGGCGCGCCCCTGCTGCTGGGCGCGCACTGGGACACGAGGCCCTGGGCCGACCGCGACCGCGACCCCGGCAACCGCAAGAAACCGATCCTCGGGGCCAATGACGGAGCCAGCGGCGTCGCTGTCCTGCTGGCCCTGGCAACGATCCTGCGGACGCATCCCCCGCCCCTGCCTGTGGAAATCGCCCTCTTCGACGGCGAGGATCAGGCGAGGGAAGGGAGCGATGGCGGGGGGTACATTCTGGGCTCCAGGGCCCATGTCCGGGGGCGGGTCCCGCCCCTCCCGCGGGCGGTCGTCATCGTCGACATGGTCGGGGCCCGGGACATGGAAATCTGCCGGGAGGAGGTCTCTGATCTTCATGCCCGCCAGCTGAATGACCTGATCTTCGCTCGGGCCGCGGCGCTCGGGCTCCCCGCGTTCCGGGACGAGGTCTCGAGCGCGGTTCTGGACGACCATGTCCCCTTCCTCGAAGTGGGGATTCCCGCCGTCGATCTCATTGACACCCGCTACCGGCAGTGGCACACTCTCGAGGACTTGCCTGGCGCATGCTCGCGGGAGAGCCTTGGGCAGGTCGGGAGGCTATTGACCGATCTTGTTTATGGAGGCTACCTGCAGTAGGATCGGTGCCTGAGGTAAACCCCTTGTGGCGCAAGGGGGTTTCGGCTTAGGGTTGGTGGGGCGGGTTGCGACCCGCTTTTTGTTTCCATGCAGATCGTGAACAGGGAGTGGGAGGAAAGGCTTCGGCCTCTCCTCGAGGAGGAAGGAGCGGAGCTTCTGGAGGCGCAAGTCTCCAGGGGGCGTAACTCATTGAGACTGCGCTTTTTCATTGATCGGGAGGCAGGGTTGGCGGTGGATGACCTTGCCCGGTTGAGCCGAAAGATCGCCCTGCGGCTGGACGGGGATCCCTCTCTGGCCGGTCGCTATGAGATGGAGGTCTCCTCCCCGGGCATGAACAGGGTCGTGTTCCGCGAGGGGCACTTCCGCCGGTTCGTGGGGGAGCGGGTCCACATACGGTTGGCCGACATGCGGGAGGGACGGCGAAACTTCGAAGGCGCGATCCTCGGCTGCGAGAGCGGGATCGTGGAAGTCGATGTGGAGGGGTTGGGCGCGACGTCCTTCGCCCTGAACGAGATCGAGCGCGCGGAGCTTCGACTGGACCCCCGGCGTCCTCCGCAACGCCCGGTTGCCTGAGAGCCCGGATTCGAGGAGTCTGCAAGAATGTCGAATGAAGAGATCCTGGAAGCGCTGAAGGGGATCGCCCGGGAGAAGGCGGTCGACCGCCGCCTGCTCGTGGAGACCCTCACGACGGGTCTGCTGAGCGCGGCGAAGCGGCGCTACGCGACGGCCGTGGATGTCCAGGTCAACTTCGATGAGGTCACCGGGCAGATCCACGTCATCGTGCAGAAGAAGGTCGCCGCGGTCGCCATCGATCTGGGGGGGGAGATCGACCTCGAGGAGGCGCGCAAGATCAGCCCCAGGGCGAGGGCGGGGGATGTGGTCGGCGTCGAGGTTCCGATCGAGGAGTTCGGCCGCAACGCGATCCAGACAGCCAAGCAGGTTCTCGTCCAGCGCGTTCGGGAGGCGGAGCGCGAGAACGTCTTCAACGAGTACATCGACCGCAAGGGGACGATCCTGTCGGGGACCGTCCAGCAGATCGATCGAGGCAATGTGATCGTGAAGGTCGGCAAGACCGAAGGGGTCATCCCGCACAGGGAGCAGATCAACCGCGATCGGTTCAAGATCGGAGATCCTCTTCGCGCCTACGTTCTCGACGTGGACAAGGAGCAGAAGGGTCCGCAGATCCTTCTCTCAAGGACGCACCCCGAGTTCGTCCGCAAGCTCTTCGAGCAAGAGGTGCCCGAGATCTTCGAGCGGGTGGTCGAGATCAAGGCGATCTCGCGCGAGCCGGGTTCCAGGACCAAGATCTGCGTGGTGAGCCATGATGACCGCGTCGATCCCGTCGGCGCCTGCGTCGGCATGAAGGGCTCGCGCGTCCAGAACATCGTCAAGGAGCTGGGGGGCGAGAGAATCGACATCGTCTCCTATAGCGCCGATCCGAAGATCCTCGCCAGCCGCGCCCTCTCCCCGGCGCGAGTGCTCGATGTCATCTACGACGACGCCGCGAAGAAGGCGACCGTCGTCGTCGCGGACGACCAGGTCCCCCTCGCCATCGGCCGCGGAGGGCAGAACGCGCGGCTCGCGGCCAAGCTGACTGGACTGCAGATCGTCCTGGTCAGCCTCTCGCAGGTCGAGGCCCAGAAGGAGGGGGAGGCGGGGCTTCCGAACATCGACCTGGAGTCGCTGACCAAGGAGCTGGGACCGAAGCTGGTCGAGAAGCTGATGAAGGCGGGGAAGGAGACGCTCCAGGACGTCATGAAGACGTCGATCGAAGAGCTGATGGAGATTCCCGGCGTCGGCGAGAAGACGGCTTCGCGCCTGCTGGCCACCGGGGCGCAGATCCTCGAGGATCGCGCGCTGGATCTGAAGAAGTCGGGCGCCGAGACCGCTGACGGGGAGATCGAGGAGACGCAGCCCCTGATGGCCGAGGAGGATGCGGTTGCCGAGGACGGGCAGTCGGAAGAGCAGGCGAGCGAGGCGGTAGCAGAGGCGGTTCCCGCGGAGGACGAGAGCGGTTCCGCGGCGGATGAGAGTGCGGCGAGTGACGTGGTTGCGGGTGAGGAGGAGACCAGAGAGGCCGGCGCATGAAGGTTCGGATCTACCAGCTTGCCAGGGATCTCAGGATATCCAGCGATGCCCTGGTCAACATGATCACCGCCCTGGGCGTCGAGGTGAAGAGCCACATGAGCGCCGTGGAGGACGACGTGGTCGTCCAGATCCGCGCCAAGATCGCTCAGGAGCGGGAGGTCACGCGTCGCGAGGACGAGCGGAAGGCCCAGATCCAGGAGATCCACAAGCAGAAGGAGGAGGCGGAGCGGCGCAAGCCTACGGCCGCCGCGCCCGTCGTTCCTCCGGAACCGATCATGCAGCCCGCGCCCCCGCCGCGTCCGATCGCCCCCGTCCCGGGCGTTGCCCCCGCGGCGACCCGCGCGCCCCAGGCGCCCGCCCCGGCCCCCTCCACGTGGCGACCCCAGCTCCCGGCGGCCGCCGGAAGGCGGGACGGCCGTAAGCGGAAGAAGGGCCGGACGCTCGTCGACGAGAAGCTCGTTCGCGAGAGCGTGCGCAAGACGCTCGCGACCCTGGACGTCGGGCGCCGCAAGCGAAGACGGCGCCGGGGCGAGCAGGGGCAGGAGACGGTGGGCGAGGCGGCACCGGTGAAGGTGACCGAGTACATGACCGTCTCCGAGTTCGCCTCCGTCCTCGAGGTGAATCCGACCGAGGTCGTGGCGACCTGCCTTCAGCTCGGGATCATCGCCAACGTCAACCGCCGGCTCGACCGGGACGAGATGATGGCGATCGCGGATGAATACGAGTGCGAGCTCGAGTTCGTGAGCGAGTACGGAGAAAAGGCGCTCGAGGAGGCGACCGCCGCGACCGAGGGGACCTTCGAGTCGGCGCACAGGTCTCCGGTCGTCACGGTCATGGGCCACGTCGATCACGGGAAGACGAGCCTCCTCGACTACATCCGGAAGACGAAGGTCGTCGCGGGAGAATCGGGCGGGATCACCCAGCACATCGGGGCCTACAATGTCGTGGTCCCGCACGGGAGGCTGAGCTTCCTCGACACCCCCGGACACGAGGCGTTCACGGCGATGCGCGCCCGCGGCGCCCAGGTGACAGACATCGTGGTCCTGGTCGTCGCCGGTGAAGACCGCGTGATGCCGCAGACCCACGAGGCGATCAACCACGCCCGGGCCGCCGGAGTGCCGATCATCGTCGCCGTCACGAAGATCGACCTCCCGGGGGCAAACCCGGAGCGGATCAAGGCCGAGCTTGCGGAAACGGGCGTCCTCGTCGAGCAGTACGGCGGCAAGACCGTATGCGTCGAGGTCTCCTCCAAGTCCGGTCAGGGGATCGACCATCTGCTCGAGATGATCCTCCTGCAGGCCGAGATGCTGGAGCTCAAGGCGGAGCCGGACAGGCCGGCCAAGGGCGCCGTCATCGAATCGAAGCTCGATCCGGGCAAGGGGGTCCTCGCAACCGTGCTCGTCCAGAACGGGACGCTGCGCGTCGGGGATCCGTTCGTCTGCGGCATGCAGCACGGCAAGGTGCGCGTCATGGTGGACGACACCGGGGCGCGCGTGACCGAGGCCGGCCCCTCCACTCCCGTGGAGGTCTGGGGATGGTCGGGGCTCCCGCAGGCGGGCGACTCGTTCCACGTCACCCCGTCGGAGCAGGAGGCGCGCGACATCGGCAGCAAGCGAGCGGCGATTCATCGGGAGCACGAGCTCCGCCTGAGCAGGCGACGCACGCTCCTGGACATCAGCCGCAGGATCAAGGAGGGGGAGGTCCTCGGGCTGAACCTGGTGATCAAGGGAGATGTCGCCGGCTCGGTGGAGGTCCTCCGCGACAGCCTCGAGAAGCTCTCGACGCCGGAGGTGCAAGTCCGCGTCATCCACCAAGGGGTGGGCGCGATCACCGAGGGGGATGTCCTTCTTGCGGCCGCCTCGGAGGCGATCATCATCGGCTTCCATGTGAAGCCGGACGCGAAGGCGCAGGCGATCGTCCAGTCGGAGAGCGTCGACGTGCGGTTGCACACCGTCATCTACGACGTCGTCGACGAGGTCCGGGCCGCGATGAGCGGCTTGCTGGCGCCGGATCTGGTCGAGAGACCGCAGGGGACCGCGGAGGTGCGCAAGATCTTCCGCGTCTCGCGCGTCGGGGTCATCGCGGGCTGCATGATCGTCGATGGAACCGTTCACAGGGTCGACTCGGTCCGGCTCGTCCGCGAGGGCCAGAAGGTCTGGCAGGGGAAGATCGCCTCGCTGAAGCGGGTCAAGGACGATGCCCGTGAGGTCCAGAGCGGTTTCGAGTGCGGAATCCAGCTCGAAGGGCACGACGACATCGTGGAGGGGGATCTCATCGAGGCCTTCACCATCGAGGAGGTCGCCCGCAAGCTCGAGTAGCCGGGCGCGGCTCCGGCGCGGGCAAGCCTTGGAAGAGAGCAGGTTCTTCTATGGGGTGGCGAGGCTCGAGCTCCACATACCACTGAGCCGCTCCCTGAAAGACAGGCGTGCCGTCCTGAGCAGCCTCAAGGGACGCATCGTGGAGCGCTCGCGCGTGGCTGTGATCGACTGCGGGTCCCAGGACTTCTGGCAGAGGGGCGCGCTCGGTCTCTGCCTCGTCGCGAGGGAGGAGTCGCAGGTCCGGGCGCTTCTGTCCTCGATCCTCCGCCTGGCGGAAGACGACGACCGGGTAGTCGTCCTCTCCTACGACACCCGGATCGGCAGCCTGGACGACGCACCGGGGGAGGGCGAGTCATGACCCAGATACGGGTGGCGCGCCTGCGGGAGGAGATCCTCCAGCAGGTCAGCGACATTCTGCAGAATCACCTGAGCGATCCGCGCCTATCCTGGGTGAGCGTCGCCCGTGTCGACCTCAGTCCCGACCTGCGCCACGCGAAGATCTACATCTCCGTGCTGGGCAGCGACGAGGCGCAACAGGAGAGTCTGCGGGTTCTCTCGAGGGCGGCGGGAGCTGTCCGGAGCGAGCTGGCCCGGAGGCTGAGGCTCCGGCGGATCCCGGAGATCCTCTTTCGGGCGGATCACTCGATCCAGTACAGCGTGAGGGTGCTCGCCCTGCTGCGCGAGCTCGGCTTCGCCGGAGACGAGCCGCCTCCCTCGGCGGAGGATGAACCCTGAACGGCTTCGTCGTCCCGATCCTCAAGGAAGCCGAGTGGACCAGCCACGACGCAGTCCAGAGACTGCGCTCCGTGCTCGGCGTGCAGGAGATCGGGCACGCGGGGAGCCTCGACCCCTTCGCGACGGGCGTCCTGGTCTGCGGTGTCGGGAGGGGAACGAAGATCATCGCACTTCTCATGGACCTTCCCAAGGAGTACGCCGGCACGATCAGGCTCGGAAGGATCACCGACACCGGCGACCGAACCGGCGCGATCCTCGAGGAGCGGGGCGTGGGAGAGATCGGCATCGAGCGTGCCCGCGAGGCGGCGGGGGAGTTGACGGGAGTCCTGGAGCAGGTCCCTCCGATGGTGTCGGCGATCAAGCAGCGTGGGACCCGGCTCTATGACCTCGCGCGCCGGGGGATCGAGGTGGAGCGCAAGCCGCGGAGGGTGGAGGTTCACTCCTTCGATGTCCTCTCGATCGCGGGCGATCTCGTCGAGTTCCGGATCCGCTGCGGCCGCGGCACCTATGTCCGGGCCCTCGCGCGGGACTTCGGAGAACGCCTCGGGCCCGGGGCCTGCGTCGAGGAGCTTAGGCGCACGGCCATCGGGACCTTCACGGAGAACGATGCCGTGGCCCTGACCGGCTCCATGGAGGATCAGCGCGCCCGCGCGCTCGCGGCGGCGATTCCGCTGGCGCGCGCTCTCGCCCATATGCCTTCGCTGAGGCTGCGCCCCGAATGGGTGCGGAAGGTCCGCCAGGGAGGCCAGCCGCCCTGGCGGGGTGTGGAGGCGACGGAGTTGCCTGCCGGGGAGCGGGTCTGCCTCATCGGGACGGAGGGGGATCTCATCGCCATCGCGTCGGTCTCGGCCGTGCCCGGGCTCGCCGATCGATCGTGGCGGGACTCGTGGGAGCTGAAGCTAGCCCGTGTCCTCTAGCGATCGACTCTGGCCCGGCGAGTACTTCGCGACCATCGGCGTCTTCGACGGCCTGCATCTGGGACATCAGGCGATTCTCAGGTCGCTGCTCGCCTCCGCGCGCTCCGCCGCGCTCCCTACGGTCCTCTACACGTTCCAGCCCCGCCCAGTGACCGTCTTCGCTCCCGAGACCCCTCCGGACGAGCTGACGCCCCTGCCCCGGAAGCTCCGTCTGCTCGCGGAGTCGGGGATCGATCGTCTCTGCGTGCTGCACTTCTCGCGCTCCTTCGCCGAGATGGAAGCAGAGACTTTTCTCACGGCGGTGCTCGGGGCGGGAGCGGGGCTCAAGGGAATCTGGATCGGCTACGACTTCCGCTTCGGACGCGGGCGGCGCGGCGATTGGCGGATGCTGCAAGAGATGTCGGGCCGCTTCGGCTACCGAGCGCATCGAGTCGACGCGATCCGCTCGGATGGAGAACCGGTCAGCTCGACACGCATCAGGCGCCTTCTGCGGCAGGGCGATCTGGAGTCCGCGCGAAGGCTCCTCGGCCGATGGCCCGACCTGGAGGGAGTGGTCGTCCGGGGGCGTGGACAGGGGCGGCGCGTCCTCGTTCCTACTGCCAACCTTCTCCTCCCCGCAGCGCAGAGCCTGCCGGCGCTGGGCGTCTACGTTGGGGAAGCGGAGTGGGATGGCAAGGGCCGTCCCGCGGTGCTGAACCTGGGCCGAAGACCTACGCTGACTGACGGCTCCCTTGTCGTCCCGGAGGTCCACGTCCTCGATTTCGATGGGGATCTTCTTGGCAGGAAGCTCCTCTTCCGGATGCGTGGAAAGCTGAGAGAAGAGCGTAGTTTCAGATCATTGAATGAGTTACGCGATCAGGTTGGGTCGGATTTGGCGGAGGCCCGCAGGATGTCGATGGGCTGGGAAGAAGAACAAACGGGCCTTGTCGGCAGGCCGCCGGATTGCTAGTGTTGTCGAGTTGGTCCTTGAAGGATAAGTCGCGCTCCGAAACCCGGAGCATCGCCGGAGGGACCGGCGTCAGCGGAGGATCTTGATGTCGCTCAAGAAGGAACAGAAGCAGGAAATCATCGGCCGCTACAAGCTTCACGATCTCGACTCCGGCTCGCCGGAGGTCCAGATCGCCCTCCTAACGGAGCGGATCCGTCAGCTCACGGAGCATTTCAAGCGCCACACGACGGATCACCATTCTCGCCGCGGTCTTCTCAAGATGGTCGGGCGCCGTCGCAAGCTCCTCGACTACCTTCGGGACAACAAGCAGGACAGCTACAAGAGTCTCGTCAAGGAACTCGGCCTGCGCCGCTAGGAACGAGGCGCGCCCCCCTTCGAGAGGTGCGTCGCTCGTTCCGGCCCCGCCCTGGCCTGTCCGGAAAGCCCCTGGAAGAAGAGGAGAAGATGATGGTGCAGCACTTCGCCGTTGAGATAGGCGGGCGCAAGATGTCGTTCGAGACCGGCCGGGTGGCCCGGCAGGCCTCCGGCGCCGTCTGGCTCCAGTACGGGGACACGGTCGTCCTGAGCGCGGTCGTTTCTTCCCGCGAGGAAATCCTTGAGAAGGACTTCTTCCCGCTGGTCGTCGACTACAGAGAGAAGCAATATGCCGCGGGGAGGATCCCGGGCGGGTTCTTCAAGCGGGAAGGACGGCCGACGGAGAAGGAGATCCTCTCTTCGCGCCTGATCGACAGGAGCATCCGGCCCCTCTTCGACAAGGGGTTTCGCTTCGAGGTCCAGGTGCAGGCCGATGTCCTTTCCTCGGACCAGGAGAACGACGCCGACGTCCTGGCCCTGAACGCCACCTCCTGCGCCCTGGCCATCTCGAACATCCCCTGGGCGGGACCGGTGGCGGCCGTGCGCGTGGCGAAGGTCAACGGGGAGCTCGTGCTCAACCCCCTGTCGAGCCAGATCGACGAGAGCGCTCTCGACGTCGTCGTGGCGGGGAGCGAGGAGAGCCTCCTCATGGTCGAGGGTCGGGCGTCGGAGATCTCCGAGGCCGAGCTGGTCGAGCTCTTCGCGTTCGCCCACGAGGGGATCCGCTCGATCATCGAGCTGCAGAAGAAGATGATCGAGGCCGTCGGCCGGCCCAAGAGGCCGTATGTCAGGCCGGAGATCCCGGCCCCCCTTCGGGAGGCGCTGGCCGAGGCCTACGGCGCGCGGGTGCGCGAGGTCGTTTCGATTCCCGGCAAGGAGCAGCGGGAGGAAGCGATGGCGGAGCTGAAGGCCGGAGCCATCGAGCGCTTCGCCCCCGACTATCCGGGAGCGGAGAAGCGGATCCGCGGCTTCCTGGAGTCGATCGAGCGCGATCATCTGCGCAGCATGATCCTCGATGAGGGAAAGCGCGCCGACGGTAGGAGGCCCGACGAGATCCGCCCGATCCGTTGCGAGGTGGGAGTGCTGCCCCGCACGCACGGCTCGGCGCTCTTCACCCGGGGCCAGACGCAGGCCCTCGTGGTCACGACCCTGGGGACCTCCACCGACGAGCAGAAGATCGAGGAGCTGATGGGGCAGTCCTGGAAGACCTTCATCCTGCACTACAACTTCCCGCCCTTCAGCGTGGGGGAGGTCCGGCCGAACCGCGGGCCCGGCAGGCGCGAGGTCGGGCACGGGGCGCTGGCCGAACGCGGTCTGACGGCGATCGTTCCTTCCAACGAGTCGTTCCCCTACACGATCCGCGTCGTCTCCGACATCCTCGAATCGAACGGGTCCTCCTCGATGGCATCTGTCTGCGGCGGAAGCCTCGCCTTGATGGACGCAGGCGTCCCGGTCAAGGGTCCGGTGGCCGGAATCGCGATGGGTCTCGTCTCCGACGGGTCCAGGGCGGTCGTCCTCTCCGATATCCTCGGCATCGAGGATCACCTGGGCGACATGGACTTCAAGGTCACCGGCACGGCGGACGGCATCACGGCGATCCAGATGGACAACAAGGTCGGGGGGCTCACGCTGGCGGTGCTGGAGCAAGCGCTCGAGCAAGCCCGCAAGGGACGGCTCCACATACTCGAGATCATGAACCAGACGCTGCCCAAGTCGCGGGAGGAGATCTCGCAGTACGCGCCGCGCATCCTGGTCATCCAGATCGATCCCGACAAGATCCGCGACGTGATCGGGCCGGGCGGGAAGATGATCAAGAAGATCACCGAAGACACGGGCGCGACGATCGATATCGAGGACACCGGCCAGATCAAGATCGCTTGCATCGACGCGGCCGAGGCGCAACGCGCGGTCGACATCATCCGCAGTCTCACCGAGGATCCGGAGATCGGCCGGATCTACAGGGGAAAGGTGAAGAGGATCGTCAACTTCGGCGCCTTCGTGGAGATCCTCCCGGGCCGCGACGGCTTGATCCACATATCCGAGCTCGAGAACCACCGGGTCGCGCGCGTCGAGGACGTCGTCAAGGAAGGCGATCTCGTTCTCGTGAAGGTGATCGGAGTCGACGAGGAAGGGAAGATCCGCCTCTCGCGCAGGGCGGCCCTCCCCGCCGTGGCCGGGAAGGCATAGTCCCGCGCGGGACAAGCGGGACAGCGGTCCACCGGAGAAGCCGCGTGCGGTTCATACGCAAGCTGGATCGAATACGCCCAAACGAGACGGTCCGCAAGGCGATTCTACCCGGCGGGCTCACGATCCTCGTCGAGGAAGTGCCCCAGGTCCACAGCCTCACCCTCGGGGTGTGGATCCGGACGGGGTCGCGCGACGAGCCGGCCGATCTGTCCGGGATCTCCCACTTCATCGAGCACATGGTCTTCAAGGGAACGCGCAGCCGGAGCGCGCTCCAGATCGCCAAGAAGATGGAGGCGGTGGGCGGCCAGCTCGACGCCTTCACGTCGCGCGAGCAGACCTGCTACTACGCCCGCGTGTTCGACGAACACCTCGACATCGCCATGGAGACGATGGGCGATCTGCTCCTGAATCCCCTCTTCAGCAGGGATCTGGTGGATCGCGAGCAAGGCGTGATCGCCGAAGAGATCGAGAGCTACGACAACAACCCGGAGGAGCAGGTCCACGATCTCATCTCGGCGGAGATCTGGCCGAATCACCCTCTGGGACGGCCCATCCTGGGTAGCCGCCAGACGATCTCCCGCTTCGGAAGCCGGACTCTGCGTCGCTACCACCAGGAGCGCTACACGGCCCCGAACGTCGTCGTCGCCGCCTCGGGCCACGTCTCGTTCGACAGGGTGATGGAGCTCGCGAGCAGGCATCTCGCCTTCCCCCCCGGCGCCGCCCCCAACGGCCGCTTTCCCCTGACTCGCTTTCGTTCGCGCGCGGTGCGCCACGAGAAGGACGTGAGCCAGGTCTCCCTCTGCCTCGCGGGGCGGGGCCCCTCCTACCACGACGAGGACCGGCACGCGCTGGCGGTCGTCAACATGATCCTGGGGGCGGGCGTCAGCTCGCGCCTGTTTCAGAAGATCAGGGAGGACGAAGGGCTCGCCTACACCGTCTATTCCTTCATGGATGTCCTGCGCGACACAGGACTCTTCGGCATCTACCTGGGAGTCGCGCCGGAGAAGGCGCGAACCGTTCTGGCGCTCGCCTGCCGGGAGATCGCCAAGCTCAAGAGGGGAGGGATCCGCCGCTGGGAGCTCGAGAGCGCCAAGGCCCAGCTCCTGATGTCCCACCTCCTGAGCTACGAGTCCACCTACGAGAGGATGAACCGGATCGCCATCAATGAGATCTGCTACGGGCGCCAGTCCTCTCTCGAGAGCGTGATCGAGCGCGTGCAGGCGATCGATCGGGACGAGGTGGAGGCGGCGCTCGATCGATATCTCAGGCCGCGGCGGTTCGGTCTGATCACCTTGGGGCCTGCGGGCAAGGACTACCCGGGTGAAGGCGACTGGGACTTCTGACGGCCGCGGGAGTCGCGGTCGGGGCGCCGCCGGGAAGGGCGTCTCGATCGGCGTGCAGCGCCTGCGCCCCCTGGCCCTGCTGCCGGTGCGGATGTCGGCCGGCGCCTCGGGGTGGGATCTCTCCGCCTGCCTCGAATCCCCCCTGAGTCTCGAACCAGGACGCTGGGCCGTTGTACCAACAGGGATTGCCCTCGGGCTGCCGATGGGATATGAGGCGCAGGTGAGGGCGCGCAGCGGCCTGGCGGCCCGCTGCGGGATCGGCCTGTTGAACGCGCCCGGGACGGTCGACTCCGACTACAGGGGGGAGATCTGCGTGATCCTGATGAACTGGGGCCCGGAGAGATTCGAGATCAAACACGGAGATCGCATCGCGCAGCTGGTCTTCATGAAGACGGCGCCCGTTCGTCTGGCATGGATCGGGCAGGTGGATGAGACCGATCGCGGGGCGGGCGGTTTCGGGCACACCGGCATCGGGCGCGGGACTCGGAAGAGCCCGTGATCCCGCATCTGGCCCTGTCCGTGGGGATGATCCTCCTGGCCGCCGCCCCCGGCGCGGGGGATGCCGGCGCGGCGGGAGATCCTCGCGAGAAGCTCTCGACCGACAGCCTCCTCATCCTCCTCGGCGACCAGCCGCGCTCGCCAGGCTTGAGAGACCTCGCGCAGAGGGACCCGCGTCGGTCCGCCCGGGAGGCAGCCGCCGGGCACGAGGCGATCCGGATCGGCGAGAAGCTCACCTTCTCGGTTCGCTACGGGATGATCAGGGCGGGAGAGGCGACCATGGAGGTCGCGGACACGACGAGCGCCTTCGGCCATCCCTGCTACCACGTCGTCTCCCGGGCGCGCAGCAACAGCGTCTTCGACACGATCTACAAGGTGCGGGACGTGGTCGAGACCTGGATGGACAGGGAGCGCCTCTTCAGCCGGCGGTTTCGGAAGTCGCTGCGCGAGGGGAGCTACCGCGCCACACAGGATGTGGAGATGGACCAGGAGAACGGATTCGCCCGCTACCAGGATGGCCGGGTGTTCGAGCTGGTCCGCGGCGCGCACGATGTCCTCTCCGGCTTCTACTACGTTCGCACGCTCGACCTCGAAGTCGGCCAGGAGATCTGGCTGGAGAGCCACGCCGATCGGAAGAACTACCCCCTGAAGGTGCTCGTCATGGGCCGGGAGAGGATCGACTCTCCCGTCGGGGAGTTCGATTGCCTCAAGCTCGAGCCGATGCTCCGCACCCCGGGGCTCTTCAAGCACGAGGGGAAGCTGACGATCTGGCTGACCGACGACGAGAGGAAGATGCCGATCCTCATGAAGAGCAAGGTGCCGGTCGTCGGATCGATCAGTGTCGTCCTCACGAGCTACGAGAGGCCCCGATGAGCCGCTATCCGGAGCTCGATCTGCGACGCGTGCGCTCTCACTCGATGAAGGAGCGGCGGAGCCTTGTCGCGGCGCCGGCCTTCTACCGTCCGCCCGCAGGATCGTCGAGCTTCCGGTCCTTCTGGGACTCCCTGCCCGAGATCCTCGGCGCGGCCGACCTCAAGGCAGTCGCTCGCGCGATGCTCGCCTCCCGCGAGAAGGGGCGCCCCGTCATCGCTCTGTGCGGGGCGCACGTGCTGAAGACCGGGCTGGGGCCGGGGCTGATCCGCCTGATCGAGCGCGGCATCCTGACCGGCGTGGCCACCCATGGCGCGGGAGCGATCCACGACGCCGAGCTCGGCCTCTGGGGCCGGACCTCGGAGGATGTGGCCGAGGGGCTGCATCGAGGCCGATTCGGGATGGTCCGGGAGACCGCCGACTTCGTGAACGCGGCCGCCCGGCAGGCATGCGAACGGGGGGAAGGGATGGGCGAGGCGCTCGGGCGAGCGCTTCTCTCGGCCGATCGCGGCACGAGGCGGCGGAGCGTCCTGGCGGCGGCCTACGCCGCGGGCGCGCCGGCGACCGTCCATGTCGCCATCGGGACCGATGTCGTGCACCAGCATCCATCCTTCGACGGCGCGGCGGCGGGCGAGTCCTCGGCGAGGGACTTCCGCATCCTGGCGGCGCAGCTCTTCAGGATCCCAGGCGGGACGGTGCTCAATCTCGGCTCGGCGGTCCTGCTGCCGGAAGTCTTTCTCAAGGCCTTCTCGGTCGCTCGGAACCTGGGCGGCTCGGCCAGGGGAATGACCACTGCGACCTTCGATTTCATGAAGCAGTACCGGGCGATGGAGAACGTCGTCCGGCGGCCGACCCTGGGCGTGGGTCGCGGGTATTATCTCGTCGGACATCACGAAATACTCTTGCCCCTGCTTTTCCATGCCTGTCTGACCGGCGCGGGTCGCGCGAGCGGTTCGCGCCGGCCGGCGAGAGACAAACCCTTGAAGGGCAAGACTGTAACGGCCGATAGAACCCGCGACAAGGGTGATCGACGCCTCTGACGTCGTTGACGCTTGGAGCGGCGGGTGTTATGGTGCCTAGTGCTCCAGCATGGAAGCGGCCGGCGCGCGTGGGGGGACCGGCGGCGATCCCAAAGATAGGAGAACGTGCGCGTTCGAGCGTCAGTTCCCAAGGAAGGGATGGAGTTGCGACATCTCCTCGCGATGGTCCTCGCGGTCGCGGCCGCGGCACCTCTGCTTGCGGGCTGCGGCGGATCGAGGCCCCCGGCGCCTGTTCCGTATACTTCCCCCGCGCCCGAGACCTCCGCGATCGAGCCGGAGATCGATGCCTACAAGATCCTCGTCCACGACGAGCTGACCACTGTCGTGATCGGGCACCCGGAGCTCTCCGGCCCGGCCAGGGTCCTTCCGGACGGAACGATGACGGTTCCCGGGGTCGGCTCCCTCTACGTCCTCGGCCTGTCGGTCGGGGAGGCGACCGAGAAGGTCAACGAGGCGATCGCGACCCTCGTCCGTTTCCCCCAGGCGACCGTCAGCGTGACCAACTACGGGGAGAGGCGGATCTTCGTGATGGGAGAGGTCACGATCCCCGGCGATCACGCCTTCCATCGCGAGATGACGGCGATGGCGGCGATCGCCCAGGCGGGGGGATTCAACGATCAGGCCAAGCGGAGCAGCGTCGTGGTCCTGCGCCGGACGGGGGCAGCAGACGCGGCCGCCTTCCGCCTGGACGCGCGCTCGATCCTCGACGGGAAGGATCTCGCGCAGGACATCAAGCTCCGCCCCTTCGACATCGTCTACGTGCCGAAGACCTTCATCGCGAGCCTCGATGTGCTCGTCAACCAGTACTTCGCGCGACTGACTCCGCCCTTCACGCTGTATCTGGAAGGATGGAACTCCTTCCACGCGGACGACACGAACATCAGGTTCGTCGCGAGGTAGGGGAGGAGGCATGAGCGAGGGACTCCGGCGGGAGAGGGAGACGACACTGCGCGACGTCGCGGCGATCATCTTCCGTCGCAAGGGGATCTTGCTGACGATCCTCTTCGCGGCTCTGGCCGGGATCGTCTGGGTCAACGCCAGGACCCCGTCGACCTACCTCTCGACCGCGCGTCTTCTCATCAGCCGCGGCGAGCCGGAGAGCGTCTACTCGTCGCGCTACAGGGTCCTCTCGTGGGAGGAGGAGCTCAACTCCGAGATCGAAGTGATCGGCAGCGCCGCCCTGGGCGAGCGGACGCAGAAGATCCTCAAGCAGACCGGGGCGGTCGACTCCCGCGGCCTGCCGGTGCGGTTCGAGGCGACCCGTGTCTCCACGACGACGACGGGGAAATCGAGCGTCCTGATCGTCAGCTACAGGGGTGTCGATCCGGTCGAGGCGCGGGAGGCCCTTCGCGCCCTCACGCGCGCCTACATCGACTGGCGCGCCGAGGAGAAGTCCCTGCCTGTCGTCGACGGTTTCTTCCAGGAGGAGCTTGAGAGCCTCCGCGACCGCCTCGCGGAGTGGGAGCAGCGACGCGCCGATTTCATGACGGAAGAGGGGATCGTCAACATCTCGGGGGAGCGGGAGAGCCTGCTGCGCCAGAAGGAGGACATCTCCTTCCAGCTCTCCCAAGCGAGGGTGCGCCTCTCGGACTTCAACGCGCGACTCGAGGCGATCCGCGCCTTGATTCAGGACCGGCGGGCCGGCTCGGACATAGAGATCTCCGGCATCGGAGACGCCGAGTACAGCGACGACCAGCTGCTGCTCAACCTGCGCCGGGAGCTGACGACGCGGCGGGCCGAGTACCTGGAGAAGCGCGGCAGCTTCACCGACGAGCATCCGGAGGTCAAGGCGGCGAAGGAAGTCGTGACGGAGCTCGAGCTGGAGTTCGATCACGAGATGAGCAACTACGCCCGCCTCCTGGAGGCCAGGATCGACGTGGCGCAGGCGCGCGTCAACTCCCTGGTCGCCACCCTTCGGGCGCTCGATGAGCAGACCTACGGCCTGCCCGACAAGGAGGCGCGCCTCTCGCAGTACGACCGGATCATCGAGGCCCTGCGGAAAGACTACTCGACGATGGTCGAGAGGCAGGTCACCGCGAAGGCCGAGAATACGGGGAGACCGGAGTGGAAGGTCATCCTTCTGCAATCGGCCAGCGAGGGGGCCAAGGAGCGGACCCGCGACTATGTCCGCTTCACGCTGATCCCCCTCTTCGGGCTCCTGATCGGGCTCGCCTTCGCCTTCATCATCGACGGACTCGATCACTCCTTGAAGGACCCGGCCGAGACGGAGCACCACCTCGGCCTTCCGGTCCTCGGGTCGATCTCGAGGATCCGCTAGAGGCACGCCATGTACGAAGCGCACTTTGGATTCCGGGAGCCGCCCTTCCAGATCACGCCCGATCCACGTTTCCTGTTCCTGACGCGATCGCACCGAGACGCGCTGGCCTACCTCACGCGCGGGATCGCGGAGCGCAAGGGGATCCTGGTCCTGACCGGAGAGGTCGGCGTCGGCAAGACCCTGATGGTCCGCACCCTGATCGATCGTCTCCCGCCGGGGGTCGAGACCGCGGTCGTCATGAACGCGCGCCTGAGCTTCAAGCACCTGCTCTACCTGGCGCTGCTCGACTTCGGGATCCAGCCCAGGGCGCGGACCAAGGTCGAGCTGCTCCTGGCGCTGCAGGAGTTTCTCCTCAACCTCGGCCGCAGGGACGGCACGGCCCTCTTGATCGTGGACGAGGCGCAGACGCTGTCGACGAGGAGCCTCGAGGAGTTCCGGCTCCTCTCGAACCTGGAGACGAGCACGCAGAAGATGTTCCAGATCCTCCTCGTGGGGCAGCCGGAGCTGAAGGCGACCCTGAGCCTTCACTCCCTGCGCCAGTTGAGGCAGCGGATTCCCGGCATCTGCGACGTATCCTCGCTTCCGCCCGACAGCGTCGCCGAGTACGTCGAGCACCGTCTGAACGTCGCCGGCGGAGGGCGTGTCAGCGGCCTCTTCAGCCCGGAGGCGCTGGAGCAGGTGGCCCGCTTCTCCAAGGGGATTCCCCGCCTGGTCAATCAGGCGTGCGATCGCTCCCTCATGGTCGGCTACGCATCCGGGGCCGATCGGATCGAACGGGAGCATGTCCAGGAGGCGGTGCGCGGTCTGGAAGACGGCTATCTCGCCCCGCACGCCGCGGCGATCGAAAGCATCGGGACCTAGGGGCGCGATGAGCAACATCTTCGACGCGCTGAAGCGGAGAGAGAGACGAAGGGAGGCCGCCCCCGCGGAGGGCGCGATCCCGCTCGATCCTGTCGACCGCGCAGAGGTCGAGCCCGCCGCCCCCCTCAATTTCAGGATCTCCCGCGAGCTGCAGCGGCTCAGGGATCGGGTCGATGTCGAACTCCCCAGGACGCGCCGCCGCGTTCTGGCCGTGGCGGCGGCCGTGGCGGGCGAGGGGGCATCGACCGTTTGCCTGCAGCTTGCCCGGAGCATGAGCACTGAGGGACAGGGGAAGGTCCTCCTGATCGATGCCGACCTCGATCGCGCGGCCCTCACCCTGACCGGCGCCATCCATGCGGCGGAGGGGCGCCCCGGGCTGCTCGATGTCCTCGCTGGATCGGTCGAGCTCTCCAAGGCCGTGCTCTCGACGGACGAGCCGGACCTCCACTTCCTTCCCTCAGGGGGCGATGGCCTCTCGACGGCGGGACAGGGCAGGGAGAGGGCGACGATCCCGATCGAGGCGATGAACGACTTCCTGGATGACATGAGCAGGGTCTACCGGGTCGTCCTGGTCGATTGCCCGTCGATCCTCGAGCATCCGGACTCGCCCGCCCTTGCGGGGCTGACCGACGGGGTTCTGCTCGTCGTCCGCGCGAACCGTACCCGGAGGGAGATCGTGCAGAGGGCGCTGCTCCTCATGCGCGGGGCCCGCTGCCCCGTCCTGGGCATCGTCCTGAACCAGAGGCGCTACCCGATTCCAGAGTTCATCTACCGGCGGCTCTAGGGGCCGACCACCCATCCCGGAACCGGTGGCCACGCCCGCGCCAGATCGGATTCGCATCGGATTCCCCGCGCCGTCCGTCTTGAGCCGCCAGGACTGGGTCGCCGAGCGGGCGGCCGAGGCGCTGCCGGTCATCACCCAGGTCCTCCTGGAAGAAGCGCGGGGACACGATCCCCTGCTTGTTTTCCTCGCGGGAAGCGGGGTCCACGGAGAGCTCTGCGGGATCGTCGATCCGACCGGCGCGAGGCGCTTTCTCTCCGATCTGGATGTCGGGCTGCTCACCGAGCGAAGGATTCCCAGGGATCTCCGCGAGAGGATCGCGGCACGGCTCGTCCGCTCGAGCGCCGAAGGGCCGCAGCCGCGCGTCGGGTACTTCTGCCGCGAGGACAGGGGCAAGCAGTCTCCGACTCTGGGCCTGGTCGAGGCGGCGCGCTGCGGCTACGTCCTCTCAGGCGATCCGGGCCTGTTCGCCGCGCTCGAGATGCCGCTCCCGCGACAGATCCCCGCGTGGGAGGGCAGGCGGCTGCTCTGCAATCGAGCGATCGAGTGGTTGTCCGATTCAAGGCCCGAGAAGGGACGTCTCTCCGGCGTCTACGCCGCGGCCAAGCTTCACGCCGACGCCGCGGCCGTGATCCTGCTCGCGCGCGGCATCTACTCCGGCGGCGGCTACGACACGAGGACGCGCGCGCTCGGAGGGATCGATCTTGATGCCGGTCTCCGCTCTCGGATCGAGGCCTGGACGCGCTGGCGCCTTCTTCCCTCATGGTCCGGCGTCCCGGGGGGAGGGAGCCTCGATGAGCTCGCCGGCTCCGAGGCCCTCCGCCTGGATCTCGTCGAGACCCTGCGCAAGACGATGCAGGAGGCTGCGGGGTCCGACTCGGCCGGGCGCTTCTTGAACGGTTCGCCCGCGAGGGGCCGCGCCTGGGGGCGCGCCTGGAAGAGATGGCTCGCGCTGCACCCCCGGGCGCTTCTCGGCCTGCGGCCGGGCGCGCTGCGCCGGACGCCGCGCGTGCTCTTGTGGGAAGCGACCCTCCACTTCCTCCTTGGGCGCGATGAGGATGCCGCCGCCGTCATGGGCCGGCTCCTCGGAACCCGCGCGACGACCCGCCTGGCATCGGCTACCTTCATCTCAGGGATCGGGCGGGCCATGGACAGAGAGGGGGTCGATGGATGAGCGGCGCGGAGCGAAGGGACCTGTCCCTCGTCTTCCTGATCGACGCCCTGGGGCACGAGATCGTCGGCAAGGGAGGGTTCCTGGACGGGATGGTCCGCGGGGAGCGCCCCGTTGTCAGGACGATCCTCGGCTACTCCTCGGGCGCGCTGCCGAGTCTCTTCACGGGCCTGCCGCCGAATCGGCATGGACACTGGAGCATGTACAGGCGCGCGTCCGGCAAATCGGTCTTCAGCAAGTACTCTCGCTTGCTGAGGCTCGTGGGCCGGCTTCCGCGCGGGCAGTGGCGCGCCCGCAGGTGGCTCGCCCGCAGACTCCGTCGCGACGGCGTCACCGGCTACTTCTCTCTCTATGAGATTCCCCTGCGGATGCTCCCGGAGTTCGATCTCTGCGCGCGGAGGAACTACTACCTGCCGGGCGGGTTCGATGGGGCCCGAAGCCTCTTCGATCATCTGGCCCAGGCGGAAATCCGGCACAGAGTCTGGGACTGGACGGTCCCGGAAGAGCGGGCCTTCGATGAGATGCGGGAAGCCGCGGCGGCCGGGAAGGAGGACTTCCTCTTTCTCTACACGGGCAGCCTGGACGGGACGATGCACACGCACGGTCCTGCTTCCGCCGCCGCGAGGAGATGGCTCGAGGCCTGCGAGGGGAAGATCACGGCCATCGTGGACGCGGCGCGCGTCGCGGGACGCAGGACCCGGCTGCGCGTCTTCGGGGACCATGGGATGGCCCCCGTGCGAAGGCATGTCGATCTGATGTCCCTGCTGGAACTGGCGCCCGTTCGCGAGCGGCGCGGGACGATGGCTTTCCTCGACAGCACGATGGCGCGCTTCTGGTTCGAGTCGGACGCCGCGCGGAGGGTTCTTGCGGAGCGCCTCTCCGCATGCGAAGGAGGGCGCTTCCTCTCCGATGAGGAGATGAGAGAGCACGGGATCGATTTTCCGGATCGCTCTTACGGTGAAATGGTCTGGCTCTGCGATCCGGGCGCCGTGATCCTGCCGAGCCACATGGGATCCTCCCCGCTGCTCGGGATGCACGGATACGATCCCGATGATCCCCACTCCCACACGACGCTTCTCGCCGACCCGCCGCCGGACCGGTTCCCCACCTCGATCCTCGAGATCGCGCCTCTTCTCCTCTCGGAGCTGGGCGTGAGGATGGAGGTCTCGTGAAACGCCGCTGGGTCGTGATCCTGGGGATCGTCCTGAGCGCCCTCTTCCTCCACCTGGCGGCGCGCGGGGCGAAGCTCGATCGAATGATCGAGAGCCTCAAGCATGCCCAGTACATCTACATGATCCCATGCGCTCTGCTGACGCTCCTGGCCTTCTGGATCCGCGCGTTGCGGTGGAGGTTCCTCCTCCACGCCGTCGGGCCGATCCCGCAGGGGACTCTCTACTCCGCGACGATGATCGGCTTTCTGGCGAACAACATCCTCCCTGCGCGGCTGGGCGAGCTCGTCCGCGCGCACGTCGTGGGGACGCGGGCGGGGATCAGCCGCAGCGCGGCGCTGGCCAGCATCGTCGTCGAGAGGATCTTCGACCTGTTCACCCTCCTCGCCCTCTTTGCGGTGGGAGTTCTGGTCGCGCGCTTCCCCGGGGGACTGGGGACGGTCGCGCTGATCGGCCTCATGATCGGCCTCATCACGCTGATCCTCCTGATGATCTGGAACCGGCATCCGAAGTTCTTCCTCGAGCGTCTGCTGCGCCTGACTCCGGCCCGCCTCCGGGCAAGGGTCGAGCGCCTCGGCGTGGGCTTCCGCGAGGGGCTCGGAGTCTTCAACAAGACCTCCTACATCTTCGCCGTGGGGCTTCTCTCGATCGCGATGTGGGCCTCGATCGTCGTCGTGATCTGGCTCTGTTTCATCTCCCTCTCGATCGAGGTCCCGCAGCCCCAGGGATCCCTCGTGGCGCTCGTCGTCATCTCGCTCGTCACGATGGTGCCGAGCGCTCCCGGTTTCGTCGGCACCCTGCAGGGAGGGGGGACGGCCGCGCTTCTCGTCTTCGGCGTGCCCAAGGAGCTGGGCCTCACATTCTCGATCATCTACCACGCGACGCAGTGGTTCCCCACGAACATCGTCGGGGCCTTCTATCTCCTGCGCGAGGGGCTGAGCCTCGGGCAGCTGAGCAGGCTTGCCGTGCAGCAGGACGGGGCGGGAGCCGCCGGACGGAGGGGCGAGGGCGATGGCCCATAGATCCTCGGCCCCCCCCTATCCGACTCGGACGATTCGCGACTGGATCGTGAGCCCCTGGATCTACATCGTCCTGGCGGCCGTCCTGGGGCTTCTGGCCGCGCAGATCGTCGCGGGTCAGATCGCGGCTCGCTGGGTGAAGGCGCTGATCGGGCTGATCTTCGTCTTCGCCCTCTTCAAGCTCCCCCTCTATGGGGTCGTGGCCCTCTTCCTCGTCGCCTTCCCCTTTCCGACCTACATCTTCCTCGGAAACACCAACATCATCTTCGTCCTCTTCATGCTGATCGCCTGGGCGATCAAGGTGCGGCTGGGAAAGGAGCCCGCCCCCCCCAAGACCTACCTCGACTACGCGGCCTGGGCCTACATCGGGGTCCACTTGATCTCGTTCCTGAATGTCGACACTTCGTCGAGCCTGACGAACGGGATCCTGCAGGTCGAGTTCCTCGCGGGGGCGGTCGGCCTCTACTTCCTCGTCTCCAAGCTCCTGAGGACCGAACGCCAGCTGAAGATCGCCTTCCTCGCCCTCGCCTTCACGTCCCTCCTGGTCTCGATCACGGGCGTGATGGAGTACTTTCTGCCGGCGGTCAAACTGATCCCCGACTGGTTCATCGCCGCGGGCCCCGCGGGGAAGCGGTTCGAGGAGGGAGGGCGGGTCGGCGGGATCTTCCGCGCCCACTCGCTGCTCGCCGACTTCTGCGCGATCCTCTTCACGCTCCAGGTCTATCTCTACCTCCGCTCGCGCAACAGGATCGCGAAACTCTTCTTCCTCCTGTTGATGGCGGCGAGCGTCTTCCAGATCTTCCTGACCGCGAACCGCGGGGGATTCCTGATCTGGATCTTCGCGATCCTCTATCTCCTCTGGCTCGGACGGGGGGCGATCACGCTCCGCAAGGTGGTCATCGCGCTTCCCCTCCTCCTCGCGGGCGGCGTGCTCGTCGAGATCGTGACGGCCCGCTACGGGAGGATCATCACCCTCTTCTGGCGGCTGGCCACGACGCAGCTCGAGCGCGGAGTTCCGGAGACGCGCGTGCATGTCTGGCGGCGTGTCCTGGAGGAGATCCCGCAGCACGTCTGGATCGGGCACGGGCCGTTCTACGACCTGGCCGGGGGCTTCGGACACTTCGGGAGGCAGTGGCCCCACAGCGCCTACCTGATGTACCTCTGGACGACGGGCGTGCTGGGGCTCGCGGTCTTCCTCTGGATCCTCGGGAAGACGATCGCGAAGAGCTACCCGGGCGGGAAGCTCGACCTGAAGAAGATCTCCTTCGCCCACGGCGCCATGGTGGTGGCGCACGTGCAGGTCATCCAGTTCGCCATGGCGCAGATCCGAGACGAGCACCAGCGGGGCAATGTCTATCCTTACCTGATGTGGGCGCTCTTCGCCCTCGCGGTCGCGGCGAGGAGGATCAAGGAGGAGCAGGAGAGGAGCGCCGCGGCCTTGCCGGGCGAGAGGGACGGGGAAGGTCCGGCCCGGGCCCGAGACCGCGAGGGCGAAGGGATGGCGCTTCCTTCCCGCGGGCCGTGATCCCCGAGATCGAGAGCGGATCCGTCGTCCCTCCTCCGCGCGGCAGACGAAGTCCGGATGCGGCCTACATTCTCGCGGCCGCGCTCTGCCTGCTGCTGGCGCTGCCTATCGCGATGCCGGCGGCGCTTGCCGGCGCGGGTCTCGCGGTCGCCCTCGCCTATCTTCCGGGAGCGCTGGCGGCGGGGCGGCTCGCGCCGGGATGGAGTCGCGCGGGACGGTTCCTACTCGCTCTCGGGCTCTCCGTCTTCCTCGCGGGGGGCGCGGGCTCGCTTCTGCTGATCGCGGGCCTCGACGGCGATCGGGCGGCGAGAGTCCTCCTGGTCCTCCTTGCGCTGCTTTCGATCAGCGCCGGCATTCGCAGGGCCGCCTCGCCGGCCCGCGAGGCGGCGGAGGGGAGCGTCTGGGCCTGCGCCCTGATCTGGGCCGCGGCGATGGGGATCTTCCTCCTGTCGAATCCGGCGCTTCTCTCGCGCTCGGACGGAGCGTTCCACGCGGCGGTCACGCTCCAGATCGCGAACAGGGGGGTTCCCCCGGAGGATCCCTTCTTCGCCGGGCTCCGCCTTCTCTACTTCTGGGGATCGCACGCGTGGGCCGGGCTCTGGATCGCGCTCGACCCCCGAATCCCCGTATGGTTCCCGCTCGTCGTGATGAACCTCGCGGGCGCGATCGCCTGCATGCTCGGTCTGGGTCTCCTCGCGCAGCGACTCGGAGCGCGGAGCGCCGGGGTCCGCGCGAGCGCTCTGGCGGGCGCCCTGGGCTACGCGCCCTTCGCCTGGGCGTGGATCGCGGCGCGCGCCGCCTCCGGAGAGGTCACGGGCCTTGCGGAGGTCGAGCGGCTGGTCCACGGAGGGATCGCCTCGGCACTCGGCGTCATGGGGACGGGGCTGCTGCATCTCTCGATGGTCTTCTTCGGCGGGAAGTTCCTGGTCCTCACCCCATTCGGCCTGGGGCTCGGGATCTTCGGCCTCTTCCTGGTCTCGATGCTCGACTTCCTCGAGAAGCCGACGCTCCGGGGGGGCGTCGTCCTGTCCGCGGCGACCGCATCGGCCCTCTTCACCCACACGGTGGTCGGGTTCTGCTGCCTGGGTCTCGCGGGCGGATGGTGGCTCGCGGGACTCATGCGATTCCTGCTCCGGCGGTCTCCGGTCTTCCGCAGGGCCCGGCTGTGGCTCCCGATCGCCGCGGGATCGGCCCTCGTTCCCCTCGCGCCCTATCTCGCCGCGATCCTCTCCGGGAAGCGAGGCGGGCCGGCGGCGGGACTCTCGCCTCAAGCGATCATGACGCTCGTCTGGGGAGGCGCCCTGCTGGTCCCCATCGCCGTCGTCTGGCTCTGGCGCGGGCGGGAGAGGATCGCGGCGGCGAGGGAGATCCTCGTCCTCTCCCTGCTCCTCGCGATCCCGGCGCTCGCGATCGATCCCTCGGACAACAACCAGAGCAAGTTCTTCAATCTCCTCTTCTTCATGCTCGCCGCGCCGGCGGGGATCGCCTGGAGCGGCCTCGCGCTCCGCCTGCGCGGGGCGAGGAGAGCCGCGCTGGCGGCTCTTCTCTGCTGCGCGACCCTTCCCACAGCGGGGCTTTCCCTTTGGGCCTATGCGTCGGAGCGCGGGGACCGGGCGGAATGGTGGCGCTGGCCGACCGCGCTCGAGTCCGAGGCTGTCGCGTGGGCGGGGAGGGAGACCTCGGCCGACGCGATCTTCATCGATGAGGGGGAGGCGCGGGATCTGCCTGTGCGAGCGGGGAGAAGCACCCTCTGGGGCGGGCGCGCATGGGCGAAAAAGTGGGGGTATCCCGAGCCGGCCCTGCAGGCGAGGGAAGGCGCGGTCCGGGGGGTCGCGCGGCGAAACGGGCCCTCGCCCGAGGCCGCCGCCTTCCTCTCTGGGTTGGACAGGGATGTCGTGCTCCTTGCAAGGCGACGTTCGAGCGGACTTGACCTCTCGCTCTGGGATCGCCTTCCCGAAAGGCCCGATCTCTTCGAGCCGATCTATGGGAACGAGGATGCCGTCCTCTATCGATGGAGGGCGCGGCGTCCCACGGAAGACTGAGGGCGGGCGACACCGATCACGGGTCCGGGTTCCGAAGGTCGCATCCCCTCGCGGCAGGGCAGGCGTCTGGATGCGTACCGGGGACAGGAGGGCCCCGGGATGGCCGGCTTGACCGGCGCGTCCGGACAGCGCTATAATTGCGCTGTCCAAACAGACATCGGCCCCTGACGAGAGGAGGTACGGCCAAGACACCTTGCTAGCGGGATCGACCAGGCCCGAGGCCTGCGAGACTGCATCATCCTGTTGCTATTCAACATCATGGCGACCTGCTCCAGGTGGTCGCGTGCGGTCCGTCGGTGGAGGTCCCGTCGCACGGCAAGGAGTGTTCATCTGTGCTTCGCACGTCGTCGTTTGGACGGCCCAGCAATCCGGTCCGGGGTCCGGAGGCCAACGGGGCTGACGAGAAGGCTGCTGCCCCCCCACCCGCCGAGACCACAGAGCCGCAGAAGCCGGCGCAAGAGCGCGCAGGCGATGTCGCGCCCGGTCCGGATCCTGCGCTGACCGAGATCCCGATCGAGGCCGATCGCACCCTCTATCTTCGCGTGGGGAAGAGGGCGCTCGATCTCGCGATCGGCTGCTTCGCCGGACTCCTCCTGCTTCCTCTCTTCCTCGTCCTTGCCGCCGCGATCAAGCTGGATACTCCCGGTCCCGTGCTCTACCGCTCGGTTCGGGTGGGACGCGCGGGCAGGCCATTCACCTTCTACAAGCTCCGCTCGATGATCCATGGGGCCGAGCAGTACAGGCATCGCCTGAGCCACCTGAACGAGGTGACGGGACCTGTCTTCAAGATCGCAAAGGATCCCCGCATCACGAAGATCGGGCGGTTCCTCCGGCGGACCAGCCTGGACGAGCTTCCCCAGATCCTCAACGTCATCAAAGGGGACATGAGCCTCGTCGGCCCGCGCCCGCCCATCCCCGATGAGGTGAGGCAGTACGAGCCTTGGCAGCTGCGCCGCCTTTCGGTGCGCCCCGGGATCACCTGCCTCTGGCAGATCAGCGGACGGAGCCGGCTTGGGTTCGATGAGTGGATGCGTCTGGACATGGAGTATATCGATCGGCGCGGATTCTCCCTCGACCTGAAGATCCTGTTCCAAACCCTCCCCGCGGTATTGAAGGGCGAAGGCGCCTACTGATCGCGGGAGGTCCGGACTTGGACAAGCCCGCCCCCGAGCCGGGCCGGGCGTGGAGACGCGAACGAAAGAGATGATGGAAGGTCGCACGATCGGGTTCTCGACGAGGGGCGCCGTGCTCGCGGCCACCCTCTTGGGTCTGCTCCTGCGCCTGTGGGGCCTCGGGAGGCAATCGATCTGGGTCGATGAGCACATCACGCTCAAGTTCGCCGGGTTCGAGCGGCCGCTGACGGCCGATGCGCTCATCGTGAATCTGCAGGGTCCCTTCCACGCGCTGCTTCTGAACCTCTTCTGCGGCCTGTTCGGATGGGGGGAGTTCGCCGCGCGCCTGCCGCAAGCGATCGTCTCGGCGGCCACGGTCCCGCTTCTCTACGCGGTCGCGCGACGGCCCTTCGGAGAGAGGACGGCCCTGCTCGGCGCGTTCCTCCTCGCGGTCAATCCGTTCCACATCTGGTACGCGCAGGAGATCCGCAACTACGCCCTGATGATCTTCTTCGTGGTCCTCTCGCTGGGCGCCGTCCTTCGGTTGGAGGCGGCGGGGCGGCCGCGGAGTTCGATCCTTCCCCTGGCAGCGGTGTGGACGGGGGGGCTCTTGAGCAACCTCGGCTTCTTCTTTCAGATGGTCGCATCCGGCCTCTGGGGACTGATCCGGTTCCGCCGGCGGGGCCCCGCGCTCGCCGCCCTCTTCCTGGCGGGGGGGTTCACGCTGATCGCGACACTTCCGTGGACCGCGCAGTTCTATCAGAAGAAGGTCTCGCCCTCGCACCTGCTCCGCCTGGAGGCCGTGCCCAGCTCCGAGAGGGTGCGCGGCGACGCGAGCGCGCCGCTCGCGGGGATCCCCTACGCGATCTACTCCTACGCGGTCGGCTTCAGTTTTGGTCCCTCGATCCGCGAGCTGCGCGAGGAGGCTTCCTTCGTGACCGTTCGCCGGCACGCGCCCGCCGTCGCGGCGACGATCTTGCTCTTCGGGGCGCCGCTCGCGATGGGGTTGATTCGGTGGGCGCGGGGAGACGCGGCGCGCAAGCTCTGGCTCCTGGCCCTTCTCATGCCGCTGCTCCTCGCCTTCCTGGCCGCGACCCGGAACGTGAAGGTGTTCAATCCCCGCTACGCGTCCGCGGCCCTGCCCGCCTTCGTCATCCTCATCGCCGAAGGCCTCTTCGCCCTCGGCATCCGGAGGGCGGGAGGGGCCTTCCTGGCCTCGATACTCCTGGTGAGCGGCATCAGCATCGCCCAGCTTCGGACCGACAGGCGCTACTGGAAGGAGGACGCGCGCGCGACCGCGGCGCTCCTGCGGGAGAACGTCCGCGAGGGAGATCTGATCTTCATGGTCGGGGTCTGGGATCCGATCACCCGCTATTACTGGACCGAGCTGCGCGATCATCCATCGATCCGGCGCTACTCGCCTCCCTTCCGAGTCGATCCGAACGCGACTCCGGACGAGGCCGATCGCGCCCTCTCCGCGATCGGCGGCGCCCGCCGGACCTTCGTCGTCTTCTACCGGGACGACTTCATGGATCCGCGCGGTCTCTGGGAGGCCTTCCTCCACGAGAGATTCGATGTCGGTCGCCGATGGGACTTTCCCGGCTCCCGCGTCTGGGAGATCGCCGGGGAGAAGCGGCCATGAGCGCCAAGAAGATCGAGGTGACGCTCTACAGCGACGCGGCCTACTACGGAGGCGCCGAGGCCTACCTGTCGCTCCTCTCGCGCCACCTCGACCGGGATCGCGTGCGCCTCTCGGCGATCCTTCCGGATCGCCCGGCCGTCGGGCGCCTCGAGAGCGAGCTCGCCCGCGCCGGCGTCGCGATCCGGAGGCACAGGCGACTCGGCTTCCGATGGTGGGATGCCTTCGGCCGCCTGAGGGACGACCTGCAGGCGATTGGCGGAGAGGTCCTCCACATCAACCTGCCCAGCACCTATGACGCGGGCTTGAGCTCCGTCGCCTTCGCGGCCCGGATGAGCGGCTACAGGCGCGTCGTCGCGACCGAGCATCTTCCGATGATCAAGCGGCGCTACCGGCGCTTCCCGGCCAAGTTCCTCTTCAGCGAGGCGGTCGATCTCTTCCTCGTCCCCGCGCAGGCGTCGCGGGAGTCGCTGGTCCGCCTGCACATGATGCCCTTCGAGAAGACGCGTGTGGTCCCCCTCGGCGTCGAGGAGCCGCCGGATGTGCCGGCCGAGGTCGAGCAGGAGATCCGCCGCGAGACCGACACGCCGCGCGGCACGCTCACGCTCGGGGTGGTCGGGTCGCTCATCCCGCGCAAGGGGCAGCGGGACCTGCTGGAGGCCCTCGCCATCCTCGCGCGCGAGGATGGGATGGCCAATGGGGAGATCCGCCTCTGGGTGATCGGGGAAGGGGAGGAGCGCCCGGCTCTCGAGGAGAGGGCGCGCGAGCTGGGGCTGGGAGCGGCCGTCCGCTTCCTCGGACCGCGCCCGGGCGCCGCCGGCCTCATGAGGCTCCTCGATCTCCTCGTCGTTCCATCCCTGGTCGAGACGACGCCGTTCGTGGTCCTCGAGGCGATGGCCGCCTCGCGCCCCGTCGTGGCGACAAGGATCTTCGGCATCCCCGAGATGGTCGTCGACGGCCTCACGGGGTCTCTCGTCGCGCCGTCGGATCCACCGGATCTCGCGCGGGCCTTGCGGCCGCTGCTCCGCGATCCGGAACTGCGCAGGGAGATGGGCCTCGCCGGCCGCGATCGCTACGCGGCCCTCTTCACCGCCGATCGGATGGCCCGGGAGACGGAGATCGCTTACCGGGGCGGCGAAAGGGACGAGCCATGACCGTCCTTCTCGTCAACAAGTTCCACTACCTGAAGGGGGGAGCGGAGCGCTACTACCTCGATCTCGGCGACTTCCTGTCCGCAGGGGGAGACAGTGTCGTCCACCTCTCGATGCGCCATCCGTCCAACAGGCCGGCCGGGCCTGAGGATGTCTTCGTCTCGGAAGTCGACTACCGGGCGAGGCTCGGGCTCGCGGAGCGGATCGGTCACGGGCTGAGGAGCATCTACAACCGGGAGGCGTCCCGGCTCGCGCACGAGGTCGTCCGTCGATCGAGGCCCGATGTGGCCCATCTCCACAATGTCTATCACCAGCTTTCCCCTTCGGTGATCCGGGCCCTCGACTCGGACGGCGTGCCGATCGTGCAGACGATCCATGACTACAAGCTGGTCTGCCCCGCCTATCTCCTCCTGGTGGACGGCCAGGTCTGCGAGAGGTGCAAGGGGGGGCGGTTCCACGAGGCCTACAGGCATCGCTGTCTTCTCGAGTCCCGCGCGGCGAGCGCGGTCGGGATGGTCGAGGCCTACCTCCACCGGTGGATGCGCACCTACGAGAAGGTGCGCCTCTTCCTCTGTCCGAGCCGCTTCATAGAGGAGAAGCTCGCGGCCTTCGGGATCCGGAGGGAGCGGCTCGAGCACCTTCCCTACTTCCTGCCCATCGATCGATACGCTCCCGCCGCGGCCACGGAGGGCTACTACGTCTATGCCGGCAGGCTTTCGCGCGAGAAGGGGATCGGGACCCTCCTCGAGGCGCACGCCCGATTGCCGCGGGGCAGGCTCCCCCTCCGGATCCTCGGGGAGGGGCCGATGCGCGAATCGCTCGAGATCCGGCGTGTCGAGCTGGGTCTCGATGATGTGACCTTCGAGGGGTTCCAGCAGGCGGAGCAGCTGAAGCGGATCGTCGCCGCGTCCCTCTTCGTCACGGTCCCGAGCGAGTGGTACGAGAACTACCCCTACGCGATCCTCGAGACCTTCGCCCTCGGGCGCCCCGTTCTGGGAACGAGGATCGGCGGGATCCCGGAGCTCGTGCGCGACGGCGAGACCGGTCTGACGGCGCCCGCCGGCGACCCGGCGGCTCTCGCGGAGGGGCTCGCCGCGATGATGGCCCTTCCATCCCGCGCGCACGAGATGGGGCGCGCCGCGCGCGCCTGGGTCGGCGCGAATCTGGCCCCCGAGGCCCACCTGGAGCGGCTCCGCGCGATCTATGAGAGGGTCGGCCGATGAGGATCGCGATGGTGGGCCAGAAGGGGATTCCCGCCACCTACGGGGGGATCGAGCGGCACGTCGAGGAGATCGGCGCGCGCCTGGTCGAGCGCGGCCACGAGGTGACGATCTACTCGCGCTTCCACTACACGAAGGTGGGTGGAACCCACCGGGGGATGCGGATCCGGAAGCTCCCGAGCCTGAACACGAAGCACCTCGACACGATCACCCACTGCCTCGCCTCGACGGTCGATGCGCTGCTCCAGAAGTACGACATCGTCCACTACCATGCACTGGGTCCGAGCGTCTTCGCGGGACTGCCCCATCTGCGCCACTCACGCACCGTCGTGACGGTCCATGGCCTCGACTGGCAGCGCGGGAAGTGGGGGAAGCTCGCCGCCTGGTTCCTGAGGCAATGCGAGCGCCCCGCGATCCTCTTCCCGAATCGAACGATCGTGGTCTCCAGGCAACTCAAGGACTACTTCCTCGAGAACTACGGGATCGACACGGCAGTGATCCCGAACGGAGTCAATCCGGGAGTCCAGCGGCCTCCCAACAAGATCCGGCGCTTCGGCCTCGACCAGCGGCGCTACGTCCTCTTCGTGGGACGCCTGGTTCCCGAGAAGGGCTGTCACATGCTCCTCGAGGCGTTCCGGAAAGTGAACAGCGACGCCTTGCTCGTGATGGCCGGCGGAAGCTCCTTCTCCGACGGGTACGTCGACACGCTCGATCGGATTCGAGACGGTGACGAGCGGATCCGGATGCTGGGGTACGTCTACGGCGACGTCCTCGACGAGCTCTGGAGCAACGCCTATCTCGTGGTCCAGCCCTCCTTCCTCGAGGGGCTGTCGATCTCTCTGATGGAGGCGATGAGCCACGGCAAGTGCATCCTGGCGAGCGACATTCCCGAGAACCTCGAGGTCGTGGAGGATTGCGCGGTCACCTTCCGGACGCAGGACATGGAGGACTTGCGGGCGAAGCTGCAGTACCTTCTGGACGATCCGATCGAGGTGGAGCGGGTCGCCAGGGGATGCAAGACCTACGCGCGCGACAGGTTCAGCTGGTCGCGCGTCGTGGAGGCGACCGAAGCGGTCTACCGCGATGTCCTGTCCCGGCCCAACATTCCGGCGCAGCGGACGCGAACAAGACCGGGGCGCGGGGAGCCGGCGCGAGGGTCGCCCTGATCTAGTTCTTGCAGGAAGGATCGTCGGAGTGAAGAATCGGATCTCATGAATCTGCACGCGGTCATTCTGGCCGGAGGGAGGGGGGAGAGGTTCTGGCCCCTCTCGCGGCGCGAGCGGCCCAAGCAGCTCCTCGCGCTCTTCGGCGACAGGAGCCTGCTCCGGCTGACCGTCGATCGCCTGGAGGGATGGATTCCCCCGGAGAGGCGCTGGGTCGTCGCCCCCGCCTACCTGATGCGAGAGATCCGGGAGCAGACAACCCTCGCGGCCGAACGGTGCGTCGAGGAATCGGTCACCCGAAACACGGCCGCCGCGATCGGCGCGGCCGCGCTCCTGATCGAGGCGGTCGATCCCGCGGGACTGATGCTCGTGCTTCCCTCCGACCACTGGATGCCCGATGCCCGGGCGTTCCGCGAGGATGTCGAGAGAGCCGCGAGAGTCGCCCGCGAGCGCGGGGGCTTGCATCTCTTCGGGATCCCGCCGAGCCGCCCGGAGACGGGATTCGGCTACATCGAAGAGGGGCCGGCGCTCGCGGGCCACGACGGCGTCCACGAAGTGGTCCGCTTCCACGAGAAGCCCGATCGCGGGCAGGCGCTCGCGTACGCGGCGCGGCCCGACATGCTGTGGAACTCGGGGATCTTCCTCTGGGCGCCGGGCGCCATCCTCGAGGCGATCAAGGACGCGCTCCCTTCGACGGCGGATCCTGTCGAGCGCCTTCGGCGGTCGCTCGCGCGGGAGGGGCCGTCGATAGGTCCGGACTCGAGGCGGGCGCTCGCGGGTTTCTTCGAGGACGCGCCCTCCACGTCGATCGACCACGCCGTCCTCGAGAGGCACGGGGAACGGTATGTGACGCGCGCCCGCTTCCGCTGGAGCGATCTCGGGAGCTGGCTATCGTGGGGCGAGCAGCGAAGCGCCGACTCCGCGGGAAACCGCGTCCAGGGAGCGGTTCTCGCGCGCGATGCGGCCGATTGCGTTCTCTACTCGGCCGATGGCGGGCTCCTCGCGCTCCTCGGCGCGCGCGACTTGGTCGTCGTGCGCCTGAACGATGTCACGCTCGTCTGCCCGCGCGAGCGGGCGCAGGATCTCAAGAGTCTCCTGAGAGACGCGGAGAGTCGCGGTGATCTCGAGAAGTACCTGTAGACCGGTCGCGGTGGTTCTCGTCATGGCCGGCCTCGCGGCGGCCGGTCTTGCGGCGGTGTCCGGGTGCGGCAAGGGGGGCAAGGCGGCGCCGCCCGTCCCCGTCGTGACGGAGCGAGCGCCGGATCGAGAGGAGCGGAAGCTGGGCGGCGGCCAGGAGCGCGAGGAGACGCTCCGCGTTCCTGGACAGGATCGCCTGCTGCCTTCCCAGGATCCGCGCAATCAGCCAAGGGAAGCGGCGGCCCCGGACGCCGGCGCGGGTTCCGCCGCGGGGACCGAAGTCACGCTGACGCCTCAGCCGCCCGCGACGGCCGCTTCCGCGGAAAGCTCCGCCGGATCGCTCGCCCCGCCCCAGGTGCCGCGCGGCGAAGTCCGCTACCGCGTGCAGCTCATGGCCACGCTGCGGGCGGGGGCGGCGTACGAGCTTCACGCGGAGCTGAAGGAGATCCTTGACCTGCCGGTCTACGTGGAGTTCGAGCAGGGGCTCCACAAGCTCCGCGTGGGGGACTTCCGCGCGCGGGGAGAGGCGGACGACGCGCGCAGGAGATTGGTCGGCCTGGGTTACGCGGACGCCTTCGTCGTCGAGTTCCGAGGCCCGTGATGGACGCGCCGATGCGGATCGTCCTCGTGGAGGACGGAGGGTGGAGAGGCCTTCGTCCTCTCACATGGCTTCGCCCCGCGGGAGATCTTCTGGTGGGAGGGCGGACGAACGCCGAGCGATGGGAGGAGCCGGACTCGCGGCCGGTGAGCGTCCTCTGCCGTCCGGAGATCGCGTCGCTCGACCCGAAGCGACGATGCGCCGGGATCCCGGCGGAG
>Ga0194125_10000437_pt1 | contig 69720 bp, 71 predicted proteins | sample TA2KigC250mmetaG_FD_148626 | JGI IMG/M metagenome (GOLD analysis project Ga0194125, IMG submission 148626) | Freshwater microbial communities from Lake Tanganyika, Tanzania - TA2015034 Kigoma Deep Cast 250m | ecosystem: Environmental > Aquatic > Freshwater > Lake | place: Tanzania: Lake...
ATGGAAAACGCGGTCATGGAAAAGGATAAGGACTACGAGGACTATTATCGGACTGATGTCGTGTAGTGGCATACATCGGCATCAGGGGAGCTCTCAGAAAAGGATTTCTAAGGGTTCCCCTTTCCATCCCGCAATGCGGGGAAACGGGCAGCGACCGCAGGCTGTAGGGACCATCGAGCGGCCGGACCCGGTCCGGCCCTGTCGGGCCGGCACCGCAGCATCGCGCGAGGGCCGGCCGGCCGGATTTCAGAAGGGTGTCTCTTGGGCTGTGTCCGATCGAGGGTTCCGGACCGGCCGGGGGCGGGCGCCAGCTCGCCCCACGGAAGGGACGCGGGCGCCGGCAGACCCAACGGGAAGGACGCAGGTGCCGGCAGGCCCTCCGGAAAGGCGGAAGGCGCCGTTTCGGGGTGAGCCCGGTACTGCAAAGCGCTAAATACATGCATGGCAATGCCTTTCCAAGGTGTATTGGATGAGCAGAAGCCTGGAACTTATTCTCCTGACATACAGTCCCGTGCCCATCTACGCTCCGCCTCCGGTGGCCATCGCGCCCCACCCCAGGCCACCGATCGCCTCCCTGGCCATGATGCTCGTCGCGGGCATCCTCGCCGTCCTGACGCTCATCCTCCCGATGGCCGGGTTCAGCTTCCTGGGCCTGAGCTTCGGGATATCCCTCTGGGGCATATCGTTCCTCGGCGGCAGCGTAACCTGGTGGTCGGGCGACATACCGGCGCTCCAGGTGGGCCTGCTGACAGTGGCCGTTATCATGGTGATACTGGGGCTCACATTCGCCTTCGTGAGCCTCGGGGTCATGTTCGGCCGCAGGTCCTACGGCAGGATGATGGCGGTCCTGACCGGGCTGTTCTCCGTGCTCGGCATAGTGTTCTTCTGGCTGGGCCTCCTCTCGGGGCCCCTGAACGCCGGAGAGCTCAGGTCGATCTTCGACACCGGGCTGTATCCCCACGCGGGAACGTTCACCCTGATAGTCGCGGGCGTCCTCTCCTTCATCGGGGCGGGCCTGTACAAGCCCTCCTCCTGGGCCGGCCCGATGCCCCAGCCGGTGGCCCCGGTCTTGCCCCAGTACGTGGCCCCGGCCCCGCCGGCCTATCCTTACCAGTACATGGCCCCGCCCGGCCCTTCGTACCAGGACCCGTACCAGGCCCAGCAGTACCAGGCCCCGCCCGCCCCGTCGGCCCAGGCCCCATACCCGGCCCAGCAGTACCAGGCCCCGCCCGCCCCGTCGGCCCAGAACCCTTACCCGGCCCAACAGTACCAGGGTCCCCCGCAGTACCCGGGCTGGCCGCCGCAGCCGTGATGCGCCGGGGTCCGGCCATCGCCGGCCTCCGCGGCCAGTTCCAGGCGCGGCCTGCCGGAGACTATCCTTGATTCCATCCGGCAAGGCATCGATGACGGGCAGCCCGGGCCACGTCCCGGCACAAACTGGCGGCCGGTCCCAAACGGCCTGATGACGGGTCGCACGATTGGTCGACGGTCGCGCCACATATCGAAACGGCACCATAAAAAGCAAATACCGACACCGACATTTGTGACCCGATCTTGACATGAAGGATCCCGCTCGTATCAAAAGTGCCGTCCTGTCCTCGGGCGCGGACATCTGCGGCATCGCCCCCGCCGTCCGGTTCATCGACGCCCCGGACGGTTTCAGGCCCAAGGATGTCTACCCCGGGTGCAACTCGGTCATGGTCTTCGGGAGGAAGGTCCCGTCCTCCATACTGGAGGCGGCATCCTGCGCCGCCTACACTCACGCCTCCCACCTCGTCGCGCGCGAGGTGGACCGCATAACCCTGGAGGCGTGCCGCAGGCTGGAGTCAGAGGGCCTCGTGTCGGTCCCCGTCCCGACGGACGACCCCTACGAGTACTGGGACGCGGAGAAGATGCGGGGGATGGGGATACTCTCGCTGCGCCACGCCGGGTTCCTGGCGGGGCTGGGCGTCATCGGGCGCAACACCCTCCTCGTGAACCGGCGGCTCGGCAACATGATGCAGCTCGGGGCCATCCTCGTGGACGCCGAGCTTCAGGGGGACCCGGTGATCCACGAGAGCTACTGCCCCCGGGAATGCCGCATTTGCATCGAGGAGTGCCCCCAGAAGGCGCTGGACGGACGGACCGTGGACCAGAGGCTCTGCCGGCCGCTTTCGAACTTCCGCAACCCGAAGGGGTATACCCTGAAAAAATGCAACCTCTGCCGCAAGGTGTGCCCGAACCGGTTCGGGGTGGCGGAGGCGCGGGCCGGGAAGAAACGGACACGGTGACGGACGCTTACAAATCATATTACATGCCTCTTTTCTAGATCTGGGGGCAAAAATCCGTAGTTAGGGTGGTTTGGGGGGAAAGCGCCTCGAATGGAACCTCTGCACGCTTGAAATGTGGATGCACGGGGGGGTCCAATCGTTATTTACACTAGGCGGCCGAAGGAACTGAGCTGGGCCAGCGACTGAGGGAGCCGTGAAGGTGCATCCAATTCAACGGGAACCTATAGCAGACTTCAGAATGCCACATGCCTGAAATAGCTTGAGCTTGAAATAATCCAGGTCGGCGAAACCATATGCCCGCCGTTTAATGATAGTGATCTTCGTGTTGAAACCTTCGCTGCCGGCATTCGTCAATCGGTGCCTGAAGCAATTGACGATTCCGTAGTGATATTTCCTGATGGTCTCCATGACATCGATGAATGGTTCAAGCCCCGCGGTCTTCACATTGCGGAACCAGAATCCCAGCCCTATCAGGGCGCTTTGGATGTTTTCCCTGTCGAAAATATCGCTGACCTGCTCTTTCAGCAGGTAAGCCATGTAAAGTGGCTCGTTTCTCTTCATCAGCTCAATCATGGGTTTCCAGTTCTTCATGGTCAAGCCTTTTCCGCCGTTTGAGCATGAGGAATCGCTTGTGTTTCATGAGCTTGCGCTCGTCGTCATCGGCGTCGGCGAACTCGGTTTTTCGGACCTTGTCCAGGGCACCGGTGATTTTCTTGATGACGTGGAATTCATCAAAGACCATTTCCGCCTTCGGGCAATTGATTCTCACCGATAGGATATACGGGTCCCACATGTCCATGACGACGATCTCCATCAACGCTGATTTCTCGGACCCCAGATCTTCAAAGAACATGTCGAGTGTGGCGCTCTTGCGGTCCAGCCCGACCCAGATGGCTTTCCCAAGGTCGATATCGCGCACGACGGTCAGATAATGATGGCCTTTCTCGTAGGCAATCTCGTCCACACCGATTCGTTTTGGAGAGATGTTCCTGAGGTCCTCGATTCTTTTCTGTGTATGTATATCTATATTCTTGGCAGCTTTCCAGTCGATGCCAGCTATTTCACAAACGGATTTCAACGGCAAATTCAAGCAGAGCCGATAGACATACTCTTCGAAACGAATCGTGGCCCGTGAATATTGCTCCGCGAAATCGAGTCTTTCATAACCCCGGTACCCGCAATGGCGGTCGGGTTTGTCCTTATAATGGGAGAGATAGGCTTGTTTGGGGCCGATATCAAGGTCCCGGATAATACGGGGGTATGACTCTTTGGATGCCCTTATCCTCCGGCCGCAGGTCGGACACCTGGTTGTCTTGTGGGTCTTACGAAGGGAGACAACGATATGGTCCCCGTAGTCCATGACCCCCGACAGCATATAACCGAGGAATATATATATACTGCGGAACACCTGACTGTATTCGTACCGCCTTGCTTGCATCTGTCATACCCAATACCAGGTGGGCAAGGCTGTGCACCTATCCACCCGAATTGGGAGAAGAACCATTAAAGTATCGCGGCCCCATTTCTCTCGCTTCCATTCACAGGCGGGGTTTTGTCGTTTTGTTGCCACTGCGGTTCCTGGGATGCTTCTCGATTTGGAGCGCGGCCCATCGATAGACCCTCCCGGACAGGTCGAGGGCCTCGGGATATTCATCCCTCATCACCACCTCCGAGACGCCCGGATAGCGGCTTTCGACGGCAAAGTGGGTGAGAGCGGCGGCCTCCTTCACCGGTGAGCCGCCGGTATAGCTTCTGTGCGGTCCTCCTCCGGTGGGCCACTTTTGCGATAACCAGGATGTCTATATCGCTCTCCGGGCCGGGAGAAGCCCATCGCGGTCTAGGACACAGCCTCGCCCACCTGGGGGAATACGAAGCCGCGGCGCGGGAGATGGCGCTGGCGGACGCGGCGGAGCCTGGGACGGCGGTCCACCTCGCCGACATGGTATGGGTGGAGGCCCTCCGGGGGAACATTCAGGAAGCGAAGGCCCTGCTGAAAAAGGCGCTTGCGCTTGACAGGGCGCGGGAATCGCCGCGCCGGGAGCTCAAGAGGAACCTGGAGGCGATGGAGCGGGAGGGGGGCCCGAAGGACTGGAGGGCTTTCCTGCTCCGGGGACCGGACGCCGGGGCCATCCTGGAGCTGGAGGACAGCGATGACCCCGAGAAGCGGTACGGTCTGATAGTGGCGCACAACGCCCGCCTCCGCCTAGCGTTCCGGATGGACCCGGCTCGCAGCAAAGACCTCGCGCCGGCCAGGAAGTTCTACCTGGCAGTTTGCCTCGATGATTTCATGGAAAGCGCCGAGAGGGAGGGGTGGCCCCCGTTCCTGCGCGATGTCGCGGCGGTGCGCCGGGAATTCCCGCATATAATGGACCTCATGACCGTGACGCTGTCCGATTTCGACCGGGAGGCGCTTGACGGTACCTGCTCGGCCGTGCTCGGTCTCTACCAGCTGCTCGCCCGCGAGGGCGCGGTGCCAAAGGCCCAGTTCCGGCACCTGAAGAAGAGAATCATAAGGCTCCGGCCGTCGATCCTGGACCGGGTGGCAGGATACAACAGGGTGAGGCGGGACCCCATGATGACATACGAGGACAGGGAGCGCGCCCGGGACGAGATATTCGGCCCGCGGGTCGGGTTCCGCTGAGCGGGGTGCGCTTTTGGCAAACCGGGCCCGCGGGCAGTGGGCCTTCGAGCCGCTCCTGCCGGCCTCCGGGGAGGCTCTGCCGTTACCGGCCGCCCCAGCCGCGGCCGGGCCGGGGCATGCAGCACCTCTTGTATTTCTTCCCGGAACCGCAGGGGCAGGGGTCGTTGCGGCCCGGCTTGGGCGTCCTTGCCGGCCCGGTCATCGCCGGGCCCCCGAATTTCCCTCCGCCGGAGCAGCGTTCCCTGAACTTGGCGGCCAGGCGCCTTCCGACCTCCTTCATCTCGACGCGCCGGGCCTCGATGGCCTCCAGCGCCTCGGGGTCGCTCTCCCGCCACCGCCGGAACACCCTCCCGGCCTCATAGGGCGTGCACACCGGGCCGTGCTCGAACCTCGGATTGGCGCCCGGCGCGAGGGCGACGTCGAAGACCTGCGTGAGCCTTCCGGCCCCCTCGTCGTGCTCGAAGAAGGCCAGCACGACCTCCTTGCATTTGCAGCGGGGATTCACGCAGTAGAGGTCGTCTATGAGGTACCGCTTGCCGCCGGAGTCGACGCGGAATGTGCTGCCGCGCCCGCCAGGTCCCGGTGGTGGATGGAGGCGACCCCAGCGAACGTACCGACCTCGACCATCGGACACCGCCAACGTCCGGCGTGCAAATGAATCTTTTGGAAGCTTCAGTAGGCCACGATCCGCAGGCCCTTGATTCGCGAGAAATGCCTGCCGTTCCTTGTCACGACCGTCTCGTTGAGGTGGAGCGCCGTCGCCCCGATGATGACATCCGCCGGGCCGATGGATGAGCCGCGGACGGCAAGGTCCCCATCCAGCCTTCCGGCGAGCGCGGCTATGTCGTGGGTGAGCGCGTGCACGGTCGCCCCTTTCAGGGCGCGCTCGACCCTCTCCGCTTCCTTCTCCCGGAGCCTTGCCCGGGCGATGCCATGGTGGAGCTGCATGACCGTTATGGCGCTCACGGCCACGGGTTCGTATCCTTCGGTCATCCTCTTCATGTAGGACACGGCCCCGCCATCACCCCTCATGAGGTCGATGAGGAAATCCGTGTCCAGGATGACCATCATGCCATCCCCGACGCGGCCGTCCGAAGGCCCCGGCGAAGCCGCCGGTCCATATCCCGTTTGGCCTTTCTCAGACGTTCGGCGGACCCCTTGTCCAGTATCCCCGCCAGTTCCAGGAGGAGAAACTTGCCCGTAATCCGGTTCACGACATCGCTGAAGCTCTCGTTCCCTCTCTTGAGGCTCCGGAGCCGGGCGTAGGATTCCTCGGAGAGGTTGATGGTCCTGGTCGCCATGATGTGTGTATATGTGTGTGCGGGCTATTTAACGGTTTTCTTCCGTCGATTGGCAGGCCGGACGGCCCCGTTCTGCGAGGGAGGGTCAATTGAAGGCCACCCGGGGAACGGGGGGAACGGCCGGCGCCTCTCCTCGAAACGCTCCGATGTCCTTAAATAACAGTTCAAACCGTTCCAATCGCTTTATATCAAAACGGGCCGCTTAACCGTCAGCAAGCAGAAAGCGCGGAGAGGGTGAACAGTATGGTGGAAGGGATAAGGAAGTGGCTTGCGGTCGTGATGGTGGGGATGATGGTCGTACCTGTCGGATTAGCCGCAGGTGCGGAAGATGCCGATGTTGGAAAAAACGACATGGCCAGAGGTGGAGGGAGGGATGCCTCTAGCACGAAAGAAACGTCACAATGGGTCCGGTTAGCTTCTCCCAATCTGAATGTGTCATATGGGGGGTTTGCACTTGACCCCAAGGGGAATCAACTAGTTTACGCTTGTGGTCAGCGAGATGGATCGGTCAAATCGAATGAAACTATTATCTATGATATCGCGAGCAACAGTTGGCGCAAATCAACCCCCGGCCCTTTCACTCCCCGTTCAGAGTGTACTGGAGTGTGGGATACGCGCCATAATCAACTATTGATCCACAGTGGTGCTGCGACACCACCTTTGTTGGAAGTATGGGCATTTGACGGAAAGTCTGAGAAATGGACACAGAAGAACAATGCCCCGATAGGGAGATATTGGGATATGACCGCATGGAGGGATGACACGGCTGAGTTCTACCTTTTCGGAGGCGAGAACTGGGATGTCGGTGGTGGCCCATTCTGGGGCGACCTATGGCTTTACAATTCCACAATAGATTCATGGGCAAGAAAGGCAATGACTGGCCCCCAGCCATCAGCCCGCTCGAAATATTGTATGGTCTGGGATTCCGATAACAAATTGCTGGTTCTCATCGGAGGATGGGCCAGTGGGTGGATCAATGACACTTGGATATATTCCCCGGCCACGGATACGTGGACGAAGATGGGAAGCGGATTCATTCCGAAACCTATCATAGGAACCTATGATACGTTGCATCATCGCGTACTTTTCTATTCCCAGTCAAACCAGCTTTGGGCATACTCCCCGGTCAATGACACCTATTGGATGCTTGAAGATAAATTCCCGGGGGATACCATAGATGTTGGGAAACTCGTTTGGGATTCCAACGCGAATGCCTTGTACCTGTTGGGCAACAATCCCATGGCGATCCAGCTTTGGAAACAAATCTATTCATTGCCGGAAAAACGGCTCATACTCTCACCAGACCGTTCTAGCTATTCTCCAGGTGACGAAGTGACGCTGAACGCGAGCATAGTGGAGGTCCAATGGACATGGGCGCAGCTATCTAGTACTGTTGCACCGAGGATGGATCATTCAGCAGTGTGGGACAACAAATACAATGAAATGCTAATATTCGGCGGGAATAGCGGATCCTTTATAAATGATACATGGGCATTCAATCCCGCCACAGGGGCGTGGAGTCAAAAAGCGAGCGGGCCGGCTCCACGATGGGGTCACAGTGCGGTCTGGGACGATCAGAGCGACCGAATGATAGTTTTTGGTGGTTGGAACAATGACGGATATTTCAATGATACCTGGATTTATACTCCAGATACCAACACTTGGATCCAGACGGCAAGTGGCGCAACTCCTCGCAGAGGTCATTCGGCGGTCTGGGATTTACATAATAATGGGATGATACTATTTGGAGGATACGATGGAAATGCTCTTTCTGACACCTGGTTATATTTCCCTTCAAATGATACCTGGATTAGAAGGACAGATGGAACCAGTGCCCTTTATCATCATTCTTCGGTCTGGGACAGCACAGATAATCAAATGCTCGTTTTTGGCGGTGGCACATTGGGTGGCGATGTAAATAATCTCTGGTCGTACGATCCTTCAACAGACAATTGGAAATCATTGGGTGCTGGTAGCACCCCGCGGCATGGGCACTCTGCTGTATTTGCCCCACTGACCGGACAGATGATAGTTTTTGGCGGGGACGACGGTTCTGGAATGCGGCTCAATGATATTTGGAAGTATGTTCCATCCAATAATGTTTGGATAAATAGCGGGAAAGGTAGTTCCAAGAGAGATGCCCATAGTGCGATATGGACTGAATCTGGCAAGCAAATGGTACTTTTCGGAGGATATGATGGTCTGAAACCATTGAACGATACCTGGGTCTATCAATTCAAAAGAATAGAACCCGATATTCAGTCCCTGGGCCTCAACTGGATGGCCGAGCCCGGTGTCCGGCTCCAAAGCGGATTGCCCGGTAGTGACGATTCCAATGGCGCCGGTTCTCCGTTCGTCTGGACCCTGCCGAACGGTACATACAGGATGTATTATGGAGGCTCGGACGGAACTTATACCTATATTCTAAGTGCGTGGTCGTCTGATGGCATTATCTGGTCTCGTGAGCCGGGTCGTCGCGTGTCCCCGCCCTCGCCGGTCGGCAATTATGAAATAAGCGACCCGTTCGTGGTGCAATTGCCCAACGGGACATTCCGGATGTATTTCGAAGGAAGTGATGGGAACCACAGAAAGATATGCTCCGCGTGGTCATTGGATTCCATAAATTGGGTCCAAGAAAACGGAATAAGGATAGATGTAGACTCCGGGAATTTCGGCTCCCTCGTCCGGGATCCAGAGGTTGTCCTGATCTCAAATGGCTGGAGGATGTATTATTCTTCAACAGAACAGATGGGGGGAACCTGGACAATTCGCTCCGCGACTTCACAAGATGGCCTGTTATGGGTCAAAGAAGGTGTCAGGCTTTCCCCATCAGTTTCCGGATACGATGACAAGAATGTAGTTCTTGGAGCGATTCATAGAATGGAAAATGGAACGCTGCGAATGTACTATAGTGGCAACACAAAGGCCGACAATGAATGCCGAGTACTGTTTGCAGATTCTGTCGATGGATTGAATTGGATAAAAAATGGGACTGTCCTTCTTGCGCCTTCTACATATGGGGGAATTGGGGAACTCTATCCAGGAACCATAATAAAACTGGAGAACGGGTCGCTCCGCATGTACCTTCAGGGAAGCAATCCCGGCACAAAGATATTGTCCGCCATTTCACAAGCTCCATTCGGGATCTCCAAGAGAGTATCTTTCGAAGTCGATGATCCGTTCAACCAGCCATTTTTTATTATGACCAACAAGACCAACACCACGGGTAACGCCACCGTCTCCTTCACCCTCCCGATGGACGCCCCCGAAGGCACCTACAACTGCTCTGCCACCGCCAATGTCTCGGGCGAGGTTCTCTCCGCCACCACATTGTTCGAGGTCATCTGGCCCTGGTCGCCGGTGTTCAATTCGAACTCGGACATAGTTCCCACGAGAATCTACTTCCCGGGCGACCCCATCGGCCTCACCGCCGATGCCAGCTACGAATACCTACCGGCCGCGGCCACCAAACCCGCCCCGGGGTTCAATCTTTCCGCCGAGGTGTTCTACCCCAACGGGACTCTCCTGATGAACGTCACTAGACAGACGGACCCGACCGGCCGGGCTGCCCTCGGCTTCACCGTTCCCGAAATCGACGTCTGCGGCACATATACAATACGCGTCAGCGGTTTCATGGGCCTTGGCAGTTCCTCCCAGTTCCAGGCCGGCCCCCGCGAGCTACCTTTATTCTTCGGAATCGTCAACGTGATATTCCCCTCCAAGAACATCAACCGCGGCGGCACGGTGACCGTCGGCGTCATCATCAACAACTCCCTCAAGATCGCCCAACCCTGCAAACTGGTGGTCCAGCGCCTCGACAGCAACAACGTGCCGGTGCGGCCGATCATCCAGGACATCATCGTGCCGGTCAACCCTGCCCACCTGGTCAACGTGCAGTTAACGATCAATGCCGGCGCCCCCATCGGGAAATACACGATCCAGTTCCAGCTGCTCACCGACCTTCCGAAGAGGGGCGGGTATGCACTGAGCTTCTGGAACGATGATTTCACCGTGAACTGAGGGGTGGGGCCTTTGCCGAAAACGAAGACCCCCCGCCTCCTCGGGGCGGCCACGGTCCTGGCCGCCCTCCTCGCGCTGGCCCTGGCGCCGCCGCCGGTTGCGGCCGACGGCGACCTGCTCCTCAAGCTCCAGACCGACAAGGAGTCGTACAAGGCCGGCGAACAGATGGTCATCACCGCCAACCTGACTAAGGACAACCAGCCGGTCTTCGCCAATATCACTTTCCAGGTCGATGACCCCGCCGGGACTCCGAGATTGATATTGACCAAACCTACGAACAACGGCACTGCCCAGATAATTATTGTCATTGACTTTGTTCCAAAGAAGGACACCTACCAGGTCTACGGGAGCGCCAGGGTGGAGAACCTAAGCGTGACCTCCAACCTGGCCCGGACGTTTGAACCGAAGTCCATTGTAAAGAAAGAGCCCGACCTCACCTGGCTCTGGATCTCACTCCTGCTTATCCTACTGACCGTCGGCATCGCCGCGGCCTATTCCATGGGCCGCACCAGGGGCGGCGTGGCCGCCAAGACCGAAGAGGAGAAGGCCGCCTACGAGGAGCGGGGCCGTGAAATCGACAGGAGAGGTGACGACGGCGATGGGGCCAGACCCGCTGCGACGCCGGTGGAGGTGCGCGCGCCACTGCCTCCTCCGGAAGCAGCTCCGGAAACGAACGGCGCAAGGACAAATATCACGGTTGCGCCGTTCCTTGTCGACGAGGCCTTCCTTGTATACAGGGACGGCCGCCTCATCGCCCACGAGACGCGGCGCCTGTCCCCCAAGGACGCCGAGGTCATGACCGGCATGTTCACCGCGGTCTCGCAGTTCGTGAAGGAGTCCTTCGCAGAGGAGGCCGAGCTGGGCAGCCTCGAGATCGGCGAGCACGAGGTGCTGCTCGAGCGCGGCCGGCACGTCTTCCTGGCGGTCGTGGTGAAGGGCGGAACCCCCAAAGACTACCGCGAGACGATGAAGGGCACGGTCCGGGACATAGAGGCGCAGTATTCGGCAATAATACAGTCCTGGGACGGTGTCATGGGCGCGTTCGCCGGCGTGAAGAAGATGCTGCTCCCGCTCTTCGACGCCGCCTCCGAGGGCCCCGCCGAGCGCAAGGCCGGGGTCGAGGCGCATTCCGCGGTCGAGTTCTTCCAAGGCTACATCCGGATGAAGGTGGCGGTCAGGAACGCCTCCCGCTCGGTCGTCACGGGCGTCGAGTTGGAGCCGCTGTACGACGAGGATGTGTTCAAGCTGGTGAAGCTCGAGCCCGACTACCCCCTGCGAAGGGGCAAGATAGACTTCGGCGTCATCAATCCCGGCATCCGGAAGACGGTGGCGCTCTTCCTCGAGCCGATGATATGCACGGAGTGCTACATCGAGGGCACCTTGCGCTTCAAGGACTCCGAAGGCGAGCTCCACTCCGAGGTACTCAGGAAGAAGAAGGTCGAGGTGGTCTGCCCGATATTCTACACAGACGAGAACATAAACACCGCCATGCTCCGGCGGCTCATCTCGGAGGAGCTGACCCAGCAGGACAGCCGTATTTACTATATCGAGGGCACGGACCGTTCCTATGCCATCGCCAGGGAGGTCGTGCGGGGCCGCCAGGTCCGGCTCGTCCGGGAGCTCTCCGATGACGACGGCACTTCCTGGGAGTCGTGGTTCTACGGTCTCACGCAGGACCGGAAGAGCAAGATAGTCATCAAGGTCTCCATCAGGAAGCCCGAGAAGATGCTCGAGGTGTTCGTGGCCACCCCCGGAAAGCTCATGCTGACGGGGTGCCTTGCGGAAATCGGCCGGGAGATATCGGACCGGCTGGGAAAGGAGGGCCTGGTCACGCGCCAGCTTTTGGACATGGCAAAGAAGGAGCAGGCCCTGCGCGAGACCCTTTCCCTGATAGAGAAGTACTCCGAGGCGGAGATGGATGCGGGCGAGACGGACCAGTAGGGCGCTGATACCGCTTGCCGCGACCCTGGTGCTGGTCGCGCTCAGCCTGTGCGCCCTGTCGGACGACACCGCCAAGCTCACCATCACCTGCGACCGGGACAAGTACAGGGCCGGGGACCCCGTCGCGGTCGAGGCCAGGCTGAAGGCCCCGGAAGCGGCTTTGGCGAATGTCACGCTCGAGGTGGATTATCCGGACGGGAGCGTCCTCCTGCTCCTCACGAACGTCACGGGCGGAAACGGCGTGGCCCTGTTCCGGTTCCGGCTCCCCGCTGACGCCCCGGACGGTTCGTACAACCTCTCGGCGACCTGCGACCACAATTCGACGAGGCTGGGTGCCCAGTCCCGGTTCATTATCGGCAAGGGGGGCGGTGGAGGCGGCCGAGAGGAGCTCGCCATGCCGTTGGTCCCCGTCGTCGCCACGGCCGCCATCGGGTTGATGGGCCTCGGCCTTGCCGTCGGCGCCACCGAGCCCGGGAAGTACGGCTTCTTCGCGCTCTTCGCGGCGCTCTTCACCCGCCTCAACCGGGACGAGGCCCTGGACCACAGGGTCCGCCACCAGATACTGGGCTACCTGACCGAGAACCCGGGCCAGCACTACAACGGCCTCAAGAAGGCGCTCAACATCACGAACGGCGGGATGGTGTACCATCTCCTGGTGCTCGAGCGGGAGGGCTTCATACGGTCCCAGCGCGACGGGATCCTCAAACGGTTCTACCCGGCCAACGTGAAGGCCCCGGAGAAGCGCCAGAGGACGCCGGAGGAGCTCGTCTCGGAGATACTCGAGGCGGTCGGAAAACGCCCCGGGATAACCCAGCGGGAGCTGGTGGAGCGCCTCGTGGTAAACGACGAGGTCGTCGGGTACCACCTGCGCAAGCTCGTGCGGGAGGCCCGGATAATCAGCTGGAAGAAGGGGAAGACCAGGGTCTATTTCCCGCTCAAGAAATGAGGACGGAGCGCCGGACCCGTTGCGTGGCCCACTCTGGCCATCCGGATTCGGCCCGGAGCCCGGAATGCGCCGGAGGGAACGGCAGATATATCACCCGGACAATGTCATCGCCCTTCACGGCAAGGGTGGTCGCAACATGCCCAAGTGCAAGATAACCGTCCTGAAAAAGACGATGAACCGTGATCTGGCCCAAAAATACATCAAGAACAAGGTCGGGCCGTGCAGCAAATTCAAGGTGGGCGATGAGTTCATCACTACCCTTGAAAAACCGAAGGGCTTCTGCGAATGGGCCTGGGCCGAGCTGTTCCCCTACATCACGACCCTGCTTGCCGGCGGGAACTTCTCCAAGGGCATGTTCGAGGGCTGGATGAAGTCCGACAACGCGTTGATAATCTGCTGCACGGACGGAATCAGGCCGGTGATATTCAAGATAGAGCGGGTCGATGACTAGGTTGTTCCTGCCGCGCCGGCCGGGACATGCACCATAAACCTAGCCGGAAACCTTTATGCGGAATAAGGGCCTTGGACGTCCAGCGTGGGGACCGCACTGAGTCAATATACTCGCTCTTTCCATATTGCGGGAATACTCCTGATGGCCATGGGCGCCGCCGGCGCTGCCCTCTCTCTCCTCTGGGACGTGATATACAGAGGAAGGCCCTTCAGCCTCCAGTCCATCGGACCGGTCAAGATAGTCGGGATGGTCGCCGGCCTGGCCATCGTGAACGTCGGCATCTGGGCGGGCTTTGCCCTTGCCCGGCGGAAGCGCCCCGTTGCGGGCGGAATATTCGGCCAGGAGCCCCCGGCCGGCCATCCCGGGCTCCTTTTTTCGGGGGCCCTCCTGGCGCTCTCCGGCCTGGGCGGCATGCTCGTGTCGCTTCTTTGGGACCTCATCGCCCGGGGGCGGGACTTCAGCGCGGACGCCATCGGCCCGGGCAAGGTCGCCGGCATGCTGTCGGGGCTGGCCCTTCTCGCCGTCGGCGCCGCGCTGCTCGCCCTCTGTCTCCGAAGAACGGGCGCGGCGGCGAAAAAGGCGGAAAGGCCGGTCCCGGCCGCTCCGGCGGAGCCGGTGGAGGTTCCGTACGCCCTGCCGGTGGAGCGGGCCCGGCCGCCGGCGGCCGGGATGCAGCCGCCGGAGGCAATCCCGGTCGAGGAATCGACGCAGGGGGCCGAAGACCCGGGATATTGATTCCAATGCCAGCAAGGCGGGGCCCAAAAACGGCATAATGAAATATTATCAAAGCGTTATTGGTAGCTGGAGTGGGAAGAAGAAAATGGACCAAACTGCAGGCGACCAGCCTCCAGCCCCTGGAATGCCCGACCCGGCCTCAACCTCCCCGCCTCCGCCGACGAGCGCCGGACCCCAACCCGCGCCGCCGGGCATCGGCCCCCAGCCCCCGCCTCCGCCCTGCGGCCCGAGCCCCTCCCTGGAGCAGGAGCTGGGCCAGACCATCGACATGGTGAAGCGCGAGGTCCCGACATCGATAGAGGGGATTAGCCGCCTGCCCGCCCACCTCATGCTGATTCTCCTGGGCGCCGGGCTGGCGATGTTTTTGGGGGTGCTGTTCTTCTTCCTCAATCTTCTCGTCTGGCACCCCCTGGGCGCATTCGTCCACCTCGTCCTGTGCTTCCTCTTCGGGGCCCTCCTGGTCTATGCCTTCATAGTATCCAAGGGGCGGCCGGTCCTGGGGGCCGTCCTGGCGGGCGCCTTCGGTCTCGTACTCGTTATCGCCGGCGGGACCGGCGGCTTGATCGGGGGCGTTCTCGCCCTCATCGGGGCCGGCATAGTGTTCCTCAGGGAGTTCGGGTTACTGGACAAATAACGGGGCGCGTGGCGGGAGGCCGTTCGGGGGGGAAAACATGGCCGGTGGCGGCCGGGAGACAGTCCTCGAATCGAAAAGGGTCGTCCTCCGCCCGCCCCGCCCGTCCGACATCCCGCACCTGGTCAGGTGGTTCTCCGACCCCGAGATTCTCCGGCTTACGGCCGAGACCGAGCCGATGACCGCCAGGAGCGCCCGGGCCTTCCTGCGGAAAGTGAAAAAAGACCCGGACCGCCTCTGGTTCATCATCCAGGACAAGCGAACCGGCAAGCCCGTCGGCGAGTGCGGCCTTTTGCGGATCTTCCGAACCTGGAGGACCGCCGACCTGACGATGATAATCGGCAAGAAGGATTACTGGGACACGGGCATCCGGCGGGTGGACATCCGGCTGGAACCAGCAAAGCCTCCGGGCGATAACACTATATACGCTCACGGTAATGCGTTCCCGATATCCGGAGGCCCGACCTTGAGAAAGCCCCTGGCCGTACTTGCCGTCTGCGTCCTGGCCGCGGGATTGCTCGGCTGCACCGGCTCTCCGGCCGCCGACCGCGCCAAGAACTTCCCGCTTGCCGTTCTCGATTCGGCGTACGTCCCCGGCATACTGCTGTCCAGCGGCCGCGACATCGCCGCCCCGGGCAACGCCTTCCTGGCCCTCAAGGTCCGGGCCGAGAACCGGGGCTCCTCCGCCGCCTCCCTGCCCGCCTCCGGGCTCAGGGTGGTCATCGACAACGAGAGGTACGCCTGCGACATGCTCAAGCGCACCGAGAACGACCCCCGGTTCCCCGGCCAGGACTTCGGGGCCGCGACCGTCCAGGGAAAGTCCTACACCGAGGGCTGGGCGGTCTTCGAGGTGCCGCTCTCGACCCGGAGCGTGAACAACGGCGAGCTCCGGTTCTACGACAGCGCGCTCCTGGGCGACGGCGCCTACTCCAGGGCCGTGTTCTCGCCCGCCAGCGCCAAAAGGCACGAGAACCTGACCGACCGGTTCACGGTCGAGGCGAAATCGATGCTCGTCACCTACAAGTACGGGAGCGGGGACGGAACGGTCCAGACCCCCACGGAGGGGTACCTCTTCGCCGCCTGCGACCTCGCCATCACGAACAACGGCCGCAACAGCGTGCTTCTCACCCTGACGGCTGACAACATCGTCTTCGTGAGCTCCGACCGGACCGAGTACACCCGCGGGAGCTGGACCAGCTCGCCGGACAAGACCAACCCCCTGGAGAGCCAGGAGATCCGGCCCGGGGGAACCGCCAGGGGATCGGTCATATACGAGCTCCCGGCCGACGACGCCTACATAAACAAGGTGCTGCTCAGGTTCTCCCCGACGGAGACCTACTCCTACTCCATCCCGAAGGCCAGAATCGAGGCCGAGGAGAACGGCGCTCCGGTGGCCGCCATCACGTCGGAGGACTCGGGCTTCATCGACACCGACTTCCGCTTCGACGCCAACGCGTCCAAGGACCCCGACAATGACGCGCTGACCTTCCTTTGGGACTTCGGGGACAAGGCCTCCTCCTCGGACACCTCGACCGAGCCCCGGACGTGGTACAAGTATCCCGAGCCGGGCACCTACACCGTGACGCTCAAGGTGAGGGACATCGGGGGACTGGAGGCCACGGCGACCAAAAACGTCAAGGTGGCGCACTATTTCTCCCTCATGGAGACGGGGCACGGCCGGGAGACCGACCCGGCGACCTCCCACGCCGGGGACTTCTACGTGAACGTCACCCTGGCCAACATGGCCAACAAGACCTGGGCGGTGCCCTCGTCGCTCTTCAAGGTCAAGACCTCCGACGGGGCGCTCTTCGACTGGGCCGGCGACGACGGGAAGGACCCGCCCTCGCTTGCGGCCGGCGCCTCGGCGTCCTGGAGGGTCTACTTCGCCGTCCCGGAGGGGAAGCAGCCGGTGTCCGTCACGTTCGACGGCAGCCTGACCGTGCTCTTCTGAGAGAGAGACCGGCATGGCGTACATGAATTGAATACCCGGAAGATGCATGGCTGCAATGGGGCGGGGCCGGGAGAGAACCGCCCGACGGCGCTTTAATGGACGACCCGGCGACCGTCATGGCCCAGCAGCAGCAGCCCCCCTGCTACCCGCCGCAGTACCCGCCCGGCAGCCACCGTATCCGCCGCAAGTCTGAGCGCGGCGGCGTCCCCCGGGCGCCCGGGCCTGAAGGAACCGTGGGCGCTCCAATACATATTTATCGAGGGGCCGGCATCGGCACGATGACATGCCCGGTGGATGGAGGAAATGGACAGGCATCGGCCTCATCGGCCTTTCGGGCGTATGGTTCGCCCTGATGCTCTCGGTGCCCTTCTGGCCCTTCTCCTTCGAGGTCAAGGCCCTCCTGGCCATCCTTTTCCTGGTCCTCATGGAGGTCTCGTTCTGGCTGGGGGCCGCCATCGTGGGCAAGCAGGCCCTGTCCCGGTTCTGGGCCGCGCGCAGGAGTAAGCGGGAGGGGCCGGCCGAAGGGCCCGGTGACGGTCCCGGCCAGACCTGATAGTATTGACCCGGCGAGCCCCATCGCCGCGCCGATGATGACCGACGCCCAGACAGCCTCCATCTACACCCGAGGGCCGTGCGCCGGGGGGCTCTTCATGTACCTGCGGGAGGAGCAGGTCCGCTCTCTCGTTTTGGAGCTAGCCGAGGTCTTCCCCGGCTCGGAGCTCGTCTGCGAGGTGGCGGGCAGGTTCGCGGCGGACATGATGAGGACCCGCTGGGCGGTGCGCCACCTTCATAAGCCCCCAGGCGGTTCCCGTCACCGGTGCTCCCATGGCGACGCACGGAAGGCGCAGGACCCGGCTTGACCCCGGAAGCCGGAGGAAGGCCGGCCCGGGCACGCGCGCCGTCCACGCCGGGGAGCCGGCCCGCGCCGGGGAGCCCCTGACCGTGCCGATCTACCAGTCGTCGGCCTTCCTGCTCGACCGGCCGGCCTACGACGACATCGCCGCCGGCCGGCACCAGGCGCGCTGGGTGTACACCCGCTGGGGCAACCCCACGGCCGCGGCGCTGGAGGCCAAGGTGGCCGCGCTCGAGGGCTGCCCCGCCGCCGTGGCGGTCTCGTCGGGCATGGCGGCCATCTCGGCGACCGTGCTGGGCCTGCTGGGACGGGGCGACCGGGTGCTCGCCTCCCGCGACCTCTACGGCGGCACGCTGGGGTTCCTGAGAGGGCTCGGGGCCCGGGGCATCGCCGCCGACCTCGCCGACCAGGCGGACGCGGCCGCGATGGGGCGGGCGATGAGGAAGGGGACCCGGCTCGTGTTCCTGGAGTCGATCACCAACCCCCTGCTGCGCCTGCCCGAGCTCGACGGGATCGCGGCCCTGGCGGCCGAGCGCGGGATACCCGTTGCGGTGGACAACACCTTCGCCACGCCCGTCAACCTGAGGCCGTTTTGTCACGGCTCGTCGCTGGTCATCCACAGCGCCACCAAGTACCTGGGGGGCCACAGCGACCTGGTGGCGGGAGTGGTCGCCGGCGCCGATGCCCCGCTCGCCCGGGTGCGCGCGGCCAACGAGGAGCTGGGAGGGACGCCGGACCCCCACACCGCTTTCCTTGTGTCCCGGGGCATCAAGACGCTCCAGCTGCGGATGCAGCGGCACAACGAGAACGGGCTGGCCGTCGCCCGGCTCCTCGAGGGGCACCCGCGGGTGGCGCGCGTCATGTATCCCGGCCTAGAGAGCCACCCCCAGCACGCTCTGGCGCGCCGGCTCCTGGACGGCTTCGGGGGAATGGTCTCGTTCGAGATACGCGGCGGGCTCCCGGCCGCGATGCGCTTTCTGCGCTCGCTGCGGCTCTTCCTTCAGGCGGCGACCCTGGGCGGCGTGGAGAGCCTGGCGACGGTGCCCGCCCTCACCTCGCACGCCCACCTCCCGCCGGCGGAGCGCCGCAGGATGGGGATATCCGACGGCCTGGTGCGGCTCTCGGTCGGAATCGAGGACATCGGGGACCTGGTCGAGGACCTGGAGCGGGGGCTCCGGGGCTCCCGGGGCTAGGACGGAACGGGCGAAGACTGAATTGATATTGAAAGACTGATAAATCCGCTGTCGACGTCTCGGCCGGCATGAAGGCCCCCGAGAGAGCGTCACCGGAAAGGCCCGGGAAGGCCGAAGCCGTGGACCGGTACATCGCCGCCCTCCCGCCGGACAGGCGCGCCGCCATCGGCCGGCTCCGCCGGACTATCAGGGCGGCGGCCCCCCTGGCATCCGGTAAGATGGGCTGCTACATGCCGAATCCACTTCACGCCTGAGAGGCCTCTCCCCGTGACGCTCGTGAGGCGGCTCGTGCGCGAGCGCGTCCGGGAGAACGAGGAGCGCGAGCGCCGGCGCAAGAATGCCCGCAGGAAAAAACGCCCCGCGGGACGGAGCCGGGGCAGGCGCGCGCCAGGAGCTATCAAGGCGCGGTGGACAGAAACCGATATTAGACCCCTCGCGCATACCAACCAGCAACAGTGATTCGATGCCCGGCCGCGGGGACGTCGCAACCGCCCGTGAATACGAAAGGAGGATAAGGAATCTTTTGGGCTATTCCAGCGAGGAGGCCAGGTCATTGGCCGAAAGGCTCCTTCAGGAGGCCGGCCGGAGCCGCAAGGTCTCGATAAGGCAGTTCAAGCACCTCGAGGGCCTCTTCGGGCCCGAGAGGCCCCCGGAATGGTACCGGCGGGAAAAAAAGGAATGATTTTTCGCAAAATGGGCGGGTCACGTGCTCACCTATGCAAAGCTATATTATCCATCCAGCGATATCGTAGCATCGGTCCGTGAAGGTTCCCGGCACGGACGGTGGATGGCATGCGCAGCGGAATACTCGTGAGGCCCAGACCGGATTACAGCAAGATAGTCTACCTGCTCAAGCCCCGCATACACCTCTCGGTGGACGGGGAGAACCTCTACCTGTCCAGCGACGACGTCCAGTGGCTTTTGAAACTGGACCGCCGGCTGGCCTCGGAGCTCGCCAAGAAGATACTGGAACTGGAGACTGGTGGCTGAGAGACCGCCGACCGGCGCGCCGGGGGGCCCGTCCGGGCCGGCCGGGCGGCGGAATCACGAGAAGGGGTTCCCGCAAGAGGGGCATTTCTCGGGGATATCGTCGGGATCGATTCTGTGGCCGCAACCGTCGCAATACAGGGAGCGGTCGAACTTCTGGCCGCACTCGGGGCATTTCTCCGGGATGTCGCCGGGGTCGACGGCCGCGCCGCAGCCGGCGCAGCTCAGGGCGTCGGCGTCCGGTCGCTGCGACGGTCCTGCGCCGGCCTCACCAGCCGCGCGAGGCCGGCGCAGTATGAACCGGTACATCAGGTACCAGAAAACGGCGATCCAGCCCAGGAATATGAGCGTCCCGGCGTTCTCGTGCACGGCCATCATTGCGTCGTGGCCCCAGTACACCCCCGCCTCGACGATGACGACCATCCGCAGCAGGTTGGCGAAGTAGGCCGTGATGATCCCGAGGACCAGCGCCGCGCCCATCCGGCGGTCCATCCGGGCGTTCTCGACCAGAACGAAGGCGACGAACCCCGAGATGAACAGGAAAAGCGAATCCAGCCCGGCGCAGCCGGTGGATATGCCCAGGGTCCCGAACTGGCCGTTGCTCATCTGGTAGTCGATGTAGATTCCGTGGGCGGAGGCCCAGGCGCCGGTAAGGTTGACGATGGCCGCGACCGGCACGCCGAGCAACCAGTGCACGAACCCGCCCGGCAGCTCGACCGTGCCCGTCGCCAGGCGGTACAGGCCCAGGGGCAGCACCATCGTGGCGCTGTAGAGGAATATCAGGATGAGCGAGAAATCGCGCTCCTTGCCGTAGGCGCGCGGCACGAAGTTGTAGATGATGAGCACCGCCCCCAGGGCCCACATCGTCCAGTCCTGCGAGAGGAACTCGGTGGAGCGCGCGATGCCCAGGTTCCAGCCCAGGTCGATGAGGATGGCGACCAGGCCGATTATCGGGAGCCAGGGCCGGAGCCGGCCCCCGAGCGTGAGGTGGTGGATGAACCGGTCGGCGAGGTCCACCCGGCGGACGGGCTTTTGGGCAGGGGCCGCCCGCTCGATGAACCGGACCCAGTAGATGGCCTTGGCCATGCCGACGATTATGAGCCCGAGGCCGAACCACCGGACGGGCACTATGTGCGTCAGGAGCTGGAGGTTGACCCCGACGAAAGCCATTATCAGACCGACGGCCAGCCACCATCTGGGCGCCAAACCCAGGTGCCTTTGCGGCTTGCCCCCGGCGTCCTCCCTGCCCGTGTTCCCCCCTCCGGCCTTCCCGCCGCCCTTCCCCTTCCTTTTCCCGCCCATCTCCCCTTGCCCCTTGCCCGAACCCCCCGGACTGGGGTCCGGGGTTCCTATGCTTCGCAAACGGACCCTCCTCGGGCTAAAGCCCGGGGCATCCCCAGCGCCATGCGCCATGCGCCTTCCATTGATATCGCCGCTCGCTTTTATATACGCTTTGTGAGAAAAGGGACCAGAGAGGCCTCCCCGGGAGGGGGTCGAATGAATTTGCGGGTTTTTTGGGATTATTGGGCTATTTTCCGAGGTGCTGGCGTGGCCCAAAAGTCACTGAAGGTCCGGTTGGGAAGAACGGTTATGGATGGGGTAGGAAACGCCCCCTTTGCCCCCATTTTGCAAGAATTTGGCGAAAACCATATTAACCCCTCCAGTGAATATGATGGTGCAACCGGTTATCAGCGAGGTTACATGGTCCAGGGCAAAGGGGAAAATGGAGCACGGACGGAAAGGACTGCGCAAGAGACCGGACCGGCACCGGAGAACGAGGGCGTCCAGGCAGCGCCGGTGGTACCAAAGCGGCCCCGGGGCCGCCCCCGCAAGCACCCCCTTCCGGGCGGAACCCCACCGGTCCCTCAGGAGAGCCGGTCCGTTCCGGAGGTTTCCCGCGTTGAAGGAGGCACGACCACCCCCCTGACACAGGTCGCGGCCAGGCGCCCCCGGGGCAGGCCGCGCAAGGCCACAGCCCATGACGGCACCCCGGGTTCTCCGGACGGGGGCGGTGGCAACGCTCCCGGCATGTCGGGCGGCCCCAGGGCGCCCTCGTCGCAGGCGGCCAACGGTGCCCCCGGGCCGCGCCGGAGAGGGCGCCGGAAGAAGGCCGCGCCGTCCATCCTCAATCCTTTCTGCCCGGACTGCGGGACCTACCTTCGCATGTTCCGGCCCCCGAGGGGCCGCTGGCGCAAGGTGTGCCCCCGCTGCGAGCCGGAGCGCATGATAATCAAGCGCGACTACCGCGACTACATCGACAAGACCGGCATGCCCTGCAAGGACCGCGGGAAGTGCCGGCCGGAGCGCTGCGTCAAGGCGCTGGACTGCGAGGAGATGGCCCGGTTCCGCTGAGCCATTGCGCCCTGCGCCTCGTTTTTTCAAAAGCGGGCTGCAGCGGGGCCTGGGCCTATTTCCCGAAAAGTGGAAAGACCACCGACATGGTGAGGAGCGCACGGGCGCCGAAGCTGGTCCGGTCCCGGACCGGAGGCGACCCCTTGGCCGGCGCCTTCTCCTTGCGGCCCCGGGAAAGCTCGCTCCCGGTCGGCGGGGCGAGGCCGGCCACAAGACCCCTATGCCCCCCCATCCGCGGAAGGAGCGAGGCGCGCCGCGCACGTGTCGGGCAGCGGTAGGACTCGGAACGGAGCGACCTACAACCGGTGCTGCCAGACATGTCGCGCTCCGGATTTGCCGTTCTGATTATAATATTTATCTCTCAGCTTGCGAGAGTTGCGGCCCGGTGTGACAACGGTCCTCAGTGGTTGAGCGGGCTGTACTCGGCCAGCCAGTCCCGGGTGGAGCGGCGCAGGATGAGCTTCTCGCCCTCGAGCGTGAGGTCCTGCAGGAGCGCCAGGAGAAGGTTCTCGCGGTTCCCGATGAGTACCTTCCCGTCGAAAAGATTGGTCTCCTTCCAGGAGATGGCCCGGATGGCGCCTAGGCAGCAACCGTCGGTGCCGAACACCTCCCGGCCTAGGAGGTCGTTGGGCGACATCTTCGCCATGATTTAGTATATGCCTGCGTTCGGTATTTAACGGATTTTTCTCGGAATTTGAGACAGGGAAAGAAAATTGGGCAGCGGGGGGCGGGCAGCGGGGAGCAATGGACGACGGAGGGGCAGCGGGGGGCGGGCAGCGGGGAGCGGTGGCGAGACGGAGCCCGTCGTCCCCCGCTGCCCCACTGCCGCCCGCTGCCCCTCGACAATAGAAAAGAACCGTCTATCCCGTGTGGAACCCGTTGGCGAGCACGAACTGCCCGCCCGAGGGCCGAAGCTCGTCTATGCGGGCGAAGATGATGCCCTTCCCGTTCTCGATGGTGACCTCCTCGAACTCGCCCCGCATGCTGAGCTGGTGGATCCCCTTGATGAAACCGAGGGGGACGCCGTTGTCGTCGAGGACTCGCTTTCCCAGAAGCTCCTTCGGGCCCATATTCTGCATCGTGGCGTGACAGCCCGCCGAGCGTATTTAATCCTTTTCTCTCGGACGTCGAGAGGGCAGGGTGCAGGATGCAGGGTGCAGGATGGCAGGAATGGAGGAAGGCAGAAAGGCAGAAAGGCAGAAAGGCAGAAAGGCAGCAAGGGAAGGCAGCAAGGCAGAAAGGCAGCAAGGCAGCAAGGGAAGGCGGGAAGGCGGGAAGGCAGCAAGGGAAGGCAGCAAGGCAGAAAGGCAGAAAGGCAGCAAGGGAAGGCGGGAAGGCGGGAAGGCAGCAAGGGAAGGCAGCAAGGCAGAAAGGCAGAAAGGCAGCAGGGGGTATGGAACGAACCGTCGTCCCCTTGCTGCCTTGCTGCCTTGCTGCCCGGCTGCCATCCCTTGCTGCCCTGCTGCCTTGCTGCCCGGCTGCCATCCCTTGCTGCCCTGCTGCCTTGCTGCCTTGCTGCCTTCCTGCCCCCTGCCCCCTGCAACAACATTATAGCGTCCCATTCCCATTCCGACGTCCGTGGCCCGCAGGAATGCAGAGAGGGCGGAGGAGAGGTCCGAGGGCGCGGCCGGGCGGGAGGGGCCCGGTGCCGCCGCCGCCGGCGGGAGGCCCGGGGCGGCCCCCGTCCGGCCCGCGCCATCCGGGACGCCCCCGGGCGCCTGGACCGAGAAGTACCGGCCCCGGTCCCTGGAAGGCATTGTGGGCAACGCGCGGGCGGTCGCGGAGATGCGCAAGTGGGCCACGGACTGGGAGCACGGCCACGCCCGGAAGAAGGGCCTGATACTGGCCGGGGCCCCCGGCACCGGCAAGACCAGCGCCGCCCACGCCCTCGCCGCGGACATGGGCTGGGGGGTGCTCGAGCTCAACGCCTCGGACGCCCGGAACTACACCGCGATCAAGCGCGTGGCCTTCTCCGGGGCGGTCCACGACACCTTCTCGGACACGGGCGAGTTCATCTCCTCCCGCCAGGGCGGCCGCAAGCTCATCATCCTGGACGAGGCGGACCACCTCCACGAGTCCACGGAGAGGTCCGCAGACGGCCGCGACCTCGGCGACCGCGGCGGAAAGCGCGCCATCGTGGAGACCGTCCAGAGGACCCGCCAGCCGGTGGTGCTCATCGTCAACGACCGCTACGCCCTCACGCGCGACGGCGGGGAGGCGCTCAAGGAGCTCTGCCAGATGGTCCGGTTCGACCGGCTGCGCAAGGACGCCATCCGGGCGGCCCTGCGGCGCATCTGCGAATCCGAGGGCGTGCGCTGGACCCCCGAGGCCCTGGACGAGCTCGGCGCCCGGGCGGGGGGCGACCTGCGCGCCGCGGTCAACGACCTGCAGTCGCTCACGGCCGGCACGGGGGCCCTCAGGCTCGAGTCCCTGGCAGCCCTCGGCTCGCGGGACGAGCGCGCCCAGATATTCGACGTGGTGGTGGACATCCTCAAGGGCACCTCGGCCGACCGGGCCCGCTCGGCGATGCGCCGGCTGGACGAGACCCCGGAGTTCGTCATGCTCTGGCTGGACGAGAACCTGCCGCTCGAGTACAAGCACCCCGAGGACCTCGCCCGGGCGTTCGGCTCGCTCTCGCGCGCCGACGTCTTCCTGGGCCGCGTCTCCCGGCGCCAGCAGTACGGCCTCTGGGGCTACGCCTCCGACCTCATCAGCGCCGGCGTGTCCCTGGCCAAGCGGCGCCGGTACCCGGATTTCATACGCTACCGCTTCCCGCTGTGGCTGGTCAAGCGCGCCCGCCTTCGCGGCGGGGGCCGGGCCCAGAGGGAGACCCTGGCCAGGATAGGCGCCTACACCCACCTTTCGACCTACTCGGCCCGGCACGACATGCTGCCCCTGGTGCGCCAGCTTTTCGATTCGGACCACAACTTCGCCGTCCGGTTCGTCCGGGAGCTCAAGCTGGAGCCGGAGCACATCGCCTACCTCTTGGACGTCGAGAGCGTCTCGCCGCGGGTGAGGAGCCTCGTCGGGGCGGCGTACGGCGCTGACGATGAGGGCGGGGTCTCCACGGGAATGAAAGAGTTCGCCTCCGAGCGCGAGGAGGGGGCGGGCGACGGGACCGCCGGCGGGGCTGGCGGCAGGGGCGGATCCGCCGGTGCCGGCAAGGGCCGGCGGGGGGCGAAGAAGGCCGCCCGCGAGGTCAGGCTTGGCGGCGGGGACTGGGAGGCGGAAAAGGCGGAGGAGGAGGCCGGCGATGCAGGGAAAGAGGACGGCCGGGGAAATGAGGGGGACGGCGAGGGCGAAGGCGGGGACCGGAACCAGAAGAGCCTCCTCGACTTCTGAAAGGCGACCCCCAACCCCGGTCCCTGTCGGAACAAAGGTGGGCGTGGGCGCCGTCGTCCTGGACGACCGATGCCGCGTCCTGCTGGACTTCGGGGAGGGCCTGGAGGCGGGCGACGACGTCGGAACCGCCCGATGGTTCGCCCGGGATGAGCTGGAGGCGCCGGGGGAAGAGCTGCATGAGGACACCCGGGCCCTTCTGGAGCGCGCCGGTATATTATAATAAAATATCGTTAAAATTTCCTAGTTATTATCCAAAGAATATAAATAAGATTATCGTAATCTCGGGGGCGCGGTACACATTATCTCTGCGGTGTGAGGGGAATGGGGGGGAATGACAGGTCATCCGAGGGGGACACCGAGCCGGCCGGCCGGCCGACGGGCCAAAAGAGGCTCGAGGCGGCCGAGCGCGTGCTTCGGGGGGAACGCCTGCGCTGGCTTCTCGGCAAGAAGCGCGAGCTCGTCCAGACGGGCAACGTGTTCGGCAAGACCATGACCGATGCCCGCTACGAGCGGATGCTTTCCGAGGTCTCGCACACGGAGCTGGAGCGCGAGCTCGTGCTCATGGAGCTCGAGAAGGGGCCCCGGGGCGTCCCGGAGGTGGCCGCCGCAACCGGCCTGCCCGGACCGGTGGTGTTCCGCCACCTGGTCATGCTCATGAAGGCCCGGAGGGTGGAGGTCAGGGGCGAGCGCGACGGCGTCGAGCTCTTCGGGCCGGTGGAGACGGGAGGCGGGAAATGAGCGAAAACCAGGGTGCCGGGTGCAGGGTGCAGGGTGCGGGGGACGACGGGACGCCCGGCACCCGGCACCCGGCACCCGGCACCCGGCGCGTCGGCGTGTTCGTCTGCCACTGCGGCAGCAACATCGGCGGCGTGGTGGACTGCCCGGCCGTGGCCGAGTACGCCTCCGGCCTCAGGGACGTCGCCGTGGCGAAGGCCAACATGTACACCTGCTCGACGGTCGGCCAGGAGGAGATAAAAAAGCAGGTCAAGGAGCACGGACTGGACCGGATACTGGTCGCCTCGTGCACGCCGCGGCTGCACGAACCGACCTTCCGCCGGGTGGCCGAGGAGGCCGGAGTGAACCCCTACCTCGTGCACATGGTCAACCTCCGGGAGCAGTGCTCCTGGGTCCACGCCGCCGACCACGCCACCGCCACCGAGAAGGCGAAGGACCTGGTGCGCATGGGCGTGGCGCGCATCCGGCGGCTGGAGCCGCTCAGCGCCCGCGAGCTGGGCGTGGAGAGGCGCGTGCTGGTCATCGGCGGCGGCATCGCCGGCATCCAGGCCTCGCTGGACCTGGCGGCGCAGGGCATCGGGGTGGTGCTGGTGGAGCGCACCCCTTCCATAGGCGGCCGGATGGCCCAGCTCGACAAGACCTTCCCGACCGGGGACTGCGCCATCTGCGTGCTGGCGCCCAAGATGGTGGAGGTGCTCCACACGCCGGGAATACGGCTCCTGACCTACACCGAGGTCAGGGAGGTTTCGGGATTCGCCGGGAACTTCGACGTCCGGCTGGAGCGCAAATCCCGGTACGTCGACGAGGACAAGTGCGTCGGGTGCGGCGCCTGCTCGGAGAAGTGCCCGGTGAGCGTGCCCAACGAGTTCGACGAGTCGATGGGCAAGCGGAAGGCCATCTACGTGCCTTTCCCGCAGGCCGCGCCGCTCAAGTACACGCTGGATTCGAAAAACTGCATCCACTTCAAGACCGGCAAGTGCGGGCTGTGCAAGAAGGTCTGCCCCGTGGGGGCGGTGGACTTCGACATGAAGCCCGAGGAGGTCCGGCTGAGGGTCGGCGCGGTGATCGTCGCCACCGGCTTCGACCCGTACGTGCCCCACATCCGCGGCTACTACGGCTACAAGGAGTACCCCAACGTGATAACCGCGCTGGAGCTCGAGCGCCTGATCAACGCCTCCGGGCCGACGCGGGGCGAGGTCCTGCGGCCGTCCGACGGCAAGACGCCGCGCCGCATAGCGTTCGCCCAGTGCGTCGGGTCGCGCAACTGGAAGAGCACATCGAACAAGTACTGCTCGAAGGTCTGCTGCATGTACACCATGAAGCTTGCCCAGCTCCTCAAGGAGCACTACAGCGACATGAGCGTCTCGGTCTACTACATAGACATCCGGGCCGCCGGGAAGGGCTTCGAGGAGTTCTACCACAAGGTGCGCTCCGTGGGCGGCGTCGAGTACATCCGGGGCCGGCCGGCCCGGGTGCTGGAGGACCCCGCGACGCACAACCTGACCATACGCGCCGAGGAGACGCTCCTCAACAAGATCACGGAGCGCGAGTACGACCTGCTCGTCCTGTCCATCGGCATGGACCCGCCGGAGGGTATCGAGAACCTCCAGCGCCTACTGGGGATATCGCGCAGCCCCGACGGGTTCTTCCAGGAGGTCCACCCCAAGCTCCGGCCGGTGGACACCGCCCGCGACGGGATATTCATCGCCGGGTGCGCCCAGGGCCCCAAGGACATCCCGGACACGGTCGCCCAGGCCAAGGCCGCCGCCTCCTCCGCCGCGGCGATGCTCGTTCGCGGCAAGGTCACCGTCGAGCCCCTGACGGCCTTCGTGGACGAGGCCCTCTGCGAGGGCTGCGGGCTGTGCGTCACGGTCTGCCCGTACGGGGCGCCCCGCATCGTCGACACGAAGGAGGGCAAGCGCTCCCGCGTCGAGGAGGCGCTCTGCCACGGCTGCGGCACCTGCGCCGCCTCCTGCCCCCGGCTGGCCATAGCGTGCCGGGGATTTTCGGACGAACAGCTGGCCTCCGAGGCGGCTGAGGCGTTCGGCGGCGGGGCCGATGAGGAGGCGCGATGACCCCGGGAGGCGCCCCCGAGGCGCAGAAGAAGCGGTCCACCGAGAACGGCTCGTCCGACGCCAAGAGCGCCGAGGGGGGGCCCCTGATCGTGGAGGACAGCGTGTTCACGGGCGCGGAGCACGACCCCGACTTCGTCAAGCAGATAATACGCTACGGCGGCAAGGACGTCCAGACCTGCCTGCAGTGCGGCAACTGCACCGGCGTGTGCCCGGTCAGCCTGAAGACGCCCTACAAGACCCGCAACCTAATAAAGCTCTGCCAGTACGGCTACAAGCGCATATTCTTCACTATCCCCTGGATCTGCGCCGGCTGCCACCGCTGCCACGAGCACTGCCCGGCGGACATCAACCCGGCCGAGGTGTTCGTGGCCATCCGCCACATCGAGGTGCGCGAGAAGGGCGTCCCGAGGTTCATCCGTGACAGCACCGCGCTCATCCTGCGCCACGGCTTCGGGGCCATCCCGAGCGACGACATCAAGCGCTACAGGGAGAAGGAGGGGATGCCCCCCCTGCCCAACACGCTGCCCGGGTACCGGAAGGTGCTCTCGGAGCTCGAGGCGCTCTTCCGCAAGACGCGGTTCACCGAGCTCATCGGGCTCGAGACCGGAGAGGGGGCCGCCGGGGAGAGGAAGGCCCGGGAGAGGGGCGGGGAGGCCTCCAAATGAGGTACTCGCTCTTCGTGGGGTGCACGATACCCAACCGCTTCCCCGGGGTGGAGAACTCCACGCGGGTCATATTGGGCCCGGACCACCTCGGGGCCGAGCTCGTCGAGATAAACGAGTTCACCTGCTGCCCGGCGCTGCCCACGTTCTACTCAACGGACCGCGTCACCTGGTTGGTCACCGCGGCCCGCAACCTGGTCCTGGTGCAGGACAAGAACGCCGACCTGGTGACGATGTGCAACGGGTGCTTCTCGTCGCTCCTGAAGGCCACGGAGGAGCTCGAGAACGTCAACAAGTGCAACTTCGTGAACGCCGCGCTGGCCTCGGTGGGCAAGCAGTACCGCGGCCGGCTGGTCCGACGGGAGGGCAACCGCTCCATCTACGAGCCGGTCAGGGTGCGCCACATAATCGAGGCCCTCTACACCGATTTCGGCCGGGAGGGCATCGCCGACCGGGTCCGGCACCCGCTCTCGGGGCTGCGCATCGCGGTGCACAACGGCTGCCACTTCCTGCGGCCGACGACGAGGACCAGCGTGGACGACCCCGCAAAGCCGGTCATGCTCGACACGATGGTGGAGGCCGCCGGGGCGACCTCGGTGGATTTCCCCGACAAGCAGGCCTGCTGCGGGGCGGGCGGGGGCATACGCCTCCAGGTTCCCAAGCTCGCCAACGCCATCACGAAGGACAAGTACGAGTGCATCCACGCCGCCGGCACCGACGCCATAGTCACGGGATGCCCCTACTGCCTCTACCAGTTCGACCACGCCCAGAAGGACCTCAAGGTCCACCCGATACCGGTGCTTCACATCTCGCAGCTCCTGGCCCTGGCGTTCGGGGTGGACGCCGAGCACCTGGGCTTCGAGTGGCACTTCGTGGCGGTGCGGCCGTTCCTGAAGAAGGTGGACGCGGTGGGGGTGGTGTGATGGACGGGGTGCAGCGGACAGCGTGCAGGGTGCAGGGGGAAGGATGGAGGTGAAAGGATGCTCGTGAAGGACCTGGAGCTGGCCCAGAAGTACCGGAGGATACCGGCCACGGCGACCGCGGCCGAGGCCATCGCGCTCATGGCCGAGTACCACATCCCGGTGATACTCGTCGAGAAGGGGTCGGAGGGCGACACCTACGGCGTCCTCACGCGGCGGGACATGATATCCAAGGTCATCGCCGAGGGCCTCGACCCGACCAAGGTGACCGTGACGGAGCTCGCCTCCAAGCCCCTGATGGTCCTCAACAACAACGAGGTCGATGTCATCTGGGTCGCCCGTTTCATGGCCCGCGAGAACGTCTCCACGCTGGCGCTCTTCGACGGCGGGGAGTTCAAGGGCTTCGTGACCGACGCCGATGTCCTGAGGGCCCTGGCGGCGCCGCTCAGGGCGGAGTTCGGCCACCACGGGGGGCACCGGAGATGATACCGCTCCAGAACGCCGTGAAGAAGTTCAAGCTCAACACCGTGGAGCCGGAGGCCACCGCGGCCGAGGCGCTCGTCCGGCTTGTGGAGCACGACTTCATACCGCTGCTGGTACCCCGCAAGGACCGGACGGACGCCTACGGTATCGTGACCAAGCACGACATCCTGAGCAAGGTCGTGGCCGAGGGCCGGGACCCGAGGAAGGTCAAGGTCTCGGAGATAATGGCCAAGCCCCTGATAATCGTCAACGACCTGTCGATGGACCTGCGGTGGGCCTCGAGGATGATGCACCGCTGCGGCATCGCGGCGCTGGCGGTGCTCGACAAGGGCGAGTTCTACGGCTTCATAACCGACAGGTGCATCATCGAGGAGTACTTCGACGAGCTGCGCCGGGACAAGCTCGACAGGAGCGGGGAGATGCTGTCGTGCTGAGGGCGCTGGGGCGTTGCCGGGGGGGATGAGGCCTGGAAAAGGACGGTGGCTCGGTGGGCAAGGGGCGCGTCGGGGTGTACCTTTGCACCTGCCGCGGCGAGATAGCCAAGCACATCGACCTCGACCGGCTGGCCGCCGGGCTCTCGGAGGACCCGGCCGTGGCGTTCGTCAGGGTGGACCAGGAGCTCTGCGGCCCGGCGGGCCAGGACGTGCTGCGCGCAAGCCACGGGGAGGGCCGCTCCGACCGGGTGGTGGCCGGCGCCTGCACGCCCAACATACAGGGGCTCATCATGCGCGCCGCCCTGGAGGGCGCCGGGCTCAACAAGTACCTCTACGAGCAGGTGAACATCCGGGAGCTCTGCGCCTGGGTGCACGACGACCGGGAGGCGGCCACCGACAAGGCGCTCCGCCTCATGCGCGCCGCGATAGCCCGCGCCCTGATGCTCGAGGCGCTCGACGACATCGAGCTCAAGGTGGTGCCCGAATCGCTCGTGATAGGCGGCGGCGTGGCCGGCATGCAGGCGGCGCTGGAGATAGCCACCCGGGGCTTCCTTGCCCATATAGTGGAGCGCACCGGGGCGCTGGGCGGCCGGGCGTACAGGCTGAGCGTCACGTTCCCGACCCACAACTGCGGCATCTGCTGCATGCAGTACTGCCGGGAGTGCGTGCTCACGCCGAAGATCGAGGACGTGATGCAGAACCCGAAAATCAAGGTCCACCTCAACACCCGGATAGAGAAAATAGATGGAGGGTTCGGCGACCGGCTGGTGACGCTCGAGGGCCCCGGCGGCAGGGAGGAGCTCCGGGTCGGCACGATAGTGGTCGCCACCGGCTCCGACGTGTTCGACGCCCGGCGCATCCCGGAGTACGGCTTCGGCGTCTTCAGGGACGTCGTCACCACGATGGATCTCGAGCGCATGCTCGAGCAGGAGCGCGAGATAGGCGGCAGGTTCGTCCGGCCCTCAGACGGGAGGACGATGCCAAGGACCGTGAACTTCATCCAGTGCGTGGGCTCCCGCGACCGCGTCAAGGGGAACCTGCACTGCTCTCTCGTGTGCTGCACCTACGCCATCGGCCAGGCGCGCGAGATAAAGAAGCTCCACCCGGAGGTCGAGGTGTACATCCACTACATCGATCTTCGGGGCCCCTACCGCGGCTTCGAGGAGCACTGCGAGCAGGCCAAGGCCGAGGGCGTGGTGTTCGTGCGCGGCCGGGTCGCCGAGGTCTCAGAGAAGAAGGGCCGGGTCCGCATCCGCTTCGAGGACACCGACCTGGGCAAGCAGATAGACATGGCCACGGACCTCGTGGTGCTCGCGGTCGGACAGGAGCCGGCCGCAGAGTCCGAGCGCATAGCGAAGCTTTTGCACCTCCAGCTGGACGAGGACAGGTTCATCAAGGACCTCAATCCCAACTTCCCCTCGGAGTACCGCCGGGGGGTGTTCGTGGCGGGCTGCGCCGAGGGCCCCAAGGGCATAAGGTACTCCATCGAGGACGCCAAGTCGGCCGCCGCCGCGGCCGCCGATCTCATGGCCGCCGGCAAGATCCACAAGACGCGTGCGATTGCGGTGGTGGACGAGACGCGCTGCCGCGGCTGCGGCCGGTGCGAGGAGGCCTGCGAGTACCACGCCGCCAGGGTGGTGGAGAAGGACGGGCGCCTGGTCTCGGTGCGCGACGAGGCGCGCTGCGAGGGCTGCGGCGTCTGCGCGGCCCAGTGCTGCAACCGCGCCATCACCATCAAGCACCACACCCGGCCCCAGATGGAGGCGCTGATGAGGAGGGTGCTGGGAACGAAGGGGCGGGGGGCAGGGGGCAAGGGGCAAGGGGCGCAAGGGGAGGTGGGCTGAGTGGGCCAGACGGGTTCGCCCGGGGATGATGGCGGAAGGGGGCCGGGCCCGGGGCCCGGCCCCTTCGAGCCCTCCATCATCGCCTTCACCTGCGCCTGGTGCGGGTACCCGTCGGCGGTGCTCGCCGGCGTGAACCGGATAGAGTACCCCCCGGGCGTGAACATAGTGCGCGTCATGTGCACCGGCATGATAGAGCCGGCGTACGTCATGCGCGCGCTGGAGTACGGCGCCGACGGGGTGATAATCGTCGGGTGCCTCATGGAGAACTGCCACTACATGGTCGGCAACAAGCGCGCCCAGGAGCGGGCGGACATGCTCCGGCCCCTCCTGGACATGATGGGCCTTCGCGCCGCCCGTCTGCGGACGGAGTGGATAAACGCCTCCGAGCGGGTGAGGTTCGCCGCCGCGATGAGGGACTTCTCGGCGGCGCTCAGGGAGCTTGGGCCCAACCCGCTGGGCCGCTGCGGGGAGGGCGACGGCGGGGAGGCGGGGCCGTGAGCGAGAAGGTCATCAGGCGCATCATCCAGGACACCCACGCCTTCGACTGCGTGGAGTGCGGCAAATGCACCTCGGTGTGCCCGATGACCCGCCACAAGAAGGACTTCGCCCCGCGGCTCATCGTGGTCAAGTCGATGGATTCCCCGTCGGTGGAGAAGCTGGCCCGCGAGCGCGATCTTTGGGCCTGCACCACCTGCGGCCAGTGCGCCTCGATGTGCCCCTACAAGGTCGACTACACCGAGTTCATCCGGGCGCTGCGGGCGGAGGGGGCGATGCTGGACGTCACGCCGGACTGCTCCCAGGGCGGCCTGCTCCACTCGATGATGCGCGTGATGGCCAAGGGCGACCTGGAGCAGGACCGGCTGGGCTGGGCGAAGCCGCCCCTCGAGGTGGCCGAGAAGGGCGACATCTACCATTTCACCGGGTGCTCCCGGCACATGGCCCAGGTGTTCGTCGGGCGGCAGGGCATCGACATCGGCTCGGTGCCGGAGAGCGCCGTGCGGATAATGAACGCCGCGGGCGTGGTGCCGGCCGTCAGCAAAAGCGAGGTCTGCTGCGGCCACGACCTCAACTGGGTGGGCGACGAGGACAACTTCGCCCGCCTGGTGGACAGGAACGTGGCCGCGATATCGGCCACGGGCGCCAGGACGGTGGTCTTCACCTGCCCCGAGGGGCTGCGCACCTTCTCGAAGGACTACCCGCTGGTCGCCGAGGGGGAGCTGCCGTTCAAGGCCGTCCACATTTCGGAGCTGATGGTCCAGTGGATAAAGGAGGGCAAGCTCCGGTTCAGGGAAACCACGGGGAAGGTGACCTACCACGACGCCTGCCGGCTGGGCCGCCACATGGGCGTGTACGACCCGCCCCGCGAGGTCCTCAAGGCCATCCCCGGCCTGGAGCTTGCCGAGATGGAGAACATCCGGGAAAAATGCCTCTGCTGCGGGGTGTCGGGCTGGATATCGTGCGACGCCGACACGAAGCTCCTGCAGATGGACAAGCTCATGGAGGCCAAGCGCACGGGGGCCGACACGATGCTCACGTTCTGCCCCAAGTGCCAGCTGCATCTCCACTGCGCCCAGGCCGACAAGGTTCCCGTCGACAGGGCGCTGATCGACATCCCGGTGAACGACTTCACCGTGTTCGTAGCCAACCGCCTGGAGGAGAAGGGGTGACTGAGTTCCAGCCGAAGATCCTGGCCTACTGCTGCAACTGGTGCGCCTACGCCGGCGCGGACCTCGCGGGGACGTCGCGCATCCAGTACCCGCCGAACGTGAGGATAGTCAAGGTCATGTGCTCGGGCCGCGTGGACCCGGCCGTGGTGATGGCGGCGTTCCGCCGGGGCATGGACGGCGTGCTGGTCGCCGGGTGCCACCCGGGCGACTGCCACTACATCAGCGGCAACGAGCAGGCCGCGGTCCGGATGGCCTTCCTGCGCGGCTTCCTCGACGAGGTGGGCATCGAACGGGAGCGGTTCCGGTTCGAGTGGATAGCGGGCTCGGAGGGAGGGAAGTTCGCCCGGGTGATCCAGGACATGGTCGACAACGTGCGCAGGCTCGGGCCGTTCAGGCCGGAGTCGCTCGTCGCGGCCGGGGGTGGGGCGAGATGACGCAGGATTCTGCGGCCGAACCGGCCGGAGGGATGGGGCAGGCGCCCGGGAACGCGGCGGCATCACCGGTCCCGGGCGGCAAGGTGGGCGCGGTGGTGGTCGTGGGCGGCGGGGTGGCGGGCATCCAGGCCTCCCTGGACATCGCCGATAGCGGGTTCAAGGTCTACATGGTCGAGAAGACGCCCAGCATCGGGGGCGTGATGGCCCAGCTCGACAAGACCTTCCCGACCAACGACTGCGCGATGTGCATACTGGCCCCCAAGCTCGTGGAGACCGGGCGCCACCCGGACATCGAGATAATCGCCGGCGCCGAGGTGGAGAAGGTGGAGGGGGAGGCGGGCAACTTCCGCGTCACGGTCCGAAAGCGCGTGGCGTCCATAGACCCGCGCAAGTGCACCGCCTGCGGGCGGTGCTCCGAGGTCTGCCCCATCGAGACGACCTCCTCGTTCGACGAGGGGCTCTGCGAGCGCAAGGCGGTGTACCTTCCCTTCCCGCAGGCGATACCGCTGTCGTACACGGTGGACCGCAAAAGCTGCGTGGGCTGCGGCCGGTGCGCCGCGGTCTGCCCGGCCAACGCCGTGCTGTTCGGGCCGGAGGAGACCGAGGTCCGGACGCTCGAGGCGGGCTCGATAGTGCTGGCGCCGGGGTTCGAGAAGTTCGATCCCACCGGGCTCAAGGAGTTCGGCTACGGCACCTACCCCAACGTCATAACCAGCATCGAGCTCGAGCGGATGCTCAACGCCTCCGGGCCGACGAAGGGCCACGTGCTCCGGCCCTCCGACGGCCGCGTACCGAGGAAGGCGGCCTTCATCCAGTGCGTGGGCTCCCGCGTGGGCAAGCAGAAGGAGCGCTACTGCTCGGCGGTCTGCTGCATGCTGAGCGTCAAGGAGGCGCTCATCGCCCAGGAGCACACGCCGGGCCTCCGGACGACCATTTTCTTCATGGACCTGCGGGCGTTCGGCAAGGACTTCGACGAGTACTACAAGCGCGCCGAGAGCGAGTACGGGGTCCGCTTCGTGATGTGGCGGCCCTCGCACCTGTCGGAGGACCCGGCCACCGGGAACCTGCGGATGGTCTACGAGACCAGGGACGGCAAGCTCGCCAGGGAGGACTTCGACCTCGTGATACTCGCCGCCGGCATAAGGCCCCCGGCCGAGGCGCGCCGGCTCGCCCAGGTGATGGGCATCGAGCTCAACAGCTACGGCTTCTGCCGCACCGGCCTCTTCGGCCCGACGGAGACGACGCGCAAGGGCGTCTACGTCGCCGGGGCGTTCGCGGTGCCGCAGGACGTTCCCGATTCGGTCGCCCAGTCCAGCGCCGCGGCGGCCAAGGCCACCGCCGGGATCTCCGAATCGAGGGGCACGCTGAAGGTGAAGCTGGACCGCCCCGCCGAGCGCGACATCGGGGGCGAGCAGCCGCGCATCGGCGTGTTCGTGTGCCGCTGCGGCATAAACATCGCCGGGACGGTGGACGTCTCGGCCGTCGTGGAGGCCATCCGCAACGAGCCCGACGTCGCCTACGCCGAGGAGAACGTGTACACCTGCGCCCAGGACTCGCTTCGCAAGATACAAGACAAGATCAAGGAGCACAGGCTCAACCGCGTGATCGTCGCCTCCTGCACGCCGCGCACGCACGCGCCCCTCTTCCAGAAGACCATCCAGGGCGCCGGCCTCAACGCCTACCTCTTCGACATGGCCAACCTGCGCGAGCAGTGCTCCTGGGTGCACATGAGGGAGAAGGACGCCGCCACGGAGAAGGCGAAGGTGCTGGTCCGGATGGCGGTGGCCAAGGCGCGCCTTCTGGAGCCGCTCCACCGTCAACGGATAGGCATAAACCGCTCCGCCCTCGTCATCGGGGGCGGGATATCCGGCATGACGGCGGCGCTGGAGATGGCCGCCCAGGGCTTCCCGGTCACGCTCGTCGAGAGGGAGACGCGGCTTGGGGGGCTCGGCAACCGCATCCACCACACGCTGGAGGGCGAGGACCTCCAGGGCCATCTAAAGAATCTCGAGGAGCGCCTGCTCGCCGACAAGCGCATCACGGTGCTGACGGGAGCCGAGATAAGGAGCATCGACGGGTTCGTGGGCAATTTCAAGACGGTGGTCGAAATACGGGGTGCCGGGTGCCGGGTGCCGGGTGCAGGGACGGAAGGGCCCGGCACCCCGCACCCTGCACCCGGCACCCTGACCATCGAGCACGGCGTGATAATCGTCGCCACCGGCGGCCGGGAGTACGTTCCGGACGGCTACCTCTACGGGAAGGACCCGCGCGTCATGACCCAGCTCCAGTTCGAGGAGCAGTACGCCGCCGGGACGCTCCCGCCCTACAAGACCGTGGTGATGGTCCAGTGCGTGGGGAGCCGCAGCCCGCAGAGGACCTACTGCAGCCGCGTCTGCTGCACCGAGACCGTCAAGAACGCCCTCCTCGTGAAGACGGAGCACCCGGACGCCCAGGTGTTCATACTCTACCGCGACATGAGGACCTACGGCTTCCGGGAGGAGCGCTTCCGGGAGGCGCGCGATTTGGGCGTCAACTTCATCCGCTACGAGGACGACGAGCCGCCGGTGCTCGACGAGAAGGGCGGGAAGCTGGTGCTCACCGTGCGAGACCCCGTTCTCGACCGGAAGGTGCGCATCCACCCCGACCTCGTCACGCTGGCGGTGGCGACCCTGCCGGCGGCCGGGACGCCGGAGCTCGCCCAGCTCCTCAAGGTGCCCCTCAACCGCAACGGGTTCTTCCTCGAGGCGCACTCCAAGCTCCGGCCGCTCGATTTCTCGACGGAGGGCATATTCTTCTGCGGCCTCGCCCACTCGCCCAAGTTCCTCGAGGAGTGCATCTACCAGGCGCAGGGCGCGGTCGCCCGCGCCTGCACCCTGCTCGCCCAGGAGGCGCTCGAGACCGAGGCGGCCGTCTCGGTGGTGGACGAGGCCCGCTGCCGCGCCTGCGGCCGGTGCGAGGAGGGCTGCGACTTCAAGGCGCCCCTGGTGAAGGTCTGGGAGGACGGCCGGCTCCACGCGCGCATAAACCCGGCGCTGTGCAAGGGCTGCGGCAAGTGCGCCAACCGCTGCTGCTCGGGCGCCATAACCGTGAAGCATTTCACCGGAAGGCAGATAGAGAAGATGGTGGAGGCGGCGCTCTCGGATTTCTGCGCCGGCCCCGCCAACGGGGGGGTGAGACAGGATGGAGGCTGAAAGTCCAAGCGGGGTGGCCGGGAAGGCGGCGCCCGGGTTCGAGCCGAAGATAGTGGCCTTTTGCTGCAACTGGTGCAGCTACGCCGGCGCCGACCTCACGGGTGTGTCGAGGATGCAGTACTCGCCGAACATACGCATCATACGCGTCATGTGCTCCGGCCGCATAGAGCCCAACTTCGTGCTGCGGGCGCTGGAGCTGGGGGCCGACGGGGTGCTGGTCGCGGGCTGCCACATCGGGGACTGCCACTACATCTCCGGCAACAAGGAGGCGGAAAAGCAAATCGCCCGCACCGCCCGCCTGCTTGAGATTCTCGGCGTCGACAAGCGGCGGCTGCGGCTGGAGTGGATATCTGCCTCCGAGGGCCAGAAGTTCGCCAACACCGTGAACGCCTTCACCAAGGAAGTCCGGGAGCTCGGCCCGGCGGGTTACGGGAGAAAATGAGCGCGGAGAAGGAGGCCGCGGTGAAATCGACCAAGGCCTACTACTGCGTCGAGTGCGGGAAATGCACCGGCATCTGCCCGGTCTCGCGCGGATTGGAGTACTCGCCCCGCCGGATGGTCAAGCGGGCCCTCGAGGACCCCGAGCTCGAGTTCGTCCGGGACAGCCAGATATGGAACTGCCTGACCTGCAAGCTCTGCTCGGGCGTGTGCCCGTCGGGCGTGGACTACATAGACTTCATCCGGATAGTGAGATCGCGGGCGCACGCCCAGGGCCTGAGCGGCTCCTGCAGCCAGGGCGGCCAGCTCAGCACGATGGCGCGGATGATGGCCTCCGACAGGCTGGCCCAGGGCCGGAACTTCTGGACGGAGGGCCTGGAGGTCGCCGAGAAGGGCGAGCTGATGTACTTCGTTGGGTGCCTGCCCTACTTCGACACCGTCTTCGAGGACCTCAGGCCGGACACGCTTGACATAGCCCGGAGCACGGTCAAGGTCCTCAACGCCGCCGGCATAAGACCGGTGGTCTCGCCGGCCGAGAGGTGCTGCGGCCACGACCTGCTCTGGAGCGGGGACGTCGAGTCCTACCGGGCGCTGGCCCGCCAGAACATCCGGGAGATGAAGCGCCTCGGGGTGAAGACCGTCGTCACCTCCTGCGCCGAGTGCTACCGGACGCTGTCGAGGGACTACAAGGAGATGGGCGCCGACCTCGAGGTCAAGCACATATCGCAGCTGGCCGGGGAGCTCCTCGACCAGGGCAAGTTGAAGGTCAAATCCTCCGGCAAGAAGGTGACGCTCCACGACGCCTGCCGGCTGGGCCGGCACACGGGCGTTTACGACCCGCCCCGCGAGGTCCTGCGCAAGGTGGCGGAGCTCGTGGAGATGCCCCGGAGCGGCCCCGCCGCCTCCTGCTGCGGCGTGGGGGCGTTCCTCACCTGCGGCGCCCACTCGAAGAGGATCCAGGTGGAGCGCCTCATCGAGGCCGGGGCCGCCGCGCCGGTGCTGGTGACCGAGTGCCCCAAGTGCCAGATACACTTCAAGTGCGCCCTCAGGGACAAGCCGGTCCCCGGGGCGAAGCTGCCGGAGCTCGAGATAATCGACCTTTCCTCTTTCCTGGCGAGGAACCTGGAGGCCGGGAAGCCATGAAGGACGTCTTGGTGATCGGGGGAGGAGTGGCGGGGATACAGGCGGCGCTGGACCTGGCCGAGAAGGGCGTGAAGGTCCACCTGGTCGAGAGGACGCCTTCGATCGGCGGCAGGATGGCCCAGCTCGACAAGACCTTCCCGACCATGGACTGCTCGATATGCATCCTGGCGCCCAAGATGGCCGACTGCGCCGACCACCCGAACATAATAATGCACACCTGCTCGGAGGTCGCGGGCCTTCAGGGCGAGGCGGGGGACTTCCGGGCCACCGTGCTCAAGCACGCCCGGCACGTCGACGCCTCCAAGTGCACCGGGTGCGGCAAGTGCGCCGAGGTTTGCCGGTTGAAGGGCCGCATACCCAACGAGTTCGACTTCGGCCTGCGCAAGCGCGGGGCCATCTACCTGCCCTTCCTGCAGGCGGTGCCGCGCGTCATGAACATCGATTCGAAGAAATGCATCTTCCTGACAAAGGGCAAGTGCGGCGAGAAGCAGCTTTGCAAGGAGGCCTGCGAGCGGGGCGCCATAGACTTCGACCAGAAGGACGAGACGGTCACCCTCGACGTCGGCGCCGTCATCGTGGCCACCGGGTTCGACCTCTTCGACCCGTCGGGGATGTTCGAGTACGGCTACGGCCGGTTCCAAAACGTCCGCACGGCGATGGAGTACGAGCGCCTGATATGCGCCTCCGGGCCGACCGGCGGCCACCTCGAGGTGGAGCCGACCAAGGAGCACCCCGGGAGCATGGCGTTCATCCAGTGCGTCGGCGCCCGCGACCTGCGCCTGAGCCCCTTCTGCTGCAGCGTGTGCTGCATGTACGCCACGAAGGAGGCGGTGCTGGTCAAGGAGCACTACCCGGACACCGACTGCACGATATTCAACGTGGACATGCGCGCGCTGGGCAAGGGCTTCGAGGAGTTCGTCGAGCGCGCCCGGGACGAGTACGGCGTGCGCTTCCTCCGGGCCCGGCCGGGCCAGGTGACCGAGGACCCGGCGACGAAGAGGCTGACCGTGTGGTACGAGGACCCGGCGTCGGGGAAGGTGACCTCGATGGAGGCGGACATGGTCGTGCTGGCGACGGCGCTGGTGCCCGGCGCCGGGGTCGCGCAGCTGGCGAAGGCACTGGGGATAGAGCTCGACGAGTCCGCCTTCTTCAAGGTGAGGGACCCGCTGATGTCGCCGGTGGAGTCGACGCGCCCGGGGGTGTTCATCGCCGGCTACTGCGAGACCCCCAAGGACATCCCGGAGAGCGTCGCCCAGGCCTCGGGGGCGGCCGCGCGGGCATTCGAGGTACTGAAGCGGAAGGGAGGTGCCGCGCATGCCTGAGGAGAAGGCGCAGGGCGCAGGGCGCGAGGCGCAAGGGAAGGAGGAAGGCGCAAGGGACAAGGGAGTGGGGAAGGATGGCGGGGAGAATCCCGTTCCGCTTTCTGCCTCGCCCCTTGAGCCCTCCTCCCTTGCGCCTTGCGCCTTGCGCCCTGCGCCTTGCAGGATCGGCGTGTTCATCTGCCACTGCGGCTCAAACATCGGCGGCATCGTCGACGTCCCGGCCGTGGTGGAGTACGCCTCGAGGCTCAAGGACGTGGTGCACGCCGAGCGGAACCTGTACACCTGCGCCGACGACGGGCTGACGGCCATAAAGACCGCGATATCGAAGCACGGCCTCAACCGGGTGCTGGTCGCCTCCTGCACGCCCCGCACGCACGCGCCGCTTTTCCGAAGGACATGCGAGGCCGCCGGGCTCAACCAGTACCTCTTCGAGTTCGTCAATCTGCGCGAGCACTGCTCCTGGGTGCACATGAGGGAGCCCGCCCGGGCCACGGAGAAGGCGAAGGCGCTCGTGAAGATGGGCGTCGCCCGCGCCCGCCTGCTGGAGAGGCAGGAGGAGCCGGTGCTCGACATAGAGCCCGCCGCGATGGTGCTCGGCGGCGGGGTGGCGGGCCTGAGCGCCGCCCTCTCCATCGCCAACCAGGGCTTCCCGGTCCACCTGGTCGAGAGGGAGCCCGAGCTCGGGGGCATGGCCGCCCGGCTCCACCGGATATCGCCCACCTACCGCAACGCGCGCGAGGTGGTGGGCCCGGTCGCGGAGGCGGTCTCGGCCCACCCCGACATCAGGCTCCACATGCCGGCGACCATGACGGACCTGTCCGGCTACATCGGGAACTTCGAGGTCACCCTGTCGACGGGCGAGAAGTTCCGCGTCGGCAGCATAGTGGTGGCCACCGGGGCCGACGAGCTGCGGCCGGACGGCCTCTACGGCTGGGGCCAGCTGAAGAACGTGGTCACCCAGATGGAGCTTGAGCGCCTGATGGCGGCGGGCCCGTTCACGCGGCCGAAGAGCGTCGTCATGATACAGTGCGCCGGCTCCCGGGGCCAGAAGGTCTCCTACTGCTCCAAGCGCTGCTGCTTCACGGCGATAAAGAACGCGATACTGCTCAAGGAGGAATCGCCCGACACGGAGGTGCACATCCTCCACAACGAGATCCACGTATACGGAGTGGCGTTCGAGAAGGAGTACCGGAGGGCCCAGGAGCTCGGGGTGAGGTTCAGCCGCTACTCGCCCGAGAAGCCCTCCGTCTCCGAGCAAAACGGGCGCCTGAACGTGAACTTCTACGACGAGGGGCTCCGCCGCGAGCGCGACCTCCCGGCGGACCTCGTGGTGCTCTCCACGCCTCTCGTGGCCCGGCCCGAGGCCGAGGAGCTCTCCAAGATGCTGAAGGTCCCGCTGGGCCAGGACCGGTTCTTCTTCGAGGCGCACGTGAAGCTTCGGCCGGTGGACTTCGCCACCGACGGGATATTCATCTGCGGCACCGCCAAGGGGCCCACGAACATAGGCGAGTGCGTGGAGCAGGCGCTGGGCGCCGCCTCCCGGGCGGCCATACCTCTCGCCAAGGGCCGGGTGCGGGTGGAGGCCATAACCTCCCGGGTGAACACGGACACCTGCCGGGGGTGCGGGCGCTGCGAATCCGAGTGCGACTACCACGCCATATCCCTCGTGCCGGTGAACGACGCGTTCGGGAACCGGCTGGTGGCCCGCGTCAACGAGGGCCTGTGCAAGGGCTGCGGGAAGTGCTCCTCGATATGCTGCAACCGCTCGATATCGCTGCGCCACTTCACCACGCCGCAGATAATGGCGATGGTGGAGGCGGCCCTGGAGGAGGGGTGAGATGGCTGCCGACGAAGCGAAGCAGAAGCTGGATGGCCTCATAAAGAAGACCGGCGCGTTCGACTGCGTGGAGTGCGGCAAGTGCACGTCGCTGTGCCCGATCACGAAGGAGGACCCCAATTTCGCCCCGCGCCTCATAGTCGTCAAGGCGCTGGAGGGGATGGCCGAGCAGGTGGCCGGCGCCCGCGACATCTGGGTGTGCCTGACCTGCGCCCGCTGCAGCGCCAAGTGCCCCTACAAGGTGAACTACACCGAGTTCATCCGCGGGATGCGCGAGACCGCCCGCAAGGGCGGCGTCGCCCCCGCCTGCTCGGAGGGGGGGCTCATGAACTCGCTGGCCGGCCTCATGACCAAGCCGGATCTTGGGCAGAACCGCCTGGGCTGGCTGGAGGAGGGGATGAAGGTGGCCGAGAAGGGCCAATACCTCCTGTTCACCGGGTGCACGCCCTACCTCAACGTGATATTCGGCGAGAAGGACGACCGGGTGCTCGAGGGGACCAAGGCGGCGGTGCGCATACTGAACAAGCTGGGCATCACGCCCGTCGTGAGCGCCGACGAGAGGTGCTGCGGCCACGACCAGTACTGGGCCGGCGACAGGGAGACGTTCGAGAAGCTCGCGAGGCTCAACATCGAGTGGATAAAGTCAACAGGGGCAAAGACGGTGCTCGCCACCTGCCCGGAGTGCTTCCGGGCCCTGACCAAGGACTACCAGAAGGTGGACCCGGACTTCGACATCGAGGTGCTCCACATCTCCGAGTTCCTTTGCGACCAGCTCGAGGACGGCAAGCTCAAGCTCACGAAGGAAGTGCCGGAGACGGTCACCTACCACGACGGCTGCCGGCTGGCGCGCCACATCGGGGTGGTGGACGAGCCGCGGATGCTTTTGGAGAAGGTCCCCGGGCTCAAGATGGCGGAGATGGAGAGCGCCGGCGATGAGAGCGCCTGCTGCGGCGTCAGCGCCCTGATGAACTGCGACAACACCTCGAAGAGCATCCAGCTCAGGCGCCTGAAGGAGGCCAAGGCCACCGGGGCGTCGCGCATGCTGGCGTTCTGCCCCAAGTGCCGCATCCACTTCAAGTGCGCGCGGACGGGCAACCTGCCCTTCCCCAAGGAGGAGGTGGACATCGACGTGGTCGACTTCCTCACTGTGCTGGACAGGGCGATCTGAAGGGTGGTGGCGGGTGTCCGGAAGGGGCATTTCCAATGGTGCGGCGGGCGTCGCCGGCGGGCCGGCGGAGGGCATCCGGGAGGGCGCCGCCCGATATGATTATATAATATCAAGCTATTCAACGGCCGGGGTAGAATAGAGGGAAATCGGAGGGTGTGGAAGGATGGTTAAAATCATCGAGAAGGTGCCGGGCACGCCCGACAAGCGCCAGGTGCTCATCGAGCTCTCCTGCGCCAGCGAGAGCTGCGACCCGTGCACCTATCCGAACTGCCAGAGGTACGTGCGGGAGCAGTCCAAGAGCAAGAAGCCGGTGATCCGGCGCATCCGGGAGCTTTCGGCGGAGGAGTTCCGCAAGATGACCAAGACGCCGCGCTCGAAGGAGTAGGCGGGGCGCGGGAGCGAGGGTACAGGTCAATGGAGAGTGGGGTACGATGTCGACCGAGGAAGTGAAGCCAAAGGGCCCCGGCGCCGCGGTGGCGGAGGGCCGGGTTCTGGTGATAGGCGGTGGCGTGGCGGGCATCCAGGCCTCGTTGGACCTGGCCGACGCCGGCGCGCAGGTCTACCTGGTCGAGAAGTCGCCAAGCATCGGCGGCTGGATGGCCTTCCTGGACAAGACCTTCCCGACCAACGACTGCTCGATATGCATCCTGGCGCCCAAGATGGCCGACTGCTTCGGCCACCCCAACATCAACGTGCTCACGAGCTCCAAGGTCATCGGGGTGAAGGGCGAGGCCGGGAAGTTCACGGTGACCATACTGCGCAAGTCCCGCTTCATCGACGAGGAGAAGTGCACCGGGTGCCTGGAGTGCGTCGAGAAGTGCCCGACGAAGGTGCCCAACGAGTTCGAGTTCGGGCTGGGAATCCGCAAGGCCATCTACATCCCGTTCATGCAGGCGGTGCCGCGCGTCGTCAGCATCGACCGGGAGCACTGCATCAAGCTCACCAAGGACAAGTGCGGCGTCTGCGAGAAGACCTGCAAGCGGGGCGCGGTGGACTACGAGATGAAGGACCAGGAGGCCGAGATAAAGGTCCAGGCGATCATCGTCGCCATTGGATTCGAACCGTGGGACCCGACCACCTCCCGCGAGTACGGCTACGGCCGCTACCCGAACGTCTATACGGCCATCGAGTTCGAGCGCATAATCAACGCCTCCGGGCCGACCGGGGGCCACATCCAGCGACGCAGCGACGGCCAGAGGCCCCGCAAGATAGCGTACATCCAGTGCGTCGGCTCGCGGAACCCGGCCGTGGGCCACCCCTACTGCTGCTCGGTCTGCTGCATGCACTCGACCAAGGAGGCGATGCTCGCCCGCGAGCACCACGACGACATGGAGAGCACGATATTCTACAAGGACATGCGCACCTTCGGCAAGGGATTCAACGAGTACATGGAGCGGGCCAAGAGGGACTACGGCGTGCGCTATGTCAACTCCGACGCCACGGTCGAGGAGAACAAGGACAACCACAACCCCATCGTGGTCTACGACGTGGCGGGCAAGAGCGAGCGCGAGGAGTTCGACATGGTGGTGCTCGCCAACACGCTGATACCGCGGGCGAGCTCGCAGGAGCTGGCGCAGGTGCTGGGCATCCCGCTGACGGAGTTCAGCTTCTTCAAGTCCAAGGACCGGATCCTTCACCCGACCGACACCTCCCGCGACGGGATATTCCTGGCCGGATACTGCGCCGGTCCGGCGGACATACCCGAGTGCGTCGCCCAGGGCTCGGCGGCGGCGTCGCGGGCGATGGACATCATCACGCACCATTCGGCCAAGGGGGCCCACGCGGCCAAGGAGACGCACGCGACCAAGGAGGCCTCCGCATGAGCGAGGATATCAGGATAGGCGTCTTCATCTGCCACTGCGGGCACAACATAGGCGGCTTCGTGGACGTGCCGGCGGTCACCGAGTACGCCAAGACGCTCCCCGGCGTGGTGTTCGCCACGCACAACCTGTACACCTGCGCCGACGACGGCCTGCGGTGCATAAAGGACAACATCAAGGAGCACAACCTCAACCGCGTGATAGTGGCGTCCTGCACGCCCCGCACCCACGCCCCGCTGTTCCAGGGGGCCTGCCAGGAGGCCGGGCTCAACAAGTACCTGTTCACCTTCGTCAACATCCGGGAGCACTGCTCCTGGGTCCACATGAAGGAGAAGGAGAACGCCACGAAGAAGGCGAAGGACCTCGTCAAGATGGGCGTGGCCCGCGCGGCGCTTCTTGCGCCCCAGCAGGAATCCCGCGTGCCGGTGGAGCCGTCGAGCCTCGTCATCGGGGGCGGCGTGGCGGGCATGACCGCGGCGGTCTCGCTGGCCGACAAGGGCTTCCAGGTCACGCTCGTGGAGAAGGAGAATGAGCTGGGGGGCATGGTGCTCATCCTGTACAACCTCTACGACGGGGGCGGCGACCCCATGGCCATGCTCAAGCCGCTGGTGGAGAAAGTCCAGTCCCACCCCAATATCAGGGTCATGCTGAAAAGCCGGATGACGGCGCTGGACGGCTACGTCGGCAACTTCCGGGCCACGGTCCAGAGGACGGACGGCAGCCAGGAGTTGCAGCTGACGGTCGGCACGATCATCGTCGCCACCGGGGCCATCGACCTCATGCCCGAGGGGCTCTACGGCTACGACCTGTACGACAACGTGCTGAACCTCACCGAGTTCGAGCTCCTCTGCAAGAAGAAGGAGCTGCCCAAGCTCAAGAGCGTGGCGTTCATCCAGTGCGCCGGCTCCCGGGGCCAGAAGGTCTCCTACTGCTCCCGGATATGCTGCACCGTCGCCCTCAAGGGCGCGATGAAGATAATCGACAACCACGAGGAGCTCATGGGCCGCCAGGTGGTGGACGGGAAGGAGCAGGTGGTCGAGAAGATACGCGTCGAGGAGAAGGCCGCCGAGGACATCGCCGACCGCCGCCGGCGGCGCCGGCGGATGGACGAGGAGCGCGAGGAGCGCCCGGCCGCGGCCGCCGCGCCGGCCGACGGCGGCGTTGAGGTCACCGTGTTCAACCGCGGCATCACCACCTACGGCGTGGACCACGAGCTGTACTACAACAAGGCCCGCGAGAAGCGCGTCCGGTTCGTCCGGTTCACGCCCGAGCGCATCCCCGTGGTCGGCCGGGAGGGGGACAAGCTCACGGTCACCTACTGGCACGAGACGCTCAAGACCGAGCGGAAGCTCCAGGTGGACATGGTCGTGCTCAGCACGCCCCAGATGGCCCAGCCCGACTCCCGGGAGCTCTCCCAGATGCTCAAGGTGCCCCTCGGCCAGGAGGGCTTCTTCCTCGAGGCCCACGTGAAACTTAGGCCGGTGGACTTCGCCACCGACGGGATATTCGTGTGCGGCACGGCCCACGGCCCCGCCGACATAACAGAGTCCGTGGAGCAGGCGGAGGCGGCGGCCTCCCGGGCCTCGATACCGATGATGCGCGGGTACGTCCAGGCCGAGGCGCTCACCTCGACGGTGAACTCGGACCTGTGCACCGGGTGCCGGACCTGCGAGTTCACCTGCCCGTACTCGGCGATAGCGGTGGACCCCAAGACCCAGAAGGCGGTGGTGACCGACGTCCTGTGCAAGGGCTGCGGCACCTGCGCCGCCGGGTGCCCGCGCGGCGCCATCACGATGAGGCACTATACTTCCCAGCAGATCGAGGCGGAGATAAAGGCTTTTGCGGAATGCAGGGAGGCTTGAAAATATGGCCGACGACGTCATAGACGCGGACGAGCTCGACCCCGGCTTCAAGTACGAGATATCGAAGCAGCCCGGGGGGGAGAACCTGAAGCTGTGCTTCCAGTGCGGGACGTGCAGCGGCACCTGCCCGGTGAGGGCCATCAACGACAAGTACAATCCCCGCCGGATAATCCGCATGGCCCTTCTCGGCATGCGCAAGGAGGTGCTGTGCTCCGACTTCATCTGGCTGTGCTCGACCTGCTACGCCTGCCACGAGCGATGCCCCCAGAACGTCCGCATCCCCGAGCTCATGTTCGCCATACGCAACATCGCCCTGCGCGAGGGCAACATCCACCCGGTGTACAAAGGCTACGTCGACGCGCTCGACGGCCACGGCCGGCTCCTAGAGGTGGGCGAGTTCGAGAACGAAAAGAGGGTCAAGTACGGCCTGCCGCCCATCGCCGAGGAGAAGGAGCGCGTGAGGAAGATATTCCACCACACCCGGATAAAGGACCGGACGGACGGCAAGCTCAAGGGCGGGGAGGCCTGCGCCACGGAGGGGAGCAAATGAAGTCCTACGCGCTGTTCTTGGGCTGCACCGTCCCGGTGCGCGGCATGCACTACGAGGCCTCGGCCCGGCTCATCTCCGACAAGCTCGGGTTCCACCTCGTGGACGTGCCGGAGTTCGGGTGCTGCGGCTTCCCGCTCGAGGGCGCCGACCACCTGACCTCCTACGTGATGGCGGCGATGAGCCTGGCCGCCGCCGAGCGCAAGGACCTCGACATCGTGACGCTCTGCTCGGCCTGCACCGCCACGCTCACGAAGGCCAACAAGAAGCTCAAGGAGGACCGGGCATTGCGCGAGGAGGTCAACAAGGTGCTCGCCGAGACGGGCGCCGAGTTCAAGGGCAAGACCAACATCAAGCACTTCGCCCGCGTCCTCGTCGAGGAGGTCGGCTACGACAAGATAAAGGCGGCGGTCACCAACCCGCTCACCGGCCTCAAGGTGGCGGCCCACTACGGCTGCCACTACCTCAAGCCCTCCGAGATCTACGAGGGCTTCGACAGCTCCGAGAGGCCCGTCACGCTCGACAAGCTCATCGAGGCCATCGGTGCGACGCACATCGAGTACGAGGACAAGCTCCAGTGCTGCGGGGGCGGCATACTCGGCTTCGACGAGCTCAGCGCCCTCAAGATGACGCAATCCAAGCTCCAGCACATAAAGGAGGCCGGGGCGGACGCCATGACATTCATCTGCCCGTTCTGCGCGGTCATGTACGATGCCAACCAGAAGACCGCCGAGATGAAGGTGGGGGGCAAGTTCGCCCTCCCGGGCCTGTACTTCCCGCAGCTTTTGGGCCTCGCGATGGGGTACACTCCCAAACAGGTGGCGCTGGACCTCAACCGCGTGAAGGTGAATCTCAAGTTCCCGGAGGCCAAGGCGTAGGTGATCAGCATGGCGGACTTCGAGCCGAGGATACTGGGCTTCCTTTGCAACTGGTGCAGCTATGCCGGCGCCGACCTCGCCGGCGTCAGCCGCATGCAGTACCCGACCAACCTCCGCGTGGTCCGGGTGATGTGCTCCGGGCGCGTGGACCCGGTCGTGGTGGCGGACACGCTGCTCAAGGGGCTTGACGGCGTCATCGTCACGGGCTGCCACATTAACGACTGCCACTACATCAGCGGCAACTTCCACACCCAAAAGCGGATGCAGCTCCTCATCGAGCTCATCGACCAGACGCCGATGCGCGGCCGCGTCCGGCTCGAGTGGGTGTCGGCGTCCGAGGGCACCCGCTTCGCCGCCGTCATGAAGGACTTCACCGACACGATCAGGGCGCTGGGGCCGACGCCGCTGGGGACGGACCAGGCGGCCCGGACCGCCCTGCTTGCCGTGCGCGACACCTTCTCCAGCCCGCACCTGCGCAACGTGATGGGCAAGTACTTCCACCTGACCGAGAGGGGCACCGTGTACGGCTGGAAGCTCGAGCCGGCGCGCATGGAGAAGGCGCTGCGCGAGGTTCTGCGCGCCGAGCACGCCCGGGCGCTCATCATCCACAACGCCGGCACCGCGCCGGTGACCGTGCCCCGGCTGGCCGAGCTCACCCGGATACCGGCCGCCGAGATAGTGCGGCACCTGTCGGTCATGATGAAGCAGTCGAAGGTCTCGCTGGCCGGCCACGACGGGGCGGACCCGCTGTTCCAGGTGGCCCCGGGCGCGGGGGTGGGCTGATGGCGGCAGCGGACAAGGTGGGCGCCGTCCTCATAATAGGCGGCGGGATATCCGGGATGCAGGCCTCGCTCGATCTGGCGGACTCCGGCTTCAAGGTGTACCTGCTCGACAACAAGCCCTCGATAGGCGGCGTAATGGCCTCTCTGGACAAGACGTTCCCCACGAACGACTGCTCGATGTGCATAATGGCGCCCAAGCTCGTCGGGGTGGGCCGCCACCACAACATTACGATACTGTCCTACTCGTACATCGTCGATGTCGAGGGGACCGCCGGCAACTTCAGGGTCGGGGTGGCCCGCCAGCCCCGCAGGGTCGACCCGGCCAGGTGCACCGGCTGCGGCACCTGCGCCCAGGAGTGCCCTGTGGAGGCCATAGACGAGTACAACGAGGGCCTGACCGAGCGCAAGGCCATCTCCGTGCGCTATCCCCAGTCGGTGCCCCTCCTCTACTCGATAGACCCGAACAAGTGCATCGGCTGCGGCAGCTGCGAGAACGCCTGCAAGGCCCACGCCGTGGTGTACGAACAGAAGGAGCTGGAGCAGGTTGTCGACGTCGGCTCGATAATCATGGCCTCGGGCTTCGAGCCCTACATGCCACCGCCGAACAACGAGTACGGCTACGGCGTGTACAAGAACGTGGTCACCAGCATGGAGTTCGAGCGCATCCTGAGCGCCACGGGGCCGTTCGCCGGCCACGTCCTGCGGCCTTCCGACGGCAAGATACCGAGGAAGGTGGCGTTCATCCAGTGCGTCGGCAGCCGGGACCAGCGCTCGAACGTGTTCTGCTGCTCCGTGGGCTGCATGTACTCCACCAAGGAGGCGATAATCGCCCAGGAGCACGCCCCCGGCCTGAAGGCCACGATATTCTTCATGGACATGCGGGCCTTCGGCAAGGAGTTCGACTACTACTACAAGCGGGCGCAGGAGGAGTACGGCATCACCTACATCCGCTCCCGCGTCCCGACGGTGACGGAGCTGCCGGACACCGGGCTTAGGATAAAATACGAGTCCGAGACCGGGGAGATGAAGTCCGAGGACTTCGACCTCGTGGTGCTGGCGGTGGGCCTGTCCCCGTCCAAGGAGGTGTACCTCTTGGCCAAGAAGCTCGGGGTGAAGCTCAACGAGCACGGCTTCGCCGCCTCGTCCCCGTTCACGCCGCTCCAGACCAACGTGCCCGGGATATTCGTGAGCGGCGCGGTGGTGTCCCCCAAGGACATCCCCGACACAGTGGCGCAGGGGAGCGGCGCCGCGGCATTGGCGGCGTCCACCGTCGCCTCGGTCCGGGGGACGCTCGCCCAGCCCAAGCAGTACCCGCCCGAGATGGACGTTGCGGGCCAGGAGCCGCGCATCGGCGTGTTCGTGTGCCACTGCGGCATCAACATCGGCGGCGTGGTCAGCGTCCCGGAGGTCATGGAGTACGCCAAGACCCTGCCCAACGTCGTGTTCGCCGACCAGAACCTCTACACCTGCTCCGACGACACCCAGAAGAGGATACGCGAGAAGATCAAGGAGCACAACCTCAACCGCGTCATCGTGGCCTCCTGCACGCCCCGCACGCACGAGCCCCTCTTCATGGACACCTGCCGCGAGGCCGGGCTGAACCCCTATCTGTTCGAGATGGCCAACATCCGGGACCAGTGCTCCTGGGTGCACATGCAGATACCCAAGAAGGCGACGAAGAAGGCAAAGGACCTCGTGCGCATGGCGGTCGCAAAGGCCCGCGCCCACGAGCCGCTGCAGAAGGGCTCGCTCCCGATGAAGCAGTCCGCCGTCGTGATAGGCGGCGGGGTGGCGGGCATGACCGCGGCGCTCAATTTGGCCGAGCAGGGCTTCCCGGTGGACCTGGTCGAGCGGGAGGCGGAGCTCGGGGGCAACCTGAGGCACATACACTACCTGTTCAGCGACCGGGACGACCCGCAATCGACCCTGCGCTCCCTGGTGGAGAATGTGAAGGGCCAAAAGAAGATCAAGGTGCACCTGAAGTCGGATTTGAAGTCCATCGAGGGCTTCATCGGGAACTACAAGTCGGTCATCGTCCCCGCCGCCGACCTCGCCAAGGAGGGCGCCGCGGGATCGACCGTCGAGCACGGCGTGGTGGTCGTGGCGACCGGCGCCAACGAGTACATCCCCGAGGAGTACTCCTACGGGAAGCACGCGGGCATCATGACCCAGAGGCAGCTCGAGGAGAAGCTCGCCTCCGGCAAGTTCTCGGCCAAGAACGTGGTCATGATACAGTGCGTGGGCTCGCGGGACGAAAAGACCCCCACCTGCTGCCGCATAGGCTGCGGCCAGGCGGTCAAGAACGCGCTGCGCCTGAAGGAGCTTGCGCCCGCGACCAACGTCTACGTGCTTTACAAGGACATCCGGACCTACGGCCTCAACGAGGAGGTCTACCGCAAGGCCGGGGCGGCGGGCGTGGTGTTTTTGCGCTGGGACGACGCGCGCAAGCCCGAGGTGGCGGTGGACAAGGGCATCCGCGTCAGAGTGAAGGACTTCCTGCTGGGCAAGGACGTGGACATCCCGGCGGACGCCCTGGTCCTGACGGCCGGCGTGCGGCCCCAGCCGGACAACGGCCGCCTGTCGGAGCTTCTCAAGGTGCCCCTCAACCGGGACAAGTTCTTTTTGGAGGCACACATGAAGCTTCGGCCGGTGGACTTCGCCACCGAGGGGGTCTACCTCGCCGGCATGGCCCACAGCCCCAAGTTCCTGGACGAATCGATATCGCAGGCCTACGGCGCGGCCGCCCGCGCCTCCACCGTGCTCTCCAAGGACACGCTGGACATAGAGCCCATGATCTCCAAGGTCATCGACGAGAACTGCGACGGCTGCGCCTACTGCATCGACCCGTGCCCGTACAAGGCCATAACGCTCGTCGAGTACCAAAAGGACGGCCAGACGAAAAAGACGGTCAAGGTGAACGAGGCGCTGTGCAAGGGCTGCGGCTGCTGCATGGCCACCTGCCCCAAGAAGGGCATCTACATAAAGAGGTTCAAGCTGGAGCAGCTGGGGGCCATGGTGGACGCCGCCCTCGAGTCACCGGAGGTGGAATAGATGGGAGAATCCGCCGATGCGGGCCCGGCGGAGCCGGGCCCCTTCGAGCCGCTGATAATCAACTTCTGCTGCAACTGGTGCTCGTACACCGGGGCGGACCTCGCCGGCACTTCCAGGATCCAGTACCCGCCCAATATACGGATAATCCGGGTGATGTGCTCGGGCATGGTCCACCCCAATTTGGTCATAGACGCCCTGACCAAGGGCGCCGACGGGGTGCTCATCTGCGGCTGCCACATCGGCGACTGCCACTACATCGACGGGAATAAAAAGGCAGAAAGCCGCGCCGAGGCCATCAAGCTGATGCTCACGGACCTCGGGATCGAGGAGGACCGGTTCCGTCTGGAGTGGGTGTCCGCCTCCGAGGGGGCCCGCTTCGGCGAGGTAATCAGGGAGTTCACCGAGAAGGTCCGGGCGTTGGGGCCGAGCCCGTACAGGACGCATTGAACAAGGCGCAAGGCGCGGGGCGCAAGGCACGAGGGAAGAAGGCGCAGGGCGCAAGGGCGAAAGGAGGAAAGGCAGAAGGGCAGCTAGGCAGCAAGGCAGAAAGGCAGCAAGGGAGCAAGGGAGCAAGGGAGCAAGGGAGCAAGGGAGCAAGGGAGCAAGGGAGCAAGGGAGCAAGGGAGCAAGGGAGCAAGGGAGCAAGGGAGCAAGGGACGACGGGTGTCCCCATCCTCCATTCCCGCCCCCTTGCTGCCTTGTTGCCTTGCTGCCTTGCTGCCCCCCTTGCTGCCTTGTTGCCTTGCTGCCTTGCTGCCCCCCTTGCTGCCTTGTTGCCTTGCTGCCTTGCTGCCCCCCTTGCTGCCTTGCTGCCTTGCTGCCCCCCTTGCTGCCTTGCTACCCTGTCTCCTTCCACCCTTGCGCCTCGTCCCTTGTGCCTTCCCCCTCAAGCCTTGCGCCTCGTGCCATGCGCCTTGCGCCTTGAAAAATGATTTCCGGGCGATGGGGCGAAAAAGCGCCCGCATCGCCCGTTGCTGCCGGAGCTCAGTTCTTGTAGCTGTCCAGGAGCTCCCCCTTCGGGCCCCGTATGTCCACCTGGACCGCCAGGGAGCCGTCCAGGTTGTGGGTGGCGCAGCTCAGGCACGGGTCGTACGGGCGGATGGTCATCTCTATCATGTTCAGGATGGTCTCGTCGTACTTCCCGTCCTTTATGAGCGAGCGCGCGGCCTGCTTCACGGACATGTTCATCGGGCCGTTGTTGTGGGTGGTGCCGACGATGAGGTTCACGTACTTGATCAGGCCCTTCTCGTCCGTTTCGTAGTCGTGGAGGAGCGTGCCGCGGGGCGCCTCGACGGAGCCCACGCCGCGGGCCGCCCTCGGCGTCACGGCCTTGCGGATGTCGTGGCTCTTTATGTCCGGGTCGTCGAGGAGCTGGTTCAGGTACTCGGCGTTGTAGAGCATCTCGATGAGCCGGGCGTAGTGGTAGAGCAGGGTCTGCTGGGCCGGCCGGCCGAACGCGTTGCGGAACTCGACAAGCTCCGCCTGGGCGAGCGGGGTGCGGATCTTTTCGGCCACGTTTATCCTGGCCAGGGTGTTGGTCCGGTACATCCCGCCGGGCGAGTTCGGCTCCAGAGAGAAGGCGCCCATGTCGGGATTGTAGGGGAACTTCATGTAGCTCCAGGGCTCGACGTGCTCCTTGATGTGCTTGTCGTAGTCGCCGGCGGCGAACTCCTTGTGGGTCCCGTCGGCCTTCATCAGGCGGATCTTCCCGTCGTAGAGGTCCATCGCCCCGTCCTTGTCCACCGTGCCCATGAAGCCGGTCTTGATCACGCCGAGCGTCTTGATGGTGTCAAGGTATTTCGGGAAGACGTTCTCCTTCGTGTACTTCATGGTGAACACGGCGAGGTCCAGTATGTCCTTGCCGATCTTCTTGAGCTTCTCTATCTCCGCTTCCGTGAGCGGCTTGCTGAACCCGCCGGGCGTCGCGGCCACGGGGTGGATGGCCCTTCCGCCGATCATCTCGATGGCCTTGTTCGCTTTCGTGCGGGTGACGGCGACCTTCGTGGCGACATCGGGCATCGCCCGGATGACGCCGAAGATGTTGCGGTCCTTCACGGGCGCGCCCGGGCCTATAAGGAAGTCCGGCGCCGCGAGGAAGAAGAAGTGCAGCATGTGCTCCTCGGTGTAGGCGAAGGCGTTGAGAAGCTCCCGGAGCTTCTTCCCGGCGGGGGGTATGTCCACGCCGAGCACGGCGTCGCCGGCCTTGGCGGCCGCGAGGTGGTGCGAGACGGGGCAGACGCCGCAGATGCTGGTCGTGATGCGGGGCATCTCCTCGACGGGGCGGCCCTTGCAGAACTCCTCGAAGCCCCTAAGCGTCGTGATGGACATCTTGGTGTCCTCGACGTTCCCCTGGTCGTTCAGCTGTATGGTCACCTTGGCGTGGCCCTCTATCCTTGTCACCGGCTGGATAACGATGGTCTTTTGCATTTTTCATCACCTCATTTCTTCGGGAGGACCCTAAGATTCTGGTGGCTCCCTATGTAGCGGTTGAAGTGGGCCATGCGGTCCTCTATCTGCTTCGCGTCGAGCCCGATGGACGAGAGCGCGCCCATCATGTCGACCATGGGCTTTGCGCCCGCCCGGATGGGGCCCATGCAGCCCCGGCAGGGCATGAAGGCGGCGACGCAGCGCGGCGTCTTCTCGTGGCCGCCGCACCCGGTCTTCGTCGCCGGGCCGTTGCACAGGATGCCCTGCTCGTTGAAGCAGCGCATCTCGGCGAGCGGCGCCCCCGGCTTGAAGTCGGGGTTCTGGAGCGGCCGCTTGATGGCCACCAGCGCCTTCTTCTCGCGCTTCGTGGGGCAGTCGTCGCAGACCGATTTTTCGGGCAGGGACCAGGGTTTTCCGCTGAGCAGGGCGACCACCGCGTCGGCGATGTGGTCGGGGTTCGGGGGGCAGCCCGGTATCTGGAGGTCGGGCTTCACGATCTCGTCGACGGCGTAGACCCGGTCGAGCAGGGCGGGTATGCCGGAGGGCGGGTTCTGGCCCTTCTCGGTGGTATGGGTGCTGTAGACGGTCCCGATCATGGACTCGCGCGTGGTCATGTTGCCCAGCGCCGGGATGCCGCCGTGGACGGCGCACATGCCCAGGGATATCAGCGTCTTCACGTTCTTGCGCATGTCGAGGGCGATGTGCTTGTCCTCCTCGGTGCGGACGCCGCCGGTTATGATGCCCACGTCGGCGGAGGCGACCTCCAGCTTGTCCTTGTCGCCCCGCGGCCCCCACCACTTGTTGTCCATGAGGACCTGGGCATGCACGAAGTCCAGCTTCGGGAGCAGGCCCAGGAGGGCCTCCCCTATGTCCAGCACGGCCACCTCGCAGCCGGTGCAGACCGCGAAGTTCTCTATAGACACTGTCGGCATGATTTTACCCCATATGCGCCGTGTTCACAGGCGCGTAAGGGGGGAACGGCTTTATGTTACTTATATATTGTGGAATTCGGAAAAAAAAACGAAATCGTCAATCCGGCAGAACGGGCCGGCCGGCCGGCGGTTCGAATCATCCGTGTCCTCTGGAGGAACCCAGAATGGTCGACGGCGCGGCCACCACCGCCGGCGAACGCCGCTGCCGCCCGAATCCATGCCTGCCCCGTCCATGGCGATTCTCGCCACGAAATGGCATTCCATATCAAGTCTTTGGCAAATCCCCCCTGAAATGGCCGGTGCGGGCCGCTTGGACCATCGCGACTCCTCCATTCCGTCCCGGCGGATGCCATCGCTTGCCGGCCCGGTGCCCCCATTTAATATACGATAAAGGATTCGGGGCTGTCGCACATGGCGCGAGAATGGACGGCGGACGACGGCGGGGAGCTCCCGGACTACTGCACTGCAGGCGTTCTGGTCCTCGGCTGCGGCAACCCGCTCATGGGCGACGATGGTTTTGGCCCAGCGGTCGCGGAGTTGTTGTTGGGTCAAGGCGCAGGGCGCAAGGCGCAGGGCGCAAGGCTTGAGGCGCAAGGGACAGGGCGCAGGGCGCAAGGGGATGGGACCACGGAGGTGCCCGGGTCCGGTTCCCTTGAACCTTGCGCCTTGCGCCTTGCGCCTTCGCCCCCTGCGCCTTGCGCCTTGCGCCTTGCGCCTTCCCTCTGCATCATCAACGCCGGCACCGGCTCGCGGGGCATGATCTTCAACATGGTGACCGGACCGGCAAGGCCGAAGGCGATCATCATCGTGGACGCGCTCCGGGCCGGAAGGAGGCCCGGCGAGCTCTTCTGGGTGGACATAGAGGACCTGTCGCTCGAGAAGGCGGAGGACTTCTCGCTGCACATGACGCCGGCGTCGAACATGCTATTCCGGCTCAGGCAGCTCGGGGTGGACATCCGCATCCTGGCCTGCGAGCCGAAGGACCTCCCGGAGGTCATGACCGAGGGGCTTTCGGACGAGGTGGAGGCGGCGGTTGGCCCGGCGGCGAAGATGGCGATGGACAAGGCGCGGGAGCTGCTGGGCGGCGGCGGACACGAGCGGGGCGATGCCCTTCCGGCGTAACTCACGATCGCCCGACCATTGCCCTGCCGCTGGAGGGCTCTTCGACGCTCATCCTTCTTCGGTGACCGGGCTGGCGGTCGCCGCCTTCGGCAACAGGCGTCTCAGAATCTTGCGCAGACCCCGTACCGTCCTGAGAGCCCTGCGAGCCTCGGCGGGGGTGACCGGCTCGCGGCTCCCCGGATAGCGGGTCTCCACGGCGAACCTGGACAGGAACGCGGCCTCGGGAACGGCCAGGCCGATCCGGATGCGCCGCGGAACGAGGGCGAGGAGCTCGATGAGGTCGTGGGTCTTGGGGAACTCGATGGAATGCAGGGTGAGCATGGCCTTCATGTATTTCTCGGCGCACTGCTGGCTGTGGAAACCCACCACCGCGCAGGGGCATCTCCTTCCGAGGGCGAGCATGTTCCTGGCCGTCAGGAAGTCGTCCTCCGCGCTCCGGACCCACCGGCCGGCCTGCTCGATCGTCTCACGCCGGGCCTTCATACAGCACCCTTCCTTCACGGACCGCCGGATAGAGGACCGTGCCGACGACGTCGCGGTACCGCTCGAAATCCTCGGGCGTCACGACCAGGATGTCCTTGGGGCATCGCACCCCCGCAAGGGCCACGTCGATCTCCGCCGCCTTGGCCCGCCTGGATCCCCTGACCTCCATGACCACCAGCAGGTCGACGTCGCTGTCCGGGGCCGGCCTGCCGCGGGCCCTCGACCCGAACAGGATTATCTTCCGAGGGCTGAACCCGGTCACTATGCGCCGGACCATCTCCCGTATCTTCCCTTCCGCATCCCGGACCCTGTACATCGCCCGCTCCCGGTCAATAGGAGGGGATTGGGTTTAAATAAGGCTTTCCACGGTCCGTTGGCCGTCCATGGTCCTACCTTGCCGGCCGCCAAGATGGCGATGGACAAGGCGCGGGAGCTTTTAGGCCGCGGCGACCGGTAGTCCGCTTTATATCGTGTCCCAAGTTCGCACCAAACTCTGTTAATATACTAGGCGCCATCAATAGACCGGGCAATATTGGTTTAAATATGCCTAAGATGATGATGAAGCGAGGAGGGATTGGCTTGAAACGGTTCTCCATAGCCATAATTGCCATGATGTTGCTGCTGCCCGGCCTCTCCTCGGCAGCGGACCAGCCGGCGTTCGAGGGCGGCCTCGAGGAGGTCGTGGTGAGCCTCGACGCGCCCGATTACCTGGCCTGTGTCAATGTCACGGTCCCGGCCGGTTTCCGGGCCGGGAACGCCGCGATGAAGGTCACCGGCATGGCGGCGATGGACAATGCCTCGGCCTATCCGGAGGACGTCACGATCAGGCTCAACGAGAGCCTCGTCTGGGCGTTTCAGGGGAAAGGATACGGTCAGATGGGGAGGCAGGACCGGTTCTCCGGTGGGCAGGAGCGCATCACCTCCTTTTTCGGGACGGACGGGGGCATCAACGCCCATTATATCCGGGTGCCAAAAGAAGCTACAGTGCAAAGCGCTGTGATGGATGTCAAGCGCATGTTGCCCGCGGCGGGGCCTGAGCTGGTGAACTTTACCGGCGCGGCGCAAGAGGATATGCTCGGATCGGTCTCGGGCGCCGGCGACGTGAACAACGACGGATACGACGACATCATCGTGGGCGCGTGGTCCAACGATGCAGGCGGGGATAACGCGGGCCGGGCATACATCTTCCACGGCGGCAAGAACATGGACAGCGTGGCGGACCTGGTGATTACCGGGGGATTCAGTGGAGAGCAATTCGGTACAACGGTCTCGGATGCGGGCGATATGGACAGGGACGGGTACGACGATGTGCTCGTCGGCGCGCCCGGAAACAACACGGGCGGGACCCAGGCGGGCCGGGCGTGCCTCTTTCTGGGCGGAAAGGACATGGACGGCATCGCGGATGCGACCTTCTTCGGAGCCGCCGGGGGCGATGCCTTGGGCGGTTCAGTCTCGGGCGCCGGTGATGTGAACAAGGACGGCTACGGCGACGTGCTCGCGGGTGCAAAAAAGAACGACGCGGGAGGAAAGGACGCCGGCCGGGTCTATGTCCATTCTTATTTTGTTTCCAATCTGACGGGCATACCGAATCCGGGCATTTCAATGCTTCAATATCCGGGAAGGACTTCCACGGAAACGCTTATGTCGATGTGCCGATGAATGTCAGCACCTGCGGATGGGGCGAGCTGACGCTTTCCAACCTGAGCGTCGTGTATTTTTACGATGCCGCGACGCCGGATTTCGGGGCCGCCCTCAACGACTACCTCGCCTCCCATCAGGGCGACCGGGACGCCAGCGGGAATATCAGGGTGCCCGTCAAGATTAATTCCCAGAGCGCGGGAAGGATCAGGCTTGGCGGCCTGATGGCCGAGCCCGACAGGCCCCCGACCCAGGTCCGGGACATCGGCCAGTTCGAGATACTCGAAGACAGCTGGAACATGACCCTTGTTGATTTCAGCCCGTATTTCCAAGACGACACCGACCCCGACGCAGCCCTGGATTTTAAAATCGTCTCGTCCACCAACAAGACATACGTGACCGTGGGCGTCAGGAACAAACGTCATCTCGCGGCCGACGCCTTCACGGGCGACAAGAACGACAACTGGACCGGGACCATCGAGGTCGTGGTCGCCTGCTCGGACCGGTGGGGCCAGAGCACCGAATCCAACGAGTTCACGATAGTCGTGAAGAACGTGAACGACGGGCCTGTGATAACCAGCACTCCCGTTAATATAGCCGAGGCTGGCGTCCCATACGAATATTGCGTGACGGCCGTTGACGGGGAAGGCGATGCGCTCCTGTTCAGCCTCTCAAAGGCCCCGCCCGGCATGGAGATCGAAGCCGACACTGGGAGAATCAGCTGGCAGCCGAGCGCGAGGGGGACCTTTGATGTTGCCGTCGCGGTGACGGACGGTACGCTCTTCGCGGAGCAGAATTTCTCGATACTCGTTCCGAACAAGGCCCCGCGCATTACGAGCCGACCAATCCTGGAAGGCACGACCGGGGTTCCGTACGAGTACACGGTGATGGCCGAGGACGACAACCTGGACGGGCTGACCTTCTCGCTGAAGAGCAGCATAATCGGGATGGAGATAGGGGCCGCCAGCGGAAAGATAACCTGGACACCGGAATATGTCAATGAATATGATGTGGTGGTCTCGGTCTCCGATGGAAAGGAAAGCGCCATGCAGGAGTTCACGGTCAAGGTCACGCAGGGCAACCGGCCGCCGAAGTTCATCAGCGTTCCCGTGAAGACGGCCACCGTGGGCCAGCCTTACGAGTACCAGGCCAAGGCGATGGACGAGGATGGGGACGACCTGACGTTCACGCTGATTGAGCCTCCGGCCGGGATGACGATCGTTGACGGCAAGGTCTCCTGGGTGCCGGCAGCGGCCGGGAACTTCACGGTGAAGATAAGGGCATCTGACGGACGCGGCGGAGAGAAGGTCCAGGAGTTCGTCATCGATGTCAGGGACAGGGTGAAGCCCGCGGTCCTCATATTGCGGCCCTCAGCGAACGAGAAGGTGAAGGGCAGGTTCACGGTCTCAGGGACGGCCGTGAGGGGGACGCTGGAGGTAGTGAGCGTCAAGGTGGGGATTGACGGTGGCGAATGGGCGGACGCAACCGGAAACTACACCTGGCAATACAGCCTTGACACGGCCAAATTGAAGAAGGGGAAGCATACGCTAGAGGCGAGGGCCTTCGATGGAAAGGACTACTCCGAAATCGCCAAGGTCGATTTTTCGGTCGACAACCAGAAAGCGCAGGGCAAGGGGTTCATACCGGGCTTTTCGGGGATGGCGGCAATCCTCGGAGCCATGGCCGGAGGGATGCTGCTGGCCAAGGCACGGATGGCCCGGGGCCATCGGGCGCGGGTTTGAGGTGATCGGTCAGATTCCGGGAGAAGGCCAGATTGTTTACGATTTTCGGAACTCGTCAAACTAAGCTTGGGCAAAGGCGCCGCCGGGAAACGCCTTCCGTTCGCCCGGCGCGGTATCCCTGGCGATAGAGAGGATTATCGATCGAGGCTGCGCGGCTGTTTTTTCCTGACAAGGCGTCCCACGTTTAGCAGGTGTGTCCGCTTGCCGGGGGTATCCGGGGACAGGGAATCACCCTTTCCGTCCCTTTCCCGCCAGCAGGACCTTCTTCCCGGCATCGGTGGCCAAGTACCTATGCCTGCTTTAGACTTGCGGGGTAACTTGCTGGGTGACTTACGGGATTACTTGCGGGATGCCGATCGCACCGGCGGGCCAGACTCCGTTGTATATCCTGCCCCCGGTCGAGTTTGCGAAACCGCAAATCGTTTTCCCGAGGTTGTCGGATGCCGATTGTTTGAACTCGATGTGCTGTCCCTCGTTCTGCGCAAGCAGCCAGCCGAGGTTTTCATCGCCCTTCTGTCGCCGCTCGACCATCAGCCGTATCCTCCTTTCCCTGCCATCATATCGATGGCCTATCGTCCAGGGGATCAATAAGCATCCCGCCCGCCCAGATTCGGAGGGGCTCCAGGGCCCGGACCGTCATACGGCCCGGGAGCACTTACCGATACATCGATTCCGGTGCCGAGGAAATCGATTGCGCCCCGCTTTCCCGGAAGGTCGCCCCCAGGATCATGGCGACCATGAAGCCCTCGTTGACCATCTCCTGGATGGAATCCGAGAAGTGATTGAAAGTCGATGGGTCTGTCTGGGACACCTTCATCCTCTGAACGATGATGATCGATTTTATGATGTCGGTTTTGGGCCTCAGGGCAAAATTGAAACCGCTCCTTCCGGCGATGAGCGCCCTCTTGATGATGTTCGTAAGCTTCATGTAATCCTGGGAATCCATCTTCGCCAGTTTATCCTGGTCCGTTTCCAGCAAGTCGATGCGGTAGGTAACCGTGATGTAATCCTGGCCTTCTACCGCTATCAATATCTTGTGCTGCCCATGGGATATCAAAAGTCCTGGGACCTTCGACCCGTCCGGTTTCGCAAGCTCTATCTCGGAATCAATGGTGTTATCCAGTTGCAGGCTCCAGCGACGGATGAGGTCCATCGTTGGATTCTTACTTGCAGACAGGGATATCATCCCAGTATGTCACAAGATCCTCGAACACCGTCTCGAGGTTCTTCATCACATCATCATTCTCAATCCGGACGCTGTTGCCTCGAGGCTGGCATCTCCCGTTCCTTTTTGGGGTTCTCATCAGGTTCAGAGATGAAACCCGGTTTTATTAAACTTATCGGTTGATTGACCTATCGGGATAATGGGGCATTCTTATAGTATTCCGATAGGCATTCTTATGGCTCGACTAGAGGCAAAATATCCAGATGTGAAATTTTTATCCATCCAAGCGAGCCTTCGAATGTGCGCTCGCGCATTCTTGTAGAAATAAAGCCCGCCCCCATTCGCGGGGAGCGGGCCCCAGGGCCCGGACCTTAATAGGTGCTTGAAGGACCTGTAGCGTCCTTTCCACGACCGGGTGATGGAGCCCTCCCTGGCCAGCCGCGAAAGATGGGCCAGGGCTCTCCGGCGGGACACGCCCAGCCCCCCGGAAAGTCGCCAGGCAGCTTTCCAGATCCCACGATATGGCTTGTCCCGTTTTCGGGCCGATACTCCCTATTATATTGGAGATTATGGTCCTCGAGGGAAGTATCCCGGCCTTTACGATTGCCCGGAATCGTAAAATTGCGTAAAGCAGAATCGTAAATCTGCCCTTTGCGATTTCCCCGGGGCCCTCAGGGAGACCGGCGGAGGCCGGCCAGAGGCTACACAAGGGCCCGTTTCTCCGGACCGGACAAGCCGGGGGCCGGCGGACCTGTTGGCGGCCCGGCCTCGGATAAGCCGGGCCGCCTTATAATCTGTCCCACTTTGTACCAATCTAGATTAATAAAGGAGGGCCAATCTGAATCCGGACGCCCAAGCGACCTTCCCCCGACGCTGGACAAGGTCCGGCGGATAATCGTCGAGACGGTGCGCGAGAACGAGGGCGTCGGCGAAAGGGAGGTTGCGAGGATGCTCAACCTGCCCTCCTCCACGGTCAACCGGCAGATAACCCGGCTGGCCGAAATGGGAGTGCTCCGGCTGGAGCGGCATGGGATGACCATAAGGTGCTATTTGGCGAACGGGAACGTCTCCGGCGCGCCGGACCGCGTGGAATGAGAACGATTCCGGCCATCCCCGCCCGGAGAGATTGCGGTCTTGACCGCAACAAAACCCAAGTTTGTTACGGTTCCAACCGTAACATATATAGATACCGGCTTGTATATTTTAAGCCATGGAGCTCGTCGAAGCCCTGCCCAAGGTGAACGAATGGTGGTCCCTGGGCGGCGTCCCCGCCGAGCTGGCGCCGCCCAGGCGCCGCCGCCTCCTCGCGGAGCTGCTCGGGGTACTGGACGACCGGAGGATAATATGCATCAACGGCCCCCGCCGGAGCGGCAAGACCACGCTGATGTACCAGCTGATCGACATGCTCATCCGCGAACGGGGGGTCGCGCCCCGGGACATACTTTTTTTCTCGGGGGACGACGCCGGGCTCCGGAGCCATGACGACCTCATAGAAAAAGCCGTGACGGCCTATTTCGAGGAGGTCGCCCACGGCGACCACCGTGAAGGCCGGCGATGGATATTCATAGACGAGGTCCACAAGATAAAGGGCTGGCAGCTGTGGTTGAAGAAGTTCTACGACCTCAAATATGCCGTCAAGTTCATCATTTCCGGCTCCTCGGCCTCCAAGCTGAGGAGCGGCCAGAGGGAATCCCTCGCCGGAAGGATGATCGAGTACCCGCTCTTTCCGATGTCCTTCTCCGAGTTCCTGGACTTCAACGGCGTCCGCCCCGCGGAGCGGTCGTCCGTCTTCGATATCGATTCGGCATATGTCGCCCGGCACCGGACCCGAAAGCGACCCGTCGCCATGACGAGGCTTTTTGCGGAGTATCTGCTTGCCGGGGGGTTCCCGGAATGGTTCGAGACCGGCAAGCTGAGGCTCTGGCACCGCAAGCTGCTCGAGGACACCGTGAAAAGGGTCCTCTACGACGACATCGCCGAGGCCTACGGCGTAAAGAACAGGTCGAAGCTGGAGGCGATGCTCCTGAAGCTCGCCGGCGAGCCGGAGCGGGTCTATTCGTACAACAGCCTCGGCAACTCGCTCGGGCTCGACAACGAGACCGCCGAGCGGTTCGTTCGGTACCTGAGGGAGAGCTTCCTCCTGTTCGAGATGCGCAATTACGCCACATCGGTGGACAAGCAGCTCCGGAAGAACTACAAGTATGTGCTGGTGGACATCGGGATGAAGCACGCCCTCACGAGAACATCGGCCCTCGGCCCCCAGGAGGCCGGGCAGGCCGTGGAGAGCGCGGTCCTGCAGCATCTGCACTGGGCGGCCGAGGCGGCGGGCGACACCGTGAGCTACCGGTCGGGGGACGGTTCGGTGGACGCGGTGGTGAGGAGCGCGGGCTCCCTGCTTCCGGTCGAGGTCAAGTACAGGTCCGATGTGAGGAAGGAGGACCTGGCCGGGATCCTGGATTTCATGGAGCGGTTCAAGGCAGCCCGCGGAATCGTGGTCACGAAGGGCGAGCTGAGGGTCGTCCGAAATGGCAAGGCAGAACTACTGCTGGTGCCGGCGTGGCTGTTCCTGTCGTCGCTATGAGCGGCCGGATTCCGGGAAGCGGGGCCCCTGCGGTCCACTGAAACGGAGAACGGGAGTGCCGCGGCCGCCAGGCGTATCAGGCCCCTATGGCAAGCCGCTTTCTGAGCCCGGCCCGGAAATCCTCCTTGTCCAGGCCCTTGAAGTCCCCCAGCCTCCGGTAGTGCTCCCGGATGTGGTCGGCCCCTATGCCCTCGATGGAGACCCTGTCCATGGGCAAGTACATTCTGATCTCTGTTCAGGCATTCCGCCGCGGTGATCCGGCCCGCTCTTTGCGCGACTGCCGCTGGTGTTTCCTGACCGCCCTGGTGGTCCCCGGCTGGAGGTTGCGAAGCAGTTGGAGGAGCTTGTCCGAGGCTTTCGGGGGCCCCAGCCTCCTCCTTCGCGCATTGCTGAACGATTCGCCCTCCTCTCGCTTCCTTGCCATCGTCTCCCCGAAGAATCGTAGACCCCGTGTTGATTTATATAATTGATGAATCGGTTACTTAATCGTAATGTGGCAGGTTTGTGATTCTCCTCTTCTCGAGGAAGTGGTCGGGGTGGCCCAGTCGCTTTCATATTAAGGGTGGCGAAGCCCGGGCCTGTCCGGGCGGTTATCCAAACCGGCCAGCGGGACCCCCAACGTATGCTTGTCATAGGTGCGCATAAAATGAGTATTTATGACATCGATTTTTGTCGGAAAATGGGGTTGTGACGGTCCCTAGGACGGTTATCCTGGCAAAGGTATGATTCCAATCGGGGGCCGGGATTATCCGGATTACCCATTCGGTCTGATTCCGGACCGAATGTTGCACATATTCGGTCTCAATCGGTGCCTGACGTGTATGATCCGTCCGTCGAAAAGGTAATATCCTTCTCTCCCCATGATGCGGTTCCGTACCGGGAAACCCGGGGGACCGGACATGCACAAGACCGTCGACATCGCGCTCGGGGCCGACGTTCTGGCCGCCAACGCCCGCATCGCCGAGGAGAACCTGAAGCTTCTCCGGGCGAAGGGCATCGCCTCGTTCGACTTCATGGGCTCCATCGGGTCGGGCAAGACGCTTCTCATCGAGAGGATGGTGGACATCCTCAAGAAGAAGGGGAAGAAGGCCGCGGCCATCGCCGGCGACGTTGCGGGCGATGACGACTATAGGAGGTTCCGGAAGCATGGGATCCCCGCGGTCAATGTGAATACGGGCAAGGAATGCCACCTCGACGCCCACCTAATAGACCATGCCCTCGGGGATATGAAGCTGGACGGCATCGACGTGCTCTTCATCGAGAACGTCGGCAACCTGGTCTGCCCGACGGATTTCCCGCTGGGCACCGACAAGAGGGTGGTCGTCATCTCGGTCACCGAGGGCGACGACATGGTGCGCAAGCACCCGGTCATATTCTCGCTGGCCGACCTCATCGTCATCAACAAGATAGACCTCGCAAAGATCATCGAGGTGGACCCGAAGATTCTCGTCCGGGACGCCCGGAAGATACGGCCAAGGGCCCCCATCTTCCTCACCAACGCCAAGAGCGGCCTGGGAGTGCCGGGCCTGATGAAAGCTATGGGGATTTGGTAGGGCGCAGGGCGAAGGGAGCAGGGAGCAGGGAGGAGGGAAGGGGTCAGGGTTCAGGGTTCAGGGTCGGGGACCAGGGGCCAGGGTATATGGGTGGGAGCCGATGGACCAACACTTAAATACTACAATGTATTACATGTATTATTATGGAAACTGTAGTGGACTGGTCACAGAAACGGCAGAAGCACGTCCTCGAGAGGATGATGCTCCGGGGAATATCGCGCGCCGAGTTCTACGAGGCGCTCGCAAAGGGTCGCAAGAAGGTCCAGCGGAACAATATCATCGAGGCCGTTTATAGATACTATTGCATCGTTTACGAGGAGGTCAGGTTCAAAGAGGGCAAGAAGATCTATCCGATAACGGTGAAGGTGATCGTATGAAGAGGAACGGCAAGGTCCTGCCATATCCGTGCAGGTGCGGTGGAACGCTGGTGAAGGCCCCGATGCAGGTCGAGTACTTCGGCGTCGATTTCGGGATACGCGAAGGGCACGTCTGCACCAGGTGCGGGGACGAGTACCTGACCGACGAGGTCTGGCAGGAAGTCGAGGACAAGGCCAAGGAGCTGGGGCTTTTCGGGATCGAGCGGAAGGTCAAGGTGCGGAAATCCGGCAATTCCCTCGTGGTGAGCATCCCGCCAGAGATAGCCAGGTACCTGGGGATAAAGAAGGAGAGCCTGGTCAGCCTGGTCCCCACGGGAAAGAGGAAGATCGAGATCGAAGTCGCCGGATGAAGGGTGGTCACGGGTGGAGTTCACCCGGATAGTCTTTTACGGCGTTGTGCAGGGCGTCGGGTTCCGGCCCACCGCCTACCGCGTGGCGAATGCCCTGGGCCTCAGAGGCTACGTGCGCAACAACGGCTCCAACGTCGAGGTCGTGGTCGACCGGATGGCCCCCGAGTACGTCGAGGCATTCAGGAAAGCGCTGCCCCCGCTCGCCCGCATCGAGGATGTGGGGTTCGAAGAGGTCGCCGAGGAGACGGTGCGGAAGGCGCTGGGGCATGCAAGGGAGGTCGCCGGCTTCAGCATAGTGCACAGCAAATCCGGGTCGCGGGATTCGCCCATCCCGGCCGACACGGCGATGTGCGAGCCCTGCCGGAGGGAATTGCTGGATTCGAAGGACCGCAGGCACCTCTTTCCGTTCACCAACTGCACCGACTGCGGGGCGCGGTTTTCGGTCATAAGGGACGTGCCCTACGACCGCAGGAACACCTCCATGGACGAGTTCAGGCTCTGCCCCGAGTGCCTGGAGGAGTACCGGGACCCCGAAGACAGGCGGTTCCACGCACAGACGATATCGTGTCCGCGCGACGGGCCCCGCTACACGCTCTACGATTCGGGGAGGAAGGCCGTGGCGAAAGAGACTGCGGTGCAGGAGGCCGCCCGCAGGCTGGATGCCGGGCAGATGGGCGTCGTCAAGGGCTGGGGCGGGATGCACATCGTGTGCCGGCTGGAGGAGTGCGGCCGGCTCCGCGAGTGGTACAGGCGCCCGGCCAAGCCCTTCGCGGTGATGTTCAGGGACCTGGACACGGTCCGTAGATTCGCAAGGGTGGACGAGCAGGCGGAGAGGCTCATCACCTCGATACAGCGGCCCATCGTCCTCCTGCCGCGCAAGGCCCGGTGCCCGGAGCTCCTGTCGCCGGGGCTCGGCAATGTCGGGTGCTACCTGCCCTATTCCGGGCTGCACTACATACTTTTCGTAAGGATGCGCGCGGATGCCCTGATAATGACCTCGGCCAACCCGGCGGGCGAGCCGATGCTGCTGGAGAACGAGGAGGCCTTCTCGCTCGGGCTGGACTTCTGCCTGCTGCACGACCGGAACATCATCAACCGCTGCGACGACAGCGTGGTCATACCCTTCCGGGGCCGAAGGTTCTTCATCCGCAAATCGCGCGGCTGGGTCCCGGACGGGATAGCGGTCCCGTACCGGGAGCGCATCCTGGCCATGGGTGCCGAGCGGAACGTCAATTCGGCGATCTCGAAGGACGGGAAGCTCTACGCCTCGCAGTACATCGGCAACACGACGCGCTACAACGTCGGGCTCTTCCAGGACCACGCCACCCGGTACCTCATGAGGTTATTGGGCATCCCGAAGGTGGAAAAGGTGGTCGTCGACCTGCACCCGCAGTACTCCACCCGCAGGCTGGGGACGCAGATGGCGCAGGAGTTCGGGGCAAGGGTCGTCGAGGTCCAGCACCACTGGGCCCACGCCGCCTCGCTCATGCTGGACAACGGCCTCGGAGCCGGGGAGCGCATAATGTGCCTGTCGGTGGACGGGGCCGGCTTCGGAACGGACGGCACGGTCTGGGGCGGCGAGGTGCTCCTGGCCGGCTACGGGGGCTTCGAGCGCGCCGGGACACTGGAGGACTTCCCGCTCATCGGCGGGGACGCGGCCGTGAAGGACCCCCCGAGGCTGGTGCTTGCCCTGCTGGAGCAGGCGGGAGTGGACTGGCGCGAGTGGGAGCTGCACGGGCTGATAGGAGATGAGAAGGCGGCCCTCCTGGAGAAGATGGCCCCGACCGCGGTCCGGACATCGAGCCTGGGCCGGGTGCTGGACGCCCTCGCCTGCTATCTCGGGGTGGGGACCGGGCGCACCTACGACGGCGAGCCGGCGATGAGGCTGGAACGGCACATTGCCATCGGTGAGCCGCTTTGCCAATTTGTGCATGGGGAGCCGAGGCACGAAGGAAAGAGGGGGGCGCGGGTGGTGGAGGTGGCGCCGCTCTTCCGGCGGCTGCACGAGCACGCCCGGAAGGCCGGAAGCAACGAGAAGGCGAAAGCGGATCTGGCCCGCTCCTTTGTCGAGTGCCTCGTACGACAGATGGTCGACATCGCCGCCGACCGGGCGGAGGCGGAGGGGATACGCAGGATAGGCCTGACCGGGGGCGTCTCCTACAACCTGCCCTTCTGCGAGATCGCCATCCGCCGCATAGAGGAGCGGGGATTGGAGCCCCTGCTCCACGACCGCATCCCGAGCGGCGACGGCGGCATCTCCGCCGGGCAGAACGTCATTGCGGGCAGTGCGCGCTGAGAAGGAAGGCAGCAAGGGAACACCTATGTGAAAGCCGGCCGTCCCCGTGACGTGGACGGCTTCTCTCCTTTTTAAACCTGTCCTTCAAAATACCCAATCCGGTCAAAGCTATCGCTAAAACGGACCCCGGATGCATCTTGGCCGTTT
>Ga0194125_10000442_pt1 | contig 69379 bp, 50 predicted proteins | sample TA2KigC250mmetaG_FD_148626 | JGI IMG/M metagenome (GOLD analysis project Ga0194125, IMG submission 148626) | Freshwater microbial communities from Lake Tanganyika, Tanzania - TA2015034 Kigoma Deep Cast 250m | ecosystem: Environmental > Aquatic > Freshwater > Lake | place: Tanzania: Lake...
ACCTGAGAAGTACCCAGCGCCGCCCCGAGCTTGTGCGTCGCTACTTCGACGCCCCCGAGGTCCAGTATGCCGCCTGGTGAGAATGTCAACTACATCCTGCTCCCCGTAATATGTGTTCGGACGAGGGGGGCTGGAGGTGAGGTCCCATGAGAAGCTGCCCGGGTTTGGTGACGGCCTGCTTGCCGAGAGGCATACCGGGTTCGCAATGGACGATTGCTGTGACCTGAAGCCCAAGCAGATCGACGTGAAGCTCGAAAGGAGGGGAGAGGAGGGAGCCTCGTGCTTGTCCGACGCTCGGCTCGTGCGATCGCTTGTGCTCGACAGCCTGCTTCTGGAAGATGAACGACCACGAAGAGCCGTTCGAAGTGGGAGTAGTGATGGGAGAATCGTTGGTCTTGGTGACCGCGTCGGGTGTCTACGGTCCGCCGCGGCTCTGGAGGAAAAGAGGATGAAGACTCCGATGGGACTGATCAGTGTCCTCGTGCCGGCCTTGCTCATTCTGTCTTTCGGCGTGTTCGGCACCAGTCAGGCGGGCGAGCAAAGCGCCGGGGGAGAGGGGTCTTATGCGGCGCCGGGTGCCGCTTCGTCGGCTTTTCCTGCCAAGAGATCGGTGGGAATCGGTATTCAAGCGGCTCCTTTCCCTATCTTCGGACCGGCCGTCACCGTCAACCCGACACAGGTGCTGGGTCTTCAGCTCTTCGGTCGAGTCGGGCTTGTCGATGTCGATTTCGGAGCCATTCGTGTTCTCGTTCGCCCGAAGGTCGAGCCCAACTACAACGTCTATCTCTCGGGCTTGTTCGGCACCTTCAAGGACCAGGATGTTTCGAGAACGATCCTCGGTCCCGAAGAGAGCGACCAGGGAATCGGTTTCGGATTCGGGGGAGGGGTCGAGTACTTCTTCTCCGGACTTCCCGAGGTGGGATGGAACTTCGAGGTCGACTACATCCACATCGGGTTCGAGGACGTGTGGTGGGACTACGACTATGAGACGCCGCAGATGGTCATGCTGGGGCTGGGCATCACGTACTACTTCTAGCGGCGTCAGCTCGGGGCGCAGGAAGTTGTCTCCGTTATTCTTACAGTGGGAGGGCACTAACTTAAATTCCCAACGACTCCTCGCGAGGCTCTTCGTGTTTGAAGCTACTGAGCAACGCATAAGTGATGTCCTATAATGGGCACAGAGAGAGCCCGGTTCTTCGGATGAAGGATCACAAGAGGGGTTGGTTGGTTCGGATTTCGTGGGCGGAGCACGTGGCATGGAACCAGAGATCGGCCGCGCTCTCGGGAGCGTAGTGGGCAAGAGGGTTTCTCTTCAGATGTTCCCAAACTCCTTCCACCGGATTGAGCTCGGGGGCGTAGGCAGGGAAGGGTTCCGTGCGGATCCGGCGTGTCCGGTCGAGGAATCGGCGAACGAGAATGGCCCGGTGAACGTTCAGGCGATCCCAGAGAAGGATGATAGGGCGTCGAAGGTGTTTCTGAAGTTCCCGGAGAAAGGGGATCAAGTTCTCGGCCGTCACGTTCTCGTTCGGCAAGAGAGCGAAGTAAAGTCCCACGCGCCGCCGACGAGGAGAGACCGAGATCGCCCCGATCGCCGAGACCTTCTCGTGGGAGCGCGTGCGCCGGTAGAAGACGGGAGACTCTCCGACCGGAGCCCACGTGCGTCGGAGATGGGGAGCCATCAGAAGCCCGCTCTCGTCCAGGAAAACGAGGCTCGCTCTCAGACGCGCGGCGTTTTTTATGTCCTCGGCCACTCCTCCTTCACCCAGCGCTGGATCTCGGCCTCGTCCCGTTCCCGGGCGCGTCGCTCCGGCTTCTGGGGGCTGAAGCCCAGGGCATGGAGGAGGCGCGCGACATGATGCGGGTGATAGCGAACACGGAAGCGGCGACGGATGACCGCTGCGACCCGCGCACAGGTCCAAAGATTGGTCGGGAATCCTTGGGCCTCCGCTCCCCCAAGCAGCAGACGACCGAGCGCGGCTCGCTGCGGGTCCGTCAGCTTGCGAGGGCGACCGGGCACCGGCTTGGCGGCGATCCCCTCGATGCCTTCCGCGTCATGACTCGCTCGCCAGCGACGGACCGATCGACGGTCTACCTTCAGCTTCCGCGCCACTTCGACCGGAAGAAACCCCTCCCGCAACACGGCCAGAGCGCGATGCCGACGCCGTTCCAAACTCTCCGGGCTGCCGTGTGGTCTCATCGTCCACCTCCCGCCCGGAGTACGGGCCATTGCTTATGCGACAGTTAATAGCTGCACAGGAAGACTTCGAGCGACATGCAGACAAGGAGTATGCCGACGGCGTGGTACCACATGACTGGAGCACAAACCGGCGAGGTAAGACATGAAACGAACCAATATGTACTACGTCCACCTGCTAGTACTTCTCTCAATCTCGATCGTAGTTGAGGGGTGCAGCACGAGGCGGCTCCTGGATATCAATGTAAGATGCTATCCCGATACAGCCGTCGCCTATGTCGTAGAAGAGCCGAACAACAGAACTACCACACCCGGGACGATCCGACTTGCGAGAGATGCAGGCGGCAATTTGTTTGCGCCACTACCGAAGCAAACATGCGAAGTGAGATTTCAAACTCGAGGCAAAGAACTGGAGCCGGTCTACGTGAGGTGGCTATATGCAGACTTGGGTGTTCTTGATTGGTACAAGACGTACATCGGATCGGGATTCAGATTAAGCAGTGTGGACAGGTGGAGTCCCAACGACATATATGTGATCGACAAGGAGCGAGCCATAGAGGCAGGAAAGTGCGAACCGGTTCAGCTCGCTCTTCAGAGCAACGTGGTGTGGACAAGGGTCCAGGCGGCCGAAGCGGTGGCGGCCCTAGAATGCACAAACGCAGTTCCGCAGCTGATCGAATCCTTGGGCGACGTCAATCCGGAAGTGAGGATCGCTGGAATTCGGGCACTCTCTTTTTTCGGGGACAGAAGGGCGGTCGAGCCGATACATCTGACCATTGATGACGAAGATCCTCGCGTCTGGGTCGAGGCCGCTAAGGCCTTATTCGGCTTCGGGGATAAGCGATATGAAGTTCACCTTGAGAAGATCAAGAGTTGCACGGACCCCTTGAAGGTGAGGCTTTTCCTACAACACCTATCTCACTTCAAACACGATGATTCGGAAGCCCTTCTAATCGACGCCCTCGAAGACTCAACCTTGGCGATCGTCGAAACGGCCGTCTCCTCCTTGAAGGAGGTCGGAACCACTAAGGCGGTTGGACCCCTCATCTCGATCGTCATCGCGAACCACAATGACTTCGACATACTTCTTCGTACCGCGGACTGCATTCGCCATGTTGGAGACGAGGAAGCGATCTCCCTCCTCTCGGACACCATTGGCCGTGAAGGTGGTGAGTTCGGGAATCGTTGCGCGCTCGTATTGGCTTTGATGGGTGCTCCGCTGGAACGAGCAGCGGCGAACCTGACAAAGGCAATGGGAGCCGACAGAGCGCTAACCCTTTCTAAGTCGGATCGTTATTACGTCTCGATGCCGAACCTGCGGCCTCCATCTCCCGACAATATCTCCCTCGAGAGAATCGACCGAGTGACGGACTGGCACTTTTCGTCGAAAGGATTTAGCGCGATGGTGGACGAGAAATTTCGCTACGGATACTCACCACCACAGACCGTATTCGCATCGGCCATAGTCATCGACTACATAACCAAGATGTTCTTGGGCGACCCAGAACGGGAACGGAAGAGGGAACAAAAGGAGGAATTCGTTCAGTCCGTTTACAAGAAGGCGCAGCAGGAAGCGGTCCACAATCTGGCTCAGAACCTGGTACGTCGAGAGACCTCATCGCGGCTCATGACGACCGAATCGCCGCGCGAAATGAAAGAGCCGACCGTTGATTTCATCCTGGAGCATCCAAATTTGCCCCCCGATGAACTGATGTACCAATACAACCTACACGTGATGAACGATTACCTTCGCGTAGAGAACGTTGAAACGACGATCGATAACGGGCTGATTGCAGTGGAGATGGATCTGACCGTGAATCCGGTTCTCTACTTTTCGAAACAAGGCAGAGGGCATGAATCCGCTGATGAACAGTGAATGGGCGAAAGGGGGGAGAGAAGAGACGCGTTTCGAGCAAAGAGCGTATCGAAAGCGGGGAGAGTGTTCCGGGTGCTCGCCTCCGCATGACCTCGCACTGGACCGTGCCTGGCGCTGTCGAGGTGAAAGACGAATCAGGCGTTGAGATCCTGGCGCCCTGCGGGGAGTTGGATCGCCCAATACGGCAGGCGGAGCGATCTAAAGACATCCGGAAGAAGGAGTGCGGTTCGATGAAGACGGGAACGTTCATTCTCTTCGGGGCTTCCCTGGTTGCGGCAGCGATCGTTCTTCTCGGTTGCGGGGTGACGGCAGGCAATATCGGGTACAAGGCGGGGTATTCGATAGCCCAGGGGCGGAAGATGAGTGCCATGATCGATGCGATATACAGCGCCCAGATTCCCATCAGAAGAGATCCCCGACTTCCGCAGGAGGAGAAGACCTTGTTGGGACTTTTGCCGCCGCTGAGGACTTGTGTGGAGACGCTGGAGGACGCCCGCGAAGGAATTGACGGCAGGGTGCCGACCTTCAGCAACCCCGTTGATTCTATAGTAACCAATGCGATAAAGAACGAGTTCGAGAGAAGTGGTCATGCTTTGGTTGCCGAGTCGAACGATCACGAAGCGTGCGATTTCCGTGTTTTAGGAAGAGTTCAGGAGTTCTCGTCGCTGCCTTTCAAGCTCGTTACCGATGAGGCCTTCAAGAAGGCAAACAACCAGTACAACTGGGTGACATCGATCGTGTTCGAGATACAGGTCGAGGGCGCTGGGGATTGTCGGTCGTTGGATACGTTGCGGTACTCGAGGGTTAGGGTCTCCAAATGGACGGGCGAGAGAGGATATGATGCAGTTCCCAGCTATGAGCAGGTGGGTGCGATGGCTGATGAGGGACTGTTGATATTGATAAGGGAACTCTCGAATGACAAGGAGTTCATAAGGATCCTGGCGTGTCGGAAGGACGCCGTTCAAGAATGAACGGTTTGGTCTCTGTGAGACCACGGTGTGCGGCATGTGCAGTGATGGTAATCAGTAGATACCGGTCCGCGACGGAGTGTGGTTATAGGCGGCTTCTTTCGGGATCGCCTTTCGTGTCTTCTTGGATCGATTGGCTGTTCATTGAGAGGCCCCTCCGGCGTCCTTCCGTCGAGTCCGGGGCCCTCACGGGGCCTCCTGGAATTGTACCGGCCGAGACCCGTGAGTCCGGTGGGGGTACATATGTTCACTGAATTCTCGATGCAGGCGCTTGTGTTCCTGAGCAACGAGCATAGTTCGCCGGGCCGGCGCCAGTCGGTTTCTACCGTTCCGGCGCATGTGTGCGGCGCGAGGGCTCGCAGGGGCCCTCGGCTGGTGCTTATAGCCCTCATGCTGGTTCTTCAAGGGTGTGCTGCGGGACGGATGGCTTCACCTTCGGCGAGTACTTCCGAGTCGCGAGGTGCCGGTGCCGTGACATCGGGAGTCGCGACCGACATGAGCACACAGGCTCGAGCTGAACGACAAGTCTGGTACTACCCGTCCGATCACAAAATGCTCTTCGACGGACTGAAGGAAAGGGACTATTCCTCGAAAGCTGCTGCGCGATCTTGGGGCGCGCTGGACGGGGTGATCGGCGGCGTGTTCGGAGGAGTCTTGACCGGCGGCGTGGCCGCGCTGGCGTCGAAGCACGCAAAGGAAGATGCATTCTGGAAATGGTCCACGATCGGGGCCGGCGTGATCGCTCCCTTATGGATCTTGGACAACATCTCTGCCGTGAGGCCGAGGACGGTTGTTACCTATCGAGGGGCGTGGGTCGATCCGTTCTCGTACAGGCTTGTGAAACGAGAGGGGAAATGGCTTGATCCCGAGGAAATCGCCTGGGCGGACGCTTGTGCAATCGACACGCCCGAGGCGACCGAGCAATTCCTCGCGGAGTTCCCCGCGAGTCCGCTGCGCGTGTATGCCGCCGGAAGACTCGAGCAGCAACTTTGGAGTCGTATCCAGTTGAGTTCGAAGGAGGAGGAGTGGGAGAGCTTCCTCCGACGCTTTCCCAACGGGAAGCATTGCGGCGAAGCGCGTAAGCGAATCGAATGGCTGGCCTGGATCACGGCGATGGAGAGCGACACGCGGGCAAGCTATGGTGATTACCTGAAGCGCTTCCCCGCGGGTGAGCATGCCGTTGAAGCAAGTGCTCGGATGGCAGAACTCAAGAGGGAGCGCGAGAAAGCCCTCCTGCAGTTCGTAGAACCGGGGGATTCGTTCAGTGAGCCGAAGGGGGCAGGCGTGGGCGTCATGAGTCACGAATCAATAGCCTCTGGAACGAGAGCGAGCGACAGCGCGGGGTTTCCAGGGCGTATCTCCGGTGTCGCGAAAGCCCCGGAATCCAAGGCTCAAGGTCCTTCGGAGCAGAAGTTGCCGAAACCACCCGAGAACCGGAAAGAAAAGGAACCACCCTTGAGAACCACCAGCGAGCTCGCGCCGGGGTTCTATGATTCAAAGACCGATGACCCCGCGCCGGTGGCGGAAATCTCGCTGTTCGGAGAAGGAGGTGGACTTGCTACTGCCTGGAAGACGTCACCCATGTTCGAAAACACGCGACACGTGTTTGTCGGCGAGATGACAACCTTCATTCGCGCGATGAGCCAGGATGGACGGGCAAAGGTCATTTCCGCGGCGCACCCAAGCTATGATCCTTCGGCGATGACGAATCCTCCCTTGAGTGGCGTGGGGGTCGTCTACCTGGATGACAAGGGGATTGTGAAGGGCGACAACGCCAAGTCCGGCTGGTTGGACATGGTCGCCTGGGGCAAGTACACGAATCGCACGACAGGGAAGACCGAGGATGTGAAGTTCACAGGTGTCAGCTTCTGGGTCAACAGGAGTGGAAGGAATTGGTGGCAGTTCAGGGTTGCGGGCGCGGTTTCGCAAGGTGAGAATGCCGAGAGCTTGGAGATCTCGACACACATGGAAGAACTTGGGGGAGGGACGAAAAGACCGGTGATTCTCGTCGAGGGGAAATACAGGTTGATTCCGCAGGTGACCTCCCTTGGGGACATTACCTTTGTGGAGCATAGAAAATGAGCGGGCATCGTGCGGGCGACGGGTCCCGGATCGACAACGGGACTGGGAAGGCGTCGGGTGCGGGAGGATGGGACTGAGAGAAGGTGCTCCTTCTTCTCCCATCCGCAGTGGTTTACACTTCCGTGGACAGGTCGCCCCTTGATTTCCCCCTACACGACGGCCTTGTCTCTCAGCACCGCGAGTCACTGAGGATCCCTCGGAGATCTCAGCCGGCGAAGGCCGAGGAGCTATCCTATTGTGAGAGCCAGACCGGCCCCAGGCGAGCCAGGGGAAGCGCTCTTGCTCGATCCGTGGTACCATTTACCCATTCCAAGGCGCCCTTCCCCCGCGGGAACTCCGCCGGGCGGGCAAGGGTGGAAGGGCTTGTACGAGCGTGCCTCCCCGCTCGAAAGCCGGGAGTCTTGATGATGTCTCGATGCAACTCGTTGTTTCGCTTACTGTTCCGGTCGTTTCTCGTTTTCGCCTTGTCGGCCCTGGTCGCCGTGGCGATCAACGCGGGCCGCCCGGATTCGCTCCGCTGGGTCGCCGACGCGGAGTACGAGATCTTCGATGACTGCCCCGAGGGGGAAGATACCGCCTCGGCGGTCACGCTCGACGAGCTCGTCGAGAACCCGTCCTACTTCTTCGTCGTGGATTCGCGTTCCCCGGAGGACTACGCAGCCGGGCACATCGAGGGAGCGTTCTCCCTTCCGTACGATCCTCTCTTCTCGGTCGACGATAAGGAGATCGAGAAGATCCTGGTGGCGGCGGGGGAGAAAACGATCGTCGTGGTCGGCGATACCCTGACCGCGCGCCTCCTCGCGAACGACCTCACCTCGCAGGGGCTCGACTTCGTCCACTACCTCGAGGAGGACGGCGACTGGCGCGCTCTCCTCACGGACGGCTCCGAATAGCCATGGCGTTCGGCGAGCGGACACGGAGGGCGCTTGCGCTCGTCGGGATCCCGGTCCGCGTCTACCTCGGCGCGGTGTTCATCTCCGCGAGCCTCTACAAGATCCGCGTGCCGTACGAGTTCGCGCTGAACATCGCCACGTACCAGATCCTCCCCCTCTCTCTCGTCAACGTGACGGCGATCGTTCTCCCTTGGCTCGAGCTCGTCGCCGGCGTTCTCCTCATCGCCGGCTTCTGGACGAAAGAGAACGCGCTTCTCATCCTCGGGATGATGCTGGTGTTCACGATCGCGCTCACGATCGCGCTCGCCCGCGGGTACGAGATGACCTGCGGCTGCTTCGCCTCGCGCGAGGCGGCCGACGAGATCAGCGTCGGCACGCTCGTGCGCGATCTTTTCTGGATCGCTCTTGCTGCCTACACGCTCTTCCTCGACGACGGGCGCTACGGCTTGGACCGATTCCTCGGAAGGAGGAGGCAACATGCTTAGGAGAATCTCTCGCGCGGCCGCCTGGCTCGTCCTGATCCTTCCCGCCGCCGCGCTCGCCTCGGACGACGTTCCCTGGGACCTGATCGACGGAGGAGCGGATCTCAAGGGGGTTCGCAAGGAAGCCGCGGCCGAGGTGCTCGCCTCGGCGAAGTGCTACGGCGGGTGCGAGGGAACGATCCTCTCTTGTCTTTCGAAGTCGGGGGGCGATCCGATCGCTCGGAGGCTCGCCGCGTTCGTGGTTCGACGCGTGAAGGCGGACCGGGATCCGGAAGAGATCCTCAAGGAGATCGAGGACAGGAGGCTCTCCGCGTTTCCCGAGAAGCCTCTCGATCCGGATGTCGCCAAGACGCCGCTCTGCGGGGACGCGAAGGCCCCGATTCGGGTCGTTCTCTACGCGGACTTCGGCTGCCCGTACTGCAAGGCGACCGCGACGGCGCTCCGCGATCTCGTCCAAAAGGACCCGAAGCGAATCGCTTATTACTTCAAGAACTATCCGCTCAAGTCGAACGACAGGGCGGTCCCCGCCGCGCGCGCGCTTCTCGCCGCGGAGAAGCAGGGGAAGTTCTGGGAGATGCACGACTTTCTCTTCGCGAACGACAAGGATCTCTCCGACGCGGCGATCGAGGCCGGCGCGAAGAAGGTCGGCCTTGACCTCGCGCGCTTCCGCGCGGACCAAGAGGACCCGTCGGTCGTCGAGCGTCTCCGCGCGGAGAAGATGGAGGGGATCCGGTTCGGCGTAAAGAAGACGCCGGGCATCCTCGTGAACGGAAAACCGTACCGGGGCGTTCGGACGTGGGAGGAGCTCTTCGACCGGATCGAGGAGGAGCGCGATCTGCTCGATGTGAAGTAGAAGCGAGAAGAGCGGGCCCTTCTCGCTTTCATGCTTCCCGCGGCGAACTGCCCCCATCGAAAGGCAAGAGGGGCGAGGCCGGGTCGATCAAGTTCCACCACGCCTTTCCGCAGGGCACAACTTGACAACTCCGTCGCCCGCCCCTGAGGGCTTCGGGTTGAACTCATGCCGGCGCAAGGGGTTGCGGTCGACAACCCTCTCCGGACGGCTCGCCCGGGGCGGCCGAAAAAACCCCTCTATCTCTTTCGGGGTTCGTGTGTTATAATCACGCCGATGGTAACGCTCCCACGAGGAAACCGCCGTGCAAGGAGGGTATGCATGAGACCACGCTTCCTGGCGGCGCTGGGGCTCGCGTTCTTGATGGCGTCCCCCGCCATCGCGGCGCAGCGCCTGGTGCTCATCGAAGACTTCACGAACATGGGCTGATCGGGCTGCGGCGCCATCAAGGACACGATGGACGTGATCTTTGATGGGGCGTATGGGACGCAGGTTGCGCCCCTCAAGTACCACGTGCACTGGCCGTCAGCCACGGATCAGTTCTATGTCTACAACCCGACGGAGATCAACGCTCGCAGGTCCTACTACGCCGTCAACTACGTGCCCACGTTCCGCTGGGACGGGAAGTACATCAAGGATCCGAGCGATTTCGGCACGTACGCGCAATGGTACTCCTTTGTTCGGACCACGATCGACACGCTGTCGGACAACCCGGCCCCGATCCGCATCGAGGTCGAGCACTACCTTTCTCCGCCGGATGATCCCGATTCGATCTACATCAAGATCGACGTGATCGCCGAGGAGGCGGTGAGCGGCACGCTCCGGCTCCGCTGCGCGATCGTTCAATACTGGGTGCGCGTGGTCGGCCAGGGCAAGTTCTACTACCCGTTCCGGGACATGATCCCGAGCACGGCGGGCGAGGTCGTTCCGAACCTCTCGGCCGGCGACTCGCTCCACTTCGAGTACGTGGTTCCCTACGACAGCGCGAACTACCACATCGACCGGATGCAGAGCACGGTGTGGGTGCAGAACGACGTCGGGAAGGCGGTCCTGAACGCAGCGACCGGCTTCATTCCCCAGATCTCGACCGATGTTCCCGGCGGGGTTCCGCTTCGCGTGGTTCTCGATCAGAACATGCCGAACCCGTTCAACCCGACGACCACGATCGGCTTCTCGGTCGATCAAGACGGCCAGGTCCGTCTTTCGGTCTTCTCGCCGACGGGACGTCTCGTCACGGACCTCGTCGACGGCGCGGTCGGAGAGGGCTCCCACATGGTGACATGGGACGGCCGCGACCGGACCGGCCGCGAGGTCGGAAGCGGCGTGTACTACTATCGGCTCGATACGGACAAGACATCCTTGACCAAGAAGATGATTCTCGTCCGCTGATCTTCCGAACGAACCGAGGTTCAGCCCCTCTCGGCCGCCGGCCGGGAGGGGTTTCTTCATTGCGGGCGCGGGGTTCCGTCCCCCCGCCCCGGAAAGGGTGTGCGGCGCGGGCGGGATCTGGTACCGTTTCGGGTGGTATGGCCGCCGGGAAGGAGAACGAATGAGCCTCGTCCGTCCCTTCTTCGTCCTTCCGATTCTTGCCGCCCTCCTGTCGGGATCCGCCGCCGGCGCTTCGGGAGGGAAAGGCGGCGAGCAGGAGATCGCCCGTCTCGAGGAGAAGAGCGCGAGGGCGCCGGAGAACGCGGAGATCCTCAGGGACCTCGGCCTTCTCTACCTCGACGCGGGGCGCTTCGACAAGGCGATGGCCCGCCTCAAGAAGGCGGCGCGCCTCGACCCGGAGGAGCGCACGCTCCCGCTTCTCCTCGGTCTCTGCCACGAGGGGCGAAGGGAATGGGCCGGGGCGCTCGATGCCTATCGCCTGTACCGGAGCGACGACCGCTCGAGCGCGGTCGCACGCACCGTGCGGGGCCGAATGAACCGAGTCGTCCGCATGGTCTACGAGGAACGAGCCTCGGCCCTCGCCGCGGAGCCCGCCCCGCTCTCCCCGGGTCTTCTCGCCGTCCGCCCCTTCGAGGTGATCGGCGAGACCGAGACCTACGGCAATCTCGGGAAGGGGATCGCCGAGCAGCTGATCAACGATCTTTCGCTTGTCAAGGATTTCCCCGTCGTGCCGCGGCTCCTCTTCGAGGCGCTCCGCGCGGAGGTGGAGCGCTCGCGCGCGGCGGGACGCGACCCGCTCGCGGTCGCCTCGCTCGATGCGATGCTCGGGGCGGGCTGGTCGCTCGGCGGGACGATCGCGCCGCGCGAGGAGGACGACGAGATCCGGATCGACTACTTCCTCGCGAACAACGAGACGGGCGAGGTCTCTCCGCCCTCGACGCTCTCCGGCCCCCTCGCGGACTTTCTCGCGCTCGAGAAGCGTCTCGCGTTCGACGTGATTCAGAAGTTCGGGGTCCCGCTCGCGGAAGGGGAACGCCGCGCGGTCGCCGCCGTCCCGACACGGCATTTCCGCGCGTTTCTCGCCTACTGCGACGCCCTCGCCGCGGAGGACCGAGGGGATTCGGATGCGGCGCGCGCTCTCTACGCGCAAGCGCGGCGTCTCGATCCTTCCTTCGCGCTCGCCGCGGAGAGGGCGGAACGAACAGCCGGTTCCGCGGAGGCGATCCGAGCGATCGCGGAGGCGGAGATCGCTTATCCCACGGAGATCCGAACGGAGCGGCGCCTCGCGAGATCCGCCGGGCTGCTTCTTCCGGCCCCCTTCCCGGAGCGCGGCGAGGCGAGCGATCTCTCCAACGTGCGCGCCGCCGCGCGCGCGGATCTCGTGATCCGGGTGGATCGGCCATGAAGCGAACCATCGCTCGAGGCGCCGCTGCGCTTCTTCTCCTTCTCGCCTTTGCGGAGCCCGCTCTCGCGCGTTCGGACGAGGTTCGTCTCGTCGACAAGCTGTTTCTCGAGGGAGAGCTCGGCGTCTCCGTCCGGACGTGGACTCTGAGGAAGGACGGATCGCCCGACGCGAAGGTCTTCGAGATCGCCGCGCCGGCTCGCTTCCGAAAGCCGGTCGGGGCGCACGGCGATCTCGTTCTCGAGCTTCCCGGCGTGTGGGCGTCGATCGAGGAGGAGGAGAAATCGGAATACCGCGGGCCGGCCGACGCGCGTCTTTCGGCGTCGTTCCGTCCGGGCGGCGCGGGAACGCGCGTCGGAATCTTCGTCGGGATTCCGATCGGCGCCTCGAAGGTGGGCGAGGAGGAGCGCGCGGTCGCCGAGGCGGTCGCCGACCGCATGCTTGGTTTACCCATCAAACGTTTCGGCGAAGGCTTGGACGTGGGGGCGAGCCTCGTCCACGGGTTCGCGCTCCCTCGGTCCTTGGCCCTTTCCGCCGGAGGCGGGTATCTGCGCAAGGGCGAGTACGCCTTCCTCGGTTCCGGCGGCGCGGAGGACGAGTACGAGCCGGGCGACGAGATCTTTCTCACCGCGGGGATCGAGGGGGAGTGGGACGGCGCGATGCTCTTCCGCGCGGCGGCGGATTTTCGCTTTCGCATGTTCGGTACGGACAAGCGAAGCGGCGAGGATTTCTACGAGGAGGGAGACGAGGCGGATCTTCTTCTCGACGGCATGCTCGCGCTCGCGCCGGGGCGGCGGATCGACGTTCGCGGGTTCTTGGTCTTCAAGGGCGAAGGATCGGAGCGGGGCGCCTTCGGAACCGGATCGATCGACTCGCTCTCGATCGAAAGGTATCTGAGGAGAGGAATGACCGGCGACTATCGGGAGTTCACGGCCGCCTACACGCATCGTGTCGCGGGGTGGATCGATCTTTCGGCGGCGGCGCGCGCGGCGGATTTCGGCGAGTACGCCGTCGCGAACAGTTCGAGCGGCGCCGCTCTTCTCGGCTCGGGGCGCGTCTTCGAGATCGGCGGCGGTGCGGAAACGGATCTTACCGCCCGTCTTCGCCTCCTCCTCCGCGCCGCGCGTCTCTTCGGGGAGGCCGAAGGGGGAGCGGTCGACCTCACGGGCCTCGACCTCGGGGCCGCGATCCGATGGAACTACTGACCACATTCCACGCGCTCGGAGCGAGCCTCCGCATGCGCGGGGGCGCGCGGATCGTCGTTCTCCTCGCGGGGGCGCTCCTCGGCATGAGCGCCGCAGCGCGCGCGGAGCCGCCTTCTTCGCCGGCCACGTGCGCCGCGACGGACACGCTCTGCGGGCGGGTCCGGATCACTTGGGAGGCTCCCGCAGAGGGCGGGGCGGTCGAGGAATACGACATCCGCCGCGACGGCGCATGGATCGGCTCTGCTGGGAGCGGGGTCCGGTTCTTCATCGACGAGCAGGCCTCGCCGAACGTCGATCACGCCTACGCGGTGCGGGCGCGGAACGCGGACGGCGATTCACCTCCGTGCGAGTCGATCGGCCGTTCGCTGACGGCGCCCGATCCCCCCGCCTCCTTCTCCGCCTCGCGGGACCTCTGCGGGATCGTGCGCCTCGCGTGGGAGGCGCCCGCCGGCGGGGGGCCGGTGCGGGGATATCGGATCGCCCGAAGCAGCCCGCCCGGAGGCTCGTTCGATCTCTCCGCGGGCTTGCGCTTCTACGAGGACGCGCCCGGCGTCGACGGCGTTCTCTACACGATTCGAGCCTTCAACTGTGAAGAATCAGTTGCTCTCCAGGACACCGGCCGCTTCGTCGCTTCTCCCCCGCTTCCTCCCTCGTCTTGCGCCGCGGCGTTCGAGTCGTGCTCGTCCCTTCGGGTTTCCTGGTCGCCCGTGTCCGGGGCGGCGTCCGGATATGTCGTTCTTCGCGGGGGCGGAATCGTCGTCGATTCGGTCGGACCGGCCGACACGACTGTGCTCGCGACAGGCCTCGGTGCCGGAATCGACCACACGTTTCTCGTCTTTTCGGTGAACGACTGCGGCCGCTCGGCCCTTCCGTGCTCGGCGAGCGCTCCAATCCCGGGGCCGATCGGAGCGCCTCCGCCCGGATCGTGCTCCGCGACGAGGGACTCGTGCGCCGGAATCGAGATTTCTTGGACATGGGCGCCCTCGGAGGCGGAGTGGTTCCGCGTGATGCGCACCGACAACGGGATGCTCGTCGGCACGGTCGACGCGGGGACGAACCGCATCATCGACACGTCGGTCGCGCCGGGCGACACCGCCCGCTACTCGGTCCGCGCGGGGAACCGGTGCTTCGTCTCGACCGATTCGTGCACGACCTTAGGGGTTCGTCCCGCTCTCCCTTCGGCGCCGCTTCAGTGTTCGGCGTCGACCGACCGATGCGGCCAAATCCGCCTCTCGTGGCTCTGGCCGTCGGAGTACCTCAACCAGAATATCCAAGGATTTCGGATCTACCGGCGGAGGGTGGATCAACCTTCCGCTCCGTGGGATCTGTTCACCGCTCCTCCCCGAATCGGCGTGTCGACCTGGGACGACTCGAACGTGGACCCTCTTGTGAACTACATCTACCGGATCGCGGCGTACAGCCGGTGCGGGGAGACGTCGGAAGGCTGTCTCGTGACGGGGCGGGCGGAAGATGCGCCCGCCGTCGGCGCGCTGATCTTACCGGCCGACGGCGCGTCCAATCTTCAGCTCCCTGTGCGGCTCGAATGGCAGTCTCGCGCGCGGGCGACCTCGTACCGCTTGGAGATCGCGACCGACGCCGCGTTCACGGATACGGTGGTCAACACGATTCTCGCCGGCACCGCATACGATCTCGCAGAGGTGAGCGCGCTCGGGACCTTTCATTGGCGCGCCCGCGCGCGGAACGCGTGCGGGGAGGGCCCGCTCTATCCCGCGCGCTCGTTCACCGTCTCCGCCGTCCCGGGCCTCACGGTCGTCTCGGGCTCGACGTCGTTCTCCTTCGGGAACGGGGTCGACTCGGTCTTCGCCGACTCGGTGCTCGTTCTCGAAAACCGATGGACCGGGCATCTCGCGTGGATCACCCAGGACACGCTTCCGTGGATCACATTCATGCCGCCGACGGGGAGCCTCGCGCCGGGCGGGCGGGTTTCCGTGGTGGTTTCGGTCGGGGACCATCGATGCGGCACCGCGTACGCCGATACGGTTTACGTCGAAACGAATCCAGTTCCTCCCGGGCACGCGCCGATCCCCCTCGCGGTGTCTCTCCTGTCGGAGGCGAGGCCGGCGGGAGACGTGAACTGGGACTGCTCGCTCGGCGCGGACGACGCGGGCCGCGTCCTCGAAGCTCTTCTCGGCGAGACGCTCTCCTCGGCGGCGGAGAGCACCGGGGCCGACGCGAACGGCGACGGAAGGATCAACGTGGCGGACGCGGTCTTCCTCGGGCGTCTTCTTCTCGAGGCCCCTCCTCGCGGACCGGAGAAGGAGGGCCGCGTCGACCTTGCGTTCGCGCCGAACGATTCGATGGTTGAGGTGTCGACCGATTTCCGACTGCGAGCGGTCCGGTTTCTCTTCGGCGCGGCCGCGGAAGACCTGCCGCGGCTTCAGCCGGGCGATCGGGAGCGCTCGTTCGTGCGCGTCGATCCCGCAAGCGGAAGGGGGGCGGTCTTCTGGTTCACTCTCGAGGAGGAGGGGAGCGAGAGAGCGCGCCTCCTCGAGGTGGAGGGACCGGGCGCCATCGGCTCACTCGACGCGCGGTGGATCGAGATCGCCGGAAGCGGGGGAGAGCTTGTCCGTCTCTCGCTCGGCGGGCGGGTTCTCGCGCCCGCGGCTCCGAGCCGTCTCTCGCTCGGCGAGGTTCGCCCGAACCCGTTCAACGCTCTCGCGGCGATTCCGTTCGCGCTCCCCGAGCCCGCGCGCGTCCGGATCGCGGTCCACGACGTCCGTGGCGCGCTCGTCCGAACCCTTCTCGACGAGACCCGCGAGGCGGGGTTCCACGAGATTCGGTGGGCCGGTGACACGAACGCGCTCCGCGCGGCCCCCTCCGGCGCGTACTTCATCCGGATCGAGGCGGGAGGGGAGTCGGCGACCCGGCGCGCGCTGCTCGTTCGGTAACGGCGGCGCCCCGCCGGCCCGACCGATCCGGCCTTCCCACGAGCGACCCCGCAGCCGGCGTGCTTCTTCAACCTCTTTCCCTTCAGCAAGTTGACGGATCGGCCGATGCGTTCCCGGCGTCCCGGCCCGAGGTCTCAAGCTGGCCGCGAGAGAGGCCTGGAAAAGCGGCGCAACCTGTGGTAAAATCCACAGTTGTAACATCCCGGGGTCCTTGAACCTTGAGCGTGGGGGAAACGAGAATGAACAGACTGGTACCCGTGGTCCTGCTTCTTTGCGCCTTTGGGGGGGGGGCGGCCGCCGAGCAGTCGCTCGTGGCCGTCAGCAACCCCGAGCCGGGCGCGACGCGCGCGCTTCTCGACGCCGGGCTCAACGTCGTCCGCGACATGGAGCGGTATCTCCTCGTGGTCGCCGACGAGGTCGAGCTCGCGCGGCTCGGCGATCTTGGAATCCGCTACGAAGTGCTCGATCCGTCGATGGACGGGAAGACCTATTACACCGCGACGATGAGGAACGCGTCCGAGCTCCCCACGCTCCGTTCCCTCGTCCGCGTGCTCCGGTCCGACCCCTTCGACGCGGTGATCGAGGCGACCGAGGAAGAAGCTCTGGGCGCCGTCGCGGCCGGCTTCGAGATCGCCCGTGTCTTCGTCCGCCCGATCCGGCTTTCGCGCGAGTCGGACGGCGGGAGGCTCTCGAAGACGATGACCGCCGACCCGTTCATCCAGACGATGGTCGACTCGGTCTCCGGAACGCTCGTCGATTCGTACGTGCAGCGACTCCAGGATTTCAAGACGCGCTACTGCACGACGGACAGCTGCCAGGCGGCGGCGAACTGGATCAAGGCGAAGTTCGAGTCGTTCGGGATCGACAGCGTCCACTTCCACGCGATCGGCGGGAACTACAAGCCGAACGTGGTGGCGACGATCCCGGGTAAGGGGGACCCGACCAAGGTGGTCGTCCTCGGCGGGCACTACGATTCGACCTCTCCCTCTCCGACCACGAACGCGCCCGGCGCGGACGACAACGCCTCCGGAACGGCGTGCGCGATCGAGGCGGCGCGCGTTCTGGCTTCGTACGACTTCAACCATACGATCACGTTCATCGCGTTCGGCGCCGAGGAGGTCGGGCTCTATGGGAGCGAGGCGTACGCGAGCGACGCGGCGGCGCGCGGGGACGACATCATCGCGGCGATCGCCGTCGACATGATCGGCTATCTCGCGAGCGGCGACGCGTTGGACCTCGACATCATCGACAACACGGGCTCGGTCTGGATCCGCGACGCGGCCTTCCAGGCGGCGGCCGACTACGTCCCCGGCTTCGCGCTCGTCGACGGATCGCTTCCGGGCGGGGCGAGCAGCGATCACGCCTCGTTCTGGGCGAACGGCTACGACGCGATCCTGTTCTTCGAGGACACGGGGAACTACAGCCCGTACATCCACACGACCAACGACCTCGTCGGCCCGAGCTACAACAGCCCGACCCTCGCGCGGAACTCGGTGAAGACCGCGGTCGGGCTCGTCGCGACGCTGGCCGAGCCGTTCCGCGTGGGGATCGTCCACACGCCCCTTGCGGACACCGAGGACTACACGAACCCGTATCGAGTGGTCGCGTCGATCAGCGCGGCGGGGGCCTTGAACGCGGATTCGCTTCTCGTTCGCTACGACGCGGGATCCGGATTCCAGACGGTCCCGCTGGCCCCCACGGGGAACCCGGAGGAGTACGAGGGGTTCATCCCCGCGCAGATGCCGGGGACGTTCGTGAGCTACTACCTCGTTGCGGAGGACACGGACGGCTATCGAAAGACGCATCCGAGCACGGCCCCCGCGAGCGTGCACCGATTCTTCGTCGGAACGGTCGTGACGGTCATTGAGGACGACTTCGAGATCGACCGCGGGTGGACCGCCGGAGTTCCCGGCGACAACGCGACCACCGGGATCTGGGAGCGGGGCGACCCGCAGGGGACGACCTCCGGCGGCGCGCAGTGCCAGCCGGAAGACGACCACACGCCGGCGCCCGGAGTGAACTGCTACGTGACCGGGCGCCTCGCGGGATCGAGCGCCGGCTCGTACGACGTCGACGGCGGAAAGACGACGCTTCTCTCGCCGGCCTACGATCTCTCCGAGTACACGATCGCCTTCGTTTCGTACTGGCGCTGGTACACGAACAGCCTCGGCGCCTCTCCGGGCGAGGATTACTGGAGGGTTCAAGCGTCCGACGACGGCGGGACAAACTGGGTCTATCTCGAGAACACGACCGAGAGCCGGAACTCCTGGACCCGGTACTCGTTCCCGCTTCACGAGTTCATCGATCTCACCTCGAACGTCCGCTTCCGCTTCATCGCGGCCGACGAGGGCTCGGGATCGTTGGTCGAGGCGGCGGTGGACGACTTCGCGATCTCGATCTGGGACTTCAGCACGGCGGTCGCGGGCGCGGGGGATGCCGCGCCGAAGCGCCCGGTCCTCGCGCAGAACGTGCCGAACCCGTTCAACCCCTCGACCGAGATCCGCTTCTCGGTTCCCGCTCCCGGACAGAAGGCGACGCTACGCGTGTACGACGTCGCCGGCCGCGAGGTGAGGACCCTCGTCCAGAACGAGAAAATCTCCGGCTCTCGCAGCGTGACGTGGAACGGCACGAACGAGAAGGGGGAGCCGGTCGGCTCGGGCATCTATCTCTACCGGCTGGAGGTCGGAGGGGAGAGCCTCTCGAGGAAGCTCGTTCTGGTTCGCTGAGCGGCCTGAAGAGGAAGAGAGCGATCGAGGAGCGCCTGACCCGCGGGCGCTCCTCTCTTTTTTCGACCGGAGAGCTCTTTGCGTTCGGGCCCTTTCGTCGCGGGCGTTCGGGCGCAGTCGTCTGGGGTTCCTCAGGAGCGGGAAGGGCCCCTTCCGAGGGCCTGGAGTATTTGTTTCTAGGAATGCGTCCGGAGTTGTCTGATGTAAATGCGCCTCCAGTTATTTGTTCTTTCGGATGAGCCTGCAGCCGCAAGCAGCAGAAAGTGGACCTCCGGCTTGAAGAGAGCCCCAAGATCCCCCGATTCGGTACCGATCGGATTCCGTCTCTCTTTCTTCTTTTCTCTCAACTCGTTGCTCACTCCGTCTCCGGGTGAAGGCGCTCGAGCGCGGATTCCGTCAGGTCGAAGCGGGAGCGGAGGGCGGCCTGAATCACCTGCTGGATCGCGTTGGGGTCCATCTCCGCGGTGTTGATGACGAGGTCGTAGCCGAGCGGGTCGTCGATGTCTCTCTTGAAATTGCGCGCGAGGAACTCCTTGCGCCTTCTGTCCTCGGCGACGATCCGCTCGCGAGCCTCTTCCGGGGTCGACCCGAAGCGCCGCACGTAGTTCTCGATCCTCGCCGGGAGCGGCGCGATCAGCCGGACGGCGAGCCGCCGTTCGGTCGGGATGAGGAGGTGCGCCCCCCTTCCGATCACGATCGCGTTCCCATCCTTGACGATCGAGAGGAGGACGCGGGTGAGGGCCTTCATGTACCCGGCTTGGCCCACGTATCCCGGCAGGAAGATCTCGTTCGCCCACTCCTGGATGTATCGGTAGACGTTCTCGTCCATCTCCTCGATCGCGCGACAGTCAACCTTGCGGTCGGCGGCGATCGATTCGATCAGCTCTCGGTCGTAAAGGTTCCATCCGAGCTTCGCCGCGAGCTTGTTCGCGATCGTTCCGCCGCCGCTCAGGAAGTCGCGCGAAACCGTGAGAATGGGGCCGCCCATAGGCCCCTTCTCGGCTTCGCGCAGCGCTTTCTTGATCGCCTCCCGCCGCGCGATCTCCTTCGAGGCGAGATGCTCGCTGTCCCGTTCTCGGCCCATCCGAGGCCTCCTATCCAAACGGGAGTGTAGCCGCCTGGGAATCGCTCGACAAGAGGAACGAAAGCGGGCAGGCGGAAAACGTGAACGGGGAACAAGCTTGGATTCTTGGGGGCGCATATGATTGCGTGCGGAGCGGCCCAATATATGCGGCCGGGATTATCTGTTTTCCGCTCTTATCCCCCTCTCTTTCCTCTTTTCTCCCAACTCGTTTCCTCGCTCACCCGCCCGGTCATGCCTTGGAAAGCGGATCCGCCACCCTCCCCATGAAGAGAACGGCGCCGGTCACGTTGTCCCGGATCAAGAAGAGAAACGGATGGTCTGCCCGGAAGATGGGGTAGTTCGGCGCGCTCGTGACCCCCATCACCACCCCCGTCGCGGCGGCCGCCTCGGTCCCCTCCTCGTTGGTCTTCACGAACGCCTTGTGAAACACGCCGTGGATGAAGAGATCGCGGGTTCCATCCATCCCGGAGAAGTCGGCCGTCTCCGGGTTGAACGCGGAGGGCATCCCCATGGCGGCGAGCACGGCGTTCAGCTCGAAATCGACGGTGAACTCGAAGCGCGGGAGATAGACGATCACCTTCTGGTCCCGAACCGCGGCGATCCCGGCCTCGAGCGCCTCGAAGGTCAGCCCCGCCTCGAGGTCCGCGAGGCCGTCGATCGAGTCCGGAAGGAAGACGAACATCGAAAGGTCCTCGCCCACGTACTTCATCTCGAGGATCGAGAGGTCGGTCCCGCGCGCGTAGCCGAACGTCTCTTTCTGGTACATCATCGGGACGGACGCCTCGCCGCCGGTCCGGTGAAACGCCTGATCGGTCGTCGCCTTCGGGTCGAACTGTCTCGCCCATTTCCCCTTGAAGTAGATCGCGTTCGTCAGCACAAGCCTCGTGTTCCGAGTCACGCTGCCGGGCGGGAGGAGGTCCTTGATCCTCTCCTCGGTCTTCCCCTCGACCCAGAGGTTGATCGTCTGCCGCGCGCTCTCCCAGTTCATGAGGAAGTCGAGCGTCTCGAAGCCGGCCTGGTAATCGTTCGCGCAAACATCGAGAAACGTCTCGAGAAACGGATAGCCCGTCTGACCCCACAGGCGGTTCGCCACGTTCAGGCGGTACCCGCCGAGCGCGCCCCCGCGGTCGAGGCTCTTGACGAGGGCTCCGTACGCCGCGTGCACGTTCTCCTGATTTCCCGAGAAGCGAAGCACCCGCTCCATCTCGGCTTTCGTCTCCCCGGCCGCGCCGGCGTCGGTCATGGCGAGGGCCGTCGACACGCTGAAGGGCGAGCAGAAGAGGTTGCCCTCCTTCCGGTTCATGATCTCTCGGTAGAAATCGACCGCGAAGCGGTTCGCCGACTCGACGACGTCGGAAACGTCGGCGGAGAGGTGCGCGGGGATCTGCCGCTCCACGAAGGGGTCAGGGCCGGTCCCGCGGCCGTTCCCGCACGAGACGAAGAAGAGAAGCGCGAAGACCGCGCCCGCCGGCGGGACGATTCCTCGAAACATGATCCACCTCGCTTTCAGGGGTTTGTCCGTGTGAATTCTACCACCGAGCGGTGGTCCCGTGTGGCGTTTCTAGTATGCGTGAAGGTCCCGCGCTTCGCGGAGGATGTCCTCGGTCTGGGGGAGGATCGCGTCCTCGAGCCCGGGGAAGTACCCGACCGGAGTGTCGCGCGCGGCGAGACGTCGGACCGGCGCGTCGAGGTCCTCGAAGAGCTCGTCGGCGATCCACGCGGCGATCTCCGCTCCGAAGCCGAATGAGCGGTTGTCCTCGTACACGACGAGCGCCTTGCTCGTCTTCCGAATCGATTCGCCGACCGCCACGCGGTCCCACGGGGAGAGGGAGCGAAGGTCGATCACCTCGGCGCGGATCCCTTCCTTCTCGATCGCGCGCGCGGCCATCTCGCTCCGCCTGACGAGAGCGCCGTAGGTGACGATCGTGAGATCGCTTCCTACGTGAACGATCGAGGCCCGCCCGAACGGAATCATGAAATCGGGTCCCGGATAATCCCCCTTCGCGTACGGCTGGCGATAGAGGTGCTTGTGCTCGAGAAAGAGGACCGGATCGTCGCATCGGATCGCGGTGCGGAGGAGGCCGTTCGCGTCGCGCGCGTTCGACGGGCAGACGACGCGAAGCCCGGGGTTGTGCGCGAAGAGGACCGCGCCCGACTGGCTGTGATAGACCGCGCCCCCCTGGAGATAGCCCCCGACCGGCACCCGCACCACGAGCGGGCAGGCGAACGCGTTTCGCGAGCGCCAGCGCATCATCGAGACCTCGTCGCGCATCTGTAGGAACGCGGGCCAGATGTAATCGAAGAACTGGATCTCGACGACCGGCTTCATGCCGCGGAGAGCCCATCCGACGGCCCGCCCGACGATGTTCGCCTCGGCGAGAGGAGCGTTGAAGACGCGGCGCGATCCGAACGCCTTCTGAAGCCCCGCGGTCACCTTGAAGACGCCCCCTTTTCCCTTCACGCGTGAAAGGATCTCCTCGCGGCTCGCGTCGGCCACGTCCTGGCCGAAGACGACGATCCTGGGGTCGCGCGCCATCTCGTCGTGCAGGCAACGGTTGATGAGGCCGACCATCGAGTCGCTCGCGCCGCTCTCCTCGGGCTCGCTCGCGAAGGCGTCGGACGTCGGATCGACCGCCTCCGAATAGACGAAACGCTCGGCGTCCTCGGGACCGGGGCGCGGCGTATCGAGCGCATCCCGCTCGCCCTGTTCGATCTCGGCGAGAACCTCCGCTCGGATCGACGCGAGCTCGTCCGCCGTCGCGAGCCCCTCGTCGACGAGTCTCTTCTCGAAGCGCGGGATCGGATCGTTCCTCGCCTCTTCCTCGATCTCCTCGGGCGGGCGATAGGCGGAGTGATCGTCGGACATCGAGTGGGCGTAGGGACGGGTCGTTTTCGCGTGGACGAGAACGGGCCCCTTCCGCGCGCGGAGGCGCGAGGCCGCCTCTCGGAAGACCGCGAGGCAGGCGACCGGGTCGCATCCATCAACTTTTCGTATGAGAAGGTTCGGCCATCCCTCGAAGAGGCGCGCGATGTCTCCCCCCGCGGTGTTCACCTCGACGGGGACGGAGATCGCGTACCCGTTGTCCTGCACGGCGACGAGGACGGGGAGCGCCAGGTTGCAGATCGTGTTCATCGCCTCCCAGAACTCCCCCTCGCTCGTCGTTCCGTCTCCGACGGAGACGTACACGATCTCGTCGCCGGGGAACGTCCCGGGAATGCCGGGAGCGCTCTCGCCGTAGAGGCACGCCTCGGCGATTCCGGCGGCGTGAAGCATCTGCGAGCCGGTCGGGCTTCCTTGTGAGACGATGCGAAGCCTCTCGTGTCCCCAGTGCGCGGGCATCTGCCGCCCGCCCGAGGCCGGATCCTCGATCGACCCGACGGCGGCGAGGAACATCTCCTTCGGGGTGACGCCGAGGGCGAGGTTCAGGGCGCGGTCGCGGTAGTAGGGGAGCGACCAGTCGTGCCCCCCTCGGAGGGCGAGGCCGGCCGCGGCGCTCACCGCCTCGTGGCCGGCGCCGCTGATCTGGAAGAACGAGAGGTTCTTCCGCTTGAGGCGGATCTCGGCGTCGTCGATCGCCCGCGAGAGGACCATCAGCCGGTAGAGAGCGAGGTGCTCCTCGCGCGGCGAGCCTACGAGCCCGGTTCGCTCACGCCTTTCGTCCGTTTTCGATCCAGGTTCTCTCATGGCTCCTCGCGATCGGACACGCACTCCGTCTCTTCGCGTGCGGGCGCCTACGTAAATCTATGCAATTCGTGAAGGCCGCGCGTACAATCGGTTCCGGCCCCGAGCGCGCGAACAGAGGCCGCTATCATAGCGGAAGCTCCGGGGAGGGGCAACTTCGGCCGCCTTGCCCGCCGCCCCGAAAGGAGGGCGTTCTCTTCTTGCCGAGAAGAAGGTTCTTGATTCCAATCCTTGCGCTGCTTGTCGCGGGCGTTTATGCGCTTGGCCATCTTCCGAAGGAGAAGGCGCCGCGCGCGAACGCACCCCGGGAGGCGTTCTCGATCGCGCAGCCCCTTCGCATCCTCTCCCTCTCGCCGAACATCACCGAGATCCTCTTCCGCCTCGGCCTCGGGGACGAGGTCGTCGGCGTCACCGACTTCTGCCGCTTCCCCCCGGAGGCTGCGACGAAGCCGAAGGTCGGCGCGCTTCTGAACCCGAACATCGAGCGGATGTTCCTTCTCGAGCCGAGCCTCGTGATCGCTCTCCCCGCGCACGGAGATCTTCCCGAGAAGCTCGCCGCGCGGGGAATTCGCGCGCTCGTTCTTCGGAACGACACGGTGGCGGACGTGCTTGCGTCGATCGACTCGATCGGGGCGGCGGCTCGGCGCGAAAGAGAGGCCGGCGCTCTCGTCGATTCAATCCGCGCGCGTGTCGCAGCCGCCAGGAGCGATCCGCCGGCGCGGCGATGGAAGGCGATGATCGTGGTGAGCCGAACGCCGGGAACGGTGCGCGACGTGTTTGTCGCCGGGCCTGGCACGTTTCTCGACGAGCTTCTCCGCACGGCCGGGGGCGCGAACGTCTTCTCCGAGTCGATCGCGCGCTACCCGGAGCCGAGCGCCGAGGAGATCCTCTATCGCAATCCGGAAGCGATCATCGAGATCCAACCGCTCGGGAGGAACGCGGCGACGGAGACCGCCCTCGCGCGCGCCGACTGGGCGGCGCTCCCCGGTCTCGCGGCGGCCGAGCGGGGGAACGTCTTCGTGCTCGTCGGCGATCATCTGGTCGTTCCGGGGCCGCGCCTCGGCGAGACGCTCCGCGATCTCGCGGCGGTTCTTCGGGAGGTTCGCTAGCGATGCTCCGGATCGAATCGCTCTCGTTCGCGCGCGGCGGCCGGGCGATCCTGCGCGGCGTCTCCCTCTCCGTCGCGGGGGGCGAGTTCGTCGCGCTTCTCGGTCCGAACGGGGCGGGGAAGTCGACGCTTCTCAGGCACGCCGCCGGAGTTCTCCCCGCGCCGATCGGGACGATCTTCCTCGACGGGACCGACCGGGCGCGCCTCTCTCCGCGCGAGGCGGCCAGGATCGTCGCGTACGTCCCGCAGGGGCGCGAGCCGGACATCCCCTACAGCGCGCGCGAGATCGTGGCGCAGGCCCGTTATCCATTCCTCTCGACGTGGCGGCCCGCCGGCGCCGAGGACCGGATGCGGGTCGAGAGGGCGCTCGATCGGGTCGGCATTGCGGCGCTCGCGGACCGGGTCTTCTCGACCCTCTCCGGCGGAGAGCAGCAGAAGGTGCTTCTCGCGGCGGCCCTCGCGCAAGACGCGCGTCTTCTTCTCGTCGACGAGCCGACGACGTTTCTCGACCCACCCTTTCAAGAAGAGATTTTTCGTGTATTAAGCGATGTGTGCCGCCGGGAAAACCTCGCTCTCCTCGTGGCGACCCACGAGGTGAACCGCGCGCTTCTCGCCGCCGATCGAATCGTCGCGCTTCGGGACGGAGAGGTCGTCCGCGAAGGGGCGCCCGGGGAGATCGCATCCGCCGAGGCGCTCGAGGCGATCTACGGGGTCCGGTTCCTTCTCGCGCGCCATCCGAATACGGACCGTCTTCTCATCGTGCCGCGCGCGGAGGGGTCGGCGTGAGGGGGGGGAAGAACCCGGCGGCGTTCCTCGCGCTCTTCGCGCTCGTCTTCGTCGCGGTCCTCCTCGCGGCGCCGTTCACGGGAAGAGAGACGATCCGTCCCGGGGAGATCTTCGGCCCGGAAGGGACGACGCGCTTCTTCATCTTCTGGACGCTGCGGGTGCCGCGTCTTCTCGTCGGTCTTCTCGCCGGCGCGAGCCTCTCGCTCGCGGGCCTCGCGTTCCAAACGCTCTTCCGGAACCCGCTCGCGACTCCGTTCACGCTCGGGGTCTCCTCGGGAGCGGCGTTCGGCGCCTCGCTCGCGGTGATGCTCGGACTCCGCGGGGCGTTCCTCGGGATCGACGGGACGGCGCTCGCCGCTCTCGCGGGGGCGCTTCTCGTCGTCTTCTTTCTCTACGGTCTTTCGCGGCGCGGCGGAGGGATGTCGACTCTTCACCTTCTTCTCGCAGGGGTCGCCGTTTCGTATTTCTTTTCGGCGCTTCTTCTCTTCATGCAATACCAGGCGGACTTCACGGAGACCTATCGGGTCGTCCGGTGGCTGATGGGGAGGCTGGAATCGATCGGATACGCCGGCTCGCTCACGATCCTTCCGGCGTTCGTCGTCGGGACGATCGTCCTCTTCTTCTACAGAAGAGAGCTCGATCTTCTCGCGACTGGAGACGAGATCGCGCAAAGCCGCGGGGTTCCCGTCGACGCGGTGCGGGTCCGTCTCTTTCTCGCCGCCTCCTTTCTCACGGCGACGTCGGTCGCCGCGTGCGGGCCGATCGGTTTCGTGGGGCTCGTCGTTCCGCACATCCTCCGAATGCTTCTCGGTCTTTCGCACGGGCCTCTCGTGATGGGCTCGGTTCTCGTCGGGGGACCGTTCCTCGTTGTCTGCGACGCGATCGCGCGGAACGTTGTCCCGGAGAGCGAGCTTCCGGTCGGGATCGTCACCGCTCTTCTCGGCGGCCCCTTCTTCCTCTGGCTGGTGGTGCGGCGGCGCGGCTGATCGGGCGCGTCGCGCGCTCGTCAAACTTCTTGCTATTCCGTGGTCGATCGATTGTATTCGGGGCTCGACGGCAGGACGAGCGGCTTCCGCGGTCGGAGAGAGGCGCCCCGCTTTCGGGAAGCCGCCCTGCAGAAAGGGAGGCTTGCATGAGCAGAAACCCGCCCGCGGTTCGAGCGCTTGTTCGAACCGCCACTCTCTTGCTCTTGACGGCGTTCGTCCCGGGTCCGGCGCCGGCGAACGACGATTTCCTCGACACCCATCCGGCCGGTCAGTTCACGCTCCGCGTCAAGTGGGACGGACAGTATGTAGTCGGGATCACGCGGGTGAGCGGCCTCATCCGGCGCACCGAGGTGGTGACGCCGCGGGGGGGCGGTGATCCGAACATGGCGCGGAAGGCGCCGGGCCTCACGACGTACGACCCGATCGTTCTCGAACGGCGTCTCACGAACGACGCCGAGTTCGAGCGGTGGGCGAACAAGGTGTGGAACTTTGGATCGGGGCTGGGGGCGGAGATCTCGCTTCAAGATTTCCGGAAGGACATTCGCATCGAGCTGTTCAACGAAGCGGACCAGATGGCGATGGCGTTCAATGTCTATCGCTGTTGGCCGTCGGATCATGTCGTCATCGGGGAGATGGGGACGGACGGGTCGGATGTGCCGATGGAGGTTCTCGTTCTTCAATATGAGGGATGGGAGCGTGACTACACGGTCGCCGCGCCGCACTAGCCGCGGGGGAGGTAAGTCATGAAGCGAAGAGCCGCCGTTTTCGGGGTGCTGTTTCTTGCCGCGTTCGCGTGGCTGTTTCTTTCGGAGGCGCTCGCGACGGAGTTCAGCGTCAACACGCATCGGTTCGACCCGTACAAGCAGTTCAAGTTCCGCGTCAAATGGGACGGCAAGTACGTCCCCGGCGTGATGTACGTGAGCGGTCTCACGCGGACGACCGAGGTCGTTTCGAGCAGGAAGGGCGGATCGCCGAGCGTCGATCAGAGGTCGCCGGGCCAGACGATCTACGAGCCGATCATCGTCGAGAGGGGGCGCACCCACGATCAGGAGTTTGAGAAGTGGGTGAACAAGGTGTGGAACTTCGGGTCGGGGCTTGGGGCCGAGGCGTCCCTACAAGACTTCCGCAAGGACATCGTCATCGAGCTGTACAACGAAGCCGGCCAGCTCGCGATGGCGTGGAAGGTGTACCGGTGCTGGCCGTCGAAGTACAGCGCGGTGACCGAGCTCGACGCGAACAGCACGCAGATCGCGGTCGAGTCGATGACGCTCGAGCACGAGGGTTGGGAGCGGGACTACGACGTGGTCGAGCCGTCCGAGCCGAAGTTCACCGAGCCGTAGACACCAGGTAGACACCAGGGACAGGCACCTATTAGTCACCTGTTTCACAAGGACACCAGTCTTATAGGTGACTGTCCCTAGTTACAGGCTAGTTAGTCCTGAGGGCGTCCTCGAACGCCGCGAGGAAAGCTTCGATTTCGGCGCGACCGATTGTGAGGGGCGGATCGAGCCGGAGCACGTTCGTGTTCGGGCGCTTCCCGACGAGAAATCCGCGGCGCACGAGCTCTCGGTGTGTTCGGATCGTCAGGGAGCGATCGGGGTCGTCGTCGATCTCGATCGCGATCATCAGCCCGCGGGCGCGGATCTCTCGAACGCGTCCGGTCCGCTCCCGAATCTTGTCGAGCCCGCCGGCGAGCTCGGCGGAGATCTCCATCGAGCGCTCGATCAGCCCTTCCTCGCGGATCACGCGCACGACCTCGACGAGAACCGCCGCGCCGAGCGGATCGTTCTGGTGAGATTGGGCGTACTTCACCTCGCGTCCCGCAAGGCGCTCTTCCACGCCGGCCGCGAACGCGGCGGCGCTCACCGGATAACCGTTTCCGATCCCCTTGCCGACGGCGACGATGTCCGGGCGGACGCCGTAATGTTGAAAGCCAAACCATTTTCCGGTCCGCCCGATCCCGGTGGTCACCTCGTTCACGAGGAAGAGACCGCCGCCCTTCTCGACGGCCCGCGTGATGCTCCGGATCAGCTTCTCCGGCGGGAAACGGACGAGCCCGGAGGAGCTTCCCGGCTCGAAGAGGAAGCCGCCGATCCGGTCCCAAGGGACCGCGGCCCAGCGCTCGCAGGAGGAGTCGCACGTCCCGGGCCGCTCGCACCCCGCGCATGGGAACCAGTCGAAGAGAAGCCACTCGCTTTCGTCCCTTCGGCTCGCGGAGCCGTACGCTCCGAAGTAAGAGTCGGCCATCGTGAGGAAGAGCGGCCGGTCGATCGACATGCGGGCGACGCGGACACCGAACTCGACCGCCTCGCTTCCGGAACAGAGAAGCACGCATCGTCCCCCGTTGAAGCCGAGGATCGACAAGACCTCGCGGGCGGCTTTCTCAACGATCGCACAGGAATAGTTGAAGCCTGCGTGGGCGATTCGGGCGGCCTGATCGGAGATCGCACGGAGAATCCGCGGATTCCCGTGGCCGATCGAGACGCACCACACGCCGCCCTCGAGGTCGACGTACTCGTTCCCGCGCGCGTCCCATACGAAGCAGTCCTCGGCGCGAACAATGTCCTCGACGAGAAGCTCGTGGCCCGGATACCAGAAGAGACGCGACATGAAATCCTCCTCGAATCGAATGCCGGACACCCTGAACGCTCCGGAGCCGGGGGGCGGGGCTCGCTTGAATTCGGTACCTGATACCCTATTTCGGGCCTATGAAATGGGGTATCAGGTACCGAATTGCTCACCCCCGTCTCCGGTGCAAGACAGCCCTGGTCGTGTGGCACCTGCCGTCCGATGACGTCACCACGCGCGGGTGACCGCGGCAGGCATCCGCGAATCTCCGCTCGCCTAGTAGACCGGCGCGCACCAATGCCGATAGCGCGCGTTCTTCCCGACGACCGTTTCGAGATAAAGATCGCGGAGCTTCGTCGAGACCGCGCCCGCCTTTCCGCCGCCGATCGGGCGCCGGTCGATCTCGATGACCGGAACGAGCCCGACCGCGGTTCCGCAGACGAACGCCTCCTCGGCTCCGTACACTTCCGATCGATCCACAACGCGCTCGACGACCGGAATGCCGTGATCGCGCGCCATCCGCATGAACGTATCGCGCGTGATCCCCTCGAGGATGTCTTCCGTCACGGGAGGCGTGACGAGGACTCCGTTCCGAACAACGAAGAAGTTCGCCGCGCTCGCCTCGGAAACGTGTCCGTTCGCGGAGAGCATGAGCGCGTCGTCGAAGCCGTTCATCGACGCCTCCGTCTTGGCGAGCGCGGAGTTCACGTAGGCGCCGGTGATCTTCGTGCGCGCGGGGAACGCCTCGTCCGAGAGACGCCTCCACGAGGAGACCATGAGCCGCGCCCCATCGGGTCTATCGATGTACGCGCCGAAGGGAACAGCGAAGAGCGCGAACTCGCACGCGAGATCGTGGAGCCGAACGCCGATCGCCTCGCTCGACTTGTACGCGAGCGGCCGCACGTAGACGTCGGTCCGGAACTCCTCCTTTCTGAGGAGCGCGATCGTCGCCTCGCAGAGATCCTCGGCTGAATAGGGGAGGTCCATGAAGAGAAAGCGCGTGTTTCTCAAGAAACGCTCGTAGTGCTCGCGCAGCCGAAAGAGGAAGAGCTGCTTCTCGTCCCCGGACCAGTACGCGCGAATCCCTTCGAAGACGCCGGTCCCGTAGTTGAACCCTGAGGTCATGATCGAAATGCGCGCATCCTCGATCGGCACGATCTTTCCGCGGAAGTGCGCGAAACGGTTCTTGGTCGTCATCGGGTCATCCTTTCTCGCCGGGTCGCTTCCATCGGTCGCCCGGTCGGAGACGGCGCGCCGCTCACACGATCGGCCGCGCCGGCTCCTCGCGGCTCTCGGCTCTTCTTTCTCTGCGAAGGGCGCGAAGGGCGGATCCGAGCCTTCGCACCCCCTCTTCGATCGTCTCTGGGGCGTGGGACGCGAAGTTGATCCGAATCCGGTCCCGTTCTCTTCCGTCGGGAGAGAAGAGATCGCCCGGAACGAACGAGACCTTCTTTCGGAGCGCCTCGCGGAGAAGCTCGCGGGCGGCGCTTCCGTCGGGAAGCTTTGCCCAGATGAAGTAGCCGCCCTCGGGAGGCGAGAACGCCAGGCTCGGCGCGCGGCGCCGGAGAGCCTCCGTCATCGCGTCGCGCCTCGCGCGGTACTCGTCTCGCATGCGGGCGGCGTGCTCGTCGAGAAGGCCGCGGCGCGCGAACTCGAAGACCGCCGCCTGGCCGAGCGAGTTCGTGAAGAGATCCTGAAGATGCTTCCCGCTCTTCAACTTCTCCACGACCGGCTGCGGGGCGGCAAGGTACCCGATGCGAAGGCCCGGGAAGAGAACCTTCGAGAAGGTAGAGACATAAAGAACATGCCCGTGCGCGTCGAGCTCCTTGAGGGAAGGGATCTCCTCGCCGTCGTAGCGGAGCATCGCGTACGGATCGTCCTCGAGGATCGGAACGCCGTGGCGAGCGGCGGACCGAAGGAGCCGCGTCCTCGTATCGAGGCTCATCGTCTCGCCCGTGGGATTATGAAAAGTCGGGACCGCGTAGAAGAGCTTCGGCCGGGCGCGCGCAAACACGTTTTCGATCGCGGCCGGATCGATCCCTTCGGCTCCGGACGGGATCCCGACGATGCGCGCCCCCGCCGCGCGGAAGACCTGGAGCGCCCCGATGTAGGTCGGGGATTGGACCGCGACGAGATCTCCCGGTGCGATCAACGCCCGCGCCAGGAGAAAGATCCCCTGCGTCGATCCGGAGAGGATCAGGATTTCGTTCGGATGAACTTCCGCGAACCGCTCGGCGAGCAGGCGCCGGAGGGGCGCGTGACCTTCGACCGGGCACCAGTGGAGGAGCGTTCGCCCCTCGCGCGCGAGCACGTCGTCCGTGATCGAGCGGAGCGCCTCCATCGGGTAGAGGTCGGGGGCCGGGAGACCGGCGGCGAGCGAGATGAGATCGTCCCGATCGATGAGCCGGACGAAATCCCGAACCTCGTGATCCTCCTGCTCTGAGCCGCCCGCGATGAGCATCTCCCAGGGAAGGGGGGCGTAGCCGGTCTCCGAACCCGCGGCGGCGGGGAGAATCGATGTCCCCCGGCCGACGCGCCCCTCGATCAGCCCCTGGGACCAGAGGATCTGGTACGCCTGCGTGACGGTTCCCCGGTTGACGCCGAGGGCCTTCGCCAGCTTGCGCGACGGCGGAAGTCGGCCGTCTCCCTGGAGCGCGCCCGCGAGAATCTGCTCGCGGATCGCGTGCGCGATCTGCAGGTGAAGGGGGGTCGGTCCGTCGCGCTCGATCGAGATCTTCACGATGCCTCCATTGGATGGATCCAATCGTGATTTTATCCGATCTCTCACGCTATGCAACGGCCAATGCTATCCAATTGGACCGGTCCAACAACTCGAGACCCGAAGCGCTGGCAAGGCTCAACCTCAGACGGCAACCCATCGCCGGTCTTCGGCTCTTCTTCACGCATCCCCTGCCCCACACAAAGCTGTTGACGCGGGCAAACGATTTGGAGAATATGAACGAACGCGCACACTCATGGGGCGGCGCGAGTGACCCCGGGTCGGCCAGATGCGGGGACCCCCCGACACCGCGAGCGGCTTCCAGCCGTGGAGGATCGATCGATGCGATGGGTGATCTTGCTCTCTCTGTTCCTCTCCAGCGTTTCTTCCGCAGCCGGTTTGGATTGCGTGGCTTGCCACAAGCAGACGACGCCTTCCATCGTGACCGACTGGCAGCTCAGCAAGCACAGCGCGAACGACGTCTCCTGCGATGTCTGTCACGGGGACGCCCACACGTCCGCGGCCGATGTCGCCAAGGTGCGCATCCCGACCCCCGAGACCTGCGCCGCTTGCCACGCGGACCAGGTCGAGCAGTTCTCGCGCGGAAAGCACGCGGCCGCTTGGGCGGCGATGAAGGCGATGCCGACTACGCATGCTCTCCCGCACGCGCTTCGCGAGGGGATGAAGGGATGCGGCGGTTGCCACAAGATCGGCCTCAAGAGCGAGGAAGATATTCGAGAGCTCAAGGAAACCGGGCCGGGCTTCGGGCTCGCATCGTGCGACGCGTGCCACACGCGGCACCTCTTCTCGACGAAAGAGGCGAGGGAACCGCAGGCGTGCCAGACCTGCCACATGGGGTTCGACCATCCGCAGTGGGAGATGTATTCCTCGTCGAAACACGGCGTGCGCCATCTCTTGAAGCAGAACGGAATCCTTCCCGAGTCGGCCGCCGCCCCGACCTGCCAAACTTGTCACATGCAGGAAGGGAATCACGAAGTGAGGACCCCGTGGGGGTTCCTTGCCGTGCGGCTTCCTCTCCCCGAGGATCCGCAGTGGAAAGCCGACCAGGTGACGATCCTGCAAGCGCTCGGCGTTCTCGACCCCGAAGGGAACCCGACGTCGCGGCTCGATGTCGTGAAGGCGGCGGATGTCGCGCGGCTCGATCAGGAATCATTCGACCGCGAGCGCGCGAAGCTGATCGAGACGTGCTCCGGCTGCCACTCGGAGAACTTCGCGCGCGCCGAGATCGCCAAGGGGGACGAGATGATCCGCGACGCCGACCACCTTCTCGCCGAGGCGATCCGCGTCGTCGCCGGACTCTACGCCGACGGAATTCTGGAGAAGCCGGCCGCGTACGCCCATGCGTTCCCCGACCTCCTCACGTTCCAAGACGCGCCGACCGGAATCGAGCGGAAGCTCTTCGAGATGCACCTCTCGCATCGCATGCGCGCGTTCCAGGGAACCTTCCATTCGAACCCGGACTATGCCTTCTGGTACGGATGGAGCGAGATGGTCCGCGATCTGGAGGAGATCCGCGAGAAGGCCGGGGAGATGCGCGCGGCGCGAGGGAAGTGAGAGGCGCAGAAGGGGGTCGAGATTCTGTCCGCGACGAACATCTTCCTCGGTCTGCTCGTGCTCGTTTGTGTCGCGATGTTTTAGCCTGGACTATGCACACGTTTCCTACTGCGGCCGCGGATCTCCCTTCGCGCTTCCGCGCTCCGGGAGCTTCCTCGGCGACCCGTCCCCCCGGGACGGGTGCCCGCCTCGGTCGCGCGAGAAGATGCCTACGAAGCCTCCCTTCCGTCGCCGCTTCCTCATCAGGGACCCGTGGCGCGCTTGGACCTTGTCGCGACGGTTACGAGCGACAAGTCCTAGCGCGCCGGGGGGGCCGAGACTACGATTCCGGGAGCGGCTCGTCCAGGTCGGCCTCTCGGCACGCGCTCCGCGGCCTCGCGACGAAAACGCGTGCATCGTCCAGGCTAGGTTCGCGAAACGCGGCTTCGCGCGAGCCTTGCGAGCGCCGCGCGGAGCTTCTTCTGCTTCGCCATCCCCCGGGCGAACTCGACTTCGCTCGGCTTTCCTTTCGCGCGCATGAGGGCGGCCAGGTCGCGCCGCTCCTCGATCGGCCACGACTCGAGCCGCGGGATTTGCGCCATCGTGACCGAGAGCCGCTCGAACCAGAGGCGCTCGGCGCGCGGCCACTCCTTCCGGTCCCGAGCGTCGAGCACCGCCGCCATCCGGTCGGCGCATGCGCGCGCCGCGCGCCGCCGGTCGCCGTCGAAACGCTCCGCGATGAAGCGGGTCGTCCGCATCCCGAGATCGCCGAGAGGAAACTCGCCGGCCCCGGGGAGGGCTCTCCCGATCGGACCGTAAAGGTCGTCCGACGCGAGCCGCTTTAGGGTTGGGATGTCCGTCCGATGGCGCGGGTCTCTCGCGATCCTCGCGCGCTCCTTCTCGGCAAGACGGAGGATCCCCGGGTCCTTCGGCCGGAAGCCGAGCTTGTAGTAGAACCAGAAGGAGCCGGACTTCAGCCCCTCGTCGTTCTCGTGGCCAACCTGATAGCGGTCGATCTTGAAGTGCGTACAACCGAAGTGCGAACGAAACGTCCGAAGGAACTGCGCGAAGATGAAGCCCGCCTCTCCGCCGCGCCAGGTGTCGAAGATGTTCACCGCGATCTCCGCCCGATCGAAAAGCATCGCGCCGACCCCGTAGCCGATCGGATGGCCGTTCTTGAGAAGAAGCGCCCCGTAGTCGCTCTCGAAGGGGAGGCGATACGCGGGTTGCATTCCGTAGAGCAAAAAGCGATACCCGCGGCCGGGCTCGGCGACGAGGACATCGTCCGGATTCGGGTACTCGATCGGATAGAGCGAGCGATGCCGGACCGCGAGGGACGAGACGGCGAGACGGATCATGCGGAGCGCATCCCTCCGAGGGGCGGTTGTGAGAGACGGCATCGGTCGGGCGATCTCCTTCCAGAAATCCTCGATCTTCCGGACGAGCGGTCCGTCGTGGAAGAAGACCGGAGCCGAGGGGAGGCTGGCCCGCGTGCGGGACGCGGATGAATCGTCCATGCGCCAAACGATCGGGATCTCAACCGAGTCGAACAGGAGGCGTTTGACCGGATGGGGCGCGGCGATCGCGTCGATGGAAGCGAGAACCCACTCGATCGAGGGCTTGGGCGCCCGTCCCTTGGCTTGTTCGATCCACTCGCGAGTCGAAACCTCCGCGTAATCGAGCCCGTCGTTCTCCATCCACTCGGCGACGAGGGGGAGGAGGAGGTCGAGGCCTTCGGTCTTGTCGAAATCGTTCCAATCGACGTCGAGCGCGCCGGGGAACCACCTGGCGAGCATCCGGGCGGTGGCGAAATCGTAGGCGTAGCGCATCGTCGTGCCGGCGATTCCGGTGTCGTCGAGCGCGTCGCGCGTGCGCGCGCGCCGGCGGAGTCTCTCAACCCGCGCCCCGAAGCGCGCGCACTCGCCTCTCGCGAGCGCGGCGATCTTCTCGTCGTCCGGGTACGAACGGATGAAGAGGAGCGCCTCGTGATAGCGGGCGAGAAGCCGCGGGTCAAGGATCTCCTCGCCGCGGAGGGACGCGAGGATCTTTCGCTTCTCCTCGCGCTCTTCGGGCGAGAAGTGATTGCGAATCTCTTCGAGCCTTCGAACGCGCGCGCGAAGAGACGGCGGGGCCTTCATTTCTCTTCCAGTGTAAAGCGCCACGCGCAGAACCACTCGTCCGGATGCGGATCGGGAGGGCACGCCACGCACTCGGTTCGGATCCGGGGATCGATCGCCCGCGCGAAGGTCGAGTACTCCACGATGCCGGCCGACTTGCACGGGTAATCGGGAAGACCTTTCCGCTTCCGCGCGCTCTGCACGCGGCACTCGTTCATTCGGAAGACGAAGCCGGACGGCGTCCGTTCGTCGATCGATTGCTTGTTCACGGCGGCGTACAGCCGGAAGGCGAGCGCTCGTTCGAGCCCGTCGAGACCGGGTTTCTCGGGGAGGTCGAGCATGCGGCGGATCGAAAGCGCCTCGAAGGGGGAGAAGCGCGCCCAACAGGCGTCGTTGCACGCCCGCGCGTCGTCCATTCCGGACGAAGACTCGACCGCTTGGAACCAGACGCCGTCGGTAGCGAGCCAGTTCACGGCGATCGCCTCTGCGAGCGCGCGGAGCGTCGCCTCGGGAAGATCGAGAAGCGGCGCGGGGAGTCCCTTCTTCATCTCGAAACCGATCGTCTTCGCGAGCCGCGAGAAGTGGATATCGAGCGCCTTCGCGTACGCGTCCCGCAGAACCTCTTCCGCCCGTTCTCTCCCGAGGCGTCGCTCGACCTCGGCGTACCACATCGCGTGGTGCATGACCGTGCGGTGCAGGAAGTCGACGGCGAGGCGGGCAAGATGCTCGCCCCCAGCGCGCCCAAACGATTCAGGAGTCAAGGACATCAATGTCTCCGGCCGAAACCGCTCTCGGGTCAAGAAACCGGTTTGTACCCTTCGACCGTGACCGATAGGATCGCCCACGCGTCGGTTTTCCTGTCGTGGTAAGTATACACTCGCGGCGCGTACGGGGCACGCGGCGAGGCGGACGGCCTGCGCGCGCTCACCCTTGCCTCGTCTCCCCCTCCCCCGCCGCCATCTTCGGAAAGAGCACGCCGCCGAGAAGGAGCGAGCGGGCCCGCAGGGAGTAGAACAGGCCGTCGAAAAGCTCGCCGCTGATGAAAAGACCGATGCCGAGCATCGCGCCGTTCAACGTCGGGAAACGATCCACGAGCGCAAGACCGACCGCGGCCATGAGCGCGATCTTGGCGAGGGAGACCGCCGCGAAGATTCCAGTCCGTCTCGCCTTGATGAGAAGCCCCTGCGAGGCAGACCGCGTCGCGAGGAAGATCGGCTCAAGCACGATGAGGAGCATCGCGGGCGCGACGACCTCTTCCATTTCGGGCGAGAGGGAGAAGGCTCCTCGCAGAAGTGCGCCGCGGAGCGGCGTCCAGACGATCATCGCGATCAGCCCGGCGAAGAAGACCGTCACCCACGCGCTGAAGCGCACCACGCGCCGGAGGTCCGCGCGGCTTCCGGGGAGGATAAGCGTCACGTTCTGGAGCGCCCAAAGCGGCGAGCACGTGACGAGAAGAAGCGGGATCACCACGCCGAATCCTCCCTGCGCGAGTTCGGGATCGGGAAGCCTTCCCAAGATCGAGTTGATGAGGGGCCGCACCGAGGTCCACGCGTACGAAGAGACGATGAGCGGCCCCGCGACGCGGAGGATCTCTCGGTAATGAAGGGGAACATCATCGGGACCTCCTCTTCGCTCGCGAAGGCCTCGGCGGATCTTCCGCGTCCCGTGGAGGACGAGCAATGTCTCGACGAGAAGTCCGGTTGCAAGAGACGCCGCGCCGGCGATCGCACCGGACGAGGTTCCGACGGCGACCGCGATCCCGACGAGACACGCGATCACGACCATGCGGCTCACCGTCGCGCGCGCGATGAGCGGGGTCTCCCTCGCGACGAGCGCGAGCGCGTTCCCCATCCCGCGCATCGAGACGAGAATCGGGATCGGCGACATCACGAGAAGGACCTTGCGGGCGAGCTCGGCGGCGCGAGGGGTCGTCGGCACGACGTTCCGGAAGAACCAATCGCCGAGCGGCGTCGTCGCGAGCGCCAAGGAAAGCGCGGACCCGAGAAGCCCGAAGAGAAGCGCGCCGAAGAAGAGCCGTCGCATCGAGCGGTGTCCCGAAAGAAGCGTCGCCGCCGCTTGCTGGATGATGAGACAGGGCGCCTCGACGAAGAGATGGACGGCGAACCCGAGCCAGTACGCGGCGAACTCGAGCTTCGGATCGGCCGAGCGCCCGACCGCGATGTTGATGACCGGACCGGAGAGCGTCATCATCTGAGATGTGAGGACGAGCGGAAGATAGAATCGAAAGATCTCGCGAAAAGGGAGAGGCTGCATCAAGCCTTCCCTTGGACTGGATCGACGCGATCGAGGACGGCCGCGCCCACCGAGTCCCCCCACACGTTCACCGTCGTTCGGCATCGATCGAGAAACCAATCGATGGCGAGGATCATGCTGATCCCCTCGAGCGGGAGACCGACGGCGCGGAGCACGATTACCATCGTGACGAGCCCCGCCTCGGGAATGCCGGCCGCGCCGATGGATGCGAGGGTGGCCGTGAAGAAGATCACGACCAGCTCGAAAGGCCCGAGCGGGATCCCCATTGCCTGCGCGATGAAGATCGCGGCGACCGATTCGTAAAGCGCGGTGCCGTCCATGTTGATCGTCGCGCCGAGGGGCAGGACGAAGAGCGAGGAACGCCGCGAGATCCGCGCGCGCTCCTCGGCGCACTCGATGGTGACGGGGAGCGTGGCGCTGCTCGACGCGGTCGAGAAGGCGGTCGAGAGCGCGGGTGTGAAGTGGACGAGGTGCTCCCACGGATTCCGCCTCGCGACCGCGAAGAGAATAAGCGGAAGGACGACGCAGCCGTGGAGCACAAGCCCGATGAGCACAGTGGCCGTGTAGAGACCGATCCGGCGGATCTCCTCGAAGAACGCCGGCCCGCCGCCCGCCTGTCCGAGGCGCGAAGCGACGAGCGCGAAGACCCCGATCGGCGCGATGAGGAGAATGAGAAAGACGATCTTGAGGATCGCTTCGTTCACGCCGTCGAATAGGCGGATCACGAAGCGGCCTTTCTCGCCGAGCGTCGTGAGGACGCCGCCGAAGAGAAGCGAGAAGACGATGAGAGGGAGGATTTCGGTCTTCGCGGCCGCCTCGACGAGGTTCGGTGTGACGAGACTGCGGAAGATATCGGCGAAGCCGGTCGTCTCCTTCCCCTTGACGACGTCGGGGATCTCCGCTCCCAGCCACTCGAAACCGGCGCCGGGGCGGATCGAGCTCACGAGGAGGATGCCGAGAAGAACGGCCAGCCCGGTCGTCGCGAGGTAGTAGAGAAGGGTGATCGTTCCGGTGCGACCGAGGCGACGAACATCGCCGAGACCGGTGATGCCGACGATCATCGACGAGACGACGAGCGGAACGACGATCATTCGAAGCGCGTCGAGAAAGAAGGCGCCGATCCACGCGACGGCGGTCATTCGCTCGCCGAATACCCAGCCGGTGATCCCGCCGAGCACGACCCCGATCAGGATCCCGTAGAGGACGAACGCGTGGGCGCGGCCGCTCATCGAGAGCCGGTTCTCCTTTCCTCGCGCGTGGACGCTCCAGTCTATCCGAAACGGGAGGGCCGCACAACGCGCGCGGCGCGTGTCCGCCGGACGCGCGCGTCGTGTCCTTTCGTCTCCTTGAAGGGCGCCTCGCGGACCGACCCCGTGGGGCGCGCCCGAAACGCGTTGTCCGGGCGCGGGATAGGGACACGCTCCTCGCGGCGTCTTCGGCACGTTCCTTGCGCGGGGAAACGGGTGGGGCGGAAAGCCCCGAGAGAGAGGGGGGACGAAGGATGAAACATCAACGAATGAACCTTCGCGGCGGTCTTTGGGTGTTCGTCGCGATCCTCACCGGGACAGCTCCGGCTCTCGCCGGGTTCGGGATCGCGGCCTCGTGGGGGGTCGGCGCGGGCGTTCCTCTCACGATCGAGAGGGTCTCGTATCGTTACGACGAACCTTTCGACCCGTGGTTCGTCGATCCGCTCGACGGGCGGGGCGAGTGGGTGCACGTTCGGAGCGTCGGCGGTCCGGTTTGGTTTCCGTACGTCGAGGTGGAATGGCGTCCGTACCTTCACGGCCATTGGGTCCTCGCGACGGTCGGGATGATGTGGGTCGCGTACGAGCCGTGGGGATGGTTGACGCATCACTACGGGCGCTGGGTCTGGCTCGACGGCTACGGATGGGGTTGGGTGCCGGGCGGCGAGTACGGCCCCGCATGGGTGTCGTGGGTCGTCGTCGACGGGTACGTCGGCTGGGCGCCCCTTCCCCCGGACGGCTTCTTCTACCCGCGGCGCACCACTTATCACTACACCGGACCTGGTACCGTCTTCGGACGCCCGGTGCGACAGTCGATCGTCGACATCGACATCAACCTCTTCGTGTTTGTGTCCAACCGGCACTTCCACGACTGCGACATCCGGACGCACGCTCTTCCCGCGAGGCGCTCGGCCGAGTTCTTCCGCAGAAAGGAGGTTGTTCCGATCGGCCGATCGCTCGAGATCGATGAAGTGCGCGCGATCACGCGGACGCGCGTCGCGCCGGTCCGTGTCGAGGCGAGGACTTACCGGTCGGGAGATCGCCGCGCGATCGACTACGAGCCGGTCGGGCAGGCGGAGCGAATCCGAAAGGCGCGGGAGAGCTACGAGCGGGTCGACGCGCGAAAAGCATCGAGTGAAAGGCTGGAAGGGGAAACGCGATTCATGGTCGAGAGGCGTGCGCGCGCCGAGCGCTCCGAATCGCGCGCGCCGAAGTCGAGCGAGATCTCGAAGAAGAAAGAACCCCGCGAGAGACCGCGCTCCGAGTCCTCGACGATCCGTGAGACGAAGAAACGGGTCGAAGAGAAGGCGCGCTCCGTCGACCGAGAAGACAAGTACACGAAGAGCCGCGCGAAGAGCGAATCGGAAAGGAAGGGGAAGGCGTCCGACGCAAGAAAGGCGGGCGAAGGGGCGAAGAAGAAGCGGTAGCGACGTAAGGACTCTTCCGAGGAGAAGCGACGCGCCGTGCGGTGGGGGAGGGGGCGGCGAAGCCCTCTCCCGTTTCGCGCGCTATTCGGACGCGAGAAGCTTGAGAGCCGCTTCCGTCGTCTCGCGGACGATCTCTTCGGACGGAAGCGCGATTCTCCCGGTCTCGGCGAACGCGATCGCGCGCTGCGTCATCCCGACGATCCAAGACGTGGCGAGGTTTGGATCGATCGGGCGAAACGCTTTCGACTCGATCCCCGAACGGATTGCCTCGCAGAAGACATCCTTGGGAAGCGGCTGGGGGTTCCGGATCGGTCCGGTGGCGAACTCCGTGTGATGAGTGAGAACGATGAACGCGAACGCCCGCGGGTCCTTGACGGCGAAAGCGAATATCGCGCGGACGAGGGCGCGAATCTTCCCCACCGGATCCTCGGCGGACGAGGCGGCTTCGATCAGCAGTTTCCGAAAGCGCCCCGCGCACTCTCCGAAAAGGTGGCGCGCGAGCGCGTCCTTGCTCTCGAAGTGGCGGTAGAGATTCCCCTCGGCGGTTCCGGCCTGCTTCGCGATCTCGCGAGTGGTGGCCGCGGAGATCCCCCTCACCACGAAGAGATCGAGCGCCGCGTCGAGGATCGCTTCCTTCTTTGTCGCCAACGCCTTCCGTCCCTTCTTCGAGCGGGTGTGAGCGACCGCTCTCATGCTACGGCCGCGGGCGGATTCCGTCGATGGGCCTCGCGTCCCGATCCGCTGGGGCCGGTGGGTGTCGAGGGAAACGCGCCCGTCATCCGAGCGGCGGATAGGTCCGAACAAGCTCCCGAGCGAGCGCCTCGAGCTCTCCCTTGGATGCGTCGGCCCGCACCGCCTCCTCTTTTCGATCGCACTCATATCGTCCTACGAGTGGCTCATGCGTTCTCGTACTCGAGAAGGCGACGCTCCCCTTCGAGCGAGCGAATGCGGGTCGCGTCCTGCGTGACCTCGAGCGTTCCAAGGTACTTCCCCTCCGGGTCGCGCACGGCGAAATATCGAATGTGAACGAACTTCCCGTGAAGCTGAATCCAGAACTCCGCGAGGCTCTCTGCGCCGGAGCGAAAATCGGAGAGGATCCTCTCCACGATGTGCACGCTCGAGGGCGGATGGCAGTTCTGGACCTTGCGGCCGATGATGGAGCGCGTACGGGCGAAGACGCGATCGGGACCCTCGGAGAAGAAGGCGACGCGATCCTCCGCGTCGACGAAGGTGACATCCACCGGGAAGACGGTGAAGAGCGCGAGCATCTGTTCCTCGGTGAGCGCTCCGCTCGGAAAGACGACCGCGCCGCCCGGAGGAAGCGTGCCCGCGTACGCGGCGAGTTCCGCTCGCGGCGGGCGGTACTCCGTCCCCGGCTCGATCAGGCAGTAACCGTAGCGGGGCGTGTCGCGATAGATCTCGCCCCACTCTTCCGCGGTGAGCGCCTCGAGGCTCGTCGGAAAGAGGATGTTCTCCTCCTTGAAGATCATCTCCTCGATCGCTGCGGCGGTCGGCAGGACGAAATCGCGCGCGCTCTTCCTCCACTCGTCGGGGGTAAGCCCTTCCTCGGCGAGCGCGTCGTTCAGCGCGCGGATCATCTTGCGGACATCGTCGTCCTTCGCCCACATCACCTTGGAGGGACCCGTGATGCCGTGCTTCTCGAGATGCGAGAAGAGGAGGTTCTCCTTCCGGTCGTAGTGCTTCACGATGTCGAAGAGATCGCGAGCGGCGAGCCGCCAATCCGCGATCGACGGACCGGCTCCCTTGAGGGGCGAAGGATCTTCCGCCTCGCGGAGCATCTCGCGAAGCCGTCCGGTCGCCTTGCGGATCGCTTGGTTCTCCCGGACGAACGTGTCGATCGGATGCCCCGGAGGAGTGGACGGCGCCGCCTGCTCCCCCATGAGCTCGCGGAGCACGGCCGAGTGAAGGTCGCACATCCCCTTCACCTCGTCGGGGCTCATGCCGTCCGCGATCAGCCGGCTCTCCATCTCCACGATTTCCGATCCGGTCGTCTGCCGGACGATATTCTTGAGGCGCCCCTTGACGCTCTCCGGGTCGGCTCCCTCGTGGAGGCTTCGAATGATCTCCTTGAGGGTCTCGATTCGCTTCTCTCGGTTGTTGATCAGCTCGCTCATGGCGGCAACTCCTTGTTTTATAAGAGGCTTTTCCAACTGGCGGAAGTCGAGTGAGCGTTTACTCACAACATAGGACGGCAACGGGAAACTGTCAAGGGCCGGCCGGTAAGGGTCGCTCGATCCCACCGATGGTGAGCGGGAGAGCGTGCAGGGGCAAGAGGACGGGGAACGGGAGAGGGAACTATCGCCGGCATGCCGCTCGGAGCGCCGATTCGAGGCCCGCGTGCAGGAACCGGAAGCCCGCCCGCTCGAGCTTCGCGGGCACGACCCGAAGGCTTCCGAGGAGCGTTTCGCGGCCCATCTCCCCGAAGAGGATCGAGACGACCACGGAGGGAACGGGAAGGACCGCCGGTCTCCGGAGAACTCTCCCGAGCATCGCGGCGAAGTCGGCGTTCGTGAGGGGGGACGGCATCACGAGGTTGACCGGGCCGGCGAGACGGTCGTCGTCGATCAGATGCGCGATCGCGCGGACGAGATCCTCGATCGAGATCGCGCTCATGTACTGGCGGCCGTTGCCGATCCGCCCGCCGAGACCGAGGCGAAAGATCGGAAGCATCTTTGGGAGCGCGCCCCCCTCGGAGGAGAGAACGAGCCCGAGGCGCGGGTGGACGACGCGGATTCCCGCCTCGCGCGCCGGATCGGCCGCGCGTTCCCACTCGATGCATACGCGGGCGAGGAACCCGGTCCCGGCGGCGCTCTCCTCCGTGAGGATCTCGTTCCCGCGGTCCCCATAATAATTGATACCTGAAACGGAGACGAGGACCCGCGGCTTTCGATCGAGGGAAGCGAGCAACTCCGCGAGGAGTCGCGTTCCGACCGTTCGGCTCTCGAGGATCGCGCGCTTCTTCTTCTCAGTCCAACGCCCCGAGGCGATGTTCTCGCCGGCGAGGTGAACGACGGCGTCCGTCCCCTCGATCGCCGCGCGGTCGATCGTTCCCGCGGAAGGGTTCCACGCGGCCTCCGCTTCCCCGGCGCGCGGCGCGCGCCGGACGAGCCGGAGGACCGCGTGTCCATCCGCCGTCAGCGCGCGGATGAGCGCCGCTCCGATGAGTCCGGTCGATCCGGTGATCGCGACGCGCATGCGGTCCCCCCGTATCCGAATCCTCACCTCCCCATGATAGACCAAGCCGCCGTACCAGGCGACCCGGTCGTCTGCGGATGAAAGAATCACGCGTCATGCCTTGCGCATTGCCCTCTGGGCCGAGCGAGGCTAGAATCCTCTGGAAGCTCACCCAACCGTCCGTGAAGCGAGGTCGTGGGGATGACAAGACGGGTCCCGATCCAAATCGACGTGGGGAACGCCCTTCGGTGGCTTGGGACTCTCTACCGCAACCCCGCCGATGCCCTGAAGGAGCATGTCAGCAACGCGGTGGACGAACACGCAAAGGCCCGGCTGGCCGGGAGTGCGACCGAGCCGTGCCGCGTGCGAATCGTTCTTGAGAAACGCCAGGTCGTCATCGAGTATCCGTACGGGATGGATCGGCGGGAGTTCGAAGCGGCCCTCCAACGAGTGGCCGATTCCGCCAAGAAACAGAGCGACGTCGCTCAGATCGGCCGGCTCGGCATCGGGATGTTTAGCTTTCAACAAATCGGGCGAAAGTGCACGTTCTATTCCAAGAAGACGAGCGTCGAAGACACGGTTCGCGTGATTCTTTCGGAAGGCGGGGACGACGCGAAGTTCGACTCGGCTCCGAAGAGAGAGTCTCTCGAGAATCCCGGGATTCGCATCGTGATCTCGGAGCTCAAGCTCGATCCGACACGCTCGCGCGGCCCCCTCAGCGTCGACAAGCTCGCGAAGCTGATCGGCGAGAAGTTCGATGGCTTCCTCCGAAACGGAACGTTGGCCGTCGAAGTGAAATGCGGCGATCGAGTCGCGAACGCCGAGCCGCCGAGAATCGATCTCCCGCGCTTGGCGGAGAATCTCGCCGTCTCGCGGATCCCGTGGGATCCCGCCAAAGAAGTCCGTCTCCGGCTTCACTTCGATCCATCGGGGAAGGGCGTCGTCGGGATTCGTCACGCGGGGGTCGAGGTCGTCGAGGACATCAAGCGGCTCGAGGCGTACGGGCTCGAGGAGAGCGTGCTCGCGAGTGGATATGTCGGCGGAACCATCGAAGCCGACTTCTTGGAACCGCTCCCGGCGCGGACCGGCTTTGAGGAGGGCGCGGACTGGATCACCTTTCTCGCGTTTCTCGATAAGCAGATTCCGCAGATCGAGGCGGAGGTCGGTCGGCTGAGGGAGGAGGCGAGGGAGCGGGAGATCTCGGAAATCCAGAGAGAGGCGCTTCGGCTCGCGCGCGAGATCCTCGACGCGGAGGACTTTCGCGACTTGGAGCTGCTCCGCGGTCTCGCTCGGGAGCGGAAGGCCCCGGCGGAGAAGGACAACGCTCCGGCTGAGCTTCCCGCCGCGGGGCCGAGCGGCGAAGGGCTCCCCCGAGAGCCGACCGGAGAGCGCTCTCGTGAACCGGGCGACCGGAAGAGTCCGACCGGCTTCCGCGTAAACTACGAGGAGGTCCCCTTCGAGTCCGGGCCTTCGCTCCACAGCCGGTTCGCCGGGGGCCGAATCCAGGTGAACGATACGAACCCGGACTACGCGCGCGAGATGGCCGGCTCGGACGAGGCGAAGCTCGCGTACGCAACTCTCATGATCGGGAAGGAGACGATCGCGCACAACGATCGCTCCGGTCGCGCCGACGAGTTCTTGGAGAAGCTGCTTTCGTTTTATTTCTGTATGAAGCATCGGATCTCGCCGGCGGTCGCCGTAGCGGGAAAGAGGGGAAGGGGACGCCCGCGGAAGAAACCGCCGGAGTGAGAGCCCGAGAAGATGGGGTGAGACGATGACGATCGAAGAGAGCCGGAGTAAGAGCGGGAGTTCTGCGCTCGGTTTTCTTTCTCCTCTCGAGCTTCGCCGGGTGGCGCTCCCCTCGGGCGCCCCCTTCCACGCGGTCGGCCTTGCGCTCGGAAGCGGCTCCGCTCCGCAAATCGAGGTGCTCGTCGCGACGAGCGCGGAGTCTCCGAACGCCGCGGCTCTCCGTTCCGCATGGAAGGCGAGAAACGCGGGTCGCGCAGCGCCCCTCCTCTTCGTCGTTCTACACGGCGCGCGCGCCTCCCTCTGCGGTCCCGCGGGCGGCGACCCCCCGGCCTACCTCGACCTCGACCGTGGCCAGGTCGAGCGGATCTGCCGCGAGGCGCTCGAGCAGCCCGATCGGCACGCCGCTCTCAGGGCTCTCCGCGATGCGCTCCCCTCGCTCGAAGCCGACCTCGCCGGCCTCCGCAACGAGGGCTTCCTCGCCACGCATGAGCTCCGGCGCGGGGCGCGGCGTCGCGCCGATTGGGAGGACGCGTCGCGCAAGGCGCGCGCGGCGCTCGCGAAGCGCGGCAAAGCCCTTCTCTCCGCGCTCGGCTTCGCGATCGAATCGTGCGACGGCGCGACCTCGATCCTCCGAGCGGGTGATCGGAAGGTCGCGATCGCGGTTCTCCTCGCGCGTGACGAATCCCCCGATCTTTCCGCCGAGCGCTTCTCGGGGCTCTCTCCGATCAGTTACGCCCTCGCCGTCGCCGATCGCGAGGGTCTCCCCTGGGTCGTCGTCCAGCACGGAGCGAAGCTCCGCGTTCATCCGGTCCGCCCCGGGCTCGGAGTCGGACGCCGCGGCCGCACGGAGACCTTCATCGAATGTCACGCCGGGCTCCTCCCCGATTCGGACGCCGCCTATCTCTGGCTCCTCTGCTCGGCCGAGGCGCTTGTTTCCGGCGGAACTCTGGAGCAGATTCTCGATGCGTCGGGGCGCTTCGCGGGAGATCTCGCCGAGCGCCTCCGCGAGCGCGTCTACGAGAAGGTCGTCCCGCGCCTCGCCCAGGGGATCGTCGCGGCGCGCGGCCTGAAGAGCCCGACCGCGGGCGACCTCGCCGATACCTACGAGATGGCACTCGCCCTCCTCTTCCGGCTCCTCTTCATCGCCTACGCCGAGGACAAGGATCTTCTCCCGTACCGATGGAACGGTCTCTACCAGCGCCGCTCGCTGAAGACGAAGGCGCAGGAGCTGGCGGATCTCGCGCGCGCCGGCGCTCCCTTCGACGAGGGGGACACGCTTTGGGACGAGGTCGCACGCCTCTTCCGCGCGGTCGATCGCGGGAACCGCGAGTGGGGGGTCCCGGCCTACGACGGAGGCCTCTTCTCCGAGGAACGCGAGGTCTCCGCATCGGGCGCGCTCCTCGCGGAGATCACGCTCCCGAACACGATCTTCGGTCCGGCCCTCTCCGATCTCCTGCTCGTCGAGGGGGCGGAGGGGCTCGGTCCCGTCGATTTTCGGAGCCTCGGGGTGCGCGAGTTCGGAACGATCTACGAAGGGCTCCTCGAGAGCGAGCTCTCGGTCGCGGAGACCGACCTCGCGATCGACAAGAGCGGCGCGTACAGGCCGTGCAAGAAGAACGAAGAGGCGGCCGTCGCGCGCGGCACCGTGTATCTCCACGACGCCTCGGGAGCGCGGAAGTCGACCGGTTCTTTCTTCACGAAACATTTCGCCGTCGAGCATCTTCTCGACCGCGCGCTCGAGCCGGCGCTCCGGGAGCACCTCGCGCGTCTCGACGCCCTCTCCGGCGACGAGGCGGGGAGTCGCTTCTTCGACTTTCGCCTCGCGGACCTCGCGATGGGCTCGGGGCACTTCCTCGTCGCGGCGGTCGATCGGATCGAGAGGGCGCTCACGGGGTATCTCATGCAAAGGCGTCTCCCCGCCGTCGCGGCGGAGCTCGCGGAGCTTCGCGGAGCCGCGGTCGAAGCCCTCGGAACGCTCGCCGACCAGGTGGAGATCGAGGACACGCAGCTCCTCCGGCGGCTCATCGCGAGGCGGTGCGTCTACGGCGTCGACTTGAACCCCACCGCAGTCCAGCTCGCGCGCCTCTCGATCTGGATCCACACCTTCGTGCCGGGGCTTCCTCTTTCGCTCCTCGATCACAGCCTCGTCGTGGGGAACTCGCTCGTAGGGATCGGGAGGCTCGAGGAGATCGCGGGTTCGCTCCACACGTTCTTCCAGTTCGACGCCCAATTCCTTCTTGGCGAGGCGCGCGCCCCGCTCGAGCGTCTCGCGAAGATCGCCGACGCCAGCCCCGCCGATCTCGCCCGCGCGCGGAAGGCCGCCGCGGAGGCGGAGAGGGCGGTCGCGCCGACCGCGGCCCTCTTCGATATCGTTTCCGCCGCGCGCATCGAGAAACGTCCTCTCGATCTCGACATGACGAGATGGAGAGAGATGCGCGGGGCGATCGCGGGGTCGAAGGAGCACGAGGCCGCGAGGGAGCGCCTCGAAGGGCTCCACGCGTTTCATTTTCCGATCGCGTTCCCCGAGGTTTTTCTCCGCGAGAGGCCGGGGTTCGATGCGATCGTGGGGAACCCGCCGTGGCAGGAGGCGACCCTCGAGGAGGACGCTTTCTGGGCGCGGCATTCTCCGGGCCTTCGTTCGCTCCCGCAGCGCGAGCAGGAGGCGGCCAAGTCGAAGCTCCGTCGAGCGAGGCCGGATCTCGTCGCGGAGTATGAGCGGGAGCTCGCGGATGCCGAGGCGATGCGTCGCGCGCTCACCACGGGGCCCTATCCCGGCATGGGGACCGGGGATCCCGATCTCTACAAGGCGTTCTGCTGGCGTTTCTGGAATCTCGCCTGCGAAGACGGAGGCCGGATCGGGGTCGTTCTCCCCCGCTCGGCCCTCGCGGCGAAAGGATCGACGGAGTTTAGAAATGAAGTGTTTTCGCGCGCCGAGGGTGTGGATGTGACCATGCTTCTCAACAACAGGCAGTGGTTCTTCGAGGACGTCCACCCGCAGTACACCATCGGCCTCGTCGCGATCGGGAGGAGGAAGGCGGAGAAGGGTGTCGTGCGCGAGGCGCGGCCGGTGCGGGTCGCGCTCCGCGGGCCCTACCCGAGCCGCGATCGCTACGAGGCCGGCGTCGCGCGCGAGCCCGCGGTCTTCGACGGCGAGGAGATCCGGAGCTGGAACGACACGGCCTCTCTCCCTCTCCTCCCGAGCGACGAGTCGGTCGAGGTCTTCACGAGGCTTCGCAAGGCGCCTCGGCTCGACCTCGACGACAAAAGATCCTGGCGCGCGCGGCCGCACACGGAGCTCCACGCCACGAACGACAAGAAGCTCATGGACCTCAAGTCCAAAGATCGCCCGAAGGGCTTCTGGCCGGTCTTCAAAGGGGAGTCGTTCGACCTTTGGATTCCCGACACCGGGACCTACTACGCCTGGGCCGACCCGAAGAAGGTGCTCCCGCACTTGCAGGAGAAGCGCGCGCGGGGAGCGAAGAACAAGAACTCCCCCTTCTCCGAGTTCGACCCGCGCGTGATCCACAACCCGAACACGCTCCCTTGCCTCGACCCGAGGATCGCGTTCCGGGATGTGAGCCGAGCGACCGACACCCGCACCGTGCGAGTCGCCCTCGTGCCGCCGGAGGTGTTCATCACGAACAAGGGGCCCTATCTGCTCTGGCCTCGGGGAGACGTCCGAGATGAGGCGTATCTTCTCGGTGTGCTTTCATCCCTCTCGTTGGACTGGTACGCGCGTCGCTTCGTCGAGGTCAGCGTGAATTTCTTCATCTTCAACCCTCTCCCCATCCCCCGCCCCCCATCCGACCACCCCCTCCGCCTCCGCGCGATCCTTCTCGCCGGCCGCCTCGCTGCGCCCGACGATCGCTTCGCAGATTGGGCCGAGGAAGTGGGCGTCGAATGCGGCCCCCTCGCCCCCGACGACCAAGAAGACAAGATCCACGAGCTCGACGCCGTCGTCGCGCATCTTTATGACCTCAAGGAAAAGCATCTCGTCCACATCTTCGAGACCTTCCACGAAGGATGGGACCACGAGGAGCGGCTTCGTGCGACGCTGAAGCATTTCAGGGAGTGGAGGGAGAAGCTCCCCAAGTAGGGTTACGGGTAGGAGGCAAACGAGGATCGAGCCCATTCGGGGTGCACCACCTACGACGCATGCGCGCATTCAGTGGTTCACGAGCAGATTCCCCCTCTCGGCAAGGAATGTCAAGGTCGAAACCTCCCCTTTCATGCGATGCGCTCGCGAACCGCCCCTTCCCTTTGGGGCGGCCGGGGCGTAGACTGACGACGGGCTCGAACGGAGGGGATGCATGACCCGGGTCGAGGTTCGGCCGGAGATGCTGCGGTGGGGGCGAGAGCGGGCTGGGTTCAATCTGCATGATCTGGGGCGCCGCTTCCCGAAGCTCGAATCTTGGGAGCGCGGGGATGGCCGCCCGACCCTGAAGCAGCTGGAACGCTACGCCAAGTCCACCTTTACGCCCATCGGCTATTTCTTCCTGCCCGAGCCCCCGGTTGAGCAAGTTCCCCTTCCAGACTTTCGTGCACCCCGGAAGGTACGGCTTGGAAGACCAAGTCCAAATCTGCTCGACACGGTCTACCTATGCCGGCAACGCCAAGACTGGTACCGCCAGTACGCGAAGACGGAAGGGGAGCGGCCGCGCGCGTTTGTTGGGTCGGCGCAGCTCTCGAACACGGCAGAAGAGATCGCGGGTCGGATGCGGCAAGCCCTTGGGTTCGATCTCGAAGCCCGGCGAGACTGCCCCACATGGACGGAGGCGCTTCGCAAGTTCATCGATCAGACCGACAGCATCGGTGTGCTGGTGATGGTGAGCGGGATCGTCCTGAACAACACGAGGCGAAGGCTGGACCCGGATGAGTTCCGAGGGTTCGCTCTGGCGGATGAGTGGGCGCCTCTCGTCTTCGTCAACGGCGCGGACACGCGGGCCGCGCAGATGTTCACTCTCGCCCACGAGCTGGCTCACCTGTGGCTCGGGCAATCCGCGCTTTCTGATATCGATCCCGCGGTCCCTCCCCAGCACGAGGTCGAACGCTGGTGCAACAGGGTAGCGGCGGAACTTCTGGTCCCGGTCCGGGCGCTGCGTGGCGAGTACCGCCTTGGCGCCGAACTTGGGGGCGAGGCCCAGCGCCTGGCGCGCCACTTCAAGGTAAGCACGCTCGTGATCCTCCGGCGAATCTACGATGCAGAGGAGGTCTCGAAGGAGGAGTTCGAGGAGGCGTACAGCAGAGAAAAGGAGAGACTCCATGCGCATGCGGCGGGCGGCGGCGGCGACTTCTACCTTACCCTTGCGGCACGTGTAGGCAAACGATTCGCCCGCGCCATGATGGTCAGCACGCTGGAAGGCCGTTCGTCCTTCACGGAGGCGTTTCGTTTGCTCGGGCTCAGGAAGATGGCGACGTTTCACGATCTCGGGCTAAGCCTGGGGATGCGCACCTAATGGCTTATCTCCTCGATGCGGACGTATTCATCAGGGCGAAGAACTTGCACTATGGACTCGACTTCTGCCCCGCCTTCTGGGAGTGGCTTGTCCGAGAGAACGCCGCCGGGAGGCTCTTCAGCATTGAGAAGGTTGGGGATGAAATCCAAGCGTTGGCGGACGAGTTGTCGACCTGGGCTCGTGCGAGGGGCGACGCCTTCTTCCTTCGTCCGGACGCCGCGGTGTTTCCGGCGCTCGCCGCGGTAAGCGCCTGGGCCGGCAGCGGGAGCTACGACGTCGCCGCCGTGAGCACCTTTCTTCAGGTAGCCGACTACTACCTCGTAGCCCAGGCTCGGGCGGGAGGCCATACGGTTGTCACGCACGAAGTCCCATCCTCGTCGTCTCGCAAGATCAAGATTCCCGATGCTTGCATCAGCCTCGGCATCAAGTGCATGACGCCCTTCGAAATGCTGCGCAGGGAACGGGCTCGTTTCGTGCTCGAGACGCGACCGTGAGCAGCGGGAAGAACGGAGCGAAAGCCCCCGAGCCCGCAAAGCCCCTCTTCATCGACAACCGCGACGGGAACACGCTCGCGCGAGTCATTGTCGGGCACCTCGCAGCGCTCCGGCGCGAGGGGCGCACCCCGTCCGAGATGTGCGTGGCGAGCTGTTACTTCAATCCTCAAGGTCTGGAGCTCATCGCGGAAGAGGCGCGGCATGTGCCGCGGATCCGGCTCCTCCTGGGCGCGGATCCGACTCCCGAGGCGATGCGCCCGAGAAGGGAACCGAAGGATCCGAGGGAGCCGGAGTTCACGCTGAGGCGCGTGGCCCAAGGGCTCTCCGATCTCGAGCGAGGCATGAGGCGGGACCGCGATCTCCTCCCCTTCGACTTCGCCGAGGATCGCTCGATCCGCGATCTCGTCGATTTCCTTCGCTCCGGCCGGATCGAGGTGCGGCGTTATGAGGGGCACTTTCTCCACGCCAAGGCATTCCTCTTCCGCGGCGAGGAGCGGGGGATCCTCGCGGGCTCGGCGAACCTGACGCGCGCGGGGCTTCAAACGAACTTGGAGCTCGTGCTGGGGCACCACGAGGATCCTCTCGTCGCGCGCGTCGAGGAGTGGTTCGAGTCGCTCTGGGAGGAAGCGGTCCCGTTCGACCTCGCCGCGATCTACGCGGAACTTCTCGCCGAGGTCCCGCCCTACCTCGTCTACCTCAAGGTGCTTTGGCATCTCTATCACGTGGAGCTGGAAGAAGAAGAGAAGGAGACGGGCCGGATCCCGATCACGACGTTCCAAAAGCACGGCGTCTGGCGGGCGCGAAAGATTCTTGAGAAGTACGGCGGGGTTCTCATCGCGGACGGCGTCGGGCTCGGGAAGACCTTCACGGCCGGCGAGATCATCGGCGCATACCGCGCGCGGAGGCAGCGCGTGCTCCTTGTCTGCCCCGCGAGTCTCCGCGACACGACCTGGGAACGCTTCCTGAACGACCACCAGCTTCTCGTCGAGTGCCTCTCCTACGAGGAGCTCGCGAACGACCTCCAGCTCGGAGGGGATCGGAGTCATCTCAAGAACCTTCTCGACGACTACGCGCTCGTCGTCGTGGACGAGGCGCACAACTACCGCAACCCCGACACGCCGAAACGAGCGGAGATCTTAAGGCGGCTCTTGGCGGGCAAGAGACGAGACGTCCTGTTCCTCACCGCCACTCCGGTCAACAACTCGCTCTGGGACCTCTATCATTTGCTCCGCTTCTTCATGAAGCAGGACGCATGGCTCTCCGACCGCGGGGTCCTCTCGATCCGGGAGCGTTTCGAGCAGGCGATGCGCGAGGATCCTTTCGATCTGAACCCGGACCTCCTGTATCCCATCATCGACGCGACGACGGTGAAGCGCACGAGACGCTTCATCAAGAAGCACTACGCGAGCGATTTGATCCGCGGACCCGACGGGCGCCTGGCGCCGATCCGCTTTCCGACGCCGGTCGCCTCTTCCATCGGATACGACCTCGATGCGCTATTGCCCGGCTTCTTCGCGCGTCTCGAAGAGATCCTGATGCCCGAGGGCGGACATCCGCTTCTCCGAATGGCGCGCTACCAGCCCGAGCGGTACATGCCGGGCATGGTTGGCGAGCACGACGATACGGCGCTCGTCGGTCTTCTCCGCTCCGCGCTCCTCAAACGTTTCGAGTCGTCGTCGGAGGCGTTCCGGCTGACGGTCGGGCGCATGATCGGCGAGCACGAGGCTTTTCTCGATGCTCTCTCGCGCGGCTTCGTCGTTCGGAAGGAGTTCTTCCGTGAGCTCTCGGCCGCGGAGGCCGAGGGAGAGATCGACGAGATCCTGGAGGGGACGGAGCACGCGGAGGACGCACGCGCATACGATGTCGCGGGGCTCGAGGCCGACGTCCGCTCGGATCTCGCGATCCTTCGGGAGATGGCGAGCGAAGCGGCGAAGGTTCTCCCCGAAGGCGACCCCAAGCTTGCCGCCCTAGTCGAAGAGCTCGTCTCGATCGCGAAGCAGGCCGAGGAGGAGGCGATCGACGAGGAGGACGCGAGACAGAAACGCAAGACACTCGTCTTCTCCCACTACGAAGACACGATCGATTGGATCGAGGAGCGCTTGCGACGAGTGATCGAATGCGACGAGCGCCTTGCCGCGTATCGAGGGCGCGTCGCATCGGTGAGCGGAGAAGAGGTGCGCCGAGGTGTGTCCCGCGAGAAGGCACTGCACGGATTCGCGCCGATCTCCACGGGAGCGCCTCCGCAAGACGCCGAGGATCGCTTCGATCTCCTCCTCTCGACCGATGTGCTGGCTGAAGGCATGAACCTCCAGCAGTGCCGCAACGTCGTGAACTACGATCTCCCGTGGAACCCGATGCGCCTCGTCCAGCGTCACGGGCGCGTGGACCGGATCGGAAGCCTCCACGAGAAGGTATTCTTGCGGACGTTCTTTCCCGACGCGGAGCTCGATGCGCTTCTCAATCTGGAAGAGCGCGTGCGCCGGAAGCTCGCCCAAGCGGCCGCTTCGGTCGGCGTCGAGGAGGCTCCGATCGAGCGAGGCGCGACAGGCGAACAAACCTTCGCGGAAACGCGCGCCGAGATCGAGAAGCTTCACCGCGAAGACCCCTCGATCTACGAGGCGGGCGGAACCGAGGGGGCCGCGCAGACAGGCGAGGAATACCGGCAGGAGCTCAGGCGGGCAGTTGAGAAGTACGGTGCCCGGATTCGTAGCCTTCCCTGGCGCGCGGGCTCCGGGATGCGGAAAGGAGAGCGCGACGGCCACCTCTTCTGTGCTGCGGTAGGTGAGCGTGTCTATCTTCGCTTCGTACCGCGGGAGCCCGAGGGGGAAATCATCGGCGAGCTCGGGACGTGTCTTCGGATGATCGAGTGCACGGAGGAGACGCAGAGGGTCTTGAGCAATGAGACGGCGCTCGCCGCCTACGATGCCTGGGCTCGGGCGAGCCGGAGCATCTTTGACGCGTGGACCTTCGAGACCGATCCGGCCAACCTCCAACCCAAGATCAGGAAGCTGAATCGGGAAGTCGCCGCCTTTCTGCGCGGGAATCCGCCGGCGGACATCGAACGGGACAGGCTGCACCGCTGCCTGGACGCCGTCGAATCTCCTTGGCCTCGCCGCGAGGAGAACCAGCTCCGCCTTGCCTGGGAACGGGAGTTCGCGACCGCAGCCGAGCGGGCGCGTCACCTGGTCGAAGAGGTCGAGCGGATCGGGGCGGAACCGTATCGCGCCCCTGAGCCTTTGCCGCCCATCGAACAGCACGAGATCCGCCTGATCGCCTGGATGGCGATCGAGAAGGACGCGCGGGCCGCTTCGTGAGTGATTCGGTGCTCTCGTGAAGGCCGGAACACCTCTTCCTGCGCGAGAACCGGTCGAGTCGCCGAGAACTCCCTGATCCCCAAAGGAAAGGGCTCCCGGCCGGAGAACCAGGAGCCCTGAACAAGCAGCGCCGCGTCGGGGCGCTACTTGATGAGCAGCATCTTGCGCGTCGTCTCCTCGGTCGGAGTCTTCAAGCGGTAAAGGTACACACCCGAAGGAAGCGCGCGCCCCTCGTGGTCGCGGCCGTCCCATTGAACGGTGTGGCGTCCCTCCTGCTTGAAGCCGTCGACGAGCGTCGCGAGAAGCCGTCCGCTCACGTCGTACACTTCGATCGTCGCCCGAGCGCCGCCCGCCGGGACCTCATACTCGATCACCGTGAACGGGTTGAACGGGTTCGGGACGTTCTGCCAGAGCCCGAAACGCGGAGGTGCGGGCGCGCTCGGGGCGTCCGTATCGATCTCGCTCCGGAGCGCGAACGCGAGGTCGATCGACTGACCGCCGAACGGATGCTGCGGCGGGTAACGGAGTTCTTGCCAAGGTCCTGGATACGGCTCCATCCCCCATCCCCACACCGCATCGTCGTTCCAGTGATCGAGCGACGTCTTCCATCCCCAGAACGCCTGCGTGTCCATCGGTCGGGCCTGGACGTCGAGCCAGTAGACGATCGCACTGTCCGGTCTCCCCAACTGATGGAAGGCCTCCGCGATCGGCACGCGGAACGTGTAGTGCCAGCACGTCCAGTCGGCCGGGAACCAATAGTTGTCCGGAGGTTCCATCCATCCTTCCTCGATGCCCGGCTGCCAGATGTCGGCGAGGAAGTTGCCGGGCGCGAAAGTCCACATCCAAAGCAGATCGCCGGGCATGCTGTAGCCGGTCGGGCTCTCCCAAGCGGGGATGTCCTTGTGGAAGCTGAGCGTGAACTGCACGGCCATCGGGTCGAAGCCGAACGGGAGATAGTCGTTCAGCCACGAACCCCAGAGATGGATCTCGTTCACCCAGCCGGGCATGTTGCAGAGGTAATCGTCGGCCAGGAGGAACGGCTCCGTCGCCCGCACGTCGATCCCCGTGACGCGCAGATCGGGCCGCTGGATCCACTTGTAGCTCTGCATCTCCTCGATGCGGACCTTGTAGTCCTCGACCTCTCCGTCCGGAGCGGGGCCGGTGAACGGAAGCGGTCCTGTCGTGTTGAAGCGGAAACGGGCGAACGTGAGCCCCGGCGCGGCGTTCGGCGGGACGTTGTAAGAGATCGTGAAGAGACCGCCCGGCGTCCAGAGACCCGAGGCGATCTGGTCGATCGCCGGGAGCCAGCTTCCGTCCTGTCCGAAGTCGATCCACGCGTCGATGTAGCCGGGGACGGAGGTCACGACATCGACGGTCGCGATCATGCCGGGAACGAGCGGCGAGGTGAACGTCACGCCGTCCTCGTCGTCGAACCCGTTGTTGTCGTCGCCGAGAGCGTTCGCGTCCGGCTGGCCGTTCGGCTCGCCGTCCACGATGTTGCCCATGAAGACACCGGGGACGATCACATGGTTCGCGCCGTTGCTCAGGGCGAGCGTCGGATACGTCGGGTCGGGAGCGTCGCCCCAATCGACGCCAGTCTCGACGGAGGTCGTGATCACGAACGCGAGATCGATCGATTGCGGGTGCATCGGGTGCTGCGGCGGGTAGCGAAGCTCGTACCACGGACCGAAAAACGGTTCCTCTCCGTGCCCCCAAACCGCGTCGTCGTTCCAATGATCCATCGACGTCTTCCAGCCGAACAGAGTCCCGGGCGTGCTCGGGTACGCCTGCACGTCGAGCCAGTAGACGACCGGCTGCGTCGAGCTTCCCTGTTGAATGAACGCCTCCGCCGGATGGATGAAGAAGTTGTACTGGAAGCAGGCGTGGTCTCCTGGGAACTCATAGTAGTCGGGGGGATTCATCCAGCCCTCGTCGAGCTCGCCCATGTACGTCCGCACGGTGTACTGGCCCGGCAGGAACTCTCTCCACCACAGGACCTGCCCTGGTTGGCTGTACCCCCCCGGCCCGGCCGGGATGTCCGCGTGGATGCTGAGGACGAACCTGACGTTCGGATCGATGATGTCGTGATACCAGGAACCCCAGATATGGATGTCGGTGATCGGACCGGTCTGGGTGCAGAGGAAGTCGTCGGCGAGGATGTACGGGAACGAGGCGTTCACGTCGATCCCCATCGTGCTGAGGTCGGGATACTGGACCCACTTGTGCGGCTGTCCCGGATCCCAGTCGGCCCAAGCCGGCGCGGCCAGCGCGACCGCGACCGCAAGAAGCACAGCAAGCCTTCTCATCGCACGTCCTCCTCGACCGCGCGAGGGCGCGGCTCCCGTTCGGGATGATTGTCTCGTCTGTTCGTTCGGCTCAGCGCGGAGTCGTGGTTCGGCCGTAACTCGAATCGCGCCGAATTATAGCATAAGGCGAACAAAGATCCAAGCGGATTGCGGGAGGAGAAGCGCTGTTGCTTAGCCTCGGCTAATAGCTGAACTTCCCGATCTCTACCTTCCCCCGGAAAACCCAGTAGATCACGGTCGTGTAGGCCAAGACGAAGGGCATCCCGATGAAGGCGATGATCCGCATGATCGAGAGCGTCTTCTCTGACGAGGCGGCGTTGTAGATGTCGAGGCTCCATTCGGGGTTCAGGCTCGAGACCACGAGGTTCGGGAAGAGCCCGACGCCGAAGAGGAAGACGAGCGCGGCGATCGTCGCCGCCGACGAGAGAAACGCGTAGCCGGCTCGTTCCATGTAGATCGCCCGCGGAATGTTCGCGATCGCGAACACGTTCAGCACGACGACGATCCACGCCCACGGGATGTTTCGGAAGTTCGCGATCGCTTCCGGGTGCGCGGTGAGCGTGAAGATCGTCGTGAGAAGATACAGGACGAGAAAGATTCCGAACGCGTGCCACATCCATCCTCGGATTCGCTTCTGGAGATCTCCCTCCGTCTTCAAATAGAGATAGATCGAGCCGTGCATCGCGAAGAGCGAAACCGCGAAGATCCCGACGAGAATCGGATACGGCCGAAGAAGCCCGAAGAACGTTCCCGCGAACTCCTTGTCGGGTCCGATCGGAATCCCTTGAATCGAGTTGCCGATCGCCACGCCGAAGAGGAGCATCGCGACCGCGCTCGAGGCGAAGAACGCCGTGTCCCAAACGCTTCTCCAGCGCGGCGACTCCATCTTGCTTCGGAACTCGAGCGAGACCGCGCGGAAGATGAGCGCGAAAAGAAGGAACATGAACGCGAGGTAGAAGCCGGAGAAGACCGTCGCGTACGCGTGCGGAAAGGCCGCGAAGAGCGCGCCGCCGAACGTGACGAGCCACACCTCGTTCCCGTCCCAGAGGGGGCCGATCGAGTTGAGGAAGACCCGCCGCTCGAGGTCGCCCCGCGCGAGAAGATGCAGGATGCCGACGCCGAGATCGAACCCGTCGAGAATGGCGTAGCCGGCGAGCAGGATGCCGAGAACCGCGAACCAGAAGATGTTGAGATCCATCGTGTCGTTCTCCTCTTACTTGCGCGGCTCGCTCGAACCGGTCATCGATTCGCCCGTCCCCCTCGCCGCCGCCCGAAGGAATCCCCTCCCCGGCAATCGTTCGGGCGGCAGGTCCGTGACCTCCTCCGGTCCTTGGCGGATCTTCCGATCCATCACGTGGATCCAGATCAGGAAGAGGAGGAGGTAGACGATGGAATAGAGCACGATCGATCCGAGCACATGTGACGCGGGAACGGACTTGGAGACTCCGTCGCTTGTGCGGAGAAGACCGTAGACGATCCACGGCTGGCGTCCGAACTCGGCGGCGAGCCAGCCGAGTTGGTTCGCGAGGTATGGACCGATCACCGCGAAGACGAAGATCCAAAGGAGCCACCGCGTTTCGAAAAGACCCCTGCGCCACAAGAAGACCGCGGCGAGAAGCGTGAGCGCGATGAAGAGGAAGCCGAGGGCGACCATCGCGTGATACGTCTGAAAGCTGAGCCCGACCGGCGGCCAGTCCTCGCGCGGAAACCGGTCGAGCCCGGGGACCGGCTTCGACGTGTCTCCCGAGATCAGAAAGCTGAGAAGCCCGGGGACGGCGAGCCCGCCGTCGACCCGCTCCTTCGCGTTGTTCGGAACGCCGAAGAGGTAGAGCGGAGCGCCGTCTTGGGTCGTTCGATAGACTCCCTCGAACGCGGCCATCTTCGCGGGCTGCGTGGCGGCGACCGTTTGCGCTTGATCGTGTCCGGAAACGAGCTGGAGGAGCGAGAAGACGGTCGCGACGACGAGCGCGATCGTGAACGACTTCTTGGCGAAGTCGAGGTGGCGGTTCTTGAGGATGTAGTACGCCGCGATGCTCATCACGAAGAAGCCGCCGAGGATGAACGCGCCGATCAGCACATGTCCGAGACGATTCATGCTCGAAGGATTGAACACGACCGCCCAGAAATCGGTAAGCTCCGCCCGCGCGGCGCTCCCCTCTCCCACGATTCGATAGCCGGCGGGAGTCTGCTGCCAGGAGTTGGCGACGACGATCCAGACCGCCGAGAAGATCGAGCCGAGGGAGACCATGATCGTGGAGAAGAGATGCATTCCGGGCGAGACCTTGTCCCATCCGAAGACGAGGACCGCGAGGAACCCCGATTCGAGGAAGAATGCGAAGATTCCCTCGGCGGCGAGGGCGGAGCCGAAGATGTCCCCCACGAAACGGGAGTAGGTCGCCCAGTTCGTGCCGAACTGGAATTCCATCACGATGCCGGAGGCGACCCCAAGCGCGAAGTTGACCGCGAAGATCTTGGTCCAGAAGCGCGCCATCGCCTCGTATTGCCGGTCGCGCGTCTTGTGATACATCGCCTCCATGAAGACCATGAGAACGCCGAGACCGATCGTGAGGGGCGGAAAGATGTAGTGGAACATGATGGTGAGCGCGAATTGGACGCGAGAGAGCAGCACGACATCGAGGCCCATGAGGTCTTCTCCCCCTTTCTCCCCTGCGGGTGAGAGCCTAGCGGAAAGCGCCTCCGCAACTCAAGAGAAGAAGAAGCCGTTTCGCGTTCGGCGGTTTCAGAGATGCGGCTGCGGTGGTAGCCTTCCCTGGGGACGATGAAGAAACCGTACTACCTCTCTCTCAAGCTCCTCGTTCCGTGGAAGGAAACGGAGCGCCCGTGCGTCTGGGCGAGGCGTTTCGGGCGCGAGGCCCCGATCGAGCTCGAGATCGGCTTCGGCAATGGGGCCGCGCTCGTCCGTCGCGCGGCGGAGCATCCCGAGCGCGACTTCATCGGCGTGGAGATCTTCTGGGAGTCGGTGAAGCGGGCGCTTCGCCGCGCTGCGCAGGCCGGCGTCGCGAACCTCGCGATCGTTCAGGCGCCGGCGCGGCCGTTCCTCGAGCGTCTCGTCGCTCCCCGCGCCCTCTCCGCCGCGGTGTGTCTCTTTCCCTGCCCGTGGCCCAAGGAGCGGCACGCCGCCCACCGGCTCTTCTCGAAGCCGTTCCTCGATGTCTTGAACAGCCGTCTCGCCGACGGGGGAGAGACGGAGATCGTCACGGACTTCGAACCGTACCGCGACTGGCTTCTCGAACAGGTTCCCGGAACCGGTTTCGAGGCGCGCTGGGAGGAGATCCCCGCCTCCTACGGAACGAAGTACGAGCAGAAGTGGAGCGATCTCGGCCGCGAGCGTTTCTTTCGGATCGTTCTCGCGAAGCGGGAGCATGTCGGCATTCCATTCATGAGGGATGAAACGATGAGGATTCATACGATCGACCGTTTCGATCCGGAGGGTTTCCGGCCGAAGGGGACGACCGGCGTTCCGACGGTGCAGTTCAAGGAGTTTCTCTACGATCCGCAGAGGCGGAAGGGGATGCTGCGAGCGTTCGTCGCGGAAGAGGGGCTGCAGCAGCACTTCTGGATCGAGGTGGCGGAGGTGGAAGGGAGATGGAAGATCCGCCCCGCCGAGGGCTCCGGGATTCTTCCGACCGCCGGCGCGCAGCTCGCGCTCGATCTAGCGAGAGACGCCGCCGCCGGCTGATCCCGCGACGCACCATGCGGCATGATGATCTGTTGTCGGACGCGCGGGTCACTCTTTCGCGCCGCATGCGCGAAGGAGCTTCCTCGCCACCCCGTCGCTTTTCACGACGGGGAGCCCCGGCTCGGTCGTGTCGGCGGCTGTCCGCTCGATGCTCGCCAGTCGCCCTTTCGGGCTTGGTGGCTGCGCTTCTCGCGGACGCCTGCCGCCGCCACCCGCCGTGGTGACGTTCTGAATGGTCGGACGGCGGAACCCGGAGGGCGAGCCCTATCCGAGCGTGACCATCGCGACGCCCGCCACGCCGAGCACGAGCCCGGCGATCCTCTTCTGCGTGACCGGCTCGCGGAGGAGAAGCGCGGCGAAGAGGAACGTCCAAAGCGTAGAGGTCTGGTTGAGCGCAGCGGCGATCGAGGCCTGAGTGTATTTCATCCCGGCGAGCCAGAAGAGAAGCGAGACGTACGTCCCCATCACGACCGCTGGGATCATCACCGGCCACACGCGTCGATCCCGCAGCGCGGCGAGAGCCTCTCTTCTCTTCGCGAGGAATGGAAAGACGAGAGCCGAGGCGGCGACGCCCCCGACAAGACGCCAGAGGCTCGCCCAGATCAGCGGGTACCCGCCGAGAACCGGCTTGATCATCACGATAGCGATCGCCTGCGTCGACGTCGCCAGAAGCCCGAACACGATCCCCGAGAGAAGCGTCCGGGGGTGAACGCCGTCTTTCGATCCTCTCATCCACCCGACCGAAAGAACCGCGCTTAGAATGAGAAGCACTCCGAGGATCTGCACGCCGCTCATCCGCTCGCCGAGGAACAGGAAAGAGAGAAAGATGATGAACGGGCTGTACGAGGTCGTGATGATCGCCTCGAGGCTCGCTCCCACGCGATTCAACGTCATGAAGAAGAACGTGTCCGAGATCCCGATGCCGATCACTCCGGAGAGGAGGAGCAAGAGATAGTCGCGTGCCGCGATCGAGGAGGGCGATGCCCCCCCGACGACGAGAATCGTGGCCGCGAAGAGAGCGAGAGCCACGATGTTCTTGAACAGGTTGAGGGCGAGCGCGCCGACGCTGAAACCGGTCATGCGGAAGAGAACAACCGCGATCGCCCAGCAGACCGGGGCGGCAAGGGCGAAGAACTCCCCGATGAACGGAACCTCGCTCACGGCATCGTCCTTTCGAGATCGGCCCAGTGGCGCAGAGCGCCCGGGAAGACCGCGCGCGGTTTCCGAGCATTCTCATCCGACGGCGGATCTTTGTCGAGAGAGGATTGGGCCGGCCGGTCGGAGAGACGCGGGCCGAACGAGGCTATCGCGTGAGGCGGACCGAGATCTCGCGGGCGACCTGGTGAAACACGGTCTCCAGCACGGCCGCATCGGGAGCGAAGAAGAACGCCCCTTGAGGTTCGTTCGGATCGTAGGATGCGTTGACGATCGTTCCGCCCGGATGGAGCGGATCGTCGGCGAAGGGAAGGTTCGCGAGCTCGACGAGAAGAGGAAGATCCGGCTGGTACCACTCGCTCGCGCCCGGGCTTCCGAGCCCGATCGCGAAGATGGCGATCCCGTCCTGGCGCGCGCTCTTCGCCGCGGCGCGGGTCTGTTCGCGCGCCGCGTCGAGGATGTTCCAGTTGTTGGCCTCCTGCCCGTCCGGCAGCGTATCCGGATTCGGAATCCCGATCCAGTGAAAGACCTGGTACGGATCCTGAAGCCCCTGTGGGGGAGGGGATCCGCCCCCCACGCTCGGGTTCGGGTATCCGCCGATCACGGCGTCGACCGAATTTCCTTGAATCATGAAAATGTCGCGAAAGGAGGTCGGCCGCCCGTCCGTGAAGAAGACGATCACGCGGAACGCAGTTGTGGTCCCCTCGCTCGCGAGCTCGTCTTTCGCCGCGTTGAGCGCGTGCCCCGCGCTGGTGCTCCCGCTCGGCGTGAAGCCCGAGATCGCCGTGGTCATCGGCGCCTTGAAATGGTAGCCGAGAGGGAAGAGCGTGACTCGTCCCGACGCGAACCGGACGAGAGCCATCATGTCCATCGAGTCGTCGAAGAAGTCGATGAACTGCGTCGCACCGGCCCGTAGGGCGGCGATCGCGTTCCCGTGCGCCATCGAGGCCGACGTGTCGAGAACGAGCGGGATGCGGAGCGGACGCCGCGTCGCCTCCGCCTCCACGGAGACGCTCACCTGGGAGATCCCGACGAGCCGCATCAGCGTGGTCGGCATCACCGCCCTTCCCCGCACCTCGATGCGCGACTCGATCGAGTTCGGGATGAACGCCACGGAGAACGAGTGCCCCGAGGTGCCCATGTATCCCGAGACGAAGTTCATCCCTGCGAAGTTCAGCGCGGTGTTCTCGGCGAAGTCTTCGCCGCGCGGGAGAACGCGAGCTCCCGCGAGCGCCCCGCCGTCGACCGCGTTGGCGAGGCGGGCCCGCACCGCGTACATCCTCCCGAGATCGAGAGCGAGGCCCGCGACCGCGAGCGCGCCCGCGAGGGCGAACGCGGAGAAGACAAGAGCTTGGCCGGACCATTTCCTTTCCGGCGCTCGTCGGTTCGATCGAATAGCTCGATACGTCATTGTTTGAGGCAGCCTCCTCCGGACCCGATCGTCAGAACGCCGCCATCCCCCCGAGCACGATCGAGCTCCCCCCGCCGATCGAAAGCCCGCCTGCGAGCGGTTCCTGCTTGGAGAAGACCTCGACCCCCCAGAGGCTCATGCCGGGGGGGAGGGTCATCCCGTTCGGCACCGTCGCGGGCGATTCCGGATGGTTCGGCTGCAACGATCCGAACACGCTCGAACGGCCGAGACCGCCCCGGGCCTCCTGGTGAACGATGATGGGCGTGCCCTCGCCGACGCGCCGGATCTCGGTGAGGATGATCCTCCCCTTCGGGCCGTCCAGATCGAGAGATCCGTCGGCAGCGGCGAGCGCCTCGAAGGTCGCATCGAACGTCGCCCCGCGCGAGAGGACCGCCGCCGCTTCTCGCGAAAGGTGCGTGAGGGATACCTGCCGGTAGAGGAAGAGACCGAGCTCCGCCATCCCCACGAAAAGGCCGAGCACGATCGGAAGGATGAGCGCGAACTCGACCACCGATTGCCCGCCGCGGGGAGATCCGATCCGTGCGTGCCCGACGCGCGGTGTCCGATCCGATTCGACGCGGCTCATGCGGGACATCCGTTCTCCTCCGCCCAGGCTACGTTCCCGGGAAAGGCTCGTTTCTCGAGATCATGGTGACCGCGCAAGGGTACACGCCCTCCGGAAACACGGGCCGGACGAGAGGCGTGAGGATCTCGATCTCGTAGTCGACGCGGATCGTCACGAGATCCCCGGGCCCTCCGGGGTCGCCTGCACCTCCCGGGCCGGTGATCGAGATCTGATCGGGCGTGACGTGAAGGCCCGGCGCGACGGTCTGAATCCGATGGATGATCGACTCGACTCGGCCGAGGTACGTTTCCGGATGCTCCGGGTCCGGCAGAACGTTGCCGGTCACCGTGAGGCGTGACGCCTCGCGCACGGCGCTCTGCAGGGTGAGCTGAATGTAGAGGATCCTGCCGAAATCGAACGCGCCGAAGAAGAGGAGGAGAAGAAGCGGGAGGATCAGGCTGAACTCGATGAGGGAGCTCCCCCGCGCGCCGGTCGTTCGCATTCGGAGCGGTCTTCGCCTCATGACGCTTTCCCCCTCGGGGGGCCGGTCCAACCGGCTGCGGTCGCTTCCGGAAACGCCCGGCCGGGAGTCGCAAGCGATTCGAGGCATCCCGGCCATGCGACCGAATGCCGCGCCGCGCCTCCTCGGCGGGTCAAGGTTCTCCGTTTCCCGGAAGCTCCCGGCCGGCTTCACCCCTACCGGCCGGGTGTGCGACAAGGTAGCAGGATCGAGGGGAGCGTGTCCACTAAGAATTGTAAAATCAACATATTGGGCCGTTCCTTCCGCGCCGGCTCAACATCTAGGAGAGAGGGTCGGCGGTTCGGCTCGGATTCGGCCAGGAGACGGTCGGTCCGAAGCCGCGAGGCCCGAGGGGCCCGGATAGGGTCGGAAGGCCGCGCAAGCGGTTGTCACGGCTCGCGGATCACGAGCATGCGGATCTCGGTCATCTCCTCCATCGCGAAGCGAACTCCCTCGCGCCCGAGCCCGCTCTCCTTCACGCCGCCGTACGGCATGTGGTCGACGCGCCACGAGGGAACGTCCCCGATCACGACCCCGCCCACCTCGAGCTTCTCCCATGCGCGGAGCGCCTTGTAGAGATCGCGCGTGAAGATCCCCGCCTGAAGCCCGTAGGCGCTGTCGTTCGCCTCTCGGAGCGCTTCGTCGAACGAACGGAACCCGGAGAGGATCGCGACCGGTCCGAAGACCTCGCGCGCGGAGAGCTTCTCGTCTTTCGGGACGTTCTCGAGAAGCGTCGCCTCGACCATCGCCCCGCGACGCTCGCCGCCGCAGAGGATCCTCGCCCCGCGCGCGACCGCCGAGCGGATCCACTCCTCGATCCGCTCGGCTTCTTTCTCCGAAATGACCGGCCCGATGAAGGTGGTCTCTTCCTTCGGGTCGCCCATCACGAGCGCGCGCGCCTTGGCGACGAGCTTCTCCCGAAGCGCCTCGTAGACCGCGTCGTGCGCGAGGATCCTCTGCACGCTGATGCAGCTCTGCCCCGATTGATAGAACGCGCCGAAAACGATCCGCGCGACCGCGTCGTCGAGATCGACGTCCTCATCGACGATGCAAGCCGCGTTTCCGCCGAGCTCGAGAACGACCTTCTTCCGTCCCGCCCGCGCCTTGAGGTCCCAGCCGACCTCCGGGGAGCCGGTGAAGCTGAGGAGCTTGAGGCGCGCGTCGGTCGTGAAGAGGTCCGCTCCTTCTCTCCGGCAGGGAAGGATGGAGAATGCTCCCTTCGGGAGATCGGTTTCGGCGAGCACTTCTCCGATCACGAGCGCTCCGATCGGCGTCAGGCTCGCCGGCTTCAGGACGAACGGACACCCGACGGCGAGAGCCGGGGCGACCTTGTGGGCGACGAGGTTGAGCGGGAAGTTGAAGGGTGAAATGAACGAGCAGGGCCCGATGGGGAAGCGCTTCCACATCCCGCGGTAGCCGCGCGTGCGAGGCGAAATATCGAGGGACATCACGCGGCCGGTATCGCTCGTCGCCTCCTTCGCGGCGATCCGGAACGTGTCGATGAGGCGCGAAACCTCGCCCCGGCTGTCCCGGATCGGTTTTCCCGCCTCGATCGCGAGGATCCGCGCGAGCTCCTCCGCCCGTTCCTGGAAGCGGCGCACGCAGTGGTTCAAGACCGCCTCCCGCTGATCGCTCGAAAGAGCGGCCATCGCCTCGGCCGCTTCCGCCGCGCGCTCGATCGCGCGCCCGATCGAGCCGGCGTCCGCGAGAGCGACGCGCGAGACGACCTCTCCCGTGTACTTGTCGGCCACCTCGAGATCGCGGTTCGGAGCGAGCGGTTCGTTCGCGAGGTAGTACGGATACGACTCTTTGAGCATGACGGTCTTACCTCGATCCGGGACGGCGCGCCGCGCGCGTCGCCTCGAGAATCTGCTTCCGTTTCGTTTCGGGGAAGCGCTCGATCGCGTAGCGGAGCGTCGTGCGCGGAATCCGGGGTCCGTGCTTCCGGAGAAAGCGCTCGAGCCTGGCCGCGTCCGCCTTTCCCGCTTCCCGGAGAACCCATCCGACCGCTTTATGGATCAAGTCTTCCTCGTCTTCGAGGAGCCTCTCCGCGATCGTGTAGACCGCGTCCAGGTGTTTCCCCTTCCGCGCGTGGGGGACGAAGGCGACGATCGCCCCTCGCCTGAGCCAGAGGTTCTCCGACTTCGTCCATCGGATCACCTCGCGGATGCGGGCGGGATAGCGGTCGAGAAAAGGACCGAGCACGCGCGGCGCGAGCGTGTCGACGGCGGCCCAGTTCCCGCACGACTTCTCGAGCCAGCCGCGGATTCGCGGGAAGAGCGCGGGTTCCGCACGATCGACGAAGGAGGCGACGAGGGAATAGCCGACGGTGCGCGCCTCGAGATGAGGATCCTCGGCAAGCGAATCAGAGAAGAGCGCGGCGTCCTTCCAACTCCACTCGGCGCGAGTCCTCTTGATCAGTTCTTTCGCGAGACGATCGAGCGTCTGAGCGCCGATCCCGAGGAGCGCGACCGGTTCCTTGAAGAAGCGCTGGCCGGAGCGCGCGGCATCGGGGTTGCGAAGCGAGCGGAGGCGCCGAAGGGTCTCCCGCGCGAGCGCGCGCGGATCGAGACGCGCGGGCCCGTTCATGCTCCGCCGTTCTCCTGTTTCGGCGGACGATAGCTCGTGAGAAGCCCCTTCCTTTCCTCGTGCCGCTCGAAGGCGAGCTCGATCAATCGATCGACGAGCGCCCCATAGGAGAGCCCGGACGCTTCCCACAGCTTCGTGTACATGCTGATCGACGTGAAGCCCGGGATCGTGTTCACCTCGGAGAGTAAGAGCCTGTCGGTCGTTCGCTCGAGAAGAAAGTCGACGCGCGCCATCCCCGCGCAATCGAGCGCGCGGAAGGCGCGGATCGCCGAGTCGCGAACTTCCTTCGTCTTCTCGGGCGAGAGGAGGGCGGGGATGACGAGCTCGGACTCTCCGTCGATGTACTTCGCGTTGTAGTCATAGAACTCGTTGCAGGGAATGACCTCGCCGGGAAGGGATGCCTCCGGGTCGTTGTTGCCGAGGACGCTCACCTCGATCTCGCGCGCGACGATCGCCTCCTCGACGAGAATGCGGACGTCGTATCGGGCCGCCTCGTCGATCGCGCGCGCGAGCTCGTTCCGATTCTTCGCCTTGCTGATCCCGACGCTCGATCCCAGGTTCGCGGGCTTCACGAAGCAAGGGTATCCGATTCTCTCCGCCTCGTTCAGAACCCCTTCGCGCTCCCGCTCCCAGCGCGTGCGCCTCACGAGGATCCAGTCGGGAACGAGGAGCCCCGCCGAGCGAAAGAGCCTCTTCGCCAGATCCTTGTCCATGGCGACGGCGGACGAGGCGACGCCGCATCCAACGTATGGGATGCCGGCGAGATCGAGAAAACCCTGAACGGTTCCATCCTCGCCTTTTGTCCCGTGAAGGACCGGGAAGACGACGTCGAGACGCTCGGGCGCGCCGCCGGAGAGGGGGACGAGAGAGGAGCGCTCGCCGTCGGGCACGAGTGCCGTCGGCTCGTCGGGAACCGCGGCCGGGCCGATCTCCGCCCGCTGGGAATCGACTCCGAGGCGGATCTCCGCGCGCGAGGAGAGGATCGCGAGCGCCTTCGGATGGAGGATCCATCGGCCGGTGCGCGCGATGCCAATCGGAACGACCTCGTAGCGCCCCGAGGCTTCGAGCGCCTCGATCACCGAGCGCGCGGACGCGAGCGAGACCTCGTGCTCGCCCGACTGGCCTCCGAAGAGAACGCCCACGCGAATCTTCTTGCTCATGGTCAACCCCTCGCAACCCGGATCGCTCCGGCCGCCCCGATTGTAGAGGATCCGAGGGAGGAGGGCCAACGATGGTGTTCTCGGGTGATTCGCCGGCCGCGGAGGATCTCAAGGAGCACCGTTCTCAAGCTCCCGGCGCTCCTCGGGACATCGCGAACTCGATCTTGAGGCGAATCTCGTCCATGGTTTTCTTTCCACCGAATCCGCTATCCTTGAACAGAATGTTCCCGTCGCGATCCAGAATGAAAGTGGCTGGGATCCCCCGGACCTTGAACTGCGCGGCCGCGGATGGAGAGCTCTTCTCGTCGGTTTCGACATCGAGGTAAACCGGGAGCGAGAGGCCGAGCTCGTTCCACTTCCCTTGGATTCTCTGAAGCCGCTCCTCGGGAGAGCATCGTTCCCATGTGTTGACGGGGAGGATCGCGAAGTTCCCGCTGGGTTCCCATTCGCGGAAGAGAGTGTCGAGGTGGGGGAGAGCCTGCATGCACGGGCCGCACCAGGTCGCCCAGAAATCGACGAGAACAACCTTCCCGCGAAACTCGGCGAGCGAGTGGACGTTTCCTTCGAGATCTCGGATTGTGACATCGGGAGCCGGCCACCGGAGAGCGACACGATCCAAACGGGCGAGATCCTTGGACCGCCTCGCGGCGGCAAGGTCGGCGAGATGTTCTTGGAATCCTTCCTCGCTCCCACGCACCTCGGAATAGATCCTTCTCCAGTTCTCCAACGCCATGGAATCCGGATGAGCGATTCGGCAAAGATGGTCGTACGCTTCGAGGGCCTCGGATTTCCGACCGAGTCGTGTTCGGAGATCTGCCAGGTCTCCGAGGAGATCCCCATCGACTGCTTCCGGTAGGGTCGAGAGGACGCGTTCGAGAAGCTGGATCGGCTCCTCGAGGTCGCCTGTCTCCGACAGGAACCAGGCCAGAGTGTGAAGATAGCCCGCAAGCTCCTTCTCATGCCTCCTTGACCATTCATCCACCGAATAGGGGCTTTCGTCGGGCCTCGTTTCGTTCTCCGACTCCTCGACGCACCGGCGCAGGACCCTTACCGCGTCGTCCAGCCTCTCCGAGCCGTGAAGCGCCCATGCCAGGTAGAGGAGATCTTGAGGTACGAGAGGAACACCGCTGTCCATCATCCCGATCAGCTTGTCCGGTTCTCTCAGGTAGACGAGCCACCTCACGAGGAGATCCCGGGCTTGCGTAACGAGTCGGTCTTCGGGATGAGCGCGGACGAATTC
>Ga0194125_10000443_pt1 | contig 69282 bp, 56 predicted proteins | sample TA2KigC250mmetaG_FD_148626 | JGI IMG/M metagenome (GOLD analysis project Ga0194125, IMG submission 148626) | Freshwater microbial communities from Lake Tanganyika, Tanzania - TA2015034 Kigoma Deep Cast 250m | ecosystem: Environmental > Aquatic > Freshwater > Lake | place: Tanzania: Lake...
CGCCAAGAACAACAAGCCCTCCACCAAGCCATCATCGACTGTCACCAAGTTCTTCCTCTATCCCTCCGGCGGCACACTGCGCGATAGCGAGTTTCAACTCCTTTTCTACGATTCCCGCTACGATACGTACCGGGGATTCAACCCCCCTCACCTGACAAGACAAAAGAAAGAAACCTAGCTCCCCCAGCTCTCATTGATGTGCCTGCTCACGAGAGTTGCTGAGAAACACCACGGGCTGAATTCCGAATTCTACGCCCCGTCCCGCTCGGAAGCACGTGGGCTGTTTCAGCAAAGAGAACCTTCGGAAGGCTGCCAGGCTCGGGAACGTTTCGCCCTCCGTTTTGTTAACATTGGTAATGTTGTCGAAGGATTCTTCAAGGAGGAGAATGTCTATGTACGATGTTCTGATTCAGCAAATGCGGAACGAAGTGACGCGCCTCGGAGCCCAGGAACTCAGGACGCCTGAAGAGGTCGATGCCGTTCTTCCTCATGCAAAGGGAAGCCTGCTTGTGGTCGTCAACTCGACGTGCGGATGCGCCGCCGGCGCTGCACGGCCCGCTTTGACGAAGGCACTTCAACATACAAATGTTCCGGACAAGATCGTGACCGTTTTCGCGGGACAGGACAGGGAAGCGACAGCAAGAGCTCGTGAATATTTTACGGATCAGCCGCCCTCGTCACCTTCGTTCGCGCTGATGAAGGACGGGGAGTTGATTCACATGATCCACCGCTATCAGATAGAAGGTCGCACTGCAGATCAGGTGGCTGCAATTCTGAAGCAGGCATTTGACAAGCACTTCGTACCCGTCGGGAAGCAGAGTGCGTAGAATCAGGAGGAGCCACCGTGCCTACACCGGCCTCGTCGGTGTGGGCATTGTTGCCAAACAAGTTTAGAGATTCCGCAGGGACGAAATCACCGTGTTACAGAAAATCTCACATCCAAAGAGGCACTAAAACTCGGTATCCGCACAACTTTTCCAGAGGGAGTTGCATCCTATGCGAGTCCGTTTACCATTCCTGTGGGCCGTCCTTCCTTTCACGACTCTCGTTCTTGTCGGTTGCTCGAACAACGGGAGCGGACCGACGGCTCCGAACGAACTACAGAATTCTCCACCGCAGACAACACAAGGCGTATCGTTTCAGTCCCAGGTGAAGCCGATCTTCCAGCGCCACGGCTGCAACGGATGCCACGGCGGTAGCGGTGGTCTCTTTGTCCAGACCGTAGCGCAATTGCTGCAAGGTGGAGGTCACGGTCCCGCAGTCGTTCCCGGGAAAGCCGATGAGAGCATCCTCATAAAGAAGCTCCTGCCCAATCCTCCCTTCGGTGATCGCATGCCACAAGGGGGTCCCTTCTTGCCGGATAGCAGCATTCAGGTGCTCCGAGACTGGATCAACCAGGGTGCAAAGGACAACTGAACCGATGGGAATGAAACGACAGCAACAACCGTTGAGCTTGGCGGTCGCCGTGCTCGGCGTCATTCCGTTGCTTGCCCTATTCCGCGCTGACGCGCCGGATGACAAGGGCCAAGAGAAACAGCGCAACGTCTCGTATGCCAAAGATGTTGTACCGATTATCCAGAAATTCTGCATCACCTGTCACACAGCGGAGGAAGAACATCCGAGCGAGCTCTACGTGGATTCGTATGAATCGCTGATGAAGGGTGGACGGCATGGAAAAGGCGTTGTCCCGGGCAACGCCGGGGAAAGCCTGATGTACCAGAAGATGCTGCCCAATCCGCCTTTCGGAAGGATGATGCCACCGTCGAAGAGACTAAGACCATCGGAGGGTCAGGTAGAGACCATTCGCTTGTGGATTGATCAGGGGGCAGAAGAGAATTGAAGTCCGTACCGGAGTCACAGATTCTCAACGCGTTGATTTCGTCATCTTGAATTTCGATATTTTCATTTGTTTGGGATTTCGATTTTTTGTTTTCCGGTCTGAGTCTTATCCATATGGTTATTGAGCCGGTCAAAAGCTCGCTTCTTCACAAAGTGCTGCCGGCGGGCGGTGGCGAGAAAGGTGGCTCTCCCGCTCTTCTCCTGCTCCATGGGCGCGGAACCAATGAGGACGACCTTCTCGGTCTGGCCCAATATCTGGACCCTCGGTTTTTCATTATCAGTGCCCGGGCACCGTTTCGGTTTCCTTATGGCGGATTTACGTGGTACCAGATTGTCGAAGTCGGAACTCCGGTTGGAAGCGAATTTGACGAGAGCTACCAGCGACTCACGCAGCTCATCGACGACATCAGGCAGAACTATCCGATCGACCCCCAGCGTATTTTTATTCTCGGTTTCAGCATGGGAAGTGTCATGTCCTTTGCGCTTTCCTTGACACACCCGGAAGCGGTCAGAGGCGTCGTCGCTCACAGCGGCTACATCCCTGAAAACACGTCACTCCGGTTTCAGTGGGACAAGCTCGCAGGTCTCTCGCTGTTTGTCGCGCATGGGGTTCACGATCTTGTCATTCCTATCAGCCATGCGCGGCGCGCGCAGGAACTCCTATCCGCTACCAAAGCGCATCTCACCTACAAAGAGTACCCCATTCCTCACACGATGAGCGAAGAGAGCCTTTCCGACCTCTCCACCTGGCTGCAGAATAGGCTTGATGTTGCAGCCGATATCAAGTAGATTTCCTCATCTCACGTCTGGTACAGACTGAAGCACAATCATTTCTCGTGCTTCGTTGCTTTTTCGTGCACGTCTGTTGTTCCGTATCGTAACAGGGAGGTGAAAACAATGTCTCTCTCGCGTCGTGCATTTCTCGCGTCGGGCATCTCGCTTCCAGCGCTGAGCTGGAGTTCGCTCAGGGTACGGATGCCCCTTGAGGCAAGTTCCTCGTTCGACCCCTGGGTGGAAATATCGGCCGATCACCTTCGCCACAATATCGTGCAAATCACCAAGAGAGTCGGGTCCCGGCCGATTCTCGCTGTCATCAAGAACAACGGGTATGGACTCGGACTTGAGAATGTCGCCCGCGTTCTAGCGCCACTCCCCGAAGTAACCGGCTTTGCTGTGGTCAAGCTTCGGGAGGCGGTCGCACTTCGAGATGCGGGCATTGTCAAGCCCATTCTCTTGTTGGGTCCGGTCGGCGAAGCGGAGATCGAGGAGACCGTTGCGCGGGGTATCACGCTTATGGTCTATACTCCGGTTGGTCCTCTACTCGATCGCGTATCCCGCAAGCTTCGGAGGGTAATAGGCGTACAGATATGCATCGATACGGGGATCGGCCGCGTCGGGGTGCCGTTCCAAGAGGCTGCTTCGCTTGTACGGGATCTTGCAGGTCGCAGATCGGTCAGGATCGAAGGAACGATGATGACGTTTACGGAGGATCCGGATTTCGATCGAGAGCAGCTCCGGCGATTCCGGTCGGTGTGCGACGCGCTTGAACAAGTCGGAATTGATCTTGGCAGGAAACATGCCGCCTCAAGCTATGCGCTGTTCCAACATCCGGATTCATTCCTCGACATGGTGCGCCCCGGAATGGCGATCTTCGGAATCTATCCGGAGCCGGAATTTCGCAAGACGAGGGAACTGAATTTGCTGCCGGCTGTTAGCCTGAAGACTCGTGTGGTCTATTCGAAGTTGTTGCCCAGGGGCGAGAGTGCCGGCTACAACCGCGTGTTTCGTGTAGACCACAACGTGTGGGTCGCGACTCTGCCTGTTGGTCACGCCGACGGCTTGCCGCGCGTCGCGACGAAAGGGGGAAAAGTGCGGATCGGGAATGCTCTGTACCCCATCGTTGCGATTTCTGCCAGCCACATCATCGTTGAAACCGGTACCGAGCAAAAAGTCCAGATTGGAGACCTGGCGACGATCTTTGACTGGCAGGAAGGCTCGAGACCCGAAGATTTCTGTTCGGCTTGTGGGGCTTCGGTGTATGACCTCACCATGCACCTCAACGCGTTGCTACCGAGGCATGTTATCTAGCCGATAATGAGGGACTGATGAAGTCTCCGAACGATGTAGCGTGACAGATGACAGTTGCCGGGGAGGGACAGACATGGGACCCAGACGCAGGAAAACAAAGACATCGAGCTTCGGCACATCGGGTCGTATCAGTCACGATTCATCGCGGTTCTACATGGGGCGCCTGTATACGGAAATCGTGCAGAACCCACCTCTCTCGAAAAGTGAGCATCCGGTAGCTTCTGATCTTCTCAACCGCATTTTCTGCAAAAGCAGCGAGCAGATGAGCGAGCTTCCCGACTGCTCCGTTCATTTGATGATTACCTCTCCGCCGTATAACGTTTCCAAAGAATATGATGAGGACCTGACGCTTGACGAGTATCGCGACCTGCTTCGCCGCGTGTTTCGCGAAACGCATCGGGTCCTCGTGGATGGCGGGAGGGCGTGCGTAAACGTCGCGAATGTCGGACGGAAACCCTACATCCCGTTCCATGCATTCATCGCACAGGACTTGGTGGAGCTTGGCTACGCGATGCGTGGGGAGATTATCTGGAACAAGGGAAGCAGCGCTGGCCCGTCAACGGCATGGGGGAGCTGGAAGTCGGCGACGAATCCGACGCTGCGCGATGTGCACGAGTACATCCTTGTCTTTTCGAAAGGAAGCTTCGCGCGACATGGGAAGGGGAAGCAGAGCACGATCGGTCGCGAGGAATTCCTGGAATTCACAAAGAGCATCTGGACATTTGGCGCTGAATCTGCCAGGCGTGTCGGTCACCCGGCTCCATTTCCCGTGGAGCTTCCCCGCAGGCTGATCCAACTGTACAGTTTCGAAGGCGATGTCGTGCTTGATCCGTTTGCCGGGAGCGGCTCCACGTGTATCGCAGCGCTTCAAACAGGCCGGTTCTTTATCGGTTATGAGAAGAAGCCCGCGTATGCTGCCGCTGCCCAGCGACGAATCGAAGGTGCACTTCGCAAAGCGGTGCGGCCGGCATCTCGCCGCACGAATTGAACCGGTGCCAGAAATCCCCTACATTGAGTTCGTATCCTGCACGCAATGATTCTCTACGGTCTTGTCTCACAAATCGCCTGAAACTGCCATGAAAAAGCACACACCATTCTCCAGTGTTCTGCTTACAATTGTGTTCATCTTGAGTTCATGCGGCCCGGCCGAGGTCGCCGATCCGCCGTGGAAGGCCGATGTCGATTCTCTCCAGAACCATTATGCGCCAGATAGTCGCCTGGCCGTCTTCAGGGTCTCGTGGAAGCAGCAGGGCGATATGGTGATTGTGAAGGGAGAGGTTGACAACGCGAAAGCGAGGGACGAAGCGCTGGCAGCGATTCGGGCGAGGAGTGAGAGTGAAATTGTTGACAGTGTGGCGGTTCTTCCGGATCCAAAGCTCGGCACCAATGGGTATGGCATCGTGACAGTAAGCGTCGCAAATGTGCGCAGCAGGCCTTCTCATGCCGGTGAGCTGTCGACGCAAGCGTTGATGGGTATGGTGGTGAAGCTGCTCAAGAAGCAGCGCAACTGGTACTACGTTCAGTTGCCGGATGATTACCTGGGATGGTTGCCTGAGCGGAGCATGGTCATCACCTCCAGTGAGGGCGTAGATGCCTGGAAAGCAGTACGTAAGGTCATCACCACCGGCTACTTTGCTCTTGTTCGAAGACAGCCGAGTGGAGAAGCATTGCCACTCTGTGATGTGGTGGCGGGCGTGTTGATGAAACAAGGGGGGCGCGTCGGAAGTTGGGTTGCGGTAGAACTGCCGGATGGGCGCAGAGGTTACATTGAACAGGCGAGCGTGCGGGAGTACGAACGATGGAAGCAAACCCGAGCGTTGACTGCTCAGAATATCGAGAAGACGGCAACGATGTTCATGGGTGTGCCGTATCTCTGGGGTGGTACGTCGCCTAAAGGCATGGACTGCTCAGGATTCACCAAAGTGGTATTTCGACTGAATGGCCTTGAGATACGGCGGGATGCCGACCAGCAGTCACATCAGGGCGAAGCAGTCCAAGCTGGAAACGAGTTCGAGAATCTTAAGAAGGGGGATCTCCTATTCTTTGGAGACAAGGGGACGGAGACTGGGCAGGAGAACGTCGACCACGTCGGCATCTATCTTGGCAAGAAAGAGTTCATTCACACACCGGGTGGTGCATGGGTAAAGGTCGACAGTTTTGACCCGGACGCTCCGAATTACAATGAGCTCCTCAGAAATATCTTCCTTCGAGCCAGGAGAGTGATCGGGACGAAGCAAGTTCCTGAAGTTGCCGCGAAGTGAATCGTCGGCGCAGGGATGGCGGCTGAATCACGGTCCCTGCGCTGTCTCCCATAGCAGACTCAACGGATTTTCTTCACACCGATTCCCGGTCTATCCGTCAGCGTCACCCTTCCGTCGATAATCTTTGTTCCGTCGAAGGCATCGTTGCTGATGAGTAGAGCTCCGTCGAGATCGGCAAAATCGACCATGGGGGAAAGATGTGACGCCGCGGAAATAGCACACGAGGTTTCCGTCATGCACCCCAGCATCACCTTCATCCCCAGCGACCTCGCGAGCATTAGCATCTTGTGCGCCTCGCGCATGCCGCCGCATTTCATCAGTTTGATGTTGACCCCGCTGTAGACACCGTACGCCTTCTTGACATCTGCAAGCCCCTGGATCGATTCATCGCCGAAGGTCGGGAGCGGGCTGCGCTCGGTCAACCATGCCATATCATCGATGCTCTCTTTTGGCATGGGCTGCTCGACGAAGACAACTCCCTTTTCCTTAAGCCAGTGGATGGCATCAAGAGCGAATGAACGGTCCTTCCACCCCTGGTTTACGTCGACGCAGATAGGCTTGTCGGTAACGGACCGGATGGTCTCGATCATCATTTTGTCGGTGTCCCGCCCGAGCTTCACCTTGAGGATCTTGAACTCCTCCGCCTCTCTGGTCTTCTGTCGTACGACCTCTTCGGTATCGATGCCGATGGTAAATGAAGTGTACGGCGTTGCCTGCTTGTCGAATCCCCAGACGTTGTACCAGGGTTGATTCAGGAGCCTGCCGACAAGATCATGTAAAGCGATGTCGACGGCGGCCTTGGCTGCAGGGTTGCCGGGAGCGATGGCATCCACGTCCTTCAGGATTGTCTCCAACTCAAAAGGATTTTCGTGTTTGCTCAGATCGATTTTCGAGAGAAAAGCACTAGCGGTTTCATGCGATTCCCCGAGGTACGGCGGCATGGAGGCTTCACCGAATGCTGTGATGCCATCGTACTCAATTTCGGTAAGCATCACGGGGGTTGTTGTGCGAGAGCTCGTAGCGATGGTGAAGACGTGCTTGAGCTCCAGAGTGTATGGTCGAAATGAGAGTTTCATGCGAGCGTGTTTGGTTGCCCGCACCAGCGTGTCGGTGGACGGGAGAGAGATCCCTGTTCCTATCATCGATGCGCTGGCAAGCAGGGATGAAGTTTTGAGGAAGTCGCGTCGATCGCTTTTCATAAGTTACCTCAAATTACGGGTGGTAGAACTGCGACCAAATTAGAGAAAAGACGAATAAAATTCAAAAGGATCGGCTAAATTCGGATCAGTGTGATACTACGCAATTCCCGTATACGGAGGTTGCATTCAACAGTTCCTGTTTGTATCTTCAAGCAGAAGGGCAGTCGAGGCCTGTGGAATGACTCTCAAGAAGAAACATATCCTTGTCATTGACGATGAACCAACCTGGTTGAAGAGCACGGCGCGGGTGCTTCGGGGGGAGGGGTATCGAGTCAAGGAGGCAAACAGCGGTGCGGAGGCGCTTACGATGTTGGCGAAGTTTCGGCCGGATCTGATCGTCAGTGACCTTCGTATGCCCGACATGAACGGATTTGACCTCCTGGATCGCATTAGAAGATTGCCGCAGATCTCCGAAACGCCCGTTGTGTTCTTCTCAGCGATCGATGATTTTCATGCCAAGAGGGTTGCCCGCGAGTTAGGGGCTACCGCGTGCCTTCCGAAGCCGTACGATCAACGCGATGTCGTCTCCGTGTTGAAGCAGTATCTCCCACGTTGACCCTCCGCCCACATCTGATTCATCTCGTATCCTCCGGTGCTTTTGTTGGCGGTCTTGCTATTGTGAGGCCGTGTTGGTACTTTTTCTCTGATGGGATCAGAGGCCAGCCATGAAATTCAATCTCGCCCGCATTCGGAAATTTCGTGCAACGCTTGGCCCTGTTGAACAGGCTCAAGTCGTTGCGTCGACCGCTGTCGTTGTGGCAATGGCGACCATCGTCAGTATTCGCATTTTCAGCGGCCAGTACATTGACTGGCTGCTGTTTGGCAGCGTCATCACGGTCGGTGTGTTTGGGTTCATCATCGTGTTCTTCACGCTGAAGTATGGACAGCAGCTGGAAGAGCAGAAGCGGGAACTGCTGGCGCTGAACACTATTGCCGAGGCGGTCAATCGCTCGGTCGAAATCAATATCCTTCTGGATAATGCGCTGCGGGAGGTCCGGCGCCTGCTCGATGCCGAGTTCGGCTGGGTGTATCACGTGGAAAGAAAGAAGCTTGCCCTCAAGGCGGCCGTTGGGACGGAAGAATTCACGGAGCGTATCGTTGAGCCAGACATCAATCCCGAACTGCGAGAAGTACTGTGGGCCCGGCTCCCTCGGATTCAGCAAAGGCCCAGAAGGGCTTCAGACCCACCGTGGCGGTACGGGTCGATCGGCTCATGGGCCTCGGTTCCGATCAAGATGAAGGACGAGTTCACGGGAGTGCTTATTGTTGCGAGCAAGGACCGGAACGCGTTTTCGAAGAAGCAGCTTGACCTCATGGGAGCCTTCGCCAACCAGATCGGCGTTGCGCTGGAGAACGCGACACTTTTCCAGCAGCTGCGCGAATCCGAAGAGCGGTATATGGACCTCTTCGAGCATTCCCCGGACATGTATCATCTGGTCAACCGTGACGGTATTATTGTCAGCTGCAACCAGACGGAAGCCGGGCGGTTGGGGTATCGCAAGGATGAGTTGGTAGGCCAATCGATTCTGAAGCTGTACCCGGATTCCTATCATGATGCGGCGCGAACGCTTCTGTCCAAGAGTTTTGACCAGAGCCGGGAGATTTCCGGGCTGGAAGAGCAGATGGTCACAAAGGCCGGGGAGCTCATTGACGTGAGTCTCAATACGTCCATCATCCAGGACAAGAATCGCAATCCTGTGTTCATACGTGTCGTGGCACGGGACATCACCGAGAAGAAGAAACTCGAATCAAAGGTCATCCACGCCCAGCGGATTGACAGCATTGGCAATCTGGCAGGAGGCGTCGCGCACGATTTCAATAATATTTTGACATCCATCCTCGGCTCAACCGCTATCATGAAGCGGCGGATGAGGAAAGCCAATGCCTGGTACCATTTCATCGACATCATTGAAATGGCAGCAAAACGGGGCGCGGGCCTTACACGGCAGCTCCTCACCTTTGCACGAAAAAGCACCGTTCAGTTCCGCCCCATCATTGTGAACGATGTCATCAAGGAGACACTCCATCTGTTTGTGAGAAGCGTCGATAAGAAGATCGAGGTAAGAACGGAGCTGGAAGGCGGAACAAGCATTATCAATGGCGACGATGGACAGCTTCAGCAGGCGATCCTGAACATCCTTATCAACGCCCGCGACGCCATGCCTGATGGAGGCATGATTACCGTCCGGAGCGGGAGGATTCAGGCCGATGTGCAACAGAGAGGGGCATTCGGGGAGGTGACGTCCGGAGAATTCGCGTCGATCATGATAGCCGATACCGGCGTCGGCATGAACCAGGACATTCAACAACGGATCTTCGAGCCGTTCTTCACCACGAAAGATCAGGGTAAGGGCACTGGTCTGGGACTCTCGGTAGTCTACGGCGTTGTCAATTCCCATGGGGGATTCATTACGGTCCAGAGCGAGCAGGGAAAGGGATCTCAGTTTTCGATGTTTTTTCCCCTCCTGACCGACACTGAAAAGCTCAAGCGTGTGGCGAAGCATCCGAGGCTCCAACGGGGGCACGAGCGGATTCTGGTGATTGATGATGAGGAGCACGTCGGTGAAGTCATCGCCGGGATGCTGTCGAGCCTCGGTTATCGCGTCACAGTTGTCAAGAGCGGTGACGAGGCGCTCGATCTCATGCGCAAGAAGAAGGGCTTCGACGTTATTGTGCTTGACATGAACATGCCGGTGATGAGCGGGAGGGAAACCTTCACGCGTATCAAGGAGATTGATCCGAACATCTGCGTCGTTGTCTCCTCGGGCTACAGCAACGCCTCACTCGACGCATCCCCGCTGAGAACTACCATCGATGGGTTCCTTCAGAAACCGTACCAGTTGGAGGAGCTGTCGAAAGCGATGCGTGAGGCGATCGAGAGCAAGCGGGACGGTGATTGATCACGACGATCACCTGCCGCGTGATCTGTCGTACGATGAACGGCCGTTTGCTTGCAAGTCGCTCAAATAATTGCTACAATTTTCGGGGTTCGTAACCTGTTATTGCTCATCGGAGCCATGATCACGTATACATTGCGATATTCATCATGAGCCTGGAGTCATTTGGAGAGCAGTTGCGACGCGCTCGTGAGGCAAAGCAGATGTCGCTTGGCGAGGTCGCTGACGCTACGCGGATTAGCCTCAAATTTCTCCAGGCCATCGAGGCAGGGAAGTTCTCGATTCTTCCGCAGGCCTACATCAGGGCATTCATCCGGGAATACGCCCGTGCGGTCGACTTGGATCCCGAAAAGACGATCCAGCAATACGATATGGCGAATCAGGAGATTCGCGCCACAGCGGAGGAATGGGTTTCCCGCTCACGGAACGCCGCTTTGCGGCAAACAAAGGAGCGTACAAGAGAAATCGCGTCGCTACCAGTTTTCTCACAGCGCTCGGTCACGATCTTTGCTGTGCTGGTTGTCGCTGCTGTTGCTGTTGTGTACCTCTTGAATGTTGGCTCTGACTCGTCACAACAGGACGATGTGTCGGAGATCGCATTTGACAAGGTTATCCGTGAATCCGAAGCCGCGACAGTCAGAACTGAGTCCGGACGCGCACTGCCGACCTTCGAGGCCCGTGATGATAGCCTCCGACTCGAAATTACGACCATTGATTCTGTCTGGCTCGCCATCACGATCGACAATACGAGAAGAGGGGAATATCTCTTTGCCCCTCAACGGAAACGAACCTGGGTGGGCAAGGAGCAGTTTCAGATCTCGATCGGCAACGCGGGAGCAGCCTCCTTCAAGCTCAACGGCGTCGAACTTGGGATGCTGGGAAACCGGGGGGTGGTCGCCAGAAACGTCTTGATCACACGATCGGGAGTGCAGAAAACGCAACAGTGAGATAGTAGCGTCATGACGACGGGAACGGCGAATGCATCCGCAGCGAGGCGGATCGAGGAGCTACGGAAGATCCTCCGTGAGCATGACTACCGTTACTATGTTCTCGCCCAGCCAACCATCTCAGACGGCGAATACGATCGGCTCATGCAAGAACTGCTCGATCTCGAGCACGCGCGCCCGGATCTGGTAACGCCCGACTCGCCGACGCAGCGCGTTAGTGGGGAACCGACGAAGGAATTTCCGACAGTCACCCACGCCATACCCATGCTTAGTCTCTCGAACACCTACAACGAGGATGAGGTAAGGGACTTTGATCGCCGGGTTCGCTCGTTGCTCGGGAAGGAGCGCTTTCGCTATGTGGGTGAGCTGAAGATCGACGGCGTGGCTGTGAGTCTGCTGTACAAGGGAGGCCTCTTTGTGAGAGGAGCTACGCGGGGAGATGGCTCACGTGGAGACGACATCACGCAAAATCTCAAGACGATCCGGTCAATTCCCCTTCGTCCGGTGAGTAAGAAGAGAGGCCTGGAGGATTTCGAAGTTCGGGGTGAAGTGTTCATGGCGCGCGATGATTTTGAAAGGATGAACAAAGAGCGGGAGGCGTCCGGGGAAAAGCTCTTTGCCAATCCACGCAATTCTGCTGCAGGCACGCTCAAGCTTCAGGACTCAAGGATCGTCGCGGCGAGACCGTTGAATTTCTCTGCGTACTTCCTTCGTTCCGATCAATTCGAGCTCACAAGCCATCACGATAATCTCAACATCCTTCGTGACCTCGGATTCCCGATCAGCCAGCATAGTCGGATATGTGCTGATGTCGACGAGGTGATCCATTACTGGAAGCATTGGGAAGAACGACGGGAGCGTCTCCTGTACGATATCGACGGTGTGGTGGTTAAGGTCGATTCCCTTCGGCAACAGGCGCGGCTTGGCATGATTGCCAAGAGCCCGCGGTGGGCGATCGCCTTTAAATTTGCTGCTCGGCAGGCAACGACCACCCTGAAGGACATCAGGCTCCAAGTGGGACGGGTGGGAACGATCACGCCGGTGGCGGATCTGGAACCGGTGTTCGTCGGTGGGACGACGGTTTCGCGCGCCACACTCCACAATGAAGACTATATCAGAGAGCTGGACATTCGGATTGGTGACACCGTGGTCGTGGAAAAAGGGGGAGATGTTATTCCGAAGGTCAGCAGCGTTGTGCCGGAGAAACGCCCGCGCGGCACAAGGCCGTACACCATACCGGGCAAGTGTCCAGAGTGTGGCTCGAAGATATCCCGTCCCGCCGGTGAGGCAAACTACTTCTGCGAAAACACGGAATGTGCGGCACAGGTGCGGGGGCGCATTGAGCATTTTGCCCATCGCGGGGGCATGGACATCGAGGGCCTGGGAGAAGCGGTGGTCGATCAGTTGGTGCGCCTCGGTTTCATCCAGAACTGCGCCGATCTCTATGAGTTGCACAGACATCGGGATCGACTTGTCGATCTCGAGCGCTGGGGCGAAAAGAGCGTTGACAACCTGTTGCAGGCCATCGAAGAGAGTAAGAAAAGGCCCTTCACCCGCGTCCTGTTTGCGATCGGGATCCGTCACGTCGGGGCTGGGGTCGCTCAGTTGATTGTGAACCAATTCCGATCCATGGATCGGCTGATGAGGGCCTCGCAGGAGGAACTCCAGCAGGTTCAAGGAATAGGCCCCCGCATCGCAGAAAGCATGCGTCTCTTTCTTGCTGACAAGCACAACCAGCGGATTATCGAGCGCCTGCGCAAGGCCGGAGTGCAATTCGAAGAGAAGCAGAAACGCGCCGCCGCGGGATCGCCGCTGGCTGGCAAGACGTTTGTATTGACGGGTACGCTCTCGTCGTTCACTCGCGAGGAAGCAAAGCAGAAAATTGAGGAGCTTGGCGGGAGGGTTGCTTCAAGTGTGAGTCAGAACACGGACTATCTCGTCATTGGCGACGAGGCCGGTTCCAAGCTCGACAAGGCCAAAGAACTCGGTGTACCGACATTGGATGAAAACTCATTCCTCAGGTTGGTCAAAAAAGTGTAATTATTATTCACCATTCAGAGAGGGCTTTATGCAGAACAGCAGCTTGCGCATTGCATCGATCGTCGTTCTGGTTTTTTTCACGGTCAGCATCGGGTTTGCCCAGACGCGGTCCGGAAAACTCGGTATTGGTGTTGCTGGAACGGGCTACTATCTTTTCCAGTCCGATTTGAAAACGAATGATCCCTCGGGTGGAGGAGCGGTAAGCCTGACCTACTCGATTGTGGAGAACATCAGCCTGCGATCGCTGCTCGGTGTGGGATACCTTGCGGGGACACAGAAGGTCGCACCTCCGGCCACGACCGGTAAGTCCATCGAAACCAATCTGTATCACTGGAATCTCGCGATCAGCTATGACATTCTGCCGCACAGCCAATTCAACCCGTTTGTCTACGTCGGCGGCGGTCTCCTCTGGTTTGATCCTCGGGAAAGCAACGGTGCGCAGCTGGCGGGAGCCGGGGTACCTCGCTTTGACACCAACTATCTGGCCGGTATCGGATTCGATTATTTCTTTGACGAGTTTTGGGCGATCACGCTCAGTGCCGAGGGTGTCGGCGGCTTCAACAGCTGGCTGGATGGGACGAAAACCGGCACGAATGACATGTATGCCCGCGTCTCTCTGGGACTGCGCTTCCACGTGTTCGACCAGAATTTCGTCAAGCGGATGATAGACGCTTTTGAGCAACGCGGGAAATAGCGACGGCAATTCTACATTCCCTCTTTATGTTTGAGACGTTTCGACTCAAGGCCGGGACGTGGTATGCGAGGTTTCATTTTCGTGCTGCGCGTGAACCCGTAATCCGTTTCACAGACGCCGTGTCGCAATCCCGTCGCGCCATCGTATTCTTGCCGGAATCCGCGGGTGAACTCGCTGCAATCGGCGATGTGATGAGCTTTCTTGCCGAGCAGTTTCACACGAGCAGGGTGATGCTCGTCGTACGCAAGGAACTCGCCGCCTCGCTGCCCGGACAGCGAGGGTTTAACGTGTTCGCGTACGGCGGCGAGGATCTGAACCGATGGTTCCTGCCGAGAGCCGATTTGCTTCGAAAGGTGAAAAAGAGTACATTCGATGTAGCACTGGACCTCAACCGCGGGTTTGCGCTACCAAGTTCATTTCTGTGCCGCTCGTCGCAAGCCCCGTTGAGGATCGGTTTCGTCAAACCACACGCAGATAGTTTTTACAATCTGCAAGTTCAAACCACACAATCAAACAATCTCTCCGAGGATTACTCAAAACTGGTACGGTGCATGGAAATGTTTTAAGTGACCGCACCCATGCCGTTCAAGGAGGTCTTGTAACGTACGTTGGTAAGAGGAGGATGCCATGCATTTTGAGGTCAAGAAAAATGGCGACGCGACCATCCTTAGAATCAAGGAACGGAAACTCGACGCGAGCGTGTCGCCAGAGCTGAAGGGCGAATTTCTTGTCCTGTGTAACCGCAACACGAAGAACCTCATCATCGACCTGAGTGACGTCGAGTTCTGTGATAGCAGCGGCCTAAGTGCCCTCTTGATCGCGGAGCGAAAGATGAGAGAGAACGGAGGGGTTGTGAAGCTTGCCGGATTGCAGAAGAAGGTCCTTTCGTTGATCCGCATCTCCCGCCTCGATCGCGCCTTCCGAATCCACGACACGGTTGCCAAAGCGTTGCGGTCGTAGGGACCTAATAAACGGCCGCATGCCGCGATCGCTGGCTTCAACACTGCTTACGCTTCCCATCCAGTAAGGTGATCCCTTTGGGTTTCGGCACGATCGATTATGTCGTTCTGGTTATCTACATTATCGGCATCGCGGTTTTTGGTATCGTCTGGAGCGGAACGCAGAGGTCCGCACGCGACTATTTTCTTGGACGCGAAGGAATACCCTGGTGGGCTGTCTGCTTCTCCATTGTTGCTGCCGAGACAAGCACGCTCACGTTCATCAGCATTCCCGGGCTCGCCTACCTTACCAATCTGAATTTCCTCCAGCTCACCTTCGGTTACCTCCTCGGGCGGATCATTGTCAGTTTCATCTTCCTTCCCGCGTACTACAAGGGAGAGCTCTCGACCGCTTACGCCTTCCTCGAAACGCGGTTCGGTTCTAAAACACGCAGCTTTGCTTCTCTCGTTTTCATCTTTACTCGGATGGCGGCGGATGGGGTTCGTCTCTTCGCAACGGCTATTCCACTCAAATTCATTCTGGATATCGACTATCCGCTGGCTATTCTCATCCTAGCGATCGTTGCGCTGGCATATACCTATGTAGGAGGAGTGCGGGCGGTGATCTGGGTGGACGCCCTGCAGATGCTCGTGTATATCGGTGGAGCTCTCCTTGCTGGCGTACTGCTGGTTTCGTCAGCCGACGGCGGTTGGGCTGCAATCACCCAAAAGGCCTGGGAAGCAGGCAAATTTCAACTTTTCAATCTCGGTCTCGGCGAGAATTTCTGGGGAAGTCCCTATACGCTCCTTGGGGGCCTGTTTGGTGGCATGTTTTTGTCCATGGCATCACACGGGGTTGACCAACTCGTGATCCAGCGAGTCTTGGCCGCCAAATCGCTCATAGCCAGCCGGAAGGCGCTGATCGGAAGCGGAGTCATTATCATATTCCAATTTGCACTGTTCCTCGTGGTCGGGCTTCTGCTCTATGGCCATTACAGGGGGGCATCGTTGGCAGAGTTGGGTTTGATACGTTCGGACGAGATCTTCCCGCGCTACATCACTCAGGGGCTCCCGCCCGGTCTCGCCGGCCTGATCATTGCCGGCTTGCTCGCCGCAGCGCTGTCTACGCTGGCCGGTTCGATGAGTTCGATGGCCTCGTCGACAGTCCTCGACCTCCTGAAGCCGAGGTTTGGAGTTGCCCTGACGCCTGAACGAGAACTTCCCCTCTCCCGAATCGTTACAGTCCTCTGGGCAGGGATACTCGTCGGCTCAGCAGTCTTCTTCATGAACACGACCCAGGCGGTTGTTGAGCTCGCGTTGAGTATTGCCTCATTTACCTATGGAGGCCTTCTAGGGACCTTCCTTCTCGGAGTCCTGTTCAAGAGGCCGACGCAAGAGGATGCGCTTGCCGGATTCGTCGCAGGCATTTTCTTTATGGTTATCGTCATCTCGTTGAAGGTTGTCGCGTGGACGTGGTTCACGCTCATTGGTGTAACTGCAACCCTGATTGTAGGCGGAGCGCTGAGTCTGTTGACCAAGCGGGCGGAGGAATAGCGAACCGGCGACCGATGAATGCACAGCGTTACCATGAGGATCACACGCACGATAGTGCGAACACCCATTGGCAAAGATAAACTCAAGCTCGACGGCTATATCCAGCAGTACTTTGACTTTCTTCGTCTGGAAAAGGGCGTCGCACAGCACACACTGAACGCGTATCACTTTGATCTTGCGAAGTACCGATCCTTCCTCCTCTCACGCAACCTCACATCCGCAATCCTCATCACGCAGGAAGATGTCAGCGAGTTCCTCGGGGAGCTGTCGCGCAAGAGGCTTTCGCCGCGAAGCGTTGCGAGGATCCTGTCGGCAGTCCGAGGGTTTCACCGCTTTCTCGTCGGCGAGGGAATACATCCCGATGATCCGACTGAAGATATCGACGCACCGAAGCGGTCGAAGACACTGCCTGACGTCCTGAGCATTCCCGAGATCGAAGCGATCTTGAAGCAGCCCGATACACATGCGCGGCTCGGCATCCGGGATCGCGCGATTCTGGAGGTGCTCTACGCGACGGGCATGCGTGTCTCCGAACTCACGAACCTCAAGCAATCGAATCTGATGTTTGATGATGATCTGGTCCTGGTCTTCGGCAAGGGTCAGAAGGAACGGCTCGTCCCGATCGGTCGATCAGCGGTGGAATGGGTGACGAGGTATCAGAAGGACGTTCGCATCTATTTGGCTAAGGCAGGGCGCTCACACGATGTGCTCTTTCTGAACTTTCGAGGCGGGAAGCTCTCGCGCGCGGCTATCCGGGACATGGTAGCAAAATATGCACGGGCTGCAGGGATCAAGAAGGAAATCCATCCGCATACACTGCGTCACTCGTTTGCCACGCATCTTCTGGAGGGGGGCGCTGATCTGCGCGCCGTGCAGGAGATGCTTGGTCACGCCGATATCTCCACAACCCAAATATACACCCACATCGACCGGGAGTATCTCAAAGAAGTCCACCGCACATTTCATCCGAGGGGGTAGATAGAATAATGGAAGGATGGAATGTGGATCGGCTGGTGGAGCCGACGAAGGAGAGCCTATGGAGACGGGACTGGCGTCCCGCCCTACAGCAGTGACAGATTATTCTATGTAGGTCGGCTCGCCAGAGCCGACGAAAAGAGCCTACTGAGACGGGACTGGCGTCCCGCCCTACAGCAGTGACAGATTATTCTATGTAGGTCGGCTCGCCAGAGCCGACGAAAAGAGCCTACTGAGACGGGACTGGCGTCCCGCCCTACAGCAGTGACAGATTATTCTATGTAGGTCGGCTCGCCAGAGCCGACGAAAAGAGCCTACTGAGACGGGACTGGCGTCCCGTCCTACAACTATGGAAAATTACTACCGAAGACACCTACCACATTATCAGCCTGTTGGAGCAACGTATTTCGTGACGTTCAGACTCGCTGGCTCCTTGCCTGCTGTAATAGTCGCAGACATGCTGTCCGTGAGGGAGCGGCAAAAGCGTGAAATTGCAGCTGTCAAGGATAAGAAAGTGCAACTCGCCAGATCGCGGGAATCTGATAGAGCATACTTTCTGCGGTTTGATTCATCACTAGACCGTTTGGAACAAGGTCCAACTTGGTTGCGGATTCCGGCTATCGCGAAGATACTCGATGAGGCAATAAATCACCGCAATGGCACTGTGTATGATCTATTAGCATATTCCATCATGCCAAATCACGTTCATATGGTTTTCGACCTGCCAAATGAAGGCCGATCGGACATTCCTGATTCAACATCTTCCCGCACGATGTTGGAAAGCACGCTGAATCGGCTCTATCCCGTCACACGAATCTTAGCATCGCTGAAGAAATTCACGGCTCGCCAAGCCAATACAGAATTAGGCCGTCGTGGCAGTTTCTGGCAGGATGAGAGCTATGACCATGTCGTTCGCAGCGGTGAAGAGTTGGAGTGGGTATTGCGGTACGTGGTTTCCAATCCTGAAAAGGCAGGGCTGGTTCATTCTTGGAGAGAATGGAAGTGGACGTATTGTAGGCACGAGTTGCTATCGTTGTAGGTCGGCTCGCCAGAGCCGACGAACAGAGCCTACCGAGACGGGACTGGCGTCCCGTCATACAACGATTGGGAAGTGGAAGAGGAAGAATTATCTCCTCAGCAGTCCGATGAGCGCGGTGACAATAACATAAAGAAGGTAGCCGACCGCTCCGACAATGCCACCCTGCAGTGCACCCATCACAACCTTTCCGAACCGTGGAGGCCGCTGCAGCACGCGAAACGAATCGACAGCATTGTTAAACGCCCGCCGGAAATCGGGGTACTGTGTCTCCAGGGCCGTGCAGGTGATGATGTACGCGCGCTTCTTGCCCGGAACGAGCGTCTGTATCATCTTCATGTCGTAGGTCTTCCATTCCTCCGGGCTCTGGCCAATCGTTGTTCGCCATCCGGGAAACGTCTCTTTGTAGATCGGTTGCGACTCAGCAACCTTAGACTTTATGCTCGTCTTGCTGGTGAACTGAGCGGCGGTCAGCTCGTCGACGGTGACGAGCTCTTTTCGCTCGAGTTGGTATTTATCGAGCATGCGGCTGAATTGCGCGCTAAGGGCCTGTGCTGCCTCCTTCAACTGCGTCTCGTCGAGTGAAGGCATATCACCCTCCATCACAACGATATTGATATTAGGGGAGAAGTCTGCGTCTTCGAGGAGCTTAAGAAAGCCCACCTCAATCCGCCGTTGCGAGAGCCCGTCCCGTATGCTCTTCGGGAAACGATCACCGAGCTTCTCGAACATCTCCTTGTAGTTTCCCGCCGTCAGGATATACCAGTCCTCCGGGACAAGCATGGCGAAATGATGATCCTGGTTGACGTATGCTCCGTTTGGAACCGGTAGCCCTGTCGGACTGTGCAGCCACCAGAGCGTTGCGCCGAGTATCACGACGCCAACAACTGCACCGAGCACTGCTGGCGCGGAGGGTGCTCCTCTGTTCGGTCTAGCGACAGAGGATTCAATCGAGGGTGGTTTCTTGTAATAGACTGTTCTTGGGGGAAAGATGTACCGGCACTTCTGGCATTGGGAGAAAACATCCGGCTGTTCATGACCGCACTGGGGACACGTCATGGTTATGCTCCTTACGGTGGTAGAGGAGCAATGCATACCGTCGCCGTTGATGACAAACTCGACGTGTCGCCGATCAGAGTCAATTGCGAACCTCACCAACGTGATCAGCATCATACTGCCGTCCGAGCAGGAATTGCGAATGGGCCGCTGTTCATTGGGCATTCGCTTTTCTACGATCCTGCTCCAGGTGAGAAAAGGGACATAATGATTCGGCAGGATGGTTGATTGTAAACGGACGCAACGTCGCCACCTACAAGTCAGGCGATGAACCTGCGGAAGCGCGGCATCGATCTTCTCAAGCAGGAAGTTACTCGCGATTCATGACAGGTGCAGGTAGACGTCAAGCGGTGAGTGTAGTAGACACGAAGAGGGCTTCAGATATCTATGTCAGCAAGTATCACTGAACTCTCCGTGAAGAGCGAGGGGATACGGGGCGAGCCGGGTGGACGGGCCCACAGGCGATTGTTGAAGGTAGGTGCTGGCAGTTTGCCACGAGCAGACGCCCTCTGGCTCTCCAGCGCTGGGAATTCGACGCTACAAACCTCGTGCCAAGCAATCCTGCTTGAGTTTCTTCGTATTTTTTGGTACATAGTATCCCCGGTCAAACATTGGCATGAGCGCAAGAGGCGGTGTAGAAGGGGGCATGATCCCGGGGAGCCAAACAACCTGACGCTCCTAAACTCGCATGCAGCGCAAGATCTTGATTCTCGCTGAGGGAAGATTCAGTCCTCTGAAATCCAAAACGGCAAACGCCGTGCTGGCCTACCTGCCACAAGAGGTTGTGGCTGTCGTGGATAGCACCAAGGCCGGTCTGACAGCTCAACAAGTGCTCGGCTACGGTGGGAACGTCCCTGTTATCAGGACTCTCAAAGACGGCCTGGAGTTCGGTCCGACCCATATGCTGATCGGCATTGCGCCCGCCGGCGGCAAGCTACCTGAGATCTGGTGCGAGATGCTTAGAGAGACACTCAAGGCCCGACTCCACATTCTCAGTGGTTTACACACGATCCTTTCGGACGACCCGGAGTTCGCGGCTCTTGCAGAGGAATGCGGGGTTACGATCACCGACTACAGAAAGATTCCACCTGAGTCGGAAGTTATCGCCAAGGGAACATGGCGCAATCGCAAGGCGAAGGTCGTGTTGACGGTCGGTACGGACTGCAACATCGGAAAAATGACGGCGCTCCTCGAGGTATACAGAGACATGCTCAAGCGTGGCCTGAACACCGATTTTGTTGCGACCGGGCAGACGGGAATGCTCCTGCGCGGAAGAGGGATCGCCGTTGACCACGTCATCGGTGATTACATCGCAGGTTGTATCGAGCGGGAAATAGACCAATCCGTCGCAGAGGGGTACGAGTTCATTCTTGTCGAAGGGCAGGGATCGCTCACCCACATGGGCTATTCCGGTGTGACATACGGGCTGATGCATGGCACCATGCCGGATGCAATGATCATGTGCCACCAGCCGACGCGCATCAAGGATGACTACGGCCTGGTTCTGCCGGATCTGAGCCGGCTGATTCGGCTGCACGAGGAGGTCATCAACATCTTTCGTCCGACGAAAGTCGTTGCCATCGGGCTCAACTCTGTCGGTCTCACCGATGAGCAATCAAAACAGGTGGCTAAAAAAATCGAGGACGAAACAGGGCTTCCAACTGTTGACGCATTCCGGTTCGGACCGCAGAAACTGACCGACGCGTTGCTGGATTTTTTCAATCCGAATAAACACTGAAGTGAGGAGACGTCGAGGTGCAATACTTTCGTTACCAGGATAATGAGCTGTATTGTGAAGATGTATTATTGAAGGAGTTGGCCGAGGAGTTCGGTACACCGCTCTACGTCTACAGCAGGCGGCAGATCGTTGAGAATTTCCGTGCTTTTGAAGCACCTCTTGTCGGCATGGACCATGTCATCTGCTATGCGCTGAAAGCGAACGCGAATCTATCTTTGCTGAAACTGCTTCTTCAAGAAGGGGCCGGGGCAGACGTTGTCTCGGGTGGGGAGCTGCATTTAGCGATTCAGGCAGGATTTCCACCCGAAAGAATCACGTTTGCCGGGGTCGGAAAGCGCGAAGACGAGATTGACTATGCCTTGAGGAGCAACATCTTCTCCCTCAACGCAGAATCGCCTCAGGAGCTCCAGCTGATTTCACTTGTGGCGCTGCGACTTCAAACGCCTGCGCGCGTTGCTTTGCGTATCAACCCAGATATTGATCCCCAGAGCCATCCGTACATCACCACAGGCCTGAAACAGAACAAGTTCGGGATCAGTGCAGAGGAAGCGCTCAGGGTATTTCAGTTTGCGGCGTCGCTGCCGGGCATCCAGGTCGTTGGCGTCCATACGCATATCGGGTCGCAGATCACGAAAATTGAACCATTCGTTGAGACGGCGAAGTTCTTGGCAGAATTGGTGAGAAAGCTTCGCGAAGCCGGCATCAACGTGCAGCACGTCGATTTCGGCGGCGGTTTCGGCGTTCAGTATGCCAATGCGCTCCGGCACGAGGCGCTTCCTCTTGAACCTGACAACGCACCGCCCCCGAAGTTGGGGCAATTCGTCGAAGCCGTGCTGCCCGTTCTGAAAGAAACCGGGTGCTTCCTCTGGTTTGAACCGGGCCGGTCGATTGTCGCCGACGCCGGGGTCCTTCTCACTAAAGTCCTCTACACGAAAGAGAACGGAGCAAGAAAGTTCGTGGTCGTCGACGCGGGCATGAACGACCTGCTTCGGCCAAGCCTGTACAATGCATACCACCAGATTGTGCCGCTGAAGATTGAGACGTACGAGCACCACCGCGTTGATGTGGTGGGGCCGATTTGTGAGACGGGAGACTTCCTGGCTCGGGATCGCATGCTTTCGAAGGTTAAGCGGAACGACTACCTATCCATTCTCACCGCGGGGGCGTATGGCTTCTCCAGCACGTCCAACTACAACGCGCGTCCCCGTCCTGCAGAAATTCTGGTCAACGGCGAAAAAGTGCGCGTGATTCGCGAACGGGAGGCGGTCGAGCGATTGAGGTAAGCTGCATCCCTGGGGAATCTCTGGAACCGCATCTCTTTGGAACGCCTTCTCATACTAAACTCGTGAAGGAGTGAAACACACGGTGAAGCCGGATTTTCGTGAACGGCTCAGGCGGGGCCCAATCCTTTGTGACGGGGCGATGGGAACGCTTCTCGATCTGTACGAGTATCAGGAGCGTCCGCGCGAAATCCACAATCTGAGAAACCCCGACATCATTGAGCGAATCCACCGTGAATACATTGCTGCCGGCGCAGAGATTATCGAGACGAACACGTTCTCGGGGAATCGTTTCCGGCTTGCGCAGTACCACCTTGAAGACCGCCTGGAGGAAATAAACCTGGTGGCGGTCGGGATTGCCCGTCGCGCGGCAGGAGGCAGTATCTACGTTGCCGGCTCGGTCGGTCCAACCGGCAAGTTGCTTGAACCGATCGGGAAAGTAAGGCTCCAGCAGGCCCGGGATTCATTCAGGGAGCAAATTGAGATTCTCCTGAAATCGGGAGTCGACCTGCTGGTTCTTGAGACGTTTGTGAGCCTCCATGAGCTTGACGAGGCTATTACGGCGGCGAAGGAATTGACCGATCTCCCGATCGTCGCACAGAAGACATTTCCGGAGGACGGATCCATTCTCTCCGGCAGCTTCCCGGTGGAAGTGGTCGAGCACCTCCTGAGTCGCGGCGTGGATGTCGTGGGTGCAAACTGCACCGTCGGGCCACAGCGGATGTTCACCCTTATTCGAACCATGTACAAGGAGGGTGTCTTCCTTGCCGCTCAGCCGGCTGCAGGGATTCCCACGCTTCAAGATGGTCGATCAGTCTATCACACGACACCCGAGTATCTCGCCACCTATGCCAGGGAGCTCCTTCAGGCAGGTGTTACGCTGATCGGTGCATGCTGCGGCTCAACCCCCGCGCACATTCGGGCCATGAAGGATGTGCTGGAAGAGTTCAAGCGCAGCCAGCGGACCGCACAATCCGCGGTAGCGACAGAATCGGCACGACGGCCGGAGGCCTCCGTTGTGTCGCGGGAAGAAGCGGAGCAGCGGTTCGTTGGAGATGACCGTTCGCTCTTTGCCCGGAATCTCGGCAGGAAGTTTCTTACGACGGTGGAACTGGATGTTCCGCGAGGGCTTGACATCTCATCTGTTATCGACGGAGCGCGCTACCTCCAGCAATACGGCATCGATGCCATCAACGTAACAGACGGAGCCCGCGCAAGGCTCCGCATGAGCTCGGTTGCGCTCTCATTTCTCATCCAACAGCAAGTTGGAATCGAGGCGATGATGCACCTGACCGCACGGGATCGCAACTTGATCGGATTACAGGCCGAACTCCTGGGTGCCCATGCGCTCGGCGCGCGGAACGTTCTGTGTATTACCGGAGACCCGGTGAGCATCGGCGACTATCCACACGCCACGTCGGTTCTTGATATTGACTCCATCGGCTTGATTCGGGCCGTGAAGTCGATGAACGAGGGGCGTGACCTGATGGGGAATGCGATCGAACAGCGGACATCGTTCCTGATCGCCTGTGCTGCGAATCCGGGTGCCGAAGACATGGAGCGTGAGATCGCGCGCCTGGGGGAAAAAATCGATGCCGGTGCACAGATCGTGTTCACTCAGCCGATTTACGAGATGCATACGCTCGAACGGTTCGTACAGCGTCTTGAACGTTCGCGTGTGCCTATCATGGTCGGTATCCTTCCATTGCGCAACTATAAACACGCTGAATTTCTCCACAACGAGATTCCCGGTATGGTGATCCCAAAGTCCGTTCGCGAGCAACTTCGAACGGCAGGGGACAAGGGGCCAGTCGAAGGTGTCCGTCTCGCAAAAGCGTTCCTTACAGAGGCGAAGGCTCTTGTCTCCGGTGCTTACCTCATGCCGCCGTTCAAGAAGTACGAGGTCATTCCGCAAATCCTAGAGGTTCTGTAGGATCGAGAAGTGGTGTCACCCCGGTCTCGTTCCGGAACTCGTGTCTCATTTAGAAACTCCTGCCTCCCAGAAACCGGAATGGTTGCTAGCGGTAAAGAATCGCGCGGCACATTCTGCTTGCTTTTCGATGTCGTATTCGCAATATTCCTGCGAATATTGTTTCACGAGGAGGAAGCTTTCGATCCCGCGCGCTTATGATATCCCTGCGCAAAGCCACCACTCTTGCCACCCTGCTAGCATCGCTCCACGCCTTTGTGTTGTGCCAGCAGCAGCCCCCTCCTGACCGGGTGATCCTCGCCATACGAGTATCTGATCCAATCCGCATCGATGGCCAGCTCACGGAAGCAGCCTGGAAGAAGCCGGGGGAAAGTCGGTTCGTCCAGCGCGAGCCGCTTGAAGGGGCGCCAGCCTCCGAACAGACGGAAGCATGGATTGCCTATGACGAGGACGCTCTCTACGTAGCCGTGCGGCTCCACGATACTCAGCCGGATTCGATCGTTGGAAGAACTGCGCGGCGGGATCAGGATTCGGAATCCGACGAAGTTGGCGTCGGTATCGACGCCGCTCGAGACAAGCGAACCGCTCACTATTTCGTCGTGAATCCTGCGGGTGCAATCACCGATGGGACTTTCTCCAACGACACTCACATGGACAGCGACTGGGATGGTGTGTGGGATGTCGGTACGAACGTCGACGAAGGCGGGTGGAGCGCCGAATTCCGCATTCCGTACTCACAGCTTCGGTTCCCGAAGCGTGACCGGTACGTGTGGGGAGTGGAAATCTACCGCCGAATCAAGAGAAGAAACGAGGACTCATACCTCGTGCTGCATCCGCGGACCGATCAGGTGCGCGTGTCGCGCTGGATTGAGATCCGCGGGATCGAAGGTATCGAACCGCCGGCCCGAGTCGAGCTGCTCCCGTACTTCACGGCCACCGGAAAATTTCTCGAACCGCCTGCCGTCCACTCGTTCAATGAAGGAAGGGATGATCCGTTCAGTGTCGGGCGCAAGTATCCTGTCAACGTCGGTGCAGATGCAAAGATCGGACTTGCTGGCGATGTGACGCTCGATGCCTCGCTCAATCCCGACTTCGCTCAGGTTGAAGTGGACCCCACCGTGGTGAACCTGACAGCGTATCAGTGGTACTATCAGGAAAAGCGCCCATTTTTCATCGAGGGATCCAATATTCTCCGCTTTGGAAGGGGGGGCGCTACATATTTGAATGACTTCTACTGGACTGATCCCCGCTTCTTTTACAGCCGCCGCATCGGTCGCGCACCGCAGGCAACAGTTACGCACTCAGGTTTCAAAGACATCCCGGATCGCACGACGATCATCGGGGCAGCGAAAGTCAGCGGAAAGATCTCTGATAGCTGGTCGTTTGCAGCACTCACGGCTGTGACCGACCGAGAGTACGGCCGTGTGGACTCAGCCGGTGTTCGGTTCAAGGAAGAAATCGAACCGCTGACGTTCTACGGGATTGCGAGAACGCTCAAGGAGTTCAATGAGGCGCGCCAGGCGATCGGGGTGATCGGCACAGTTGTTGAGCGGGATTTGCGTGATCCCCGGCTGAAAGGAATCCTCAATAATCGCGCAGCATCTCTGGGTGTCGACGGCTGGGTGTTCTTGGATGAGAGCAAGGTTTGGGTTCTGACGGGATGGGCAGGGGCATCCTATGTTGCTGGCTCGACCGATCGCATGATTGTGCTTCAGCGCTCTCCCGAGCACTACTTCCACCGACCGGGTGCCGGGCATCTTGAGGTCGACTCGAACGCCACATCGATGATCGGCTGGTCATCCCGCGTTTGGCTCGACAAAGTGGTTGGGAACTGGATCTTCAATGCAGCGGTCGGTGCTATCCATCCACAATTCGAGACCAACGACGCAGGCTTCATGACGAATGCCGACTACATCAACGCCCACATCTACGGAGGGTATGAGTGGTACAAGCCGGAGGGGATCTTCCGGACAAAAGGGGTCACCGCAGCGATTGTGCGTGAGTACGATTTCGGTGGGTATAATATCGGCGAGTCTTATCAGCTCCGCCTGTTTGGGCAACTTCTGAACTACTGGTCAGCATACTTCAACATTAGCCACAATGCCGAGACGTACGCGCTGCCCGAGCGGACGCGCGGTGGACCTCGTATGAGATGGCTCGAAAGCCAGAGCGGGTATGTAAATGTATCGAGTGATTCACGGAAACCGTTGTACGGTGCACTCACGACCGCCGCGGCAAAAGGAAAATCGGGGATCTGGTACTTGCAGACGGGGCTCAACCTCAACTGGAAGGTCTCGAAGACGCTCAGCATCAGCGGCGGGCCGGATATTTACCGCCGGCACGACCCCGCGTGGTACGTCTGGACTCAGCCCGATCCGTTAGCGGCAGAAACCTACGGGTGTCGCTACATTTTCGGCACGCTCGATCTAAGACAAGTCTCGGCGACCGTGCGTGTCAACTGGACATTCACACCGAAATTGAGTTTTCAGCTGTACGTTCAGCCTCTTCTCTCGACAAGAACCTACAGCGGGATTAAGGAGCTCGCGCGACCGAACACGTTCAGCTTTAACCGATACGGTGAAGGCCGCTCAACTCTGACCCTGACCAACAGCGTCTACACCGTGGATCCGGATGGAGCGGGGCCTGCATCAAGCTTCAACATCCGGAATCCCGACTTCAACTACAAATCCTTTCGTGCCAATGCCGTGTTCCGCTGGGAATACCTGCCCGGTTCGACCATCTACTTTGTCTGGACGAACGAAAAGGTGGATTATGAAACCTCGGGGCGGTTTGAATTCGGGCGGGACATGCGCACACTGTTCCGGGACAGACCGGACAACGTCTTCTCGATAAAACTCACCTACTGGTTCAATCCGTAAGGAAGGTCAGCGCCTCGGGCTCGGTGTGCCCTCGGGCAGCCGCGCGATCGTCTTGGCGAACTCGGGGTCATCCCTGATGGAGAGGAAATCAGGGTCAAGGATCTGGGAGAAACTGTATTCGGTGGATATTGCTTTGGCGAGGGTGGCGATGGCTTTCCTGCTATCCTTCTGGATCGCGTAGACGCGAGCTTGCAGGTAGAAAAATTCAGCTGGTTTCGAACTTATGTTCTCAGCCTCCTGAATGGCCCTGGTTGCCAATTCTGGGTTCCTTCCGCGGCGCGCCTGGAGAAGCGCATAATAGGCCAGACTGACGGCATCGTTCGGATTTTGGGCGACAACCCTTTCGCTGATTTCAATTCCCCGATTAAGTGCAGGGAGCGACTCGATCTTTCCACTCAGTTGGTACCCGCGTCCAATCCAATACTGCAGAGCAACCTTCGTTCGATCATCAGCCCGATCAGCGAGCTTCTGGCAATACTGAATAATGAGGTTGTCCTGGTCGAGGGCTGTCCACGCCTTGAATTTGTAGTTGACCGTCAAGAGCGAATCCTCAGCTCCCAGGCTGGTGGCGACGTTGAACGATTGTAGTGCCGCCTCGTACTGCCTTGTGTAGAGCTGAATGATTCCCTGCACGACGTGCGAATCGTAGTGCCTCGGGTCGAGTCGGAGAGCAAATGCAGCGTCCGCCGCCGCTGTCTCTGGATCTCCGTCAATCAAGGAAAGGAGTGCTGACTGGCGATAGGATTCTGCGCTGATAGGTTGTAGCACCAAACTGTTGCTGACTGCCTGCCACGCGTTGTCAAACTGCTGCATATGACGATACACTCTGGTCAGCAGCCCGTATGCCGCGGCAGAGTTACGATCAAACGAGAGCGACGCTCTGGCGGCTGCCAGCGCATTGTTGAGATGTGCTCTGTCTCGTTCTCCTCCGCGTTCGTAGAGTTCCAGCTCAGCCTGGCCAATTGCCGTATATGCGAGCCCGAACGTCGAGTCGAGCTCTACTGCCTGATGCAGGAGAACGAGACCCTCTTCAATTGCAGTTGTCGACGACTGGACGAGATGCCGTCCTTGAAGGAAGAGGTCATACGCTTCCGTGTTTGACGTTGAACGCCGCGGGCGTTCTGGAGGGGCCTCCATCTCCAGGGCAATATGGATCTGGGTACTGAGCTTGCCCGCAAGATCATTCATACCGATGAGATCGCTCTCAAGCCGGGACTCCCAGCGAGTCTCCTGAGCTCCGATATCTGTGAGGCGAACAGAGAGAACCACTTTTTGCGCACTTGTCTGGACCGAGCCGGTGAGGGCGTAGGAAACGTCGAAGGCGGAGCCAATGTTCTGAAGATCGGCCTTCTGAAGGTCGATCGTTCTTGCGCTGCTGGGGGAGATGACGATCATCCGCTCATCGCGCCCGAGTTCTTCCGCCACGAAGGCAGAGAGTGCTGTCGCGATGTAGGCATCTTGAGACGATGTGGCAGAAAACGTCGGAATCACAAATGAAGCCGGCTTGCTTGTGACATGCGTGATAAGCAGCGTCACGACTGCGATAGCAGCAACTGTCCCGACGGCGATTGCAGCGTAGACTGCCCGTCTGGATCTCGGTGTCTCTGCGGCTGCCCGTTGCGCCTCGACGAGCGCCGCCTTCGCTCGAGCCAAGGCCCCTTCAGCTTCTTGTTGCTCGAGCCTCTGTTGCTCCTGCAGAGCTTTCTCCTGTTCTTCGATGCCCTGGAGTCGCTCAAGCTCGGCCTTGGCCTGCTCGGCCAGCCGTATCTGCTCTTCGAGTTGTTTCGCCTCCGCGTTGTTGGGGTCAAGCCGATAGACGTCCTTAACGGCAGCGGCGGCCTCGGCGAATTGGTCCTCCTCAACATACTGCATCGCGCGCTGGATGCAGTCCTGAATCCGCTGCTTTCGTTCCTCTTCCTTCCGTTTCCTTTCTTCGATGACACGCCGGCGGCGATCATCCTCCTCCTTCCGCGTTCGCTCCTCCTCAACGCGCAGCAGCAGCATCTGTGCATCATAGTGCACATCGACGATGTTGTAGACCTCGCGTATCTCTGCTTCGGCTTTCTCGAGATCGCCCGCCTGGAAGAACTCCTCAGCTCTCACAAAGTGCACGCGTGCCCGTTCTTGTTTGTCTGATTCCTCTCGAAGCTTCTGTTCGTCGACCTTCTGTTTCACCTCCTCCACCTGCTTCGCTTCTTCTTCCTCCTTTTTGGAGATCGCTTCTGCCTTGCGTTTAGAGGGGGCTTGCTGCGCGGATTGTGAAGGAACTGATAATTCGGGGATCGTATCGATAAGAAGCTCGAAAACCTCGACCGGCTCAGTGATATTCTTGAGCTCGATGGAGCCGATGCTGTACGCTCGGAGTGAAAGCTTGTTCTTGACTTGATTGTAGATGTCGGCGGAGACGCAAATGCGGGTCGGTTCGGTGATAGCTTCGATACGAGCTGCGATGTTTACCCCGTCGCCGTAGATGTCGTGGCCAACCGTGATGACATCGCCGAGATGGATGCCAATGCGGATCTCAATCTTCTCGAAATCACTCTTGTCCTGGTTGTGCTGCCAAAACCTCTCTTGTGCCTCAGTGGCACACTTGACCGCATTGACGGCACTGGTGAAATCCACCATGAACGAATCGCCAAGCGATTTGATGATGGTGCCACCGTATTTGGAGACCACCTCTCGAATCAGGGAATCATGGACCTTCAGCAACTCCATGGCCGCGATCTCGTCGACTCCCATTTTCTTGGAGAAGTCGCGAATGTCTGTAAACATGATCGCAGCGAGTTTCCGAGTGCCGACGTCCTCTGGTGAGGCCATTGCTACCGAACCGTGATTGTGACGAGCCGCAAATGACGGAATGGGGCTGAGAAGCTGCTAGGGGTTGGCTGCCCGTTCCGGGTCGCACCCTTGAAACATCCCCTCAGGATGGGCCAGAAAGGATGCGAGCCACCTAAGCCGAATCAAGATAATCAAGGGTTCTTGGAATATCAACATCGCGGTTGGGAAGGGGTAGCTCCATGCACTGAATGGGACGGCTACGGCCTGGGGGGACAGGTATCACGTCGGGCTGGAATACCGCTTCACATACTCTGCGACCATTCGCTCCGTGTTGTACACGGGGATAAGCACCCGCATGGCGTTGCGGATGCGCCGGATCCACCGTTCCGGTATGCCCTGCTCGTTTCGCGTGTAAAACTCAGGTATCACTTCTTCAGTCAGTGTGCGGAACAGGTTCTCGAAGTCTTTCCTATCCTGAACCTCCGGATCCGGTTCAGATGCGTCGCCCCCGATGGCCCAGCCGTTGAAGCCGTTGTACGCTTCCCGCCACCATCCGTCCATGATGCTCAGGTTCAGTCCTCCATGGATCACAACCTTCTGCCCGCTCGTCCCGCTCGCCTCGAGGGGACGCCGCGGTGTATTGAGCCATACATCTGCTCCGGCGATCAGGTGGCGCGCGAGATTCATATCGTGGTTCTCCAGAAATATCACCTTGCCGATGAGCTGTGGATGTCGGGTGATTTCGTGGATCCGCTGTATGAATCCTTTCCCCTCGTTGTCGCGGGGGTGTGCTTTGCCCGCGAAGATGAATTGAACCGGTCGTTTCGCGTCGTTGATCAGCGGGATGAGCCGATCAAGGTCCTGGAAAACTAGCGGCGCGCGCTTGTACGCTGCAAAGCGCCGGGCAAAACAGATGGTCAGGGCATCGGGGGAGAGGGCGTGATCTGCGAAGAACGTGGCGTCGGTCTCCAGGTGGGTATACTGCTCGCGGAGGCGGCAGCGAACGAATTCGACGAGATCTCTCCGCAGGACGTACCGCAGCGCCCACAGCTCCTCATCGGTTGCAAGCCCATCTTCCTCAATTTTGCTCCAATACGCGCGATCCAAGAGCTTCTCAGTCCAGTCAAAACCCAACCGCCTGTTCCAGAAATCATGAGCTTTCAGAGTCGCCCAGCTGGGCGTATGAACGCCGTTTGTGATATGTCCGATGGGAACTTCCTGTATGCGCATCCGTGGAAACAAATCCGCCCACATCTCGCGGCTGATGCAGCCATGGAGTTCGCTGACACCGTTGGCAGCACGAGACATTCTGAGTGCCAGCACCGTCATCGAGAAGAGCTCCCCTTGATCCTCAGGATTGACCCTTCCGTAGCGCAGCAACTCCTCATGGCTTAACCCGAGTCCCGACCAGAAGGTCCCAAGGGCGTAGAGCAATAGCTCAGAGCTGAATCGATCGTGTCCTGCCGGTACCGGTGTATGTGTCGTGAAGACACAGCGGCTGGCAACGGATTTCTTGGCCTGAACAAGGTCTTTTCCGGATCGGAGTTCCTCACGCAGGAGCTCCAGCGTCAGGAACGCGGAATGCCCTTCGTTCATATGATAGACCGACGGGTGAATGCCCAGTGAGCGCAACAGGCGCACCCCGCCGATGCCGAGAACGATCTCCTGACCGACTCGTGTGTCGATGTTGCCACCATAGACGTAGGCAGTGAGCCCCTGGTAGTGATGATCATTCTCGGGGAGGTTGGTGTCGAGAAGGTAAATCGTTGCCCTGCCGACGCGCACGCGCCACGCCCGGAAATGGACGGTACTGTGGCCGATTTCCACGGAATTCAACAGCGGGGCTCCCTCCGGGGTTTTCACGACCTCAAGAGGAAGGTGCTCAGGCCGATAGGCCGGATAGTGCTCCTGCTGCCAGCCGTCTGGGCCAATGTGCTGCTGGAAATATCCGTGGCTGTAAAACAGACTGATGCCGATAAAGGGAAGTCCGAGATCGCTTGCTGACTTCGTATGGTCGCCCGAGAGAACGCCGAGACCGCCGGAATAGATCGGGAGCGATTCGTGAAGACCGAACTCCGCGCTGAAGTATGCTACGGGGCCCTTCAGATGCGGAACATGTTGAGAGGCCCAGGTCTTCTCCTCCTGCATGTACAACTCAAACTCCCCCAGAACGCTGCAAACTCTTTCCTTGAAATCCGGATCGTTTAGCCGCGCAGCAAGTTCCTGGGGTGAGATCTGTCGCAGAACCTCAACAGCGCTATGGATGGAGCGCTCCCACGTGAGGGGAGAGAGTTCCCTGAAAATCTCTTGAGCTTGAGGGTTCCAGGTCCACCAGAGATTAAAAGCGAGGGTGTGGAGGCGTTCGGAAAGTGATCGGTTGCTACCGTTGCTCACGCGACTCTGCTGTGTTCCTCATTTCATTTGGGAGAAAAACCGTTCAAAATGAGCTAAAAGGATGCAAAAAAATTGCCTGAAATTCCACAAAAAAAAATGCAGGTCAAACACAATCGGAGAACGGCGAAGAACTCTCTGAAGGGGGTGGGACTGAAAGACTTCGTGTATCGTCAGTATGAGCGCCAGGGCAGATGACCGTCCAGTCGCAGATCTGGTGGGTTGCCCGGCTGGACTCGGGCGGCCATACCTGCGGCTGAGCGATCAGGCGTCGAAGCGGTGCGCGCAATACCGGCAGACCTTCGCGTGCGCTTTGACTTTTTCTGCACACTGTGGGCATTCCCTCAACGGAGGCAAAGATGAGATCACCGCAACGACTATCCAGCCGAGGACTGGATAGGTGCCGAGCCACATCCAGTGAGGCGAGCGGTTCCTCTTTCTTGCTGCCCTAACGCCGAGGATAATCGGGATAACCCAACACACGGCTGCTCCAACGAGAAGGAAAACTATCATGAGTGGTGTTTCCATGAGGGCCTCACATATACTTAGACCGGACGGTCAGACCATCAGTATGATCTATTCATGCTTGAAGTGACGATTCACATCAGATCATCACAGCGAGTGCCATGAATATTGTCGCAATAGAATTCATCAAACAATGAACCCAGATCCCGATATAGATATTCTTCTTCCACCATACCACATAATACAGTGGCAGAAGCCCAACAATTCTACTGAATAGCTGCCATGGAGTGAAGAAATGATAAATGGAAAATAGGGTAGTGTTCAGCAATGGTGCCCATTTCCCAAACCTTGAAATGCACGGCAGCAAATAACCTCGGAAGTAGAGCTCCTCGACAATCGGGCCAAGAAGTCCATTGACCAGAAATCCTATTACCAGAGTCAGTATGAGAGTGTTTTCTGAGTAGTTCGACAGATTTGTGATTATCTCATCCAATCGAAGTTGGTCAGGAAACCAGCTGAAGAGATGCTTAAGCATAAGAGCATCTATAGGCGCGGCAACTGCTGTATAACCGATTATGGCCCAAATCAACAGGGAGGGGACAAGAATGAGATATTGAGACCGAGGAAGAGGTTCACGATAGGAGATGACTTTATCAAGAGAAATCTTCTTCTGAAGTCTATATCCAGCTACAAATAGTACACTCAGTTCAATCGGGATTACTACCAGCACCGCTATGACCAAGAAGGTAAGGATGGAGGGTAGTCCCAACAGGTTAAGCTTTGGCGCAAGGATAACGTACAAGGCGGTGGCAAGTGCACCCGGGAACAGGTGGAGAGTGATGGAAAGTAGGATTGAGTGCTGCGTGCCTTGATTGAGCTCGTACGCTGGAACTTGAGAAGGCATGATTACACACCTATTTCTCTTGATTTATCAAGTGTTGGGCGGGATCTATTGCCCTGAAGATCGTTTCCTTTCAGAAGGGTATCTCGTCGGCTGCCCGCCGTTCACGTGAAAGGTGGAATTGCAGAGTCAGGATGACCTATGACTCTTGATAAACCTGTATGAGGTTGCCACAGGAGTCTTCAGGCACGGCAATGATGTGTCCTTCCTGTACTTACGATGTCTCGCGACTTTGGTTTCCAAGCTCAGTGCTTCGCCTGTTAGAAGGGCTGCTGTTGGCTGCCTTCCCTCTTTGTGGTGGGCCAGCGTATCGCGAAGCGATCCCTGAGACAGTTCCAAGGGGCATTTTCCCGCCGAGCTGGATCATGAATGCCTAGTTCAAATGCCCGATCATTACAACAATCGGCTTGACGTTCTTTGCTGCGTCGTATCTGCTGAGAATCCGCACTTGTTCGTCGGTATCGGGATGCAGAATGTCGATGAAATCAGGATTTCCAAAGGCGAAGTTCCCGCCGCTAATAAATACAGGATGGTTCTGATGTACAGGCATAGGGCCGCTGTAAAGAAAATTCATTGTCCGGTTGCTCGTCAAACCTATGCCGACAAAGTATTTCCAATCCTCTTGAGGCTCGCCAATCATACCTACAGGGATGGAAACCTCTATCGTATGAGCCTCTTTGTTCACAAACTTGTAAACGATATCAGGCGTGGTATAACAGACCTTGCCCAGATTGTTTGAAACAGACACCGCGGAGCCGATATTCAGTTTGAGATCATAACCTTCGTCGGGAGAGAACCGTACACCGTGACAATCGCGGGCCAAGGTTCTTTTTCCATTTCGACCATAATTGATGGCGATGACGATACATGGAGTGAATTGCTCATCGCTCGATCCGTAGAATGCGGGTGTCATCAATTTCGACATCGTGATTTTGAAATACGCATTGTGCTGATCTTTCAAGACGGCAAACTGCCTGAGATCGAACACACCTTTTGCGAAGTTCTGATGTCTTGGATAGACGTAGTCGCCATCGCCTGTGTCGTCGTTCTCGGGATCTTTCATGGAAAACATCTCGGTAGCAGTCGGTGGAATCGAGAATCCGATGTTCTTCCTTTGCTGCCTCAGTAAGTACGCGTGAAACTGTTTCTCCAACTGACTGATTGTAACACCCAGGACCCTTTCCATGCTTTCGTCGGCACGGGAAGGTTGGTTCAAGTACTCACATACCTCCTTCAATTTGCCCATTCCAAATCGATCGTACAGAAATCGAACGAGGGCGCCCGATTCGTAATATGTGATATAGTTCTGTCGCAGAAACTCAGAGAGGGGAATAATAAACAAGGTCTCGAGAGGCAGCAGCTTGGAAATCTCCAACAAATTTCTCGCCTCCTGCAGCGTCGTTTCCTCTGTGGCGCCTGCCACACCCCCCAGCGCAACAGCGAATCCCTCAGTCACGACAGCGTTGTCATACGGAATACCTGCTACAGCGGCGAGACAATGAGCCACTTCATGGGGATGATAGAACGAAGTCGATATGACGTTGTATGCTCCAAAGGGGGGATTGGTGTTTTCTTTTGAAGGCAAGGGCGCCAAGCCATTGGCGGGGGGCTGAAGTATGAGCTCGCCGCATTCGGAAGCACTGCGAGCCTTATAAAAGCGGAGCCTGTCGGTCAGATCCAGATCAAAGAACCGCAGCATGTTTTCGAAAGACTGATCGTTTGCTCTGATCTCATGCAAGTGATCCTCTAAACGATACTCTTTGGGAAAATGATAAATGAAATGTTTGCTCTCATAGGATTGCCAATCTCGTGTCAGAAGATCAATTGGGTTGATGAACAACCATCGTTCCTTTTCGCGAACAACATAGAATCGCATTATCCTAGGTTGTTGGTTCTGAGCGGCCGCGGGTTCCTTCAGTGTCCACGTCAATTCAATCACAGCATATTCGTTTTCAGATCTGACCTTATCGATTCGAGGCGAGTATGATGCCAAGAACTCTCGCCACCTGGAGAATGATATGCGGAATCCTCTAGAGGCATGCATATACCAGAAATCAGGATCATTTACAGATTTGGAACTCCAAAACCCAAGGGCGCGCGCAGAATCCGCACTTGCCAAGACGTTGGTATATTTCTTGACTATCTCGTTTGCATCCTCTTCAGTAAGCGCTGCGTGGATACCGGTTCTTTTCATCTCACAGGAGAGAAGGAGGGCGAGTATCGATACTACAATATGATAGTGAATGATTTTCGTATACATCTGACTGTTCTCGGATACTATCGCTCGATCAGTGCCTAACGGATGGCAGCTAACTTGCCGGAACAATGACTTTGAAAACCCACCAAACAGCAGGCATAGGTTGTGAGGCTCCCGTACACTCAGGCCTCGTCAGCTTCATTCGCTTGTTGGAACTCACTAATCCTCCGCAACTGCCACAATATAGGCGTACCGTAATCGTGTTTTGCCGGTGTTCACGACGTTATGCTCCGTTCTGGGCGGACAATACACAACAGAGTTGACTTTCAGATCCATCGTCGGCCCGCCGGTGATTCTCATTTCGCCCTGTCCTTCGAGTATCACGAGCACTTCTTCATACTTCTCTGTGTTGTGGATGCCCACGGAAGTGAAGAAAGGTGGAAGGCAAAGAGCAAGACCGCTACGGCTAACGGCCGCAACTAACCTGCGGCGACGTGAACTCACATTAACGTAGAATGGTTCTGTGCGACCAACATCCATTACCACAAATTCCTGACCCCTGCCGTCCATCCGGCCTTATTCAGGCTGTGTAAGAGAAAACCATTTCCGCTGAATATGAAACACGACTGCCAACCCTGCAAACAATATCAACGGCAGAAGATCAAAGATGTAGAGGGGAATGAAGTACATGGCAAATGCCACAATCATCGCGGTCCTTAGCCTAGACAATGTACGAACTTTCCTCCTTAGGAATGCGCCGACGGCAATGGGGTCAGGATTGTTGAGAAGTTCAGGAGGAACATATTGAAGGATTTGGAGTTGCGCTGAGATACTCACTATGGCTGAGAAACCCACGGGATGCCGCCAGACCCACCCGGGAGAGCCAGAATTTGGCATGGCGATCTCCCTCGTCTACGTGAACATGTAGAGGTTCCTTCCCTTATGCCTTTCCCACAATGCGCAGCGGAACAACTGACCGCAGCGCAGGACGCGCCCTGGCCTGAATGTGGCGCGGCTCGATCTTGCTTTTCTGAAAGCGGATGGTTACGTTCGGATGAGCAATGGTCAGCGGTCCAGCCGAGCGTACCACGGTCGAGAGGTGACGTATGGCAAATCCCCGCGGGTCTCCTTGGAGACGGAGCCTTCCGCTCCTCTCACCGCTCACGTTCCTTTCGGCACTCTGTCCGCGGCTCTCCTTGACGCGTCGGATGATCGGAATCGGTGCCGGCGTTGTGCTCGCCGCAGCTGGAGCGATTGCCGGACCCGAGCTCCGTATCACATCTCCGTCCGGCGCAGTCAGCGTTGCCGTCCGGCTCGACCGGACGGGCGCGCCCGAATGGTCGGTGGCCTTCCGTGGCAGCATTCTGCTTGCCTGGTCGCCGCTCGGCGTTGAGTTGCAGGGATCTCCCCCGTTGCGGGGGGCAATGGCGATCGAGCGATCAATCCGCCGCCAGGTGGACGAGTCGTACGAGCTGGTCACGGGGAAGACTCGGCTCGCGCGGAATCGGTGCCGGGAGTTGCGGGTGCAGTTCCAGGAGCGGGCTCCCTCCGCGCGGCGTCTGGAGCTGTGCTTCCGCGCCTACGATGACGGCGCCGCATTTCGCTACGTGATTGGAGGAACGATGGACGGTGAGGCGATTGCGATCGTCCGTGAGCTGACGGAGTTCCGCTTCCCCGCCGATATCCAGGCGTGGGCGTTCCAGGTCAACACCTTCCGATCATCCTTCGAAGGACTCTACCTGCCGACGACGGTTGATGCCATACCGGACACGGCGCTGGTCCACCCGCCGCTGACCCTTCAGAGAGCCGACGGGGTGGCCCTCGCCCTCACCGAAGCAGATCTGACCGATTACGCGGGGATGTATCTTGCCGGGCGCCCCGGTGCGGCGCTCGGCGTCGCGCTTCCTCCGCTGCCCGACGCGCAACCAGTGTGCGTCCGCGGGCGTACGCCATTTCCGTCGCCCTGGCGAATCCTGATGATCGGGGCCCGGGCCGGCGATCTGATAACATCCACCATCATCGAAAACCTGAGTTCCCCTTGTGCGCTGGAGGACGTCTCCTGGATCCGGCCGGGGAAGGTGATGTTCCCCTGGTGGCCGAAGTTTTTGGCCGATGCACCGGGCGTTCCCAGCCGGCTCGACTTCGCCAACCAGAAGTACTACATCGACTTCGCAGCCGACCATGGCATCCGGTACCTGGAGATGGAGCCACCCTGGTACGGAGACGAAGCCGATTGCATCCGGCACCCGGAGCGGTACGACATCACCCGCCCGGTGCCCGAGCTTCGTCTCCCCGATCTTTTCGCCCATGCCCGTGACCGCGGCGTCGGCATCTTTCTCTGGGGGCATTGGAAGACACTCGACCGCCAGGCGGACAGCGCGCTCCCCCTGTTTACGCAGTGGGGGGCAGTGGGACTGAAGATCGACTTCATGGATCGCGACGACCAGGACATGATTCGCTGGTACGAGGGGATGCTTCGGGCGACCGCGAAACATCGGCTGATGGTGTACCTGCATGGCGCATCCAAGCCGACCGGATCGCGGCGAACCTGGCCCCACCTGATGACCGTGGAGGGAGTGCTGGGAAACGAGCAGAACAAGGTGGCGGGGCACGTGACCCCCGAGCATACGGTCACCCTCCCGTTCACCCGTATGCTGGCAGGTCCGATGGACTTCACTCCGGGAGGTTTCCGTAACGTGACGGTCGCGGAGTTTCGTCCCAACCACGACAGGCCGATGGTTCAGGGGACGCGGTGCCACCAGTTGGCGATGTACGTCGTGTACGAGAGCCCGCTAGTGATGGTTGCCGACGCGCCGTCCGCGTATCGCGGCCAGCCTGGTTTCTCGTTCATCGAAGACGTGCCGGCGAGCTGGGACACCTCCGTGGTCGTGGATGGCCGGATCGCCGACTACATCGTGATCGCGCGCCGCTCCGGTGCTGACTGGTATGTGGGGGCGATGACCGACTGGACCCCGCGCGAACTCCGCGTGCCCCTCCGGTTCCTCGGGCCCGGAAAATTCCTTGCCCGGCTGTATGAGGACGGGCCGGACGCTGACCGGGTGGCCACTGATCTCCGTGAGCGAAGCATAGCTGTGGCGCGGGGCGACACGCTGACCCTGCGCCTTGCTCCGGGAGGGGGTGCGGCTGTCCGCCTTGTCAGCGTTCCTGCGACACCGTCACCCCGCTGATCACGCCGGCGCGCCGAGCCCCGTTGTCGTGCTTGACAGTTGTTGGTGTTCCCCCGGTCGCAGGGGTCTGCGCCGGCTGTGCGTTCCGGGCACTTCCATCAGGGCCGCGGGATTCACGGGAGGTATGGGTCCTGCATCAGGCCGCAACTTCGCGCACGTTGGTTTTCCCGCCTCTTGGACGCTCCACCGATCGGTGTTGACGACTTCTTTGTTCCCCGGAGTTTTCAGGTGGTCAACTCTGTCGGATCGTCAATCCTGGGTTTCGAGGGCATATGTGCATAGAATCCTGCAGCGCCTTGAACGGGAGGGAGTCGTACGGCTTGTGGGCAAAGCGAACAAGGCCAGGTATGTTCCTGCCCACCCTGAAGCCGTTGACAAAGCACTGGCCTCCGAACTCACGTTCCGCGCCCTCCTGAAGAACGAGGGACTTGAGGAAACCGAGCACACCTTCCCAGAATGTGGCAGCATGCGAGATGTAATAAACCGCCGCGCCGATGAAAGCCATACCGTAGATACCGCCCAGAATGCCGGTATCTCCTGTTGCCTTTCTCCTTTGATGCTCGTGGGTGGACGAATTCTTGTCGTCAGTCATTGTTCTTCTCGTCCTGTTCATGTTAGAGTGACTTGGCGCCTGCTTCTGGTTGCGAAATGGTTGCTTCCAGCTACGCGGTGACCGCTTCAGGCTGGCTTCGGACAATAGGTAGTAGCTGATCTGTCGATCGGCACAGTGGCTACATCGGCGCAATCTCTTCCTATTCTATGTTCTTCAACTTAATATCTACTTCTGGATATTCTGGTGATAAACCGGTCAGGAGTCTGCTGTCAATACCTTTCAGATATTTCTCAAAGAATGCATGAATATACGTGTTCTGAATCTGTAAACATCTTTCGCCGTCGATTTCACCTAGCATCTGCATTCTGAACAATCTTCCCCAGATTGAAAGATCGCTAAGATTTTGATGGGTCGAATTCTTGATCGTGACCATATAGAGTGGATCTTCCTTCGATTCAAAAAAGACGTCGTTCATGCCTTTGTATTGCTCACTACTCATGAACATCATCGGCTGGCTCACATCATGGTCAAGAAGATCACCGAATTGCGGACAATCCATACTTATCGCTGCTTTGCACCGTTTCTCGCGAACACAGACTTGAGTGGAGGCTGCTCCCCCAAAGGACACACCAAACACACCGATTCTCCCCAGGTCAAGCCTTTCCGATGAAGAAGCCTTTCCCACTATTCAGTCTTTCGAGTTCATCTATCGCAAAAGAAATGTCCTCCACCCAGCGGAAGAGGCTTTTCTGATTGTGAGGATTTTTCTCAAGAAATTTCCTGAGCAATAGTTCTTGCTTTGCAGTACTTCTTACCTCGGGACCATCATTCTCTCTCATTTTTGCCTGTAACGCCTCGCTGGCAGGATCAAAAGCTCTGATTGTTCCATCAGGTTTGACAAAGAACGGGATATGATCGGAGTGGCCAATAGCAAATACGATGAAGCCATTGCTTGCTAGGTCCTGCATGAGAACTGTGTTGAGGGATGGCAATCCTATCGACCCCTGGTTGAAAATCAAGACTGGATAAGTCCATTCTGTTTTTGAAAGATTTGCGTCAAGATAATAATGCGTTCTGACGAGAGAGAAATGACTGAAGAAAAATGTTGGCAAACCACCCCAGAATCTTGAAATGATCTCGCTCTTTTCACTTGCGTTCTCCCAATAAGCAACAGGTCTGTCATCACTGGAAATTTCCGCAGGATACCAGACTTGAACGGATATTTCTTGAAAATCTGTCGAGTCTGGTGTTAGAGGCTCGGGGCGATTCTTATCGATGAAATAGTCATACCTAGTTCCAACGTTGTAGGGACCCGTAGGGATCGGCAATTTGAATACAGGTAGAAGCAGAGGAGGCATTGCTATGACGACCAATAACAAGACGTTTGAGATCCCACCGACGATCCGGAACAGCAAGTTGCCTTTTGATTTTGGTTTGTCACTCGGACGTTGTGCGAATCTCATGTTCTTGAAAGTGAGTGCAAATAGGAAAACTGCATAAACATAGATAGGGTACATTTGCCAACGGTGTCCCTCGACAAGAATCTGTATCAACACAATCGCCAGCGAGAAACCGGGTAGTAGATGAAACCAACGATTCTTGCTTTCCACTCTCATGAAGATTGAGAAGGCATATAGTCATTCTCTCGCCGCCATGCGTGTTGCTACATGGATTACCGCGTCACACCCCGATCCGCACTATCTGTTTTTGTTTCTTTAAGAAACAGAAGAACTTTTGGCACCAATATATGGCAGCCATCAGCTGGAATCAACAAAAACGGGGCCGTAAGGAGTACTATTGGGCAAGCCCGAGGATACGGCCTGTCACACCTTGAGACGGCTCGGTGCCTTCAAATCTTCGCTCGCTTAAGGCGGAGGGAATTCGTCACAACGCTCACGGAGCTCATCGCCATGGCGGCGGCAGCTACCATCGGATTAAGCAATCCGAGTGCTGCGACGGGGATTCCAATGACATTGTAGATGAACGCCCAGAAGAGATTTTGCTTCACGGTGAGAATAGTCCGTTTGGACAACCTGATTGCCTCGACGACACCCTGCAGACTCCCATGCATCAGAGTGACATCTGCCGTCTCCATTGCCACGTCTGTGCCGCTGCCCATGGCAATGCTGACGTCAGCCTGCGCAAGGGCCGGGGCATCGTTGATGCCATCGCCAACCATCGCCACTATTCTTCCCTTCTGCTGCCGCGCTTTGACGTGTGCTGCCTTGTCTTGAGGCATCACACCCGCGATGACGCTGTCGACACCGGCCTGACTTGCGATGGCGTTTGCGGTTTGCACGTTGTCTCCGGTGATGAGATCCACCTCTATCCCCATGCGTTTCAACGCAGCAACAGCATCCTTTGAGGTCGGCTTGATCGGATCGGCGATGCCGATGACGCCGGCGAGCATCTGATCTATGGCAACGAAAGCCAAGGTCTTTCCCGCCTTGGAGAGGTCGGCAACCTGCGGCTCGGCCTCGGTTGTTGCGACGGAGTATTCATTCATAAGCGGAAGGCTTCCGACGAGCACTCTCTGGCCATCGACTCTCCCTTCTACGCCGAGTCCGGTCTTCGACTGGAACGATTCAACGACACCGGGCAAGATGCCGCGCTCTCGAGCAGCGTCCACAATTGCCCGCGCCAGCGGATGTTCAGATCGATTTTCGACGGACGCTGCCCGCTGAAGGAGCAAGCGTTCGTCGGAGCTGTTCAACGGAAGGACATCGGTAACCGACGGCTTTCCCTCTGTGACGGTGCCTGTCTTGTCGAGCACGACGGTCTGCACCTTGTGTGCGCGTTCCAGGCTTTCCGCGTTCTTAATAAGAATGCCTCTTGATGCGCCAAGACCCGTGGCAACCATGATGGCGGTCGGTGTTGCGAGACCAAGTGCGCACGGGCAGGCGATGATGAGGACGGCGATGAAGTTGATCATGGCGGCGGTGAAAGGGAGTCCGCCGATGAAGTACCAGAAGACAAAAGTCAAGACAGCGAGTGAAATGACCACAGGTACGAACACCGCCGCGATCTGGTCCGCAAGCGTCTGGACGGGAGCTTTGGAGGCCTGAGCCTGTTCTACCAGCCTGATGATCTGGGCCATCACGGTCTGTTTGCCGACGGCGGTCGCCCGGAACTCGACGCTTCCGTTCTTGTTGATCGTCCCGCCGATGACCTTTTCACCAACGGACCTCTCAACCGGCATACTCTCGCCGGTGACCATCGATTCGTCCATTGCGGTCGAGCCTCGAGTAATGACACCATCGACAGGGATCTTCTCACCGGGACGAACAATGACAACGTCACCGGTCACGACGTCGGCCGCCGGAATATCTCGCTCGCTCCCGTTACGAAGAACACGGGCGGTTTTTGGCTGAAGCCCGATCAGCTCTTTGATCGCGTCGGTCGTTCTCCGCCTCGCCCTTGCTTCGAGCACTCTTCCCATCAGAATGAGCGTCATGATGGTGGCAGAAGTGTCAAAGTAGATGTGATCGCCCGCGTGGTTAATCCCGAGCCAACGGGGGAAGAGAACGACCAGAGTACTGTAGAGGTATGCCGTTCCTGTTCCGACGGCGACGAGGGTGTTCATATCCGCGGATGCGTGCCGGGCGAGCTTCCACGCCACGATGAAGAATCGTTTACCGGCGACGAACATGATGGCCGTGGTGGCCAGAAACACCAACCTGTTGATCTCATCCGTCGAAAGGGGAGACCATCGCATGAACCAGTCGGACACGCTGATCATGCTAAGCACCATCACGGGTATTGTGAGGACAGCGCTGAAAATGAAATCCGACCTAAGCTTCCGATAAGCACGCTCCTGACGGTCATCAATCGGCGTTGCTGCCGATTCTGATGGCTCGGCTGTTATGTCCGCGGCGTCTGACACAATCAGTTTGTAGCCTGCCTCGTCCACAACGGCTGCAATCTTCTGCAGATCTGTCCTGCTCGAATCGAATGACAGCGACACGGTTTCGGAGGCCAGGTTGACATTGGCCGTAGCAACGCCCTCTGCCGTCCTAAGCGCTTTCTCGACTCGTGCCACACAGCTTGCACAGGTCATGCCTTCAACCGGAAGCGTCAGGGTCTGAACCGTTGATCTGTTCGTGCCCATACCTTGTTTTGCACCGATTGCACGAAAATCTGATTTATCTGCCTACGCAGAGACAAGCCTGTAGCCGGCTTCTTCAATTGCCTTCGCCAGCTGTGCTTGGGTCACTTCTGTGTCGTCGTATTCGACGAGGGCCCTGCCGAGTTCGACGTTCCGTACCTTGAGACCCGCAACCTTGCTGAGCTCCTTCGAAACACTCATAACACAGTGTCCGCAGCTCATTCCTTCAATGATCAATTCGTGGCTCTTCATAGATGGTCCTCTAACAAACTCGTGATTGTTTGAGCACTGCTGAACTCAATATAGCAGGTGCGCTGATTAGACGCATTACACTTAACTGATATGATCTTATAAGATTCTTGGAGGGATCAGAGGGGGAACGAGAACAGGATTTGATCAATGTCTACTTCTACGGCCGGGAGACTCGGTCGATCGGTTTCCTGAGATTGGATGTCATCGACCGGAACACGGTCGGCGTGAAACCTGTTATCTGCCGGAACTGGTTGGAGAGGTGCTGCACACTGCTGTAGCCCAGCTTGTCGGCGATCTCGCTCAAAGTCAACTCTCCGTACTTCAAGAGCTCCTTGGCACGCTCGATCTTCTGCAGAATGATATGGTGCTCGATCGTGACGTTCTCGACCGAGGAGAAGAGCGTGCTCAGGTAGTGATAGTCGAGGCCAAGTTCGTTGCTGAGGTACACCGAGTACTTCAGCTTCTTTTGTTCTTCATCGGCTTCCCGATGCACGAAGTTGACGATGGCAATCTTGAGCCGCTCGATGATTCTCGCTCTCCGATCTTCAATGAGTTGAAAGCCGTTCTCTTCCAGAACAGCACGGATCCTCTCCATGGGTAACTCACGCGCATTCCCGGAGACAACGACTTCCCCCAGCACCACGCTGCGCACATCGAGGTTCAATTGCTGAAGTTCTTCTTTCACGACGCGGATACACCGATCACAGACCATGTTCTTGATATACAGGGTCGTAGTGTCAGTGCTTGTCGAAGGGGGTTTGCGCGTCGTCATGGCGTACGAGGAAAAATGCCCGTTCCTCCCTTGCGATCGAAGGAAGCGGGGTCAATGACCAGTGCAAGTCTGTGAACGATCAATGGGAGGCGACAGGCCGTCGGACAGGCGTTTGGGCTACCAGCGTCGCGGTGCGTTGCGAACGCTACGCACAGTGTCCCTGGCGATCAGGAGCTCTTCGTTCGTTGGGATCACGAACAGCTTGACGCGGCTGCCGGGTTTGCCGATCTCGCCCTCCTTTCCTCCGAACAACGCGGCGTTGGCCTGTTCATCAATCTCGATTCCCAGCCATTCGAGGCCGCGGCATATCCGCTCTCGGATGGGCGGAGCGTTCTCTCCGATTCCACCGGTGAAAACTATGGCATCTGCGCCGGACATCTCCGCCAGGTAGGCACCGATGTACTTCTTTACCCGTAAACAGAAAATGTCGATCGCAAGCTTCGCCCGACGATCGTCATGCTCCTGGGCCTCGGCAATGAGGTCTCTCATGTCGTTGGTGAGCCCCGAAATGCCCAGCAGCCCGGATTGCTTGTTGAGCAGTGCATCGATCTCTGCGAGAGACATGGCCTCCTTATGGTAGAGAAGCTCGATCACTGAAGGGTCGATGTCTCCGCCGCGCGTTCCCATCACGAGCCCCTCCAACGGGGTGAGCCCCATGGAGGTATCAAGAGACGAGCCGCGCTTGATGGCGCAGGCCGAGCATCCGTTCCCGAGGTGGAGTGTGATGATGTTCGTGTTCTCAAGGTCTTTTTCGGCCAATTGTCGATACCGAAAAGAGACGTAGCGGTGCGACGTCCCATGGAACCCATAGCGTCGGATCTTGTGCCGCCGATACATCTGGTACGGAATGGCATAGAGATACGACGTTTCCGGCATCGTCGAATGGAACGAGGTGTCAAACACGGCGACCTGAGGGATACCATGGCCGAGTAACTCCCGGGCGGCGTAGATCCCTTTGAGGTTCGAGGGGTTGTGCAGCGGCGCAAGGTCGATGCAGTCTTCAATGCCGCGAACCACGTTGTCGTCAATGATGACGGATTTTTTGAAGTGCTCTGCGCCATGAACGACGCGATGGCCTACTGCATGGATGTCGGCAAGCGACCGTATGCCGGGTACTTGGGCTTCCGGAGAGATCATCCACCGGACGACATGATCGAGCGCTGCACGGTGGTCGCGCAACGCGAGGGCACTCTTTATGGGAGGATTGTCCGCCGCTTGCAAAGTGATAAGTGCTTGGCTCCCGATCCGCTCGATGAGACCCTTCGCTTTCTGCTGATCGGCATTCTTCTCGATGCTGTCGAGATCGGTTTCGATAATCTGGAATTTCAGTGATGAACTGCCGCAGTTCAGAACGAGGACATTCATGTCAAAAGGAAAAAGTCAAAATGAAAAGTGAAAAATGATGCTACTCGGTCTTCTCGCACTTCCATGCTAAGGCTTTATTGGTGGAAACTCAAGGAGGTGGCAATTTCCCTTTTTCCGATTTTTGAGGTATCTTTTCAACAATAAAACCGGCAGCAGAATGAATCAATGCATGCCGGACTGTTCATCATTCCGGGCACGTTGCTGTTTTTGAATGTCAGGTGCAGGGGGATCTGGGCATGTGAATAGTCTTGGAGTCGCGAATGAAACCCGCTCTGCAATTGCCTAGATCCGCAGATCGCAGATGAAAAAGTTCACCCTCAAACCACTCCCCACCGATGCTCTCCACCTTGTCCACCCGCAGCGGTTCCGGATCGACTACAAGAAGGAACTCAATGCGGCGCAGTACGAGGCGGTGACATCCGTGAACGGGCCGCACCTTGTCATCGCCGGTGCCGGAACGGGCAAGACGCGCACGATCGTCTACCGTGTGGCGTACCTTGTCGAGCTCGGAGTCAAGCCGGACAACATCCTGCTCCTCACGTTCACGCGCAAAGCGGCCCAGGATATGCTGCGGAGAGCTGCGATCCTGCTCGACAGCCGGTGTGAACAGATTGCGGGGGGCACCTTCCATTCGTTTGCCAACAACGTGCTTCGAAAGTACGCCACGCAGCTTGGGTACGAGACAAACTACACCATCCTCGACCAGGGGGATGCAGAGGATGTCGTTAACCTGATCCGAACACGCCTGAAATTCGATACCAAGGAGAAACGGTTCCCGCGAAAGGAAGCGCTCTACGATCTCTACAGCCGCTCTGTCAACACGATGACCTCCGTCAAAGACCTTCTCGCGCGAGACTACCCACATTATCTTGAGCAAGAACCGGATATTCAGACCGTCCATCAAGCATATGTGCAGTACAAGCGGCAGCACAATCTGATGGATTACGATGACCTCCTGGTCAATCTGGCGCTGCTCCTGAAGAAGAACGAGTCCGTTCGTACGCTCCTCTCCGATCGATACAAGTATATCATGGTGGACGAGTATCAAGACACCAACAGAATTCAGGCGGAACTGGTGAAGCTGCTGGCATTGAAGCACGAGAATATCATGGTGGTGGGGGATGACGCACAGTGCATCTACTCGTTCCGTGGCTCAACAATCCAGAACATTATGACGTTCCCGGACGAGTTCAAGGAGTGCCGGATTATCAAGCTGGAGGAGAACTTCCGCAGCACGCAGCCTATCTTGAATCTCGCGAATGAGATTCTGAAACGAAGTGCGTTTTCAATCAAGAAGTAAAAAGTCAAAAACGTGAGGTTACGCAGGGGTGTGTGATTTTCATCCAGCAGACTGGAGATTGGAGTTCGAGAGCAATCACTGCGAAACTCCTGGGAGCAAGTAGCGAAGAGGAGGACGAAAGAGGGAGGCAGAATTCAGAAGCGAGATTGCGAGATCTGAAGTGTGCCCTGAAACGCTTATGCATCCCCATTTTTCATTCTGAATTTTTCAGCCGGAGGCTTGAGCCAGAGGCTCATCCGCCTCAGGCGGTGGTTTTTTCATTGATGCATGTACTACAAGGAACTCTATACACACAAAGCCGGCGGCTCGCTTCCGCAGTTGGTCTGCACTGAGAACGAGAACATGCAGTCCCGTTTCCTCGTGCAGAAGATCCTGGAGCTGCGCGAGCGGGGGATCCCGCTTGAGAAGACGGCCGTTCTCTTCCGATCTTCCTTCCATTCGTTCGACCTCGAGATAGAGCTGACAAAGGCAAACATCCCGTTCGTGAAGTTCGGGGGCTACAAGTTCATCGAGACCGCTCACGTGAAGGACGTGATCGCCTACCTGCGTGTGCTGGAGAATCCGCGCGACGTTGTGTCGTGGAACCGCATCCTGCTCCTCGTAGACGGTGTAGGGCCGCGAACGGCAGAGAAAGTCACCGACGATATCCTGAAGCGGCGGGTGGCTGTGCCGGCCGGTGGCGACGAGGTCTTGCCCACGACCCGGTTCTGGATGCAGTTCAACGATTACGCGGACAATGTCCAGAAGCTCTTTGAAGTGCTGAAGCAAGTGGCTTCTCCAACCATCGCTCCCGCGGAGAAGACCTATCAGATCCTCGAGTACTATGAGCCGATCCTGCGGGCGCGGTACGATGATCACCAGAAGCGGAAGAAAGACCTCGAGATGTTCCAGAACATCACGGAGCGGTACAGGGAGGTGGAGGTGCTGCTGACGGACCTGGCGCTGGAACCTCCTAACGAAAGTATTGTTGATGTAGAATCCCCCGGGGCGGAGGATGAGTACCTCACCCTTTCAACCATTCACAGTGCAAAGGGGCTGGAGTGGAATTCCGTGTTCGTTATCTACGCCCTTGAAGGAAGATTTCCGGCGATGTATGCCGTGGCGAGTGACGAGGAAATGGAAGAAGAGCGCCGGCTGATGTACGTCGCTTGCACGCGTGCGAAGGAGAATTTGTTCATCACCTACCCAATGAATATCTACGATCGTGAAAGCGGCTTGATCCTGACGAAGCCTTCGCGGTTTATCGAGGGGATCGGCGAGCATCTCCTGGAGCCGTGGGTCGTCGAGTGACGGAGAACTGACCTCAGGAAATGGAGAACGGATCAACCATCCTCTACCTCGACCGCAACGAAAACCTCTACGGGCCTGCACCTGGGTGTTTCGGCGCTCTTCGCACTGTCGCCATCGATGACCTGAGTGTGTATTCGCGTGACTTCACGCGAGGGGTAAAAAGCAGGCTCTCGGAGCGGCTTTCGGCAGAACTGAACATCCCCGAGCAACAGATCCTGCTGAGCGAAGGGAGCGAGGATATGCTGAAGCAGGCCGTGCACTGCTACATCGGTCCGGGAGAAAAGATGCTCTGTCCGGCACAGTCGTGGTGGTACTATCAGAAAGTGGCGTCGGAGGTCGGTGGAGAGACGATCACCTATTCTCTCAAAGAAGATAAGGATGCGTATCACTATGATGTCGATGAGCTGATCGCTCTCTATGAGAAGGAATCGCCACGCGTCGTTCTGATCGCCTCGCCGAACAATCCAACTGGCAACTCATTTTCGGATAGCGATCTCAAAAGCCTGGCCGAGGCTGTTCGCGAGAGCATCGTTGTGCTCGACGAGGCCTACTGGGGATTTGCCGATACATCGAACGAGCATATCGCCGAGCTTGTCAGACGGTATCGCAACCTTCTAGTGCTGAGGACGTTCTCGAAGTACTACGCCCTCGCCGGCGCTCGCATCGCCTTCGCTGCCGTCGGTGCCGGTCTGAGCCGCCTCACGAAATTTGCCTCCCGTTACCTCGGCTATAACCGGATCTCTGAGATCCTTGCCCTCGCTGCGCTCGATTCTGCGGGCTATTATGAAAACATTGGCCACGCGATGCGTGAGGATCGAGAGCTGTATTACGAATTCTTTGACCGTCATCCGGGATTTCGCTGCTATCGTTCGAGCGCAAATTTCGTTCTGGTGAAGATCCCGGCGGAGTGGAAGGATCCATTGAAGACCTTCCTTGAAGCGAAGCGGATTGTCATCAAGTTCTTCTCGGAACCGGAGTTTGCCAATTGCGTGCGCATCACGCTCGGCACGAAGGAGCAAAATCAGCGGTTGCTCCAGGCACTCTCTGAGTTTCTTCAATCCCACAGGTCCAACGGAGCCTCGTCGTGAAGTGCATCATCCTTGCCGCGGGTGTTTCGACTCGAATGAAACCTCTCACAGATTCGCTGCCGAAGTGTCTGCTTCCGGTTGGAGGCAAGCCGATTCTGCAGCGCATCATCGAAAATGTCCACGACGTGGGGATCGATTCGATCGGTGTCGTGCTGGGGTACAAAGCTGAGGATATACGCGCCTTTGTGAAGCGGACGTTCCCGTTTGGACGAATTCGGTTCCTTATGAACCCGAAGTTCGAGTCCACCAACAACGCTTTCTCGCTGCTGATGGCTCGCGAGTTCTATCTGAGTGAAGCGCGCAAGAACGCCCCTCTTCAAGACCTGCTGATTCTGGACAGCGACATCGTCTTCTCATCCCGGCTGCTTCCCTACTTGCTGATTCAGAAGCCGCCGAACCGGATCGCTGTGAGAGTGCAGGGAGAGCACGACGAGGAGGAGATCCGTGTCAAGGTTGATCGGGACAGGAACATTCAGATGATTGCAAAAACGACACCAGTTATGGAGACGTACGGCGAATCGATCGGCATCGAAGTGTTCTCTCCCGCTGCGGCGGCAGAACTCTTTGAGATACTCGAGCGACGCGTGCGCACAGGATCCGGGCGGATGGAGTTCTATGAAGCATCATTTCAGGAGCTGATTTCTCGTGGCGTCGCAATCGCTGCTGTCGACATCAGCAAATACCCGTCGGCTGAAATCGACACACCGGAGGATCTTGCTTACGCGGAAGATGTTCTCGTACCCCTCCTCGAAGAGTAGAACCTGGTTGAATTCAGCACACCTTCTGGCACCGCGCCGCTATGTATGAGTACAGGAAATCGCTGAAATCCGACGTCTCAGACGAGCTGGTCAATACGTATCTGCTTCGTCCCCTAGCGGGGCTGTTTGTCAGGTTGGTATACCGGACTTCGATCACGCCGAACCAGGTAACGATCGCCTCAACCGTTGCAGGTTTGATTGCGGCCTTATTCTACCTTCGCGGTGAAGCTCTCTGGACGGCAATCGCCGGGCTGTGCGTGACTCTGAAAGACCTCCTCGATTCAGCGGACGGACAGCTTGCGCGGGCAAAACAGCAGTACTCCCGCATCGGACGGTTCCTTGATTCCATCGGAGATTTCGTTGTTGACGTGGCTGTATTTGCAGCTATCGGTTGGGCACTCTATTCTTCCAGCGGTGACCCGTGGATGCTCGTCCTTGCCTTTCTCTGTCTGGCGGGAATCACACTCCGTGTATCGTACCACGTGTACTATCAGACCTCATATCTTCATCTCGGCGAACGGTACGCGATCAACCGTCTGACAGAAGAAATAACGGAGGATGACCGGAAAGGCGACCGCTTCGCCTTGGCGCTTCAGCGAGTCTTTCAGGTCATCTACGGCTGGCAGGATCGGCTTATGGTTCGCATCGACGCGTGGGGCAGGAGAGGGAGAGAGCGCCCGGAATTTCTTGCACGATGGTATACGGATGCCCCGGGTCTGCGCATTTCGGGCCTCCTGGGGATGGGCACAGAGTTATTTCTCCTGATGCTGTGCTCGGTGTCCGATCAGCTTGTGTTGTATTGTTTTCTCAATCTCATTCTCATGAATGCAATTCTTCTTGCGTCGGTACTCTACCGTCGTTTCATCTTCCCGTATCGACTTCAGCTCGGAGGTTCCCTATGAAATCACGCTCTCTTCTCGTGGCACTACTGGTTGTTTCCGCCGTCGTACGGGCCCAGGTACCCGGCGCGACTCAGAATCGGGTTCTTCTCCCCAACGGTTGGTGGCTCTCGCCGGCGGGCGAGCAGATCAGGCTAGGTGATTTTCCATTGAACGGATCGCTCTCGGATGATGAGCGCTATCTGGCTGTAACGCACAGTGGGCAGTCCAAAGCGCAAGTGATGCTGAAGGAGCGGCAATTTGCCGAGCCTCAGCATCCTGCATCTGCCAAACGATCATACCGCGGGAACGAAGAGGGGGGCCCTGACGCCGCAAGCGTATGTGGCGCAAAACGACTACGCCCTGGGTTTGATCGTTGAGCGAGTGACCAGAAGCAACTACTGGAAGGAAACGGCGATCTTTGTTGTGGAAGATGATGCCCAGGATGGCCCGGACCATGTGGACGCACACCGTTCCGTCGCTCTCGTCATAAGCCCGTATGCCAAGCGAAGGAGCGTTGATCGCACGCTGTACAGCACGGCATCGATGCTGCGGACCATCGAGCTCATCCTCGGTCTGCCGCCGATGAGCCAATACGATGCTGCCGCAACGCCGATGTATGGTGCATTTACGACATCGCCGGACTATGCCCCGTATAGCGTGGAACAGCCCCGAGTCGACTTGAATGCTAAGAACAGAGAAGGAAGCTACGGGCAATCGCTGATGGAAGAATTCAATCTCAAGCGTCAGGATGCGGCCCCGGATCGTGCTTTCAACGAAGTTGTGTGGCGGGCGGTTAAGGGAACGCCGATGCCCCCTCCGCGGTACTCGGTTTTTTCGCGGGTCATGGCTGAAGAGGACGATGATTAGAGGAAGAAGGCTTGATCAAGACGAAGGTGATCCCGGCGAGCGGGGAACCGTAGCAGCGAAAGATCCTGAGTATGCAGGCTGATCGAGAACCGGTCAGCCTTTCTTTTTCTGGCGGGCTTCTCGAAGCTTCCTGAACCGCTTCAACTTTCCTTTGATCGTCGCCAGGAGCGTCTCGTCGGAGAACGGTTTGGTCATGTAGTCATCTACGCCGAGCTCTTTGCCGGTGCGGATCAGAACCTCGTCTGTCAGCCCGCTGAGGAAGATGAACGGGATCTCCTGGAGGCGATCGATCTCGCGTGTCTTCTCAAGGAAGGTAAACCCCCCCATGGTTGAGGTTTCCAGGTTGATGTCGGAGATGATGAGATCCGGCGTGTTCTCCTTGAGATACCGATAGGCATCGTCGGACGTTGAAAACGCCTTCATGTTGTATCCGGCCTCTTGGAGCGTCTGGGTGACAACTTCCAGCAACCGTACATCATCGTCGACGAGCACGACGGTAGGTGGCTGAAGCGACGTGCGGATCCGCCAGAGGATTTCCGCTTCGATCGAATCGAACTCCTCGGGCGAGATCTTGAACCGCTTGCGGAGATCCGAGAGCTCATTTGCCCGTTCGGGTGTGATTGACCCCGATGACCAGGCTTCTTTGAAGGCGTTAAGGTAGCACTCGCGCTGGGCTTCTTTGGTGAGTTTCGAGTGCTCCTCGATGGAAATTCCGAGATTCCAGCGGAGTTCTTTGAGGTCGCTCTCCTCGATCGGCGTCGTCGCACCATCCTGCCAAACTCGTACCAACTCTCCTTTGTACCGGGCAAGAGCATCGGCGTGCGCGGCAAGGCCTTCCTTGGATTTCTCTTCGGCCTGCTCCTGCTGCTGGAGCTCTTCTTCAGCAGCGCGAAGCTGCTCTTCGAGTTGCTCCAACGATACCGCTTGCTCCGCGCGTTCTTTCTCTTTCAGCTTCCCCTTTATTCTCTCATCTTGCTCTCTCTTGCGCTGCTCCAGCAGTGTTTGCTGACGCTCTTCTTCATCTTCCCTCCTGCGTCGCAGCTCCTCGTCGCGCTTTCGGGCGGCTTCCTCCGCCTGCTTCCGGGTTTGCTCCTCTTCTTGGTGGTGATCATGCTCCTGTTTCAAGTACGATAGCCGTTCGGCGTAGGCGAAGATGTAAACGTTCCTGGGATCGATTTCTTTGGCCTGGATGATTTCGCGCATGGCTTGGTCAATCTCACCAGCACGGATGAGGCGGTCGACGCGCTTGAGGATCTCGCTGATCCTCTTCTTTATGTCATCGCGAGGGGTCAGTTCGGTCATAAGCTATCTTCCCGCGAACCGGACACGGTAGGGCAACATGCCGGGCTCCAGGGATACCGGCACTCGGCCACCTCTATCCATTGTCAGGCAGATCCACAGCTTTGCTTGTTCGGCGTTGTTCCTCAGGTTCTCGTTGGTGTACTCAAACCGGGACATTCGCACGCGCCGCGCGTGAAGCTTTTCGGTGAAGACTTCTTTCGATTCACCGACGCGAATCCTTCTGAGGAACCACGAGAAAAGTAAAGAACTGTTGAGGCAAATGCAAGGAAGCGTAACAGCGTGGTGATCATGAGATGTCGCCGACACCTCAATTCGAACGTCGCTTCGCTTTCCCTGCTTCGATCGTCTTGCTTCAGGGCGTTTATCAAGAAGGAGGAGAGGATGAAATGTCACAAACGTATCATAGAATCCCGATACATCCCGTGTGGGGTACGAAGGATCGAGAACCTTAATCTGAAGGGGGGAATCGGCCATTGGGTAAACACTGAAGAGTGCGAAACTACCTTGACAAATCCATCACCGTCAGAAAGGTCAATCGTCCGATGTCCTCGAGGATCTCCGGGGTGATGTATTCAAGTCTGTCCTGTGTGGTGTGATAGGTTGCGACGGGAGGCGGCGGCGCGCCGTAGGGGGCGATGCCGATCGTTGGAATGTTTGCCCACAGAAAGTGTGCCGCATCTTGTCGCGGTCGTCCCAGGTTTGCAGTGGTGTCGGCTGTTATCGAACGGTGAATATACGACCTGTTGTTGCGTTCGACGACCTCCCAAAGCCGCGGGTAGTTCTTACCTGCACCGACCCTGAGCTTTTCCCCCCGACCAACGCTTTCCAGGTTGATGAATGCCTTCACGCGGGCATTCGGAACCACAGGGTGAGCCAAATAGAATTCCGATCCTTTTACCCCCTGCTCCTCGGCACCGAAAAGGATGAACAGAACCGATCTCTTCAAGTACCCGGATGTTTTTGCTATTGCCTCCGCAGCACCCATGAGCACAGCTACCCCAGATGCGTTGTCGTTTGCTCCCGGCATAAGCAAATGGTTCCTCCCGACGTGATCGAGATGTGCACCAAGGATGATGACTTCGTTTTTCAATGCCGGGTCGGATCCTTCGAGCAAACCCACGACGTTCTTGCCCATTCCTTCCGGGTGATGCTCGGTCGTACATGTGATGGTAACGATCTTGCCGGTGTTGAACGAGACGGGCCTGCGGTCTCTTTGAATCTTCTGGAGCAGCGTGTCTCGATTCTTTCCTGTCCCACTGAAGATGTCGCTGATGACATTTCTCCCGACGTAGGTCAGAACCAGCCCCTTGATGAAGACGCAATTGGGGTTGACGATGTGGTAGTTGTACACGACACCCGCGGCACCATGCGCAAAGGCATTCTTCATTTTGTAATCGTGAAAGGAATACGGACGCCACCCCATGAAGACGTCGGGTTCTCTGTTCGGGGAGATCGGGACTTCCGGTTCCATCATCACGATCTTCCCCTTGACGTTGATGCCTTTGTACTCATCGTAGTTCAATTCCGGAGCGGTGATGCCGTAACCGACGTACACGACCTCCGACGTCACACTGCCGGCATCCGAGGTTGACCCGGGAAAGAAATCTTCTTCGAATCTGTACGACTTCTTAAGGGTGTCTTTCTTCCCTGCTGGAATGTGGAGAATCACTTCGCCGCTTTCGAGCACGAGCGTGTACGGGTTCGGGAATTCTTGGAAGTAGGAACCAGCGTCTCCGGCCGGCTTGATCTTCCAGCGTTCGAAGAGACCCGTTGCCCACCGTGCAGCGTCGTTGTATCCGGGCGTTCCTGTCAAGCGCCCCTGGTATTTCTCCGACGATAACTCCCTGATATAATCATAGAGTGTGTGACTCGAAATGGAATGCATGGCGCTCAACAGCACTTCTTCCCAGGTCGCCGTAGTGTCTCTCGGCTGTTGCAGGGGAAAAGCCTGGGCGTGAAGAATCGCAACGCAGATAAGAATGGCGATGTGTCTGATCCCGGTTGCTCTCATGGTTGTGCTCCTAGTGACTGAAAGAAGGAAAGATCCTCAGCAAGCGGCCGTCCATTGATACTCTCAACTTTTTGTCACAACCGCAATCGGCTGTCTATTCCAAGGCGCGGCGTACCAATGAGAGCCCCGATTCAATTCAAGTAGTCTCCGTGCACGGAGCCTCAACAGAAGGACTCGGGCGGAGCTGAATGAGTAATCTTGCTTGTCTAAGAAAGTATCGATACTATGGGTCATCGGTGCGCTCATGACGACCGTAAAGTCGGTCTTTGACATCGTTCTCCAAGTTCATAAAGCCCTTCAAGGGTTTCCCCACGCGAAGTTTCTATACAAGAGGGACAACAGCCATGAAGTTCTTGAGAATCCTCTCGCCATTTATCCTCCTTCTTCCGTTCATCGCGTTTTCGCAAACCAACGTGGATCGACTCACCAAGACGCTCGATTCTCTTACCCTCTCATCGTACGATGACTGGAAAGCGAGTCCCGACCTGAGGACATACCGGCCTCAGGGCGAGCCAACCCAGCTGGGCTTTGATGACTCGGGCTGGCAGGCACTGAAGCTCAATCAAAGCATCTATCCTGACTCTTGTTGGCTCAGAAAGGAAATCGTCCTGCCGGCCAAGATCCTCGGCAAGCCTGTCAGGGGCCCGATGACACTGAAGGTTTCCGTTGATGACTATGGATACATGTGGATCAACGGTGTCGCGAAAGGGCATTTCCCGTGGGATGGAGAGTTCGTCCTCACTACTGACGCAAAGCCGGGTGAACGGTTCCTGATTGTGATCAAGGCGGTGAACACCGGCGGACCGCTCCGGCTGATCAGGGCAGAAATTGCCTCCGAAGAGATGAAGCCACTCCGGACAATCATCGAAAACTTCACCACCGGTCTCCGCGTCGGGCAGAAGCTTCTGAGCTTTGATACATATCAAACCAGCTCCAACAAGCGTGTCGATCCGGGTACCGATCGATCAGCTATGAACAAGAGCGAGAAGAGGGAGCTGAACGACCTCCTGCAGACCCTGGCCGCAAAGGTCGATCTCCGTCCGTTGATCGATGGTCCCCTGGAGCGGTTCGAAGCGTCCCTTTCGAATGTCAGGTCCCAGTTGAAGCCGATCGCGGAGTATGCGAAAAGGTTCACCCTCTATTTCAACTCCAACGCTCACATCGACGCGGCGTGGCTCTGGCGCGAACAGGAGACTATTGAGGTCTGCAAGAATACCTTCACTTCGGTGTTGAACATGTTCAATGCGCGGCCCGATTTCACGTACACACAGAGTGCGGCCGCGTATTACGACTGGATGGAGCGTCTTTATCCGGACCTGTACACACGGATTCAGCAGCGGGTGAAGGATGGCCGTTGGGAAATTACCGGCGGCATGTGGGTCGAGCCGGACTGCAACATCCCGAGCGGCGAATCGTGGGCACGCCATCTCCTTTACGCAAAACGGTACCTCATGCAGAAGTTCGGAGTAGATGTGAAGATCGGATGGAACCCCGACTCCTTCGGTTACAACTGGAATATGCCGCAGTTCTATATCAACGCCGGCATCGATGCATTCATCACGCAGAAGATCGGCTGGAACGACACGAACGTGTTTCCGTATCGCCTCTTCTGGTGGGAGGGGCCTGATGGTTCCAGAGTGCTGGCTTACTTCCCCTTTGACTATGTGAGCGAGGTAAAGAATCCGTATCAGCTTGTCGATTGGCTGCGCCAATATGAAGCGAACACAGGCCTCACGAAGATGATGGTGCTCTTTGGCGTTGGCGACCACGGCGGCGGACCGTCGTTGGAGATGATCGATCGCATCGAGCGGTATAAGTCGCTCGATATTTACCCCAAGATTGAATTCGGTTCCTCTGCCACGTATCTGAACTGGATCAAAGAACACGATCTAAGCACGTTGCCTGTCTGGAAGGACGAGCTCTATCTTGAATACCACCAGGGGACATTCACCACACAGGCGGATATGAAGAAGTTCAATCGAAAAGGGGAGGTGCTGCTGACCAATGCCGAGAAGTTCTCCGTTCTCGCCGCGTCTCAGGGTGCACCCTACCGCGGTGCTGCTCTCGAAGAGGCGTGGAAGAAGCTGTTGTTTCTCCAGTTCCACGACATCCTTCCAGGATCCAGCATCCGCGAGGTCTATATCGATGCAAATGAAAAGTATCTCGAGCTTCAGGAAATCGGCACGTTCGAGCTTGCCAGATCGCTGCAAAACCTGGCAGGAAACATCAACACATCGGGTGTCCGGCAGGGGATCCCGGTTGTCGTGTTCAATCCTCTTTCGTGGAATCGGACGGACGTGACGAGACTGGAGCTGCCGAAAGGCGACGACGCCACATACGCTGTGTTCGATGTGGAGGGGAAGGAAATCCCGTCGCAGACGATCGCGACAGGCCGTTACCAACGGGAGATTATCTTCCTGGCTGAGGACGTCCCTTCTATCGGATACAAGACGTACTGCCTGCGAAAGCAGAAGCCGACAGTGAAAACGACAACGCTCTCGGTTTCTCAAACGAAGCTCGAAAACCAATTCTTCTCTGTTTCCGTTGATCCTGCATCAGGGTGGTTGAAGAGCATTGTTGACAAGCGGACGGGCAGGGAGATCCTGAGCGGACCGGGCAATGAGCTCCAGCTCCTGGCCGATTATCCGACGGCGTGGGACGCCTGGAATATCGGGCTCACGGGTGTGCAATATCCATCTACATTCCGCAGAGCCGAAATTGTCGAGAACGGGTCGGTCAGAGTCGTGCTGAGACTCTACCGGGACTATCTCAAACCAGGAACAAAGAAGGGATTTCCGACAGAGGATTTTCCGTCATCGTTCTTCACGCAGGACGTTGTTCTCTACGACAAGGTTGACCGAATCGACTTCAAAACGGATGCCGACTGGTGGGAGGAAAAGACGTTCCTGAAGGTCGCGTTTCCTCTTACGGTCGCAGACACCGTGGCCACGTACGAAATTCCGTACGGCACGATCCAGCGATCAACCCAACTGCGGGACAGCTGGGAGAAGGCAAAAGTGGAGGTCCCTGCACACCGGTGGGCTGACGTGTCGCAAACAGACTATGGTGTGAGTCTGCTGAACAACTCCAAGTACGGGTACGATATCAAGGGGAACACGGTTCGCCTTTCGCTCTTGAGGTCGCCGAAGTGGCCGGATCCAACCGCCGACCGGGGCAAGCATTCAATGGAGTATTCGCTTTATCCACACAGCGGAACCTGGCGGACCGCCGGAACGGTGAGGCGAGGCTATGAATTCAACTATCCGCTCATCGGCGTGATGACCGATGCCCACAAAGGTGCTCTGCCCGAGAAGAACTCATTTGTACAGCTCCAGCCATCAAACCTTGTGCTCACGTCGATCAAGAAGGCTGAGGATTCTGATGCGTGGATCATCCAATGGTATGACGCGCGGGGCGAAGAGTCTCAGGCAATTCTGACGCTGCCGCGGCCGGTGAAGAGAGCCTTGCTCTCGAATTTCCTGGAGGATGAAGGAAAGGAGCTGACGGCTGAGAAGAACGTAGTTCGTGTGAACACGAAGAAGTCTTCCGTGGTTACTCTCAAAGTGAATTTCTAGTGCCACTTTTGAAAAGATGTCTTGTGTTTGGAAGTCAGGTCCATTCAAAAAAGCAGTAGTGCCTGCTCCCAAAACGCGGGACGATTTCGAAAACACAATATCATTTTCTGGGAGCGGCACTAGAAATCATCTCAAGGAGGGAAGATCATTCCATCGGGGCTGCGCACGGCGCGAGAGAGTGAGACAGGAGAAAAATGATGACGTGCCGTCTGGTCAACGGTCGCTTGATTTTCCTCACAACTGATCATACACTGATGGCGCATCTTGCGTCTAGTTGATGCAGCGACATCCAACATATCGGGTCGTGTCTCTCATATTTGCAGCCCTGATGATAAAGAGCTGCGTTCCCGATGCGCCTCACGACAATCCACTCGACCCAGACTCACCAGCCTTCACGAACAGCGGAGAGGTGGCCGGAAGAGTGACGTCATTCTACGAGCCCTATATCGGTATCCCGGGTGCTCTTGTCCAGGTCGGACCCTACGGCATTGCCGCATGGACGAAGGCCGGAGGCGCGTTTTCCGTTGCCGGAATCCCGTCAGGCAACGTTTCGATAATCGTCTCAGGAGCAGGATACTTGAGCGACACGGTCGAAGCGAGCGTCTCGGCGGGCCGCACCGTGAATGTCGACGTGCACCTCGATGCGCTGCCCGTCGTGTCGAGCTGTAAGGTCGTGACGCGCAAGATCGATCAATGGTGGCCCGGACCGGTCTACTCCGCACTTGTGAGCGGACTGGTCACAGATCCCGATGGACCTGGCGATCTGGCTGCGGTGACGCTGCAGGTGGACACAGCACGGTTCGCGATGACGTATGTGATAGAATCTCAGGCATATCAGGTCACCGTGAATGCCAGCGCCCTTCCCCAGGGGAATCTCGAGTGGCTGGTCGGCAAGACATTCAGTGTGGTCGCTCGGGACAAGCCCGGTGGGACAACAATGGGGAAGGGATTTCAGATCACGCGCATAATCCAGGATGCCCCGGTGCCGATTTTTCCGACGGCTCTCGATACAGCGACCGCTTCTCCAGAGTTCATTTGGGTCCGACCGTCCCTCCCGTTCTCCTACACCTATAAGCTTGAGCTCTTCCGGTTGGACCTGGGGCTCCCCAGTCTGATCTGGTCCATCTCCAATCTCTCCGCTGCAGTGACCCAGTACCGATATCCAGATCGATTGTCGGCAGGACTCTTTTTCTGGACGATCTCCGTGGTGGATGAGTTCGGAAATCTCTCGCGATCCAAAGAAGCCTCGTTTCTCGTGACCGAGTAGATGCAATGGATGAGCGCATCAAAGACAACTTCAGTGCTCTGTATGAGGTGACGCAAACGATCAGCTTGATCCTTGAGCCGCGGCACCTTCTGGAGAGTGTGCTGGAAATCGCGATGAAGCACCTTGAGGCCGAGCGGGGGGTTCTGATTCTTGTTGATGAGGAACAGAAGGCTGGATTCAGTGTCGTGGCGTCAAAGAACTTCGCAAGTGATCAACATCCATCCGAGTTCGCGGCGTCGTCTTCAGTGATCAAGCGTGTACTTGCCGAAGGAGCATCCGTCCTCACAGTGGATGCTCCCGCCGATGAACGATTTGAAGCATCGAAGAGCATTCTTGCGCAGAACATCCTCTCGATCATCTGCATTCCGTTGCGGGTGCATAACCTGGTCCGTGGTGCCGTGTATCTTGACAGCACGCGCTCGCGGGGTAAGTTCAACGACGAGACTTTGCGGTTTCTGACGGTGTTTGGTGACCTCGCGGCGATCGCGCTGGACAATGCTCAGCGTTGCGAGCGGTTGCGGGCCGAGAACGAGCGCCTCCGGGCCGGAGTCGAGTCCACTCGGCTCTTTGAAGGCATCATCGGTCAAAGCAAGGAATGGAAGGCCGTGCTCGATCTCGTGCAGCGCGTAATGGACGTCGACGTCTCGGTGATCATCACGGGAGAGAGCGGAACAGGAAAGGAGCTGATTGCCCGGGGCATCCATGCCCGTAGCGGCCGTGCAGCGAGAGCCTTTGTTGCAGTGAACTGTTCCGCGATCCCCGAGCAGCTCCTGGAAAGCGAGCTGTTCGGCTATAAGAAAGGTGCGTTCACCAGCGCCGTGAGCGACAAGATGGGGTTGATCGAATACGCCCACGGGGGTACGCTCTTCCTCGACGAGATCAGCTTGCTCGCCTCGCAGCTGCAGAACAAGCTCCTGCGCGTCTTGCAGGAGCGGGAGATTCGCCGGGTGGGAGACCTTGAGGACCGGAAAGTCGATGTCCGGATCATCGCAGCGACGAACCGCGACCTGCGGGAGGAGGTGCGCGCCGGGACATTTCGTGAGGACTTCTTCTTCCGTTTGAACGTTGTGGAAATTCACCTCCCGCCGCTGCGGGAACGATCGGATGACATCCCGCTCCTCTCCAACTACTTCCTGAAGAAAGCAGCAGAGAGCTTCAAGAGGGAAGTCAGGAGCATCAGCCCGAAGGCGATGCAGATGCTGCTGAGGCATCCATGGCACGGGAACGTCCGGGAGCTGCAGAATGTCGTCGAACGCGCAGTCGTGCTCTGCCGCGGTGAGGAGATCCAGGAGCAGGATCTCCAACTACAGCATGTTCGCGAGGCAGACCTGCTTCAGAGCGGGTTGACTCTTGAAGAGTTTGAGCGCAAGCTGGTCGAGAAGACCCTGAAAGAGATGAAAGGAAACCGGACGCAGACGGCAGAAAAGCTTGGTGTGTCGCTCCGGTGGCTGCAATACCGACTGAAAGAGTGGGATATTGGCAAAGAATAACTTCACGATCCTCGAGACTCTTCGAGAAAGCCAGTCGACAAAGGTCCTGAAGGCCTTTCAGCCCTCATTGGGAAGGACCGTCCTGCTCAAGACGCTGCACAAACATCTCGTTGGAGATGCGAACCTTACAAGGCGATTTGAGCGTGAAGCTCGTGCGTGCGCCAGCATTCGCTCAGAGCACATTGTCCAAGTATATGACCTGGCTGACTTGGATGGTGCTCCTGCGATCGTCATGGAATATGTCGAAGGGGAATCGCTCGAAGAGGTGATCCGGAAAGGGAAACAGTCGGAAGAATTTGCCCGGACGGTAGCCGCTGCTGTGCTGAAAGCGCTTTCGCTCGCCCATCGTGCCGGGGTGATTCACCGGGATATTAAACCCGCCAATATTCTGATTGACCGGCAAGGGGTGGTGAAGGTTGCCGATTTCGGCCTTGCGAGCGTTGCCGCGTCTCCGGTGCTCACCGCCGAGGGCGCTCTGGTTGGCACTCCGGCGTATATGTCGCCTGAACAGGCACGTGGGGAGACACTGGACGGAAGGACCGATCTCTTCTCGCTCGGGGTCACCCTCCTTGAGCTTGTCACAGGAGCGCGGCTGTTCACCGGCGAGTCGTACGCCGAATGTTTGAATAAGATCCTGAGTTTCAACACCGACTCTCTTGGTCGGTTCTCAGGACAGCTTTCTTCCTCCTTCCTCCAATTCGTGCGCCGCTTGATGATGCCGAACAGAGAAAACCGCCTTGCCTCGGCGGAGGAAGCGCACAAGGAACTCACCGGTGCCCCGATAAGTTCCAGCGGAGCCCCTTTGCTCACAAGCCGGAGGGGAAGGATTCGTGCAGTCATTGGAGCGGCCGTGGTACTGGTTCTCGCTGCGGTGACCTACGTGGTTTTTCAGCCAAAAGAGGTAGAGCATCCCGATGAGGAGCGTGTGAGCCTCAAGTCACCCCCTGCGCAGCAAGATCCCTCTAGATTTGATAGCGTGGCTCAGCAGACGCGGACGATGCCGACAAGTCAAGGCAAGGAGACGGTGGACAATCAGCGAGAAAGACGAAGAGAGGCGGTGCCAGCCATTGTGCCACGTGAACAGCGGGAACACCCCTCAAAGCCTGAACCTTCCATAGCAGTTGCTGATCGGGGCGAAGGGATTGACTCGGGCTACATTCAGATCTCCTGCACACCATGGGCGAAGGTGTCCATCGGGGATCAATACCTGGGGACTACTCCGATCGCAGGCTCAGTCAAAGTGAAGGCAGGAACACATGTCATCACGTTCAATAATCCGTCGTTTATCCCGGTTGTGCGATCGGTGACTGTAGAGCGCGGGACAGGCACACACGTTGAGGCGAATTTTCTCGAAAACGCCGGATACGTCATAGTGGTTTCAAACCCGTGGGCCGAAGTGTACATCGATGACCAGTATCGAGATACGACGCCGCTGGCTCATCCGCTGGTTGTCACCGCGGGAACCCGCACTGTTCGTCTTCATAATCCTTCGTTTGAAGATATCGTCACGACCGTCACCGTAGGTGTGCACGACACGGTGAGGCTCGTTCAATCATTCTTGAAGAAATGACCAGGGCTCCACTGTCATCTCGTTCGTGGAAGGAAGACGGATTGGGAGGAACGATGTTGCGTCGAAAGGATGATCCGCGAAGCCACTTCACCTACCTTATTACAGGGGTCTTCGCATCCCTTCTCCTTGTATCTCTGTCCTCTCCTCTGCAGGCGCAGACGACGACTCATGGTGATTCTTCTCTCATCCTCATTCGCGACCTGTACGAGCAGGGTTCTTATCTCTCGTCAGAGATCGAAGCGCGGCGGTTCCTGGAGAGCCGACGCGTCTCGGATTCTCTCAAAATTCTTGCCGAGCAATATCTGGCCTTCTCGCTTGTGGCTCAAGGAAAGAACATCCTGGCAGCTGAGCACTTCATGGCCATCCTCAAGATCGATTCAGCCTTTACGCTCCACCCAACTCTCACTTCACCGAAGATCCTCGCTGTCTTTGACCACGCCAGGCAGCAGTTCCGCAGCCTGAAGAGGAGTGAGCCCACCAGTTCCCCGGTGGGACCGCTGTCGCAGGTTCCAAGCCCTTCCTTCCGAACGGTTCTTTTCCCGGGCTGGGAGCAAATCCATCAAGGTCGGGACACGAAAGGATACGTGTTGCTCGCTGCCGGTATCCTCTCGCTTGGTTCGACGCTCTACCTTGACATCGAACGACGAAGGGCGGAAGATGAGTATCATGCTGCGGATACGCCCGAGCTTGCTGCCTCACGGTACGATCGCTACAACAGATATTACAGGGCCGAATACTACTCACTCGCGGCGTTCCTCGTCATCTACCTTTACTCGCAGTTCGATGCCTTCTTCGATCTCCCTCCAAGTTCCAGCGCCGTCACGCTGCAGTCCGGTTCCAATCTGCAATTGACCCTCCGCGTCACATTCTAACGGGCTGATGAAAGATCGAATTCAATGGTAGGTCAGACATTCTTGTCTGACCAATTGCCGGATTCTGGACAGACAAGGACGCCTGTTCCACCGAGCGCTCCTCTAACCCGCGACCAGCACCCTCAATCAACCAACTGGTAGGAGGGCCGCTATTGGGTAACGGCTTTCGATGGTGCATATTTAGCACGGTGGCATGCAAAACCTGCATACTACTGCGCCGTATCCCTGCGAATTTCGGTCAGATTATGAGCATCACCGAACGGCACAGTCGTTGCAGCGTTTCGCTCAGTGCAAACTATCTCAGGGAGGGCTCTATGTGCCGAAAACTCTTCGCTACAATGTCATTGATCCTGGTGGCGCTGCTTCTTTCCACGGTGAGTGCAGCGTCACAGACCGGGGCTCAGATTTCGATCGTCCTGAAAGCAAACGTGAGTGAGGGCGCCAAGGTGCAGCTTGCTTGGGCGAAGATGAGCCCAGACGCGGTCGGGGTGTACTCCATTTATCGCGCATCGTTGCCGAGTATCTATCATGCATCGTTTCCGGATTCGACGATGTTCAGCAAGATAGATTCCACCACCAGGAACGAATACGTCGACTATCCCCCCGCTTCAAATCTGACCTACTATCTCTACTACGTTTCCGCGACCACAACATCAGGAGTCGTCCTCAAAAGCAATTTGGTCCTCGTGGCTGTGTGGCGCCCTTTGAGGGATGTCGTTCGCATCACGTCGACGCCGGTGGAGACTGCAGAGGTCGGCGTTCCGTACCTCTACCAGGTGCAAGCGGTTTCGTCGGACTCAACTGCAAGATTGCACTATTTCCTTGGCAGCAAACCCTTTGGGATGACGATCGATTCCGCAGGATTGATCAAGTGGACCCCCCGGGTGCATGGGTTTGCCTATGTCGAAGTGAAAGTCAAGTCGAGCAAAGGTGGAGAGGCAACCCAGCGGTTCACGATCAAGGTGGCAAGCGGTAGTGGAATCGTTGAAGGGATGGTCACTGATACGACTGGGACGAAACCAATCGGCCGGGTCGTGGTTCGACTTTATAAGGTCGCTGTCAACACTTACTTTGACTACAAAGCGATCACTGATGAACTGGGAAAGTACAAGATCGAGCGGGTCGATCCCGGCACGTACTACGTGCATGCCGAGCCAATGAATACCGATTACCTGCCACAGTGGTATGACGGAGCTGCGAGTCTACGAGACGCAAAGGCAGTAGCGGTGGAGAACAACGCGACGACGACTGTGAACTTCAAGCTGAAACCGCGCTTCAAGCCAGTGTTTTACGCGGTGAAGGGAAGCGTTGTTGACTCTGCTTACCGCGCGCCGGTAAAGGGTGCAACGGTGGTGTTCGTGCATGCGGGCTTCGGTCTCAATGGTAGCAGAGGGTTCGCCTCGGATCCTTCGCAGGCAGAAGACTTCCGGTCCCTCTTCGATTTCGATCTCTCTGCTGACCACCGGCTCGACGGAACGAACGCGAAATTCGTATTCAAGACACAGACTGACGCACAAGGAAGCTATTCACTCAAGCTCCCGCAAGGCTCTTACATTGCCCTGGCGTTTGCCAAGGGCTACGTGAAGATCTTCTACAACCAGAAGACGAACCTGCTTTCGGCGGACACAATTCTGGTCAACAGCAACCTTGAGAACATCAATTTCAATCTCCCGCCGCTACCGCAAGTTGTGCTGGGCGAGATCAATGGAGCAGTGATTGATTCGACGACTGGCCAGGGAGTAAGGGCGCGTGTTATCGCGTTCCGGGAGAGGTGGTACAGACCGCCATTGTGGAATCTTCCGCCGCATTGGTTCATCCCGAACCATTACGTGACCGACACGGATTCCACTGGTAAGTACTCGCTGACCGACCTGTTGCCCGGTGACTACATTGTTCTCGCCGTGCCGGTGGGCAACTACGCTCCCGCATTCTACAGTTCCACGGGTAGCACGCACCGTTGGCGAACGGCCACAAAGATCGAGGTGAGAGGGAACGTTGTGGCTGGCATCGATATCTACGTGAAACCGATCGTCAGATCCGTCCTGGGCTACACCTATGTATCTGGCAGGGTGGGGACCAGCTCGACCGGCAGAGGGCTAGGGAAGTTCAGCACAGCTGGCGTGACCGGTGCGATCGTTTATGCCGTCAATGGGAACGGAGCGGTGTATGGCTATGATGTGACGGATGAAAACGGCTCGTATGCGATCGCAGGTGTAGCCCCGGGATCGTATTCGCTCTATGTTGATGCACCCGGATATGAATCGAGCTCCACGATCAACGCTCTGCCGACGTATAGTGGCACCGATTCGAGGACACCGCAACCCGCGTCGGGTGTGGATTTCATCCTGCTGTCGGTGACATCGGTTGACGAGGATCAGCCGGTTCTGCCAGCGGACTACGTCCTCAAGCAGAACTACCCGAACCCGTTCAACCCGACAACGAACATCGTCTTCAGCATCCCACAGACGGAGAAGGTCACGCTGACGGTGTACAACTTGCTGGGTCAGAAGATTGCGACGCTCGTTGAGGGCGTGCTTCCGGCAGGTGTGCACAGGGTAAGCTGGAGCGGCCGGGATGCCTTCGGTCAGCAGATGCCAACCGGTGTGTATCTGTACAAGTTGTCGGGCTCGCAGTTCTCACAGGTCAAGAGGATGGTGTTGCTCAAATAGTGACTGTTTGTGAAATCCAATGGAGGACGAAGCCCCCGAAAGGGGGCTTTTTTTTATGGTGTGCCGTGGGATTTTGTTTGCGCCAGCAATCGCATCTGCCAGCGACCTATGGTTCAAGAGTGCAGGCGCCAAGAACCCGTTCTCACGAGCTCAGGAGCCGGGCTCCTTCGCAATAGGAAAAAGCCTTGGCCAGGGAGTTCCGCCGCACAGCTCTGCGGGCCCACCCCAAGTTCCGAGGGAGTTCTGCTCCCGAGGTTCAAGCTCAGGAGCAGAGCTCCTTCGCAACAGAACAAACCGTTCCGACGGAGGCTCGCCCGACCGCCCTTCAGGCGGGCGGGTCCACTCCCGAGGTCCAGTGCAGGTCCTCACGAGCTCAGGAGTTGAGCTCCTTTGCAACACAGAAACCGTTTCGAGGGACCTGCGCTCCCGAGGCGAGGTTGTGAACTCAACCCCCCGAAAACACCGCCACTCAACCAAGAATCCCGATGGAGCAAATACTAATCTGCCCTGCCGGGACTTTCCTGTGCGCCGCGCTATCACGCTTTTTGTGTCCCGCCGTTTTTCGGCGGGATTGGCGGACGTCCCGACAGACACTGATTGTGTCGGGAGGAAACTCCCGACACCCCATCGCCATACGCGAGCACGATCCTGTAAGGATTTGACACTGGATGCGCGATTGTATAGCTTCATAAGGATGATCTCCTCGACGACACCAACACTTTAATGCTTTGCCTTCGCACCGTTCGTTCATTGGCCACCGGCTGTAGGTCGAATTGCCCGTCTCCCTTTTCTGTCCGATCAAGGCGATAGGCCAGGCCGACCCACAGAGGAAATCGGTTGCATAACGACGCAAGAAGAGTCAGCCTTCTTTGGGAATGCGACACTCGACTTCAAGCAATCCATTCAACGATGGAGAGAAGCGAAGGGACGAGCTCCCAACTGAGGACTTGTTTTCAATAGTGGGAAAAGACAAAACATACTATCGCCGACATTTGCCACACTTTCAGCCTGAGCAGGCTGCCTTCCACCTTGTTTTCCGTCTCGCCGGATCTCTGCCTCTGGAGGTGATCAAGGAACTACGGATCGAGCGGCAGCGATTTGAGCGACGGACGCGGGCTCTGAATGGCAAGGTGGAGCAACAGAAACAGCGCGATCAATTCTGGTCCGAATACTTCACGCGATTCGACGCGCTCCTGGATGGATCGGAGACCGGACCAAAATGGCTTGCCGAGCCCGCAGTTGCATCGATAGTGAAAGAAGCGATCCACCACCGCGACGGGAAAGCATTTGATCTAGTGGCGTACTGCATCATGCCGAATCATGTGCACATGGTAATCGAGGTAGGTCGGAATGACATTCCGACCTACAAGCCTGCCCCGTTGTATCGCGTGCTTCAATCGCTCAAAAGACACACCGCCCGCAAGTGTAATCTGGCATTGGGCCGCGAAGGATCATTTTGGCAAGATGAGACCTATGATCATGTTGTTCGTGACGAAAGTGAACTAGAGCGGACGATTTGGTACGTTCTGGAAAATCCTGTGAAAGCTGGATTTGTGGATTCGTGGGAGAAGTGGCCGTGGTCGTACTGCAAGAAAGAATTTCCGTAGGTCGTCTCGTAAATCCGACTTGCAGGGTAAGACTGTGAACGGAGGCCGTATGGAGACGAACCTGTTCACTCTGCGGGTGAGCATACCCATTCAACCCGACAACCAAGATTGTCATCAGCGTCCTGCAGACGGAGAAGGTCACGCTGACGATCTACAACGTGCTGGGTCAGAAGATTGCGACGCTCGTTGAAGGCGTGCTCCCAGCCGGCACGCACAAGGTGACGTGGAACGGTCGCGACGCTGTCGGCCAGCAGATGCCAACCGGTGTGTATCTGTACAAGTTGTCGGGCTCGCAGTTCTCACAGACGAAGAAGATGGTGTTGATGAAGTAGCTCGTCCGTTGAGCCTCGATAGGAAAGGGTATTTGCCATCCCGGCAGATACCCTTTTTGTTTGGCCGCGGGAAGCGCTCAACGCC
>Ga0194125_10000445_pt1 | contig 69190 bp, 66 predicted proteins | sample TA2KigC250mmetaG_FD_148626 | JGI IMG/M metagenome (GOLD analysis project Ga0194125, IMG submission 148626) | Freshwater microbial communities from Lake Tanganyika, Tanzania - TA2015034 Kigoma Deep Cast 250m | ecosystem: Environmental > Aquatic > Freshwater > Lake | place: Tanzania: Lake...
CACTACTTTTGTTCAACCCCATAATGTCCGGGGTTACGATCTCATAGAGACTCGGATTCTCATTCAAGATCGTATCAATTAATGCCAATTCCGGATCCAAGGCCCAGTTCGGATTCTCTAACTTCAATTTCAGATCGTTGAGTATCTTCATCCCCTCCTCCTGCAACTTGATTTTTGCCCTATTCTGGCGTAACCTGTTGTAATAAGTCAAGTTGCAGTTTATAAACAGACTCTAATTAATCCAGCCAAATAACGCCCAACCTTAGGGGAAAACCCTGTGAAAAAGGGTTTTCGGAAGATGCCAATATGAAGCCTCCAGGAAGGTGATGATACCTCTTTGGAGGCTTTTACATTTCAACTAAATATTTCACTCCTGATTTCCAACTGATCTCCACCAGGCCTGAAGCTCATCTCCGGCAGTTTCACCTGCGCTCTCCTGATTCCCAGTTCCACTGCCTTCAGTTGGGATCGCACCCCCTCCCTTCCCTCCCCCCTCGAGGGGGAGGGTGAGGGTGGGGGGGCAGATTTATTTGCTTAACAAAATTTAACGAGTTTGCATGTTAGTAGTGAAGAGAGTTTCCCTACAAGTCTGAATTCGTTGTTTCATGGGTATCTGATCTTAATGTTTGCATGTTAGTAGTGAAGAGAGTTTCCCTACAAGGCGAATTCCACGTAGGGCAAGGGTTTATCCCTTGCCGAAAGGGCGGCAACCCATGAAGGGTTGCCCTACGGGGTATTGTTTTATTCTACCCAATTTAGATGATCTCGTAAAAAGTCGTCACTCCGGTGGAAACCGGAGTCCAGAAAATTTATAACTAATTGAAAAGACTGGATTCCAGCCGGAGTTTATCCCGATGAAAATCGGGGCCGGAATGACAGAAAAACGTCTTTTCAGACTTTTTACGAATCCATCAATTTATAAAAACCATTTTGAGGGGATTGCTCTCAAAGAAAGAAAGGAGGTATTAAAATGCCCACTTATATTTCATTATTGCGCTATACGCCAAAAGGAATGGAAACCGTCAAGGAGGGCCCAAATCGAGTTGAGGCGGCTAAAAAGGCTTTTAAAGCTTTTGGCGCGGAACTTAAGCAGTTTTATTTAGTCATGGGGCAATACGACGCGATTGTCATCTCTGAAGGCCCGGACGATGAAACGGCAGCCAAGCTCGCTCTGGCCATTGGTTCGTTGGGCAACATTCGGACCGAGACTATGCGGGCCTTTACCGAAGATGAATTTCGCAAGATCATTGCCGGCTTGCCGTGAGAAGCTGTTTTTTACCCTGGGCGTCTCCCTTATTTTCTGATTAAAAGACATGGGCTGAAATAGTTAGAAAATAGCTTTTAAATCCCCCCAACCCCCCTTTATCAAAGGGGGGCAAGGGGGGGATTTTATTAATTTGTGGATGGCCCAGGCGGCCATGAAACATTAGCAAGAAAGGAGGGAAAGATGAAAAAAGTTTTATTCATTGTATTTATTGTTACGGCATTATTTACTTGGGTGCTCAACGGGCCAACCATGGCAACCGACCCAGTAGTTACCTGGAGAGTTCAAATACCTTTTTCTCCAGGCTTCTGGCATCATAAAGCTGCTCAACTTTGGGCCGAAGATATTACCAAAATGACTGAGGGCCGGATGAAAATCGACCTTCGATTTCCGGTGTTTGATCTGTATCCTGAAGTCATCAGCACCGTTCAGAGTGGTCAACTCGATGCGGGCTATACATGGCTTGGCTGGGCTTGGGGATTCCCCCCAGGGGCGCTTGTGCTAAAAAAGTACCCGGCCGCAATCTTCTTTGCCGGAACCCCGGCTTTTCTTGACTTATTGGGCTATTACACGTGGATGAATGCCTATGGCGGAAAAGAGCTCCTCCAGGAGGTTTTCGGAAATACCTTGATTGTTATGCCGGCGGGTATGTTCTGGGCAAAAACCGGAGGATGGTCCAGCAAGAAGATTGAAAGCCTAAGCGATATGAAAGGGCAAAAGGTTCGAACGGCTGATGCCATATGGGGGAAGATTCTATCCAAAGATAATTCCGAAAAATTTATTGCCCAAAATTTCCTGGGGTATTCATTTTTACATTCGGCCTTTACGGCCGATTATGATCTTTCCGGAAAGAAACTTAAACTATTTGTCATCGAAGGTGCCGAGCAAAAAGACTGCCGGAATATGGTTCAAGCATATTTACAACGCACCGGCAATTCTCAGATTAAACTCGCCGAAGGCCGCTTCACCCTGAAAGGCCCTTATCATGGAGAAATGGATTTTTATTGGAAAGGGAAATATATCTGGGGGGCATTAAACCTTGATGATTCTGCTCTGCGCTTTAAATATATCAGCCTTTTTGGGGAAAGTTTGGAAAGAAAATAATAGTTTGTAACTTGCCCCCTACCCCTTACTCCTCTCTATTTTTGGGTTCTTTGATAATCCGCCCGGCCCATAAAGTCACGAGAAGCAGCAAGGCTGACATAAAAATGAAAAGGGGGCGGATACCCAATGAAGCCGCCAAAATCCCGCCAAAGACCGGGCCAATTACATTGCCGATAAGCAGACCGCTGCGGGTTATTCCCAGGATACCGCCCCGTCGTTCTTCGGAAACATTCAGGGAAGTTAAAGTGTAAAGCGCCGGCAGAATTCCTCCCACAAAAAGGCCATAGATGAAACGAAGGGAAAAAAGCTGGTAGGCCTGGTTAACGAAAGCCTGAGGCGCGCAGGTGATTCCTGTTCCGATCAGGGTGATGGCCAGAATTTTTTTATACCCCATCCGGTCCCCTTGTTTTCCCCAATAAGGGGCTGAGATAAGGCTGGCAAATCCGGTAATAGCAAAAATTCCGCCGGCCACCGTAGCCAGATGCTTTGTCGTTGGCCAAAGTAATTCTACGAAAAGGGAAAGAACAGGTTGAATGGCCATGACAGCCGTCTGGACTATCAGACCGGCGGCAAAAATGGCGATCAGGGCCGGAGAAGTGAAGACCAGGCGGAAATTAGAAAATATTCCCGGGAATTTTGCATCATGGAGAGGCCGCTCGCTTTCCTTAACCAAGAGAATGACTAAGATAGTTGCCGCGAATCCGAAGCCTGCGGTAATGAAGAAGATATGGCGATATCCAATCTGGTCAGCCAGAAGACCTCCAACGAATGGACCGATAACGGCCCCTGTAGTCAGGGAAGTTTGCAACACCCCCATGGCATAACCCATCTTTTCCCGGGGAGTGGTGTTGGCTGCGATCGCCAGGGTGGCGGCAATAAAACCGGAAACCCCACCCTGGATAAGGCGGAGGACAAGGAGCTGCTGAACTGTATCGGCAAAAGCCATCAGGAAAGACGTTCCACCATAACCGACCAGCGCCCGAACTAACATGCCCCGCCGGCCGTATCGGTCGCCCAGCCAGCCCCAAAGAGGGCCGGTAAAGGTAGCCACCAGAAAAGGGGCGGCAAAAACAAATCCGCTCCAGCGTTTCACCTCCCCCGGGTCGCTGACGCCAAGCTCGCGAATAAAAAACGGCAAAAAAGGAAGGACCAGAGACATTCCCAGGGCGGCTAAAAATTCGGTAGCCCAGAGGCAGTAAAGGTTTCTTTTCCAGGATTCCACAGATTCCTTTTCATCACTAAGCGCGCGGAAAAAGCAATTCGGCATCGCCGGAACAATAAAAATAAATTAGCCACAGAGGACACAGAGACCACGGAAATATTAAAAGCATAATTGATGGTTTCATAAAAAGTCTTTTTTGCCTATTTTCGTCATTCCGGCGAAAGCCGGAATCCAGTAAATTCAAGCAGTTCTGTCCCGCCATTGGCGGGACTGCTTTCGCAGGAGTGACGGCTTTTTTGACTTTTTACGGGATCATCAAAGTTGAAAAAATTTCCTAAACAATGAACTGATTTCCATCATTAAGGTAAGGCACTTCTAAACCCCGGCGTTTTCAGCAGTCTGCGGTTCATCATATATCGATACCGCTTCAGGAATACACAAGAGCGGGAGGACTTAAAAAAACAGGATGGGGCCCTTGGTCTTTAGAGGGGCCCCATCCTGTTCCTACGCCGCTGTTATGAGTTTCGGTTTAGCCCATTTCTTTACTCTAATTTCCGCTCGGCCCGCTCCGCCAGCTTTAAGAAAGGCTTGATCAGGTCGATGGGGATGGGGAAGATGGTTGTAGAATTTTTATCCGAGGCCACTTCGGTCAGGGTCTGCAGGTAGCGCAAGGTCAGAGCCATGGGATGGTCCGAAATGATAACTGCGGCGTCTTTCAACCTCTCGGCAGCCTGGTATTCGCCTTCGGCGCGGATAACCTTGGAACGACGCTCACGCTCGGCCTCAGCCTGCTTGGCCATGGCCCGGCGCATCTCCTCGGGCAGGTCAATGCCCTTTACTTCTACGGCGGTTACCTTGACGCCCCATGGATCCGTGTGTTTATCCAGAATTTCCTGAAGCTGGAGGTTGATCTTATCCCGCTGGTAGAGGATATCGTCAAGCTCCACCTGACCGCAGACCGAACGAAGAGTCGTTTGAGAAAGCTGGGATGTTCCGTAGAGGTAGTTTTCAATTTCGACGATGGCTCTGATGGGGTCCATGACCCGGAAATAGATGACTGCGTTTACCTTGATGGAAATGTTATCCCTGCTGATGACGTCCTGGGGCGGAACGTCCATGGTGACGGTCCGCAGGCTGACTTTGACTAACTTGTCAACCACCGGAATGAGAAAAATCAGCCCGGGTCCTTTGGGCGTGGGCTTCCCGCCCACAGTGCGCAACCGGCCAAGACGGAAAATAACTCCCCGCTCGTACTCGTTGAGGATACGAATGGCGCTGGCCAGGATCATCAGGATCAAAATCAGCAGAACGGCAAAAGAAATTACAGACATGGAAATTACCTCCTTTTATTTTTTTAAAAAATTATTTCTGCCTTTTATTTTACCTTTTCTACCTTCAATTTAAGCCCTTCGATCTTGAGGATGCGTATTTTTTCTCCTTCGGCAATCGGTTCTTCTGTATAGGCGTTCCAGAGCTCGCCATGAACAAAAACTTTGCCTTCCGGGGAAAGCCGGGTTTGAGCCACTCCGATCTCCCCCAGCAGCCCTTCGGCCCCCGTAGAAGGTTTGGCCATTTGAGCTTTGAGGGCCATGGTTACGGCGAAAACAAAGAACCCGACTGTGAACAAAAGCGTGGGAATGATTACCGAAAGGGAGGCTCGCAGGGCCGGAATCGGCGATTCGAAGAGCATGATCGAACCGAGAGCCAGGGACACGATTCCTCCCATCGTGAGCAGGCCGTAACTGGCCACCTTGATCTCCGCTACAAAAAGGAAGATTCCCAAAATGATCAATAACACTCCGGCGTAATTGACCGGCAAGGTGCGAAAGGCGAAGAAAGCCAGAATCAGGCAAATGCCGCCGATAACCCCCGGGAAAATGGCCCCGGGGTTGGAAAGCTCGAAGTAAAGGCCAATCAGGCCGATCATCATCAGGATGTAAGCGATATTGGGATTGCTCAGAACGGCCAGGAACCTTTGGCGGAAATCCATCTCCATGACATTGGTTTTTAACCCTTTGGTAGCCAGCTTGACATTTCCCCGCGGCTTCTCAAGGGTTTTCCCGTCAATTTTTTCCAGAAGATCGTTGAGGTCTTTGGCGATGAGGTCGATGACCTTAATTTTCAGGGCTTCGCTTTCGGAGATAGACACGCTCTCGCGTACGGCCTGGGCGGCCCATTTCACGTTCCGCCCTTTCTTTTCAGCTATGGATTGGATGTAGGCCACAGCATCATTGACTACTTTGTCGGTCATCGTTCGGTCCATCTTACCCCCGCCCACGGCCACGGGATGAGCAGCCCCGATATTGGTCCCCGGGGCCATGACGGCGATATCCGCAGCCAGAGTGATAAAGACTCCTGCGGAGGCGGCGCGGGCTCCGCTCGGAGCCACGTAAACGATGACCGGGATTTCCGCGTTCATGATGTCTTTAATGATGTCCCGCATGGACATATCCAGGCCGCCAGGCGTATCCATCTGGATGACCAGGCATTCGGCGCGATTTTTGGTGGCCTGTTCAATGGATTTGCTGATGAAATCAGCGATCGCCGGGGTGATGGCGTCATTGATCTTGATTACATCCACATGTTTCCTCTGAGCCGGCGAAGGCCAGGGAATCGAGAGGAGAAAAGCGCCCAGCAGAAAAAGGATTAAAAATAGATACTTTCTTTCCATTAGATCTCCCTTATTTCGTTAGAAAATAACTTCCAAATCCCCCCTTGCCCCCCTTTAGAAAAGGGGGGCAAGGGGGGATTTTTGCGGTTTAAAGTTTTTCATACTCCTTCTTAATTTTTTTCAGGTCTTCCCACACCTCCCGCTTGCGGCTCTGGTTTCGCAGAAGATACGCCGGGTGATAGGTGGGCATCAGGGGAATTCCCTGGTATTTATGAAATTTTCCCCGCAGGTCGGATATTTTTTCGTCCGTTTCCAGCAAAGTATGAGCCGCAAAAGTCCCCAGGGCGCAAATCAGCTTGGGGCGGATGACCTGAAGCTGTTTTACGAGAAAAGGCTCACAGGCGCTAATTTCGTCGGGCTCGGGGTTACGATTGTTCGGCGGGCGGCACTTGATGATATTCCCGATATAGACATCTTCCCGGCTGAGCTGGATGGCCTCTATGATCTTGGTAAGAAGCTGCCCGGCCTGGCCAACAAAAGGCTGGCCTTGAATATCTTCATCGCGCCCTGGGGCTTCACCCACAAATACCAATTTGGCTTGGGGGTTGCCTGTTCCAAAGACGATCTGGGTGCGATAAGCGTGCAGTTTACAGCGGCGGCAATCTCCTAATTCGGCTCGCACAGCCTCCATATCTGCCGGAAACGAGGTTTTTGGGACCCCGGGTTGAAATGGCGCATTTTTCATAGTGGAAGCAGTAGAGTGGGCCCATCCGTCTAAACCAAGGCTTTTCTCTTCTTCCAGGTAATGCCTCAGGCCGACGACAATCTCCCGCAGTTGCGCCTGGTAACCGCGGCGGTTTATATTGGCGGAAATGGATTCCTGTCTCATGATTTCCTTAGCCGGGCGACGCGGTCGAGAAGGCGATCCGCCAGATCTTCTTTGGACATCAGGGGAAGCTCTTCTATTTTCCCCGATCGGTCGAGTAATTTGACAATATTGGTTTCCACCTCGAACCCGGCTCCCGGAAGGGTTACGTCATTGGCCACGATCAGGTCCAGATTTTTTTTCTTAAGTTTTTCCCGGGCGTTTTGCAATAAATTTTCAGTTTCGGCGGCAAACCCCACTATGATTCGCGAATCTTTCTTTTTCCCCGCTTCGGCCAGAATATCCGGGTTTAGCTCCAATTCCAAGACAGTTTCTAATAGAGACTTTTTGAGCTTCTCAGGGGAAGTTTTTTTAGGCCGGTAATCGGAAACAGCGGCAGCCATAAGAAGGATAGACGCGTTTTGTAAATGGTTCAGGACCGCTTCGCGCATCTGATCTGCGGAACGAACAGGGACATACTTGACTTTTTGAGGAACGGGAAGGGCATTTGGGCCGCTGATGAGGGTAACTTCCGCGCCCCGCCTGCGGGCGGCGCGGGCCAGGGCGAAACCCATCCGGCCGGAGGAGCGGTTGGTCAGAAAACGCACAGGATCAAGGGGCTCTTCTGTTGGACCGGCCGTGACCAGAACCTTTTCTTCGGAAAAATCTTTCGGAGAGAGAAGGGTACGAATTTCCTCCACGATTGCCGGAATTTCAGCCAGCCGCCCCTTCCCTTCATACCCGCAGGCCAATTCACCTGCTTCGGGATCTATGAAATGGTAACCCCGGGACCGTAGTTTGGCAATGTTTTCCTGACAGATGGGATTTTCCCACATGTGCACGTTCATGGCCGGAGCCAGGAGAATCGGGGCTCTGGTGGCCATAACAACGGTTGTGAGCATATCATCGGCGATTCCCGCGGCAATCTTGCCAATAATATTGGCCGTGGCCGGAGCAATAACCAGCGCTTCGGCCTTATCCGCCAGGGCCACATGTCTGATCTTTGATTCTTCGATGAGGTTGAAGAGTTCGGTGGTCACCTGGTTTCCAGAGAGGGTCTGAAAGGTAAGAGGAGTGACGAAAGCCTGGGCGCTCCGGGTCATGATTACCTGGACTTCGGCCCCGGCCCTGAACAGTTCCCGGACTAATTCAGCCGCTTTATAGGCGGCAATCCCGCCGGTGACTCCCAGGATGATTTTTCTATCTTTGAGCATCGTCAAACTTTTTCACACAAGAGTATTTAACGAGATCCTTCAGCCCTGCAGGTTAGGTTAGCCGCTCTTTTTCATTGCCGTTTCAGCGAAGAGTGTTATAAATTTATAACAGGAAAATCTTTTAGTGTCAAGGAATTAAAGGTTTTTGGTGGCGAGCGAACTGCCAAAGAGGGCCAGGCAGAATCGCCAAAGAAAAATTTCCCGTCCCTCACTGATGATCTCCTAAAAAGTCTGAAAATGCGTCTTTCTGTCATTCCGGCCCCGATTTTCATCGGGATAAATTCCAGCCGGAATCCAGTTCTTTCAAATATTTATAAATTATCTGGACTCCGGTTTTCACCTGTCTGCCAGGCACAGGCAGGCCGGAGTGACGACTTTTTACGAAACCATCATCATTGAAAATCCTGATAATGGGAGGTCCGGCATGAAGGGAAAAGACGTTGTCTGTCCAAAATGCGGCGCTGTAACCCTGCGATATGTAAACCCCGTTCCGACGGTCGACATCATTATCGAGGTGGAATCAGAGACAGAAGAAAAGGGAATTGTTTTAATCCTGCGGAAAAACACCCCGGTAGCCTGGGCTTTGCCGGGTGGGTTCGTGGATTACGGGGAAACGCTGGAGGAGGCTGCGGTCCGAGAAGCTAAGGAGGAGACGGGTTTGGAGGTTGAAGACATCTCCCAGTTCCACACCTATTCAGATCCTAAACGGGACCCCCGGCAGCACACCATTTCCACGGTATTTACTGTTAGAGCGCAAGGGAGACCACGACCAGGGGATGATGCAGAGTGTACCAGTGTGTTTACCGAGAAAAACCTTCCGCTCCCCCTGGCCTTCGATCACGAAAAAATCCTGCGGGATTATTTTGCCGCTAAAGGAAAAGCCTCAATATTCACCGCAGAGAACGCAGAGCGCGCCGAGAGGAAATGAAAAAAATTCATTACATTAATCAAAAAAGAGGGTTTCGTAAAAAGTCCTTTTTGCCCCATTTTCGTCATTCCCGCGAAAGCGGGAATCCAGGTAATTCAAGCAGTTCTGGACTCCTGCTTTCGCAGGAGTGACGGCTTTTCTGACTTTTTACGAGATCATCAGAAAACAAAAAGACAAAAAAATGATCGGCGATTTTGATGTTTGATTTGTCTCTCTGCGGTCTCGGCGTGCTCTGCGGTTAATTATTTGAGCTTTTTTAAGGCCTCCTGAATCTGATCCATCCCTTTTTCAATATTTTTCATGGAATTGGCGTAGGCGAAGCGGACGTAGTTGTCATCTCCAAATCCACTGCCGGCCACCACGGCTACCTTGGCATCCTCCAGGAGGAAATCTGTCACGTCCGAGGAATTGGATATTTGCTTTTCTCCCCATTTTTTTCCAAAGAGGCCGGTGACATTGGGAAAGGCATAAAAAGCCCCTTTGGGCATGGAACATCTGATCATCTCCATGGCGTTTAAACGGTCCACAATATAACGCCGGCGCCTGTCAAATTCAGCGATCATCTTCTGCACCGAATCTTGGGGACCCAGCAGCGCCTCAACGGCCGCTTTCTGACAGAATGATACAGGATTGGAAACATTCTGGGTCTGGATTTTGTCCATAGCCGCGATGATTTCTGCAGATCCGGCTGCATACCCAATCCGCCAGCCAGTCATGGAGTAGGTCTTGGAAACACCATTCACCACAACGGTCTGATCCTGGATTTCCTTTCCCAAAGAAGCAATACTGGTGAAGACCGTCCCGTCATAAACAAATTTTTCATAGATGTCATCGGCAATGATCAGAATCTTTTTTTGCAACAGGATTTCAGCCAGGGCTTTTAATTCGTCGGCTGTATAAGTGGCGCCTGTAGGGTTACAGGGACTGTTGATGATAATGGCCTTGGTGCGTGAGGTGATAGCCAATTTGAGCTGATCAACGGATATCTTGAAACCCTGTTTCTCAGAGGTAGGAATTACAACGGGGGTGGCGTCCATCAATAAAACGATATCGGTGTAGGAAACCCAATAAGGAGCAGGGATGATCACCTCGTCACCGGCGCCAAAGAGAGCCTGGGCCAGATTGTAGATGATGAGCTTGGCTCCTGCTGAGGCAAAGACCTGTGAGCGGTCATAAGTAAGCCCGTTATCATTTTTAAATTTTTGAATGATGGCATCCTTAAGGTCCGGAAATCCTGCTGCTGGAGTGTATTTGGTAATACCTTCCCGGATAGCCTTGTAAGCTGCCTCCTTGATGTTCTCGGGGGTGTCAAAATCAGGCTCCCCCTGGGCTAAACTTATTACTTCGATACCTTTAGCCCTCATAGTCGCGGCTTTGGCCGCAGCGGCAAAAGTTGGGGAGGGCTTAATACGGTTGACCCGCTCAGCGAGTTTCATGGGAATCTCCTTTCGGAAAAAGATAAAATTCACCGCAGAGTTCGCGGAGAACGCCGAGAAAAAATAAAAACAAGGAATAAATATCAAAAAGCAAAATCGTAATCCTAAGTTTTTAATTTTTTTATTTTTAAGTTTGGTGCTTTTTAAGAGTTTAGAGCTTTGAAAGAGCCTCGTTCTGTCATTCCCCCATAAGCGGGAATTCAGAAAGGTTTTCTGGCAAAGATGGATTCCGGCTTGCACAGGAATAGCAAGCTCATTTGGCCCTTATTTTATACGATTTGTCAAACAGCTAAATTGATACATTGCTTTTTAATTTTGTTTTTTGATTATTATTCTGTCTCGGCGTTCGCTGCGCTCACCGCGGTAAAATATTTGATTAGGGAACGTTCCGGTATAAAGGATATTTTTCTTTTAAACGCTGGTGGACGATCTCCGGCACCAACCCCCGAACAGAACCTCCCAGGGAGGCGGCTTCCTTGATAATCTTTGAACTGGTGTAAAACCATTTGAACCCGGTCATTAGAAAGACGGTGTCCACCTTGCGGTTTAGTTTCCGGTTCATCAGGGTCATCTGGAATTCGTACTCAAAGTCAGAAAGGGCCCGTAACCCCCGGACAATAACACTTGCGCCCTGTTTTTCGACGAATTCAACCAGCAGCCCATTGAAAGAAGCTACGGTTATCCGCGGATCGTTCTTCGTGGCCATCTGGATCATATCCACCCGTTCTTCCACAGAAAAGAGCGCTGCTTTATTCGGGTTGTAGGCTACGGCTATAATGATTTTATCAAAAAAAACTAATGCCCGTTCAGCTAAATTGACGTGGCCATTGGTTATGGGATCAAACGAACCAGGGTAAACGGCAATTTTTTCATTCATAGGAAAGGTCCTCTTCAATAAGTTTAATTAAAGTGCTTAAATTTGATGGTTTCGTAAAAAGTCTCGTTTTCGTCATTGCGAGGAGTTCCGCCAATGCGGGACGACGAAGCAATCCCGTATTTTCAAGGACTTATAAATACGAGATTGCTTCGATTTCGCTCGCAATGACTCTTCTGCCGACTTTTTACGAGATCATCAAATTTACCGATGTTTAAAACCTGGCGTAATTTAACCAGCTTATAATTGTTCTATATCTGGCCGAAAAAAAGAAACCTGGGTGCTCCCATATTTTCGCCGGTCCATCCGCTGTAATCCTGGGATGGAATTGATCTCCTCAGTGGCTGAATGTTCGGCAACCATCAGCGTTTCAGGGGAAATGATCGAACTTCGGGCAAGCACCTCAAGGGTTGTTTGGGCCAGCCTTTTTCCGTAGGGTGGATCGAGAAAGATGATGGCAAAAGATTCTGCCCGGTTTTCTAATATTTTAATTCCAACTGTAACTTCCCGGCTTAAAATTTCGCCCTGCTCTTTAAATTTACAATCTGCGATATTTCTATGCAAAGCAGCTAGGGATGGCCTGCTTTTCTCGATGAAAACAACCCGTCTTGCCCCCCGGCTCAGGGCTTCGATACCCAGCGCCCCGGTTCCGGCGAAAAGGTCTAAAACTTGCTGCCCCTGGATACGATCTTGCAGGATGTCGAAAATGGCCTCTTTCACTCGATCGGAAGTAGGTCGGAGGTTAAGGCCTTTCGCCGAAAAGAGCCTCTTGCCCTTTAATTTCCCGCTGATAACCCGCAATACTTTTCATTCCTCGATGGGAACAGCTAAGAAAAACTGGTTAGATTGTAACATGGAAGAAGATGTTGTCAAGACGCAAAAAAACCGCATAGCGCATAGCGTTAGGAAAAGACAGAAGGAGTAAGGCTCAAATTTTCGCCCTAAGCCTTTTGCCTATAATCCGTTACCTATAATACCTATTACCTTTCTATCCCGATTCTGCTTTCGATGCCTCTCTTATAATAATGTTTTTTTCCCCGCATCTCCGTAACCAGGTCAGCGCGTCGGAGAACTTCTGGCTTGGCCCATCTTCCGGTAAGGACTAACTCAACATTCTCCGGCTTATTTTTCATCAAAGCTAAAAGCTCTTTTAGGGGAACCAGTCCGTATTCCACTGCAACATTGATTTCATCAAGAATGACCAGATGATATTTCTGGCTCTGAATGGAACGTTTGGCTCGTTCCCATGCTTTTCTGGCCATATTTACATCTATGGGGTCGGGATTTTTTTTGTTCACGAAATTTTCCCTGCCCATGGGAATAATGGTCAGATATGGCCAAAGCTTTTTGGCCGATTGCAGTTCACCGTAAACAATTCCGCCTTTAAGGAATTGAATGATCAGAACTTTGAAGCGGTGTCCCGCTGCCCGGAGGGCAAGGCCCAGGGCGGCAGTGGTCTTTCCCTTTCCATTTCCGGTATAAACCTGAATAAAACCCTTGGGGAACTTTTTCTTTTTCATCGCAACCCCCTATGTTACTCAATGCTTCATAGCTAAAAACGTAAGGCGCAAGGCGTAATCCGAAAAAACCTTCCATCATTCCCACTCAACGCTTGTTTCTCTACCCCCTACCCCTAACACCCTATATGATGGCCGCGTAAAAAGTCGTCACTCCGGTGAAAACCGGAGTCCAGGGAACTAATAACTATTTGAAAGGACTGGATTCCGGCTGGAGTTTATCCCGATGAAAATCGGGGCCGGAATGACGGAAAACCGCATTTGCAGATTTTTTACGAGATCATCAATATTGATCATCTCGTAAAAAGTCAAAATTGGGATGGCAAAGTAAAAAGCTCTCCCGCGTTTCGCGGGACAAGGCGCGCAATCCCGCAGATGACTTTTATGAAACCATCAATATTACAAATCCCAATATCCCAATCAGGACCCAATAATCTTTCCCCTTCATTTTTAACTCATGCAGGTGTGTGCGTTTTAATCCGCTGACATAGCCGCGGGCTAACAATGCTATAGCCAGATCATCCGCTCGCTTGAAGACGCTGTGAAAAAGGGGAGTCAAAATGGGCACCATGTTTTTAGCCCGGCGGAAGAAATTTCCGGATTCAAAATCCACCCCGCGGGCGCTTTGCGCCTTAATAATCCGGTTGGCTTCTCCGAGGAGGATGGGGATGAACCTGATGGCCAGCATGGTCATCATGGAGAAGTCTTCCACCGGGACGTGCAAACGCTTTAAAGGGTAAATAAGTTTTTCCAGGCCGTGAGACAACTGCAAGGGAGAGGTGGTCAGGGTCATTAATGAAGAAAGAAGAATGGCCAAAAAAAGTTGGTTGGCCACCAAAATTCCCTTTTGCGCACCGGTCCAGGTGATGTCGATGAATCCAATGGGGAAAAAGGGAAGGGATGGGCCTGGTGTAAAAAATAGGTGAACGGCGGCTGAAAATAGAAAGAGCCAGAGAAAGGCTCTCACCCCGCGGAAGACGTAACTCCAGGAGAGTCTGGAAAGAATCAGGGCCAGGAAAAAGATGGCCGAAAGCAGGGCCAGGGCCAGGAAGGTTTTAATCAGAAAAGTTGTTATCATTAAAAGAAGCAAGGAGATGAATTTGGTGCGGGGATCCAGACGGTGGAGAAAAGAATCCCCGGGCATGTATTGCCCGAGGGTAATGTCCTGCAGGAACTTCATGCCTAAAGATTGTCTTCCAAATCCCCCTATCCCCCTTTTTTCAAAGGGGGGATAGGGAGGATTTTTATTGTTCGTGAGGAAAAAATAGTCATAAAGGATTAAAGGTATTTTTCGATCAGGATCTCGGCGATTTGCACAGCATTTAAAGCCGCCCCCTTGCGGACATTATCGGAGACGATCCACATATTGATGCCGTTGGGAATAGATTCGTCTTCCCGGATCCGGCCCACAAAGGTTTCATCCCGTCCGGCGGCATGAATGGCCAGGGGATATTCACTCAGAGAGGGATTATCCACCACAAGCACTCCAGGAGCCCGGGAAAGGACTTCTTTCACATCCTTCACGGTGATCTTTTTTTCGGTCTCGATATTAACAGACTCCGAGTGACTATGGAGGACCGGAACGCGAACGGTCGTGGCCGTAACCCGGATCGTTGGGTCTTCCATAATCTTTTGGGTCTCATGGACCATCTTCATTTCTTCTTTGGTATATCCGTTCTCCAGAAAAGCATCGATGTGCGGCAGGCAGTTGAAAGCGATCTGGTGGGGATAGACTTTGCGCTGCACCGCCTGGGCATCAAGAATGGCCCGGGTCTGGCTCAGGAGTTCATCAATGGCTTTGAGGCCCGTTCCGGAAACTGCCTGGTAGGTGGAAACAACGATCCGCTTAATGCGGGCCACATCGTGAATGGGTTTCAAAGCCACGACCATCTGGATTGTGGAGCAATTGGGGTTGGCGATAATGCCTCGTTTCTTATACTGGGCGATGGCCTGGGGGTTTACTTCCGGTACGATCAGGGGAATGTCAGGCTCCATGCGAAAGGCGCTGCTGTTATCGATAACCACAGCGCCGGAAGCAGCGGCTGCGGGAGCAAACTCCAGGCTGCGCCCAGCGCCGGCGGAGAAGAGGGCGATTTCCATCCCCTTAAAGGAATCTTTAGTGAGCTTTTCAACTTTAATCGGGTTTCCCTTAAAAAATAACTCTTTACCCGTCGAGCGCTCCGAGGCCAGAAGTTTAATGGCCCCCACGGGAAATCTGCGTTGCTCTAAGGTTTTGATCATCTCCTGGCCGACGGCCCCTGTGGCGCCGGCAACCGCTACAGAATAAGATTTCCCTTCCATGTTCTTTCCCCCATCTGCATATTTTCGCAATTTCGAAAATGATTTTAATCTTAAATGATTGAGAGAAAGAAAGTCAAGGACGGATTTTTGTCTGGTCAAGCCAATTTGGAAATGTCTGTTTTTTACAAAAATAGAAATGTCCGGTTTTCATAATTTTGATCCGATAGAAATTCCTGGATCTTATCTGCCTTTACCGAATTTTTACGTGAGAATGAAAAGTGAAGGCGGGCAAGTAATGCAGCGCCGTTGACTTTGCAGGAAAAACCAACCTATAATAATAATAAAACCAGATTCTTCATGGAAATGACCAAGATTAAAACCGTATTTGCTTGCCAGAATTGTGGTTACCAATCGCCCAAATGGATGGGTAAATGCCCGGATTGCGGCTCCTGGAATTCTTTTGTCGAGGAGCAATTATCGGCCATGCCGGATCGCTCAGCCCGCTCCATCACAATCCCGGGCCAGGATGCTTCCCCGCAATCCATACTGGCCGTCGAGACCTCTGAAGAAGGAAGGTTAAAAACCAACGTCAGCGAATTCGATCGCGTCCTGGGAGGCGGTTTAGTCATTGGGTCCGTTGTCCTCATCGGAGGCGACCCGGGAATCGGCAAATCTACCCTTCTTTTACAGGCTCTGGATAAATTAGCCAGGAAGGATATAAGCGTCCTCTACGTCTCGGGCGAAGAATCGCTCCGCCAAACCAAGATGCGCGCGGATCGTATCGGGGTTACCTCTGGAAATCTTTTCGTTCTGGCCGAAAATTCTCTGGAGAAGATCATCGATGACCTTAAGAAACTCAAGCCCAACGTGGCGGCCATTGACTCCATCCAAACCGTTTTCACCTCGCAATTGCAGTCCGCCCCTGGATCGATCAGTCAAGTCAGGGAGTCTGCCGGAAAACTCATGCTCCTTTCCAAGTCCACCGGTCTTTCCACTTTCCTCATCGGGCATGTGACCAAAGAAGGCGCCATTGCCGGGCCGCGAGTCCTGGAACATATAGTGGACACGGTGCTCTACTTCGAGGGAGACAGAGGCCATCCCTACCGCATCCTCCGGGCCGTGAAGAACCGTTTCGGTTCCACCAATGAGATCGGCGTCTTCGAAATGAAAGACGGCGGCCTGGAAGAAGTGGCCAATCCTTCCGAACTCTTCCTGGCTGAACGTCCCATCGATGTGCCCGGGTCCGTGGTTATCTCCAGTCTGGAAGGTTCCCGGCCTATCCTTGTCGAACTCCAGGCCCTGGTCAGTCCCACTTCTTACGGAATGCCCCGGCGCACAGCCATCGGGGTTGACCAAAACCGGGTTTCCCTGCTGGTGGCTGTTCTGGAAAAAAAAGTGGGAATAAACCTGGCGCAACAGGATATTTTTGTCAATGTGGCCGGCGGCGTGCGTGTGGAAGAGCCGGCTGTTGACCTGGGCGTAGTCTCGGCTGTGGCTTCATCCTTCCTGGACAAGCCCATCCCTTCTAAAACCATGGTCATCGGAGAAGTTGGGCTTGCCGGCGAGGTGCGCGGCATTCATCAGGCGGAAATACGCCTGAAAGAAGCCTCCAAACTCGGTTTTAAACGGTGCCTGTTGCCCAGGAGCAATCGATCCCGCATAACGGCCGAGTTTCCCGGAATAGAGATAGCCGGCGTTGGTTCTGTGGAAGAAGCCCTGGAAACACTCTTTTAAGGAGGATCCTTTGCAAAATATTCTGTTGGGAATGTTGATGGTCATTCTTTTACCCGTCACCCTCTGGGGGCAGCCCCCGACTCCCAGCGCGGACCGGATCATTACTCTAATTTTTTCTTCCAATGTTCACGGTGAAGTCGAACCCTGCGGCTGACGGGACAATCTGTTTGGCGGTCTGGCCAGGCGCGCAACCTGCATCGAACAGTTACGGCGGGAAAAGCAAAATATCATCCTGGTGGATACGGGCGACCTTCTCTCCTCCCGGGCTCCCGCCCCCAACACCAATCAGAAGAAAATAGGAGAGCTTAAATCTGAACTCTACATGAAAACTTATAACTTTATGGGCTACGATGCTTTTACTCCCGGCGAGATCGATCTGGCCTTTGGCCTGGACCACCTGGTTAAAATGAGCAAGCAGGCTAATTTCCCTTTCCTGGCCGCCAATCTCATGAGCGCCAAAACTCGCAACCCCCTTTTTAAATCCCATACAATAAAGGAATTTCAGGGGGTCAAAATCGGCCTCTTCGGTTTGATCTCCCCGCGCTTTCCAGCGGGAGGCTCCCTTGAAGAAAGCAAAGAATACTATCTTGCTGACCCGGTTGAGGTTGCCCAAAAAACCATCGCTGAATTGAAGAAGAAACATTGCCGGGTGATTGTTGTCCTTGCCCATATGGAGACCCATGAGCAGGAAATGCTCGCCAAAAATATCCCGTCCATTCAATTCATTCTAAGCGGGCATATTACCCGTCTTCAACTGGAACCAATCGAATCCAACGATACGCAAATCTTCATGGCCGGCTCCCGGGGTGAGAATCTGGGACAGGTGGATTTTTTCATCGAAGAGAAAACGCTTTATTCCCGCTATGATTTGGTTCCTCTGACCGCAAAATTTGCCGACCATCCTAAGGTGCAGGAATGGCTCAACCAGTATAAGATTGACCTGCAAAAGCTCCTGCAAACTCCGCCGCCGACAACTCCCAGGAAAAGTCCCGCCATTACCCGCCGCCAGGTGGCCATTCCCGTTACTCCTTTATTCATGGGAGAAAAATACTGTCTTTCCTGCCACCCCCAGCAGCATCAAAGCTGGATGAATACTTCCCATGCCCGGGCGTATCAAACCTTATCCCCAAAAAACAAATCTTCCGACCCCACCTGCCTGGCCTGCCACACCACCGGCCTGGGAATTGTCAGGAATCCTAAGGCTTTCTTTGAAAATGTCCAGTGTGAAGCCTGCCACGGCCCGGCCGAAGGGCATCCGGATATGCGTAGAAGTCTCTCCCAGATTGGCGAAGATCAATGCCGAAAATGTCATAATGCCGGAAATAGCCCCAACTTCCATTACCCCACTTACCTGCAGAAAATCCGGCACCAAAAATGACTCTATGGCCTAAGAATAGAACTCCGGTATCTTTGGAGTTGTTTGGATAAACCTTTTGAAATTCCTCCGGTTCCTTATGAGCAAGAACAATTGCCTTTGGCCGTAGCTTAATTCGGGCAGCATTTTTAGGAGGAACCTGATTTCCAAAATCGCAAATCTTGTCCAAAAGGCTTATAAATTCAAGATGGGACCATAAATTCTTCACTTAATTTGGACAGCAATGTTACATGATAGTTAATTAGTTAAGCCCCATTCAACATTCACGACGCTTCCTTGCCACCCTCCAGTCTATTCGCCCCCTATTTTATCGTGGCTCTGGCCCGAGGGCGCTGAGAGAAGGAAAAATCGGCCGTGATTAGACTTTCACAAGATTCCCTTTTGGCCATCCGCAAAGAAAGGCGGCCAGGAGACCGGCAAGAAGAGTTGATTGATAAACTAATCGTAAAAGCTACTTAAATCACACCCGGCCGCCCCTTCCTATGGAAGGACTATCGCCTTATTATTCCGAGCGAAGCGCCGCTGGGCCAGAGCCTGGGACTTAACTAAAAACCGGGGGGTGGCAAAAGGACGCTTCTACTTGATCATTTCATGAATATAGAATATAATTTCATGAAAAAACAAAGGGGACCACTATGGCCAATTTGCAAATTAAGGGAATCGATGAGAATCTTTACGCCCAAATCAAAAAACTGGCGGCGGTGGAAAAGCGGTCTGTGAGCCAACAGATTCTTTACCTCGCCAAAGAATATCTGATTAGGAGGAAAACACTCCAAACCTCCAAGACCCCTGCCCAGGTCCTCCTGGAGCTTTCTGGCTCATGGGCTGACTATCGACACCCGGAAGAAATTGTCAGAGAAATTAAGAAGGCCCGTAGGAATTCCAAGAAGCTGCAGGGGGGATTTTGATGTTTCTTCTCGATACGGATACGATCATCTTCAATTTGAAAGGTCATCCCGCCGTAAAAGAGAACTTACAGCGGCATCTGAATGATCCAATAAAAATCAGCGTAGTCACCTGCATGGAATTATATTATGGAGCTTATAAATCGGTAAATGTTACCGCGAACCTGGCTAAGATTCGGAAGATTGAAGAGGCCATAAAGGTCGATGGAGGGCTTTTGCAATAGCCTTAGCCAGATCTCTATTCCTTACCGGATTTGGAGAGCATACATTGACAGGCCCCGAGATTCCTGGGTGCTTGATCAGAAAAGCAAAAACTTCGGCAAGATCCTTGATATGAACCCAGGAAACCCACTGCTTGCCGCTCCCAATAGGCCCTCCGATATATTTTTTAAAGAGCGGGATCATCTGACTGAGGGCTCCTCCTTTTTCTCCCATGACGATGCCTAACCGAGTAATGACCACTTCAGCCCCTTTATTTCTGGCCTTTAGAGCCTCCCCCTTCCATTCCTTAGCAATAGGGGCTAAAAAGTCATTTCCCGGAGGAGAGTCCTCAACGAGTTCCTCGTCTCCACAAAAACCATAGTAGCCAACGGCAGAGGCGCTGAAGAGAGTGATCTTTGGGGAAGAGACGGCTGACTTTAGTTCCTCCATTTTCTTTGACAGATGGCTATCCAATATTGATTTTTCAACCAGCCGTCGCGCCGAGACACTTAAGTTCGATATGTTCCGGTTAAGTTGACCTAATAAATCTCACCAGCAAAGAGCTTTTTCACAAAAACACTCATGGGCAATATTTGGATGGTATCAAATTGGTAACTGCCCGCACCGCAGTAAACTCCAATCATGTGGTCGACTTTGATCCCGGATGTTTCGGCAAGAATTCGCATCGGTTTATCCCATGCGCGGTCCCAACGCTCGGCTCTTTTGACTTCAATGGCCACCACTCGAGAAGGACTACCCGGCCTTCGCCGAGCTGTCTCAATGATAAAGTCCACCTCAACCCCTGCCGGGGTTCGATAATAAAAAAGCGGACGTTGTTTACGCCTGATCTCATTATAAACGCGCAGCTCATGGTAAACCAGGGTTTCAAGCGCGGTCCCCTGCCATAACCGGTCTGCGGGATCGCGCACCAAGCCGGCCGCACCCCTGGCTACGCCAGGGTCGAACCAATAGAATTTCGGCTGAGCCGCCTCCCGAACCTTGAAACCGGGTCGCCATGCTTGGAGAGCGTGCCCGATGAGGGTATCATTTAAGACGGAAAAGTAGGTGTCCACCGTACTGCGGGCGACGGCGGCATCGCGGGCGATATTCTGGACGTTGACCATTTGGCCGTTGATCTGGCCGGCCACGGCGAGGAAGCGAACGAACGGCGGCACGTTGCGGATCAAACCCTCCGCCGGCAGTTCCTCTTTGAGGTAGGTGTCCACGTAGGCCGCGAGGATATCAGCCGCCGCTTCCGGTTCATTTCGTACAAATGGCAGCTGGCCCCAATTCAGTGCGAAGTCGAGATCGAACTCGTCGCCCAACTCGGCGGCCGAGAAGCTTTCCATGGAGAGAGTCAAGGCCCGACCCGCCAGGAGGTTAGCGCCCCCCCGGCGCAATTTGCGGGCGGAAGACCCGCAAAGGGCAAACCGCCAGCGTTTCAATTCCATCAGGCGGTGGACTTCGTCCAGTAGAGGCGGGATTTTCTGAATCTCATCGAGTACGACCCAGGCGCCGCCAGGCCGGTTGCCGATCAGGGCTTCGAGACGGTGAGGATCCCGTGATAGTTCGAGAAAGAGCAAGGAATCGAGCAGGTCAAGGCGGAAGGCATCGGGAAGGTCCTTTTGCAACCAGGTGCTCTTACCTGTCCCCCGTGGGCCAAACAGGAAAAAAGAACGCTCCGATCGTTGGAGAAGCCGGAATATGGTTAGGTTGCGGGCTATTTGCATCCTGCTTATGATGTTGTATATTTACAATGCAATTTTACAACTAACTGAGCAATGGGATCAAGCCTTTTTTCATGTTTTTTACTCCGCCTTTTCCAGAAAGGGAAACTCTAATCTCTTCGCTTTGCAAAAGAAAGGTCGAGTTTTTCAGTAGAGAGGGTCAGGCTTGACTTTTTTACGGCAGTAGCTCCTCCATTCTCACCGGCCATCTTCCCATCGAAAACTGGCATGAGCGTATTGGGTATCCCGCCATTGCCGATGCGATCCTCGATCGCTTGATTCACAACGCACATCGCATCAAATTGAATGGCGGTAAGTCGATTCCTTTCGTTCCCTATGATCAATCGAAAGAGTTCAATCCCAGTGACGTTTTAGGCATTTATAGCCGCTCGTTGATGCAACAGGCCGAGGTGAAGAAAGCGGCTATCAAAGCCGAATAGAGGGTTAGGGGTCAAACCTGAACTATTGACTGGGCTGTTTCGTCAAAACTACTTTCAATAACCTCTGAAGGGAAATCTTTTTAAATCACCCCTTCTCTTTTCATCCTCTCAATTTCCTCAGACTTGAATCCCAGTTCCTGTAAAACTTTATCGGTATGCTCCCCAAACTTGGCCGGAGCCATACGGATGTCCGGCGGAGTTTCGGAAAGCTTGATGGGGGAAGCCAGTAGTTTCATACTCCCTTTCTGGGAGTCGGAGAACTCAGCAACCATCTTGCGATAGCTTACCTGAGGATCGTTCAGAGCTTCGTCAAGATGAAGGACCTTTCCAATGCAAACGTCAAGATTTTTTAACTCTTCCATCCATTCTTCGCCAGTTTTACCGCGAAAGGTCTGGCGCAGAAATTGAAAAATCTCCGCCCTTTTCTCTCCTTCATCGAACTGATGGGCTATATAATCCTCTCGCCCAAATTTTTGGCACAGGACTACCCAGAAGCGGTGTTCTAAAGCTCCCAGCGAAATGTATTCCCCATCCTTGGTTTCATAAACCTGGTAGCAGGGATACCTACCGCTAAGAATGGTATCGCTTTTTTGGGGGGTGATATTTTGGCTCCAGAGCAGGCTAACCAGGAACGGCAGCATGGCGATAATTCCATCCAGCATGGATATATCGATGTACTGCCCTTTCCCGGTTTTCTGACGCGCTATCAGCGCCGCCATGATCCCCAAAGCTGCAAACATCCCTCCAGCAGCCATGTCCGCCACCTGGATCGGCGGGATGACCGGCTTCCTCCCCGGTTCTCCCGTAAGGCCAAGAACTCCACCGAAGCTCAAATAATTAATGTCATGACCAACCATGTCTTTATAAGGGCCGTCCTGACCATACCCCGTAACCGAGCAGTAAATTAATTTTCCGTTGATCATTTTCAAGCGGTCGTATTCGATCCTCAGCCGCTCCGTAACCCCGGGGCGAAATCCTTCGAGGACTACATCCGCTTCCTTTACCAGGCGGCAAAAAATCTCTTTTCCTTGCGGATGTTTCAGATTCAAAGTCATGTGCCTCTTATTGCGCATAACCGTAGGCATCCCTGGCCCTTCTCCTTCAAACCGCCGGTCTTCGATCCTGAGCACGTCCGCACCCAGGTCCGCCAGAATCATCGAGCAATAAGGGCCGGGAAAAAGACGGGATAAGTCTAAAACTTTTATTCCCTCCAACGCTCGCATCTATCCTCCATATTAAAGTAAAAAGTTAATGGTGAGTAGTAAAGTATGAGGCACAAGGCACAAGTTTGAAGTTGAGCGTCAAAAAACAATACTACTTACAACTTACTTTCTTTGAATTACCTCCCCATACTCTATCAACCCTTTCAATGCCTTGATGGTCTGGTCAGGAAGCGAGTAAACCGGAATTCCATTGGTTTCTAATTCCTGGGTTTCTTCTTCGATTAACCCGCGGGGGGAATTGGCGCAGAGTAGGATAGGTTTTCCCGACCTCTGCTTCTGCCGGAGAACGGGGTCTTTGATCCTCCGGGGAGTCATGAAGGGATGATGGAGCAGAAAGATCACCAAAGCATCTACGTTCTGATCATGCAAGATCAAGTGAACCGTTTCTTCAAAAGCCCGCTCATCCTTGGCGAAAGCCATATCTACAGGATTTGTGCGGATGGTCAAGGGAGGCAGGAGACAGTTCAATTTTTCTTGAGTGCTCCTGGAGAAGGTGGCCATGCGCAACCCATGGCGCACGACTGCATCCGTCAGCAGAATTCCCGGTCCGGCCTGGAAAGACATCACGGCAACATTTCTTCCCGCAGAAGGTAGAAGCATGAACAGAATTTTGGCCGTGTCCAGGAGCTCGTCTGGCTCCTCCAATACAATCGCCCCGGCCTGTCTTAAAGACGCCTCGTAGATTTCATAACGCCCGGCCATCGACCCGGTATGTGAGCGCGCCGCCTTCACGGAAGCGGAATAACGCCCGGCCTTCATGGCCACCACCGGTTTTTGGGGGACAATATTTCTTATGGCCGCAACTAATGGCTTGGGATCGTCCAGGCCTTCGATAAAAAGGATGAGGCATTTTGTCTGGTCATCCCGGGCAAAATAAGGTAAAAGGTCGGCAAAATCCACATTACATCGGTTTCCCAGGCCTATCACTTTTCCCAGTCCTACCCCGTTATCAAGGGCCTGGTAGGCGATCAAATGGGAAACCCCCCCACTCTGGCTGATGACGGAGATCGGTCCGGGTTTCAGGCAAGAGAAGATCGGCGTGAATGAGGCATTGAGATTAGCATGTATGTTGACCATTCCAAATGTGTTGGGTCCAATGATCTTGATTCCTCCCTGGCTGGCCACAGCGGTCATCTTTTCCTGGAGTTTCTCTCCTTCGGGGTTATCGATCTCCCGGAACCCAGCCGTAATAATTACTGCTCCGCGCACGCCTTTTTTCTGACAGGCCTGCAAAGCTGAAATAGACTCTGATGCCGGAACCGCCAGGATCGCCAGATCCACCTCTCCTGGGACTTGTTGCAAATCTGGATAAGCCGGCATTCCCAAAATCTCTTTTTCTTGGTGGTGGATGGGGTAGATCGGTCTCGGAAAAACCCCTCCTGAAAGGCTAAGAAGGCACTGGTGGCCCATCTTCAGAGGATTGGGCGAGGCCCCGATTACAGCAACCGAACGAGGGTTAAAAAGAAACCAAAAAGAATCATGGGGATTTTCCATGGCAAAAGCATCATATACTTTTCCGGATTCCGGCGTCAACCATATCCTTTAAGGTGTAATCCCTTGAACATTTTTTAAGAACATGATAATTTTTTTATCATTCATACTTTTTACCATAGCCGGGGGAAATTAGAAAGCAATGGCCAATCCGAAAAAAATCCTGGCAATCGACATAGGAGGGGGCACTCAGGATATTTTGATCTACGAGGAGGGTAAACCCATGGAGAATTGCGTGCAGATGATTCTCCCCTCTCCTACCCAGATCGTTGCTCAAAAGATATTAAAGGCCACAGCCTCTCAAAAAAATATCTTTTTAACCGGCAACACCATGGGTGGCGGGCCTTGCGCTTGGGCCGTAGAAAAACATCTCCAGTCCGGATTGAAAGTCTATGCCACACCCATCGCTGCCCTCACCCTCCACGATGACCTGCAAGAAGTCCGCAAGAAGGGAATTCACCTGACAAACGCTCCCCCGCAAGGGGCAAAGACCATCAACTTTGGCGATGTGCATCTGCCTTCCCTGAAGCAAGCCCTTAGACCATTTCTGGTTAAACTCCCTCAAACTTACGCTATCGCTCTTCAAGACCATGGTTTCAACCCTCAAGGGAGTAACCGCCTTTTTCGTTTTCAGTATTGGAAGAAGTTTATACTTTCCGGAGGCCTTCTGCAAAACCTGATCTACCGCAATCCGCCCGAATATATGACCCGGATGATTGCCGTTCAGAAGGATGCTCCGAGAGCCTTTGTCATGGACACTTGCGCGGCAGCCATCTGGGGAATCCTCTGCGATCCCCGCGCGGCAGAAAAACAGGGAGAAGGCCTGGTTGCCCTAAACCTGGGAAATCAGCATACTCTGGGCGCTATTATTCAGGGAAATAGAATCCGGGGAATCTTCGAGCATCACACGGGCATGTTGACCGGCGGAAAACTCAAGTCCATTCTGGATCGCTTTCCCCAAAAGCTTCTCAGCCATAATGAAATATTCCGGGATTGCGGGCACGGGTGTTTTGTTGATCCAGATTTTTCCGGGGAAAAGGGATTTCGTTTTGTGGCAATTACCGGCCCCCGGCGGGTTCTCGCCGAAGGGTTAGGTTATTATATGGCCGCGCCTTACGGGGACATGATGCTGAGCGGCTGCTTCGGTCTGGTCGCTGCCCTAAAGGCAAAATTAACCGCAGAGAACGCTGAGACAACCGAGGAATAAATATTAATCAATGAACCCACCCATGAAAAATATTAATTCACTGAGGTTCTTGCAAATCTCAAAATCTGACGCTCAATCGTCATTCCGGGCAAGCGAAGCGCGACCCGGAATCCAGATTTTTTAGGCTGCCCTGGATTCCGGCTTTGGCCGGAATGACGGTGTTTAGGACTTTTGCAAGAGCCTCCACTGAGTTGTAGATTTTTCTTTTTCATTCAATCTCAGCGTTCTCTGCGCGCTCTGCGGTGAAATAACATGAACGAAGCGCTGGCTAAAATAAAAATAGAGAAACTCCGGGAAGGGATCAACTTCCACAACTACCGGTACTATGTGCTCGACGACCCGGTCATTTCCGACGCCGAATATGACCAGCTCATCCGTAGCCTGGAAAATCTGGAGAAGCAATTTCCTAATCTGGTCATTCCCAGTTCGCCCACGCAACGAGTCGGGGCCCCTCCCCTGGATAAATTCGAGGAAGTGCGGCACGGCACTCCCATGCTCAGTTTGGCCAACGCTTTTGAAGAAGCCGAAGTCAAGGAATTCGACAGCAGGGTGAAGCGCTTTCTGGGAACTTCCGGCGATATCGAATACTGCGCCGAGTTGAAAATGGACGGCGTGGCCGTAGAACTTATTTATGAAAATGGGCTTTTTACAACTGGCTCCACCAGAGGGGATGGATTCGTAGGCGAAAACGTCACCCAGAACCTAAAGACCGTCAAAACCATTCCTTTAACTTTGATCCCTGGCCAGGGAGAATCTCCACCCTCCAGGCTGGAAGTAAGGGGCGAAGTTTACCTGCCCATCAAGGCCCTTGAGGAATTGAACCGCCAGAGAGAAAAAAGCGGGGAGACCCTCTTCGCCAATCCGCGTAACGCCGCTGCCGGCTCGCTGCGTCAGCTGGACTCGTCGATTACCGCCAAACGTCCCCTGGATATTTTTTGCTACGGGGTGGGCCAGGTCTCCGGGCGGTCCTTCGAGACCCAATGGGATCTGCTGCAAACTCTCCTTCACTGGGGCTTCAAAGTCAATCCTAACCGCAGACGGTGCCGAAAAATCGAAGAAGTTTTTGATTTCTACCGGGAGATGGATGAAAGCCGCGATAAATTTCCATACGAGATCGACGGAGTGGTTATAAAGGTAAATTCCCTTCGTCTGCAGGAAACCCTGGGGAATATCGCCCGCAGCCCGCGCTGGGCCCTTGCATTCAAGTTTAAACCCAAACAGGTCGTCACTAAAATCCGCGACATCATAGTCAACGTAGGCCGAACCGGGGCCCTAACTCCAACCGCCATCATGGATCCGGTTCGGGTCGGCGGTGTGGAAATCAGCCGGGCTACGCTGCACAACCAGGATGAGATCGATAAAAAAGATGTGCGCATTGGCGATACGGTGGTCATCCAGCGCGCCGGAGATGTCATCCCCGAAGTGGTCCGGGTGGTGGTCGAAAAACGGACGGGCCAAGAAAAAAAGTTTCGTATTCCCGATAAGTGTCCGGCCTGCGGCGCGGACGTGGAAAAACCCAGAGGGGAAAAAAAGAAAAAAGGAATGGCCGTGGCCCGCTGCACGGGCATCGCCTGCCCGGCCAAACTCAAGGAAAACATCATCCATTTTGCCTCCCGGGATGCCCTGAACATTGAAGGTCTGGGAGAAAAAATTATTGAACAGTTGGTGGACAAAGGTCTGGTCAAAGATTACGCTGATCTCTATGCCCTGACTCTCGAAGATCTGCTTACTCTGGAGAGAATGGGTGAAAAGCTTAGCGGCAATATTTTAGCAGCGCTTCAAAGGAGCAAAAAGACCTCTCTGGATAGGCTTATTTATGCCCTGGGTATCCTCCATGTTGGCGAACATATTGCCAAACTTCTGGTTCGGAAGTTCTCCGCCCTGGAAGAGCTGTCCCGGGCCTCCATGGAAAAGCTCAAGACCATCAGCGGAATAGGGGATGAAATTGCCGCCTCGATTGTCCAGTTCTTTAAGCAGAAGGATAACCAGAGAGTCATCCGGAAGCTAAAAGAGTTGGGGGTGGAATACCCAGCTCAGCTTCCCCAGGCGCCGCCGACACTCCGCAAATTAGAGGGGAAAATTTTTGTCTTTACCGGCGCTCTGAAGACTCTGAGCCGTGAGGAGGCCGAATTTAGGGTTGAATCCCTGGGAGGGCAGGCTTCTTCCTCTGTCAGTAAAAAAACGGATTTCTTGGTGGTCGGAGAGGACCCTGGTTCCAAATATGAGAAGGCCCAAAATCTTGGAGTAAAGATCCTCACCGAAGATGAATTTTTGAAAATGTTAGCTCCGGAAGACAGGTGAAATCCTATGGCCAAAACTCGCGCCAGGCTCATCATTAAAGGAATTGTGCAGGGGGTAAATTTCCGCTACTACACCCAGCGGCAAGCCAAAATAAATAATCTTACGGGGTGGGTGCGTAACCTTCCAGGCGGGTCCGTGGCTGCCCTTTTCGAAGGGGAAGAGGAAGATGTGGAAGCCTTGATCCAGTGGTGCCGCCACGGACCTCCTTCCGCTCATGTTACCGAGTTAATCGTCCAGCCGGAAGAATTCCGCGGGGAATTTCAATCTTTCTCCATTTTGTTTTAAGCCGGGGCCTGTGACGATCTATTCTTGTAAAATTTCCTGGTAATTTTTATGACTGCTCTTACTCTGTTGATCATCTGCCTTGTTGCCCAGATTTTGATTGCGGCCTGGCTGGGAATTTTCTTACTCAGGCGCCATCTAAAACAGAAGCGGCGGGATAAAGAAACCGCCCGCCGCTCCGAAGATATTTCTTCAAATGGCCGAAAATGAACCGGTCATTTTTCCTCCGGGTTACTCTTTTTCTTCTTCGTCTTTTTTCTGCTCTTTTTTCTTTTCTTCAGCCCGCGGAATTCTTTCCTTTTTTTCCTTTTTCTGTTTCTTCTTTTTCTTCGGTTCAGGCCCCTTTCCTTCAAGCTCGGCAATTGTCCTTACCACAATCTTTCCCGGATGGCGGGGAAAATCTACCTTCAGGTAAACTTTCTTTGGGAATATCTTAACTACCTGGCCTTCCTTTTCTTGGCCACCGAATTGAAACTTTATCCGATCACCAATATTCATTACTTATCCTCCTTAAATGTTTTCTAATCTTGAATACAGACTTGCCCAACTAAATATCTTGTGTCAATTTAGTTGTTTGAAAAAATGGCGTGGCCACCGGGCCATCCATGGGCCGGGCCTTTATGCTTCCCCTCTTTTCAAAGGGCTAAACTGTTACAACATCTTGAGCATTCGCGTTTATCGTTGTCCAATCAATTCCTCTGTCAAAAAAGATTTAGGATCATCTCCAAATTAGTTGAGGGCCAAATAGCTGGCATATTTAAAATGGACAGTGATTCAAGGGTCCCGGAAGGAAAGTCAGCTTGCTTGCAATCATGAGGCACATATTTCTCCTAAGCTTTGGCGGGGGAGTCTGCAATTTCTTCGAAGCTTTGTTTCCCCGCCCCCGCTGCGCTTTGCGGAAGGTAAGTTCTATGTTTATGGAAAGTGGATATCCCGCCGATGCTTGCGGCGCAATCTGCCTTTCCTTCCGGGCCCTTGGCAGGCTTTCATTAAAACTTTGATCAACTAATTTGGAGATGAACCAAGATGTATTTTCATAACACTTTCAATTCGTTAAATCAAGGGGAAATTACCTATGTCTTGGCCCAACTCCCGAACTGCTCCGCAAACCATCTGGCAACTCTCCAGCATATTAACCCTTAATAAATTAGCCACAGAGGACACAGAGATTAGAGAGTTTATAAAGCCATGATTAAAAAAAAGGATAGGATAAGTATCAAGTCTCTAAAGCGATCCCGCTGCAGACTGCACTAAACCAGTATTTTCAAATATTTATAAATACCCTGGACTCCGGTTTTCACCTGTCTGCCAGGCACAGGCAGGCCGGAGAGACGACTTTTTACGAGATCATCAATTTTAAGTTAAATTAATTTCGTTGCAATTCTTGCTTTTGTGCGCAATAATCCGGTTAAATATTTTCAGCGCTAAATGATTTTGGGAGGAATTGAATGAAAAAAATATTGAGACAACCCCGGGTAATATTATGCCTGGGGTTCCTTCTTTTTTTCCTCTTATGGCTCGGAATGGAATCAGAGGCTTTTGCCAGAGCAGGCGGGGGGAGATCCTCTGGCAGCCGGGGTTCTACCCCGAGTCGGTCTTACCAGCAGAGCCCGAGACAGAGCCCCGCGCAAGCTCCCCAGCAAAAGAATTTGCAGCAACAGCCTTCTCCGGGGACTGGAAGAAGTTTTTTCTCCGGTATAGCCGGCGGCCTTATGGGGGGTTTTTTGGGCGCAATGCTGTTCCGCAGCCTGGGTTTTGCCGACGGTGGCGGAATGGGTGAGGGAGGATTCGGTTTTGGAGACATTTTCCTTATCCTGATCATTCTGGGCATTATCTACTTCGTGGTTAAAAAATTTCGTTCACGGGGAGCCATGCAAATGAGTATGGCCGGAGCAGGTGCGGCTCCTTACTCTTATCCTCAACCCTATTCGGGGCCAACCTATATTCCTCCTTCATCCCAGGAGCCCCCGCTCCATGAGTCTATAGGCCAAACGAAAGCCGAGGGGCTGCACCACATAAAAGAGATGGATCCTTCTTTCAGCGAAAATAACTTCAGGGACTTGGCCCAGGATATCTTCTTTAAAATCCAGGGGGGATGGACAAAACGGGAACTAAAAGGAATTCGTCATCTTTTAACGCCGGATATGTTCAATACCTTCCAGCAGGACGTAAACAACCTAATCGCAGCGAAACAGATCAATCGTCTGGAAAACATCGCTGTTCGCGAAGTTGAGATGGTCGATGCCGGTCAGGACCGGGGAGAAGATTTTATTACAGTTAAGTTCTACGCCAATCTTTTGGACTATGTGCTGGATGAAACGAACGGCCAGGTTCTCTCCGGCAGTTCAACCGACCCGGTAAAATTTTTAGAATATTGGACTTTTTCTCGGAACGCGGGTGAAAAAAATTGGGTATTGGCTGGCATTCATCAGGAGAGAGATTACTGAGGAAAAGGGAGATTAACTTATCGGGGTTTCTTTTAGCCGGGGATCACCTCCGAATGCGGCGCTCTTTTTTTATGCTCGCTCCCCGGCTGAGGGATAGAAATTTCATTTATCCCCTTGAAAAATTCCTTTTCCTTGGCCTTCTCTTTGTGAATTACCTCCAGGGCGCTTTGGACTTCCTGCCGCTGGCGCTCTGGAACTCCTTCTATTTGTAAGGCCCTCTCGCATGCCTGCCTGGCTTCCTCCCACCATCCTCTTTCTTTGAAGCAAATGCCTAACAGGTTTGCTGCCTCAAAAGGATTTTGTTCCTTTTCCAAAGCCACCTGGAACTGTTCGATGGCCTCGTCAATGAATCCCATTTCCCGGCAGGCCACGCCCATGTGGTAATTGAAACTGGGGTAGGCTTTACTCGGGCCGGCTATATCTTTCAATTCCGTTAGAATTTCATTGAATCCGAAGAGTTTATCCGTTGAAACTTCCTTATAACCTTTTAACTCCTCTTGATTGCTTGTTTCCAGCGCTATACTCAAATCAAAAAAAGCCTCTTTCTTTTCCTTTGGCGAAAAACCTTCACCAAGGATTTCTGAAGGTTTTCTAAAAAGACCCTCATGCCCCTGGCTTTTCAAGCCATTCTCAAAACTTTTGGTTTTGTCCTCCAGGGTAAATTTTGACGGGTCTAAGACGGCCATCCGCCCCATGACTTCCAGGGCTTTTTCCCTATCTCCGCATAGATTGTAGTGGTGCAGGAGGAGATCGTATTGACTAAAGGCATCCCCCAAAAACCCCATCTGCCTGTAAATATCAGCAATCTTTAGATTCACATGATCCAGATGAGGATTGTGTTTCAGAATCTTCTTATATACCGCCATGGCCTGCGAGTACAAATCATTATTGTAAAAAATTTCTGCTGCCCGTAAATATTCCTCAACGGCTTTCTGTTTTTCTTTTTTCCTTTGATAAAGTTCAGCTATCTTCAGGTGAGCTTTGGTATTCTCCGGTTCTCTCCTTACGATTTCCGATAAATATTCCAGCTCTTTCGAAATATTATCATTATCTTTGCGGAAGATGCTGTCCAGAATTCCTAAAAACCCCCCATTTTTATTCCGGGATCGGTAATGTTCCCGGATTCCGGCTGGGTCTCTCCTTCTGGAAATCGCCTTGAGCTGCCTGTTAAAGGCGACTACCTCATCAGCGAAACCAATCGGCGCTGCCTGGGCCATTTTTTATTCTCCGGAAAATAAATTTTTGCTTGTCTTCGTTGAGCTTACGAAGTGACCCAGCAAGTTTTATGCCCCGAAGAAATTGGTCAGATTAGATCTTCATGGATAGAATTTTATGAATTCAGGCTGATTGGCGTTTTGAAAATTTCTATGGGTTTTTAGCGCTTATTATTTTTTCTTTTGATTTTTTAGGGGTTTATCGCCGGAAACTGGCCAGCCATTAAAACCATTCAAAAATTAATCGTGAGTATAAAGAAATAGTTTGGTCATTTTTGTACATCCGCTAAGTCATCCCTGGGGGAAATTAATAAAACCGGCTGGCAATTCTTTGGTTGATTGTGCAGGACCGGTTAAAACGCTTTATTGAAGGCCTTCAGGAAGTTTTAAAGGCGGGGTCTTTCTTGGGTTATATACGCAAAGGGGTTCTTCGGCCATATAATCGCCCTCTTTTTCAAAGGCTCTGGCCCGGCATCCCCCGCATACCCGGATATATTCACACCGGCCGCAGCGTCCTTTATATGAAGAAAAATCCCTTAGTCTTTGAAAGACAGGCGAGAGCTCCCATATTTCCCGCAGGGTTTGTTTTCTCAGATTGCCGCTCATTACTTCCAGATAACCGCAGGGTTGGATGTCTCCCCGGTGGGAAATAAAGCAAAAGCCAATCCCCCCCAGACAGCCACGGGTAATGGCATCCAGGCCATGAGATTGGGGCGTAAATGATTTCCCTTCCTCTCTGGACCTTTGCCGCAGAATCCGGTAGTAGTGCGGAGCGCAGGTAGCTTTCAATTGCAGGGGAAATTTCTCCCGCTGTTCGTAGAACCAGTGGAGAATTTTTTCGTATTCTTCGGCCTGGATGGTTTCCTCCGCGAGATCCTTCCCCCTTCCGGTAGGAACCAGCAGAAAAATATGGTGGGCCACTGCTCCCAAACGCAAAGCCAAATCCAGAATGGCCGGCAGCTCCTGGTAATTTTTTTGGGTCACAGTGGTGTTAATCTGAAATTCCAGCCCCGCTCCCTTGAGGTATTCGATCCCCTTAAGCGCCCCGGCAAAAGCCCCCTCGACCTGGCGAAAGCTGTCGTGGCTTTCCGGGGTGGCTCCGTCCAGGCTGATCGAAACCCGCTTAATTCCGCAGGCCTGCAAACCTTCCGCCTTTGGCCCATCCAGTAAAGTTCCATTTGGGGCGATGACCATGCGCAGGCCCCGGCTTGTCCCGTAGCTGGCAATCTCATAAATATCTTCCCTTAAAAGCGGCTCACCCCCGGTGAGGATAACAACCGGAGTACTGAAGGAAACGATCTCATCGATCAGCTTCAAAGATTCTTCCGTGCTCAACTCTCCCGGGTAAGGCCCGCGCTCAGCCGCAGCCCGGCAATGGCGGCAATTTAGATTGCAGCTACGGGTCACTTCCCAGGCCACCATGCGCAGTGGGAGCGGGTTTGATTCTGAAAGATTTTCTCGCGGGGGGAGAAATTCCCTTCCTTTAATCATTTTCTAACCCTATGCCGATTTCTTCGTCCGTCAGATAGCAAGCCGGGTCAGGGGCCCAAATGTCGCCGGTTGCGGCCTCGGCCCGCACCCGGAAATTTCCGGCGCACACATCCAGCCAGCGGCAGGAAGCGCACCGTCCCTTTACATGTTTCGTCTTTTCTTTGAGTTTGGCCATCAAGGGTTCATCTGCATCCATCCATATCTCGCTGAAAGGGCGCTTACGGACATTGCCAAAAGAATATTGGCGCCAGAATTGATCGGCATGCACCGCCCCATCCCAACTAACGCAGCCGATGCCCACCCCGGAGCTGTTCCCGCCGTTCATGCGCAAAAGCTCAAGCGCTTCGGCAGCCCGGGCAGTGCCTTCCCTTTTCATGCGCAGGTAAAGATACGGCCCATCGGCATGGTTATCCACCGTGAGAATTTCCACGGCTTTGTTGCGCCCGTGCAGATCCCGGGTCCGATCAATGATCAGGTCCACGACCTTCCGGGTCTCCTGGTGATCAAGGTCTTCTTCCCTTAATTGGCTCCCCCTGCCGGCATACACGAGATGGTAAAAGCATACCCGGGGGATTTGCTCTCTTTCCAGAAGATCAAAGATTTCTGGAATATCCGGTCCATTCCGGCGGTTGATGGTAAAACGCAGCCCAACCTTGATGCCGGCTTCCTGGCAATTGCGGATACCGTTTAAGGCCGCGGCAAATGCTCCTTCCACCCCCCGGAAAAGGTCATTGGTGGCCTGCATGCCGTCCAGGCTTACTCCGACGTAGGACAACCCGATCCGTTTCAGATCCCTGGCTACTTTCGCGCTAATCAGGGTGCCGTTGGTGGAAATCACGGCCCGCATCCCTGAATCCGTTGCTAAGTGCGCCAAGCTCAAGAGGTCTTTCCTGAGTAACGGCTCGCCGCCGGAAAATAGAATGACTGGTGATCCAAATCGGGCCAGGTCTTGGATCAATTTCTTTCCTTCCTCAGGGGAAAGCTCTCCGGCATATTCTTTGTTTTGCGACTGGGAATAGCAATGAACACACTTTAAATTACAACGCTGCCCGACGTTCCATACCACTACGGGTTTCTTGTCTTTAGCAAATTGCAGGAGATGCGCCGGCAACTTTGCCGAATGGCGTTCGTAGCGCAGGGGATCAGAGGCTTCTACCGTTCCGCAATATAATTTCGAAATGCCGATCATGAAAACTCCAAAAAGGTAACACTTTAGCCCTTTGAAAAAAGGTGTGTTGTAAAGGCCAAGGGATTCCAGGGGCCGGAGGTTAGAGCGGAACGCTTGGAATCATAAGGCGCTTATTTATCCGCATATGGGGCGGGCAAGAACCCCCGCCTCCTCCGAAGGAAAAGATCTTCTGTCTTCGTGGCCAAGCGGAAACCCAACCGATGCTTCCGGCGCGTTCCGCTCTAACCCCCGGCTCTCAACAAAGGCTTTTATACCACTTTTTCACACCGCTAAACTGTTACAAACTTTTTATTTTCATTTGAGGATCTTGCAAAACTCTCGAAAGCATGGAGAAGTCGTCATTCCGGGCAAGCGAAGAGCGACCCGGAATCCAGGATTTTCAAGAAATTCTGGATTCCGGCTTTCGTCGGAATGACGGAGTAAGCGACTTTTGCAAGAGCCTCATTTTTCTTTTTATTTTTTCGAGTTCATTTTAAAGGCAATCTCTGCGCTCTCTGCCGTGAAATACTTGACCAGGGCATCAACCAGCGCAGGGATGGTATATTCTTCCGGCATAATCGTTGTCTCAATTCCCAGGCTCCGGGCTTTTTCCGCTGTTATGGGGCCGATGGAGGCAACGGGAACTCCCTCTGTCAGCTCCCGTGCTTCTTTCATTCCTATTATCTCCGCAAAATTACTTACCGTCGAAGAACTAGTAAAGGTGACCGCAGAAACCGCCCTTTTTTTCAAAAGTTCCTTGATCTCTCTCCCCTGGCTTTCCGGGCAAATCGTGCGATATACTTCCACCACATCCACCAGGGCCCCGGCTTTCTTCAACTCTTCCGGAAGAATATCCCTGGCCACTTTTGCCCGGGGTATTAAAATTCTCTTCCCTTTTAGATTCCCTTTGCTAAGTCCTTCGAAAATGGATTCTGCCCGGTATTCCGCGGGGACAAAATCCACCCTTATCTTTAAATTTTTTAGAGCCTCCGCGGTTTGCGGGCCGATGGCGCAGACTCGCGGGCCTTTTAAGTCCCTCAGGTCGCCACCCAGGGCCAAAAGCCTTTCCAGAAAATATTTTACTCCATTGGCGCTGGTGAATATGATCCAATCATACGACACCATCTGGGCCAGGCAATGATCCGCATCAGCCCAGCTCTCCGGGGGCGAAAGCTCTATGGTCGGAAACTCAACGGGCGCCGCGCCTAATTCCCGCAATCTTTCAGAAAGCTCGCTGGCCTGCTCCCTGGACCGGGTCACCAGGATTGTCTTTCCGAAAAGGGGAAGTTTTTCAAACCAATTCAGCTTATCCCGCAGGGCAACCACTTCACCGATCAGGATGATGACCGGGGGCTTGATTTTCTTCGATCGGGCAATCTCCTCGATGTTGGAAAGTTTTCCGATAATCGTCTCTTGCTCGGGAAAAGTCCCCCAGCGGATCAGGGCCACCGGGGTTTCCGGATCCCGGCCATTTTTCATCAATTCGGCGGCGATCGTGGGGAGATTTCCCGCCCCCATCAGGAAGACAAGCGTTCCCACTCCGGTGGCAATTTTACTCCAATCGATCTTCGTTTCCTCTTTTGTCGGATCTTCGTGGCCGGTGATAAAAGCCACCGTTGAAGTGAAGTCCCGGTGGGTCAAAGGAATCCCGGCATAGGCCGGAACGGCGATGGCCGAGGTAACCCCCGGCACAACCTCGAAGGGAATGCCGGCTTCGGCCAACTCCTCCGCTTCCTCCCCTCCCCTGCCGAAGATAAAGGGATCCCCGCCTTTGAGGCGGGCAACGGTTTTCCCGGCCCTGGCCTTCAGAGCGATCAAAGAATTTATTTCCTTCTGGGAGAGCGTGTGATCCCCGCCTTTTTTCCCCACGTAAACCAGCTCCGCCCCCTCTTGCGCCTGGCTTAGCAACTGTTCGTTGGCTAAGTAGTCATAGACCACCACATCCGCTTTCTTAAGACAGGCCATGCCCTTGACTGTGATCAGCCCGGGGTCCCCGGGCCCGGCGCCGATCAGGTAAACTTTTCCGCTTTTCATCCCTTTTTATAAACCTCGCTTAAAATCTCCCTGGCCCCTTTCTCCATTAATTCTTCAGCCAGTTCTCCACCTATATCTTCACCCTTCGATAAATGACCCTCTACTTTCCCGCGCACTACCTTTTGTCCGTCTAACGTAGCTACAAGACCGGTCAAATGCAATCTGTCGGCGCTAACCTGGGCCAATCCGGCAATGGGCACCTGACATCCTCCCCCCAATCTCTTAAGAAACGCCCTCTCAGCCATTAAGGATAGTTGGGTGGGGAGATGGTTCAGGAAAGCCAACAGATGATGAACCCGCTCATCCTTTACCCGGGCTTCGATGGCCAAAACTCCCTGGCCAATGGCCGGCAGCATCACTTCGGGTTCGAAGAATTCTGATACCCGGTCCTCCCATCCCATCCGGCGCAAACCCGCTGAAGCCAGGATAACGGCATCCAGATTTAACGACGAAAGTTTCTTGATACGCGTGTCCAGATTGCCCCGCAGGGGGACGATTTTCAGGTCCGGGCGCAAATAAAGAAGCTGGGCCTGCCTTCTAAGGCTGCTCGTCCCCACTTTTCCTCCTGGAGGAATTTCAGCGAAGGGCCGGCCATTTCTGGAAATGAGAATATCCCGGGGATCTTCCCTCTCCGGAAAAGCGATCAGGGCCAGCGCTTGCGGCATGACGACGGGAAGATCTTTGCCGCTGTGTACGGCCATATCCACTTCACCCCGGAGCAAGGCTTCCTCAATCTCCTTGACGAACAGTCCTTTTCCCCCCAGAGCAAAGAGGGGAACATCAATCTTATCTCCCTCAGTTTTGATGTGCACTAAGTCCACCTCAACTTCCGGGTATTGGTCTTCCAGCTTATGTTTTATCCAGTTGGCCTGGCGCAAAGCCAAAAGGCTGGCCCGGGTGCCCAGCCGGAGCGTACTTTTATGACGCTTATCAGTCATCTTCTTCTTCATTATCCAGGTGAAAAATTTTCCTGGTCAAATCCACATAAAGCTTCCCCTCGCCCCTCCCCTCCTGATGTTTCAGCAGGGAGATGGGGTGATGGAGGATTTTGTTGATAATCGATTGAGTAAGAATGTCTAAAATTTTCCGTTCATCTTTCGAAGCGTTTTTCAACAGGGTTAGGGTCTTCTCTACCTCCCGCTGCCGTATTTTTTCCAGGCGCTGGCGAAGTTCCAAAATAGTCGGGACCACTTCCAGGCTGCTCAGCCAGCGCTGGAATGCTTCCACCCCCTGCCGGACGATTTCCTCAGCCTTCTGAATTTCTTTCCTTCTATCTTCTTTGTTCGACTCCACTACCCCTTGCAGATCATCGATGTCGTAAACGTAGACGTTTTCGATTTCGTTGATCGCCGGGTCCACGTCCCTGGGTACGGCGATGTCAATGAAAAACATCGGCTTGTTTTTGCGGGCGCGGATTATTCCCGTCAGATGTTCCTTATGGATGATGTAATGAGCTGATCCGGTTGAGCTCAACACAATGTCCACGTCTTTTAACATCCCGGGAAAGTCGGCGAAGGGGATGGCCTTGCCCCTAAGGCTCTGGGCAAGCTCCAAGGCCCGGGAATGGGTGCGGTTGGCCACGATGATTTCGCGCACTCCCTGGCTGATGAGATGCCTGGCGGCCAGCTCGGACATTTCTCCTGCGCCGACGAGCATGGCTCGCTTATCATTCAGGCTGCCCATGATCTTTTTGGCCAGCTCCACGGCCGCAAAACTCACTGAAACAGCCTGGCTGGCAATCTTCGTCTCCGTGCGGACGCGTTTGGCCACAAAGAAAGAGCGGTGGAAGAGCTTATTCAAAACTAAACCCGCGGCTTTGTTTTCCACGGCTTGCCTGTAGGCCTCTTTCACCTGTCCTAATATCTGTGGTTCCCCCAGGACCATCGAATCCAGGCTTGCCGTAACCCGGAAAAGGTGGGCCACTGCCTCCTCCCCTTTGCAGACATAGAGGTAAGGGGTGAGTTCGTCGCCGGACATGCCGGCAACTCCCCCCAAAAAATCCTTTATCCGGCCGGCGCTCTCCTCCCTGTCCTCCACCACACTCAATACTTCCATCCGGTTACAGGTGGAGAGGAACATATTTTCCCGTACACCGGCCAGGCCGGCCAGCCGGCTGCGAAAATCTCCCATCTGATCTGCGGGAATTGAAAATTTTTCCCGGATTTCCACGGGAGCAGTCTTATGGCTTAACCCGATTAAAATAATTTCCATACCTTGGCAAATAAAGAATACAGAATTCAGGGGTCAGAATACAGCATAGCTGATGTAACTATGCTCCATTATTCTAACTTCTGCCCTCTGACTTCTGATCTCTGACTTCTGACCTCTGACCTCTGACTTCCGACCTCTGACCTCTTTCTTAATTATACGCATGCAGGCCGGTCAGAAGAAGGTTCACCCCCAGGAAAGTAAAGACCAGAACAGCGAATCCCACAATGGCGAATATGGCTGCTCTGCGCCCGCGCCATCCCACGGTCAACCTCCCGTGGAGGAGGGCGGCGTAAAGGAACCAGGTGATAAGCGACCAGGTTTCTTTGGGGTCCCAGCTCCAGTAGGCTCCCCAGGCGCTTTCGGCCCAGACCGAACCGCTGATGATCCCCAGGGTCAACAGGGGAAAGCCGAAGGTCAGGCAGCGGTAGTTCAAGTCATCAAGTATCTTGAGAGCAGGCAGGCGGTGATAAAAAGCTCCGATTTTTTTGGATTTAATCTGCCGTTCCTGGATCAGGTACATGACCCCGGCGGCAAAAGCCAGGGTAAACATGGCGTTCCCGAAAAACGCCAGGGTCACATGAATGGGCAGCCAGTAGCTTTCCAGAACCGGAGCCAGAGGCAATATCTCTTTGGGAAAAAGGGAGGCCAGGATGATCAGTACTGCGGCCACCGGGGAGACGAACGCCGCCAGAACTTCCACCTGATATTTGACATTTATAACCAGATAAACCCCAACTATCGACCAGGCGAAAAAGGAGAGGGATTCATGCAGGTTGGTGATGGGTGTGTAACCGGCTTCGAGGTACCTTACAACCAGGGCTGCCGAGTGAACGGCGAACCCCGCTGCCAGGGTGAATTTCCCCAATTTGGAAAAGAGCCGGCGCAGGGATACTAGGTAAGCCAGAGAGGCTGCTGTGCCCAAGAGGTAAATAATTAGAGCTGCCATAAAAAAAATTATGTTCATGGCCTAAGCCCCAACTCTTTCAAAGTAATTTTAAGACCTGATAAACTTTCTATCCCTGTCTCTACGCCCTTGAAATCTTTTTGCCGAATCAGGGAAAGAAGATCGCCCCTGACTAAATTCTTAAACATTTTCTGGTTGCGCTTCTGGCCCAACCCCATGGCTATTATTTTCTGGCGCACGGCTCCCAGAAGCTTAAGAAAAAAGGCATACTCAGGCCCAAATTCCTTCTTAAGCTTTTGCCTGAGAGCTTTGGCCAGGGCCGGGCTCTGTCCGGATGTCGAAATAGCTATCAGCAGGTCCCCTCTTTCTATGACCGATGGAACGATAAAACTGCTTAAGGCCGGGTCATCAACCACATTGACCGGGATCTTCAGGCTGATTGCCTGGCGAAAAACGCGTTCATTCGCCCTGCGTTCATCGGTTGCGGCAATGGCCAGGAAGGCGCCGCGCAAATCCCCGGAGCGGAAGGGGCGGGGTTGGTGAGTGATTTTCCCGCTATTTTTAAAACGGGAAAGAGCCTGGCTCAATCTCGGGCTGACCACTTTGACCCGGGCTCCGGAGCGAAGGAGGCTGCGGACTTTTCGTTCAGCCACCGGCCCCCCGCCCACTACCACGCAAAGTTTCCCGTAGAGATTAAGCAGTACGGGGTAATATTTCATCGATACACCATGCGCCCAAAGTTTTGCAGGATCTTTAAACCCGCGGCCTGGCTCTTCTCAGGATGGAACTGGCAGGCAAAAAGATTCCCCCGGCAGACGCTGGAAACAAATTCTTCTCCATAATCCGTGGTGGTGGCCACAATCTCCCGATCTTCAGGAACAGGAAAATAAGAATGCACAAAATAAAAATATGTTCCTTCTTCGATGCCCTTTAGGGCCGGCGGGCGTTTATGGATATGCAGAGCATTCCACCCCATGTGCGGGACTTTCAGTGATTTTTTAAGCTTCACTTCCGCCGGATCGGAAAAAGGAAAGCGAACCACCCGCCCCTGGAAAATCCCCAGCCCTCTCTGAAAGCCAAATTCTTCGCTTCCGGAAAAAAGGAGTTGCAGGCCCAGGCAGATGCCCAGGAACGGTTTTCCGCTTTCAATGAAATCCACGATGGGGTCAATCAATCCTATCTCCTGAAGGTTTTCCATGGCCTTTTTGAAAGCGCCCACCCCCGGAACGACCAGGCCGGAAGCCTTCTTCACCTCACCCGGGTCCTGGGTTACCAAAGCCTGGAAGCCAACTCGTTCAAACGCCTTGTTTACGCTGCGCAAATTACCCATGCCATAATCAACGATGGCGATCATAATTTCCCTTTGGTTGAAGGAACACCCCGCACCCGTTCATCCGGCGACACAGCCTGGCGTAAGGCCCTGCCGAAGGCCTTGAATAGTGCTTCCACCATGTGATGTCCATTGCTCCCGTAGGCCGCTTTCGCATGAAGGGTTATGGCTGCATTGTTGGCCAGGGCCTGGAAAAATTCCTTTACCAACTCCGTGTCGAAATCTCCGATCTTTCTTCTGCGCAACGGCAGGTCATAGACCAGGTATGGGCGCCCCGAAAGATCTATGTGCACAGAGGCCAGGCTCTCATCCATGGGAATAAAGGCCGAGCCGTACCGCCTAATTCCTTCTTTCCCGCCTACGGCCTGCTTCAGAGCCTTTCCCAGGCAAATGCCCACGTCTTCCACCGTATGATGAAAATCAATATCCGTGTCTCCCTTGGCCTGCACGGTCAGGTCAAAGAGTCCATGAGCCGCAAGCAGGCTGAGCATATGATCAAGGAAGGGAATCGTTGTGGAGATGCGCTGCATGCCCGTTCCGTCCAGGTTCAACTCAATTTTTATCGCTGTCTCTTTGGTTTCGCGGGAAACTATTGCCTTACGCCCCATGACCTTTTCCCTTCTTTTAATTTTTCAAAACCCTTCACCGCAGAGTACGCGGAGAACCCAGAGAAAAACTAAATCATGTTCCTAAAGCCTTTAAAAAACGTATCAGTTTAGAGTTTCTTAAAAATGGCGGCAATGCCTCTGTTTGGGCCCGGGGGCCAGGCCGGAACGCGCCGGAAGCATCGGTTGGGTTTCCCCTTGTCATCGAGGATAAAAGCCCGTTTCCGCCGGAGGAGGCGGGGGGTATCTTCCCCGCCCCATCCACGGAGAAATCAGCGCCTTATGATTCCAAGCGAGCCGGTCTGTCCCCTGGGACCTGGAATCCCTTGGCCCTAATGACACACCTTTCTTCAAAGAACTAAAGTGTTACAAAAAAACGAAGTCCCATAAAATAAATATTTCTTTGCTTAGCGCTCCCGGCCGTCTCTGCGGTTAAGGAATTCCGAGAATCCTGGCGGCAGTATCTCCCAGAATTTTCCTTTTGGTTTCTTCTTTGATCGGCAGCGATCGAATAGTTTCGATATTCTTGCCGATCCCGGGGACCCCCGGCCAGTCCGAGCCGAAGATAATCTTGTCCGCGTTCTTCTCCAGGTCCGGAAAATACTTCAAAAGATTTTGCGGCGGAAGGCCGGCAATTTCCATATATACATGGGGATGGAGCTGGGCCAGGAAAAAAGCCGCATCATACCAGAAACCCCGACCGCTATGCACCAGAAGCAGGACGAGTTCGGGAAAATCAACGGCCACATCATCTAACAACACCGGATCCCCATACTTCATGCGAGAGCCGCGGAATAAGGATGAGCCGGTGTGCACCATCACCGGAATCTTGAGATCCTGGGCTTTGGCGTAAAGCGGGTAAAGCATGCGGTCATTGGGATAAAACTGCTGATAGGTTGGATAAAGCTTTATTCCTCTCATCCCCAGGTCCCGAACACATCGCTCCAATTCCTCTCCCAGCCGGCTGCTGAGATAAGGGTTTAAATTGGCAAAGGGAATCAACTCTTTTCGGCTTTTACAAAACTCGGCCACGTCTTCGTTGCTGGTCATGCCGGTGGTGATCGGGCTGAGCTCAGCCAGGATTACGGCATAATCCACTCCGTTTTTTCGTAACATACCTACCAGGGCCGCCGGGTCCATCCGCCCATCTTTGCCAATGACCTCTTCCGCCCCCGAACCTTTCCCATAATTTTGAAAAAAAGAAGTCACCCAGGGCTTCATTCCCCCCGCATCCCCGATATGGATATGAAAATCAATCACCGGCATGGCAGATGTATCCTCCAGAATATTTTACTTTTTCAGCGAGTTACAACCAATAATTTACCATCTCCTTTTTTATTAAGCAAGGATGAAAGGGACACACAAACATTGCCTTTTTTATTTTTTTCTGAGTTATGCTAAAATGTATCTTATGAAAAATCCTGAATATTTCAGCATCTGGAAAGAAAGGCAGAAAGAAGAAAATAGAAGGAGACAGTTCGCTATCAAGAAGGCCAAAGCGGTGGCAAAGACTCTTAAGGAGAAGTATCAAGCTGAAGAAGTAATTCTTTTTGGTTCTCTCATCTGGAGGCCAGATTTTTTGTGGATAGGAACAGATATTGACTTGATCGTTAGAGGGCTGGAAGATCAAAGATATTTTGAAATCCTGGCCGATATCTCACTAATTTCCTATCCCTTTCATGTAGACCTAATTCCCTATGAGAAGGCGTGGCCATCCATTAAAAATAGAGCTTTGAAGGAGGGATTGCGCCTTGCGTAACTTCAAAGTTTTAGAGTTTTCCACAAAGGACGAAATCAACAAATTAGATGCTGGATAAAGAGAAAAACCCTCTTTTAAAGAGACAGCCTTCGAACTACGTCGTCCGCGCAGGTGGATCGATTCTTCACGATTTCTATACGGGTATTGAAAAAATTTTCGAAAGTATTGCCAAAGAGGTAGACAAACGATTACCTGTGGGAGAAGAATGGCACAGCGAACTCCTGCACCAGATGACTCTGGATATACCCGGCCTGCGACCGCAGGTAATAACTGCCAGGATGGAAAAGAAACTTCGTGAGTATCTTGGGTTCCGCCATTTATTTCGTAAAAGGTACGGGTTTGAACTCGATTGGCAAAAGCTTAAGAAACTCCTCCTGGCCATGCCCCAAATCCGGTCCAGTTTGGATAATGAGATCGGTAAGTTTTTTGAAGCCTTGAACTCCTTATTCCAAAGAGAAAAAGGCGTTTAATTTGTGTCCTAGTATAATGATTCATAAATTCCTTTACACACTGTTCGTGGTGAGCTTGTCGAACCATGATAGGAACCTATTGAAATATTTCACCATTCGACAAGCTCAGGGATAACGGTATATATAAATATATTACTGAAACACTACACAAATAGCCTGTCACCTGAAAATTGTGGCCTGTTTTTTCTGTTGGTTGTTTAAGATCCAACGTTCCCCTTTTCCTCATAAGGCAATGCAAGATATCCCTTTTTCCCCGGAAATTTATAATTGGTCCTTCCGGATTTAGAGTGGGTACCCCAAATATATGGTTATACAAAGACTAAGAGGATAGCGACTGCTCCGACGAGCTTTTTAAGCGCCCATTCTCTCAGTAGGCCTTTTCTGGGCCTGAGATTTTGGAATTAGATCTCAAATAACATGAATATTTAGAGACAATGGCATATTCCAAAGCATCAGAGAGCGCTTTTTCTGAATGGAAAGATCCTGAGGAAGGAATCTATGACGAAACTTGAATCAGGGTTTTTGGTATTAGTCAATTTTCCTTTCACCGATCAATAATAGGCGCTTAGCGCCTCATTAATACAAACATGTTTGTAAGAAGGAAATGTCTGCCGATAAATCCCCCCTTCCCCCCTTTGCCAAAGGGGGGTTAGGGGGGATTTCAGGACTTTTCGTTGCCCGCCTGAGGCGGGCCACTTTTTCCGCGCAAGGTTGCGGAAAAGCATAGTTTCTATGGGAGGGAAAAAGATTATTATTAACCCAGCTCAAAGGATGAAAAATCTCATCTTGATCCGCGAATGCTTTTTTGTTAGACTTCAAAATGTTAAACCCCCGCTAACTCGCCTACTAATAGGCTAGTGGTGTAGCACAAAAATATGGCTATATTTCAAAGATGATGAACTCGTAAAAAGTCCGAAAGCCCCTTTTCCCGGCATTCCGATATCACCGGAATAGGCAGCATTCCGGCGAAAGCCGGAATAAATTTATTTAAATTTATTGGGACACAGATTTTCACAGATAACCGCAGATAATTATTTCTTTTTTTTATCCCGATAATCTGTGTACATCCGTGTCCAAAAAGGAAATTCCTATACAATCAAGTTATTTCAAGGAGTTATCAAACCTCTGGACTCCGGTTTTCACCTGTCTGCCAGGCACAGGCAGGCCGGAGTGACGACTTTTTACGAAGACATCAAAGATGATTTTCCATAGATTTAACGGCCATGTACGAGGTTACAAACATACCAAAACATATGTGAAACACCACTAGCGCTCTACTTTTCGCGTTCTTGGAGGATCTAATTTGCGCTCAAGAAATGGCTTGTAGATCATTAACACCCCATTTCTTAAAAGGAGATGGGGTTTTTTTGTGTAGGATGGAAGGATAAAATTTTTAAAGAAAGGGAAAACAGAAAAATTCAGGAGGGAGGCCATAAAGGCAAACCAATTCTATCAAAGCTTCTCTTATCCTATAGGGAATGTTGTTAAAAGGAAGTTCATATAAAATGTTTTTTAAGAACATTTTAAAACAATTGTCAAAGCGGGAGATTATCAATCAAGAATTTAAGGGAAAGAAGGCGTTGATGTATGTTACGCGTCTGGAGGCAGCTTTCTTGAAAATTAGTTCTATGATCAACGCCCACAAAGACCTAAACAAAATCTTTGAAGTCATTGCCCAGGAATCCCTGCACTGCCTGAAGGCAGACCGCTCTACAATTTTTTTCGTGGATGAGAAGAACGAGAATCTGGAAACCCATTTTATCTATGCTTTTAATCCACTATATGGGCAGGTAGGTCTAAATGAAGAAAAGGAGGTAGCCTATAAAGCCTTCCAGCAGAACAGCCCAGTGTTGTTGCGACAACCAGAGGATTTCTCGGGATTTTTTCAATATAGGGGAAAAGAATCGAAAATCACTTCCCTCATGAGTATTCCCATTCCCCCTCAGGGGAAAATGAAAGGGGTACTCAGTGCGGTGCTAATCAATGAAAAGTACAGTTTCAACGAGAAAAGTTTGCAATTCTTTTCCAGCTTTGCCTACCATGTTTCTATTGCCATAAAAATGGCGCATTTGGTCGAAGAGGTGTGTAAAACAAAAACCCGCCTGGCCACATACGAGAGCTATCTGGATGACATCCTAAAAAAATTGCAAAAACTTTCTGATAAGGAACCCCAGAGCACCGACAAACATATTGTTAAATAAGGTGTAGAAGTGACCTCATTTGAGGGGGGATAAAGGGTTATAATGATGGCCGAGAAATTTGATTCCAAAGAAACAGCCCCCTTTGAAGAACTCTTAGAGCTTATCCTTAAATAAGTCGTGGTTTTAAATCCCCCTTTGAAAAAGGGGGACATAGGGGGATTTGTTTGATTTGGGATTTCCGAGCAAAATCCCCCCTCGCCCCCCCTTTGCAAAGGGGGGAATTCTATTTACGGACAAGTTCTTAATAAGCAACGTCATCGAGCAGAAGGCATTGGTTAAATTGTTTGAGGCCAAAAAAGGGAGGACATCCCCATATTCCCCCGGACGCGTCCCCCTTGACGTACGCCCCTATTTTGGAAATTTCAATAAATATGGGACTGTCTTTATTTATTGTTCCGAATCAGGGTCTTTTCCGCCTTCCCACTTCACACAGACCACCGGAGACATCTGCCCGTACTTCCGTATCGATCTTCTCAGCTTTCATTGCGGACTGGGGAGGATTTCCTTAGGCTGAAAGAACACTTGAAAATTTCTTCAAAAGGCTCTCCGGCTTTATGGGGAGGAGCCGCCCCACCGGAAGATGAGGCGACTCGGAGAGTACATCCATAGATGGCGCGGGTGGGCTACCGGCGCCGGCCATCTGGCATATATACCCGGGTCCAGGCCTTGAACCCAAGCGCCTTTAGCGCGTCCATGTGCACGGACTGTGCCTCGATGCTTAGTTAAGGACCCCCGCGGTGCATCCACCATTAGGCACTGATCCAAAAGAACATTCCCCCTTTGCTACCTCTCCTGACAAATCAATTAACTCCGGAGGCTCATATGTCATCTTCTCCTCTTTCTCCTTGTTGTCTTCGGCCTTTCTCTCCATATTCCTCCTCCTTTCATAGCTCAGCTATGCGCTCTCTGGCTCTCACGGCAATTTCCTTTAAAAAAGCTCACGAAAATAAGGGTCATTTATAAATCATTTTGTAGCATACCCAGTCAACTTTTACCACCCTTTTTGAAAGCCCATTTTGTTCGAGCCGAAAAGAAGGCCTATGCCGAGCGCTTTGGCCAAATTTATAGAAGCCAGTCCTTTAGCCTGTTTTGCATGTTTCCAATTTGAAGGCAGGTTGACATTTCTTGGTCATGCAGGAATAAACGCTTTACATGGCGGCCATGTCTAAAAAGGAGATCTTTTAAACGATTTGGGTAGTATAGGTAAACCTTCATGGATCTTGATGAAACAGGATACATCGCAGCCATCTCTTCGATGACCGGGAAAACCCGCTTGATAAAAATCTTCAATTTGTCAATGCCCCGGTATTGCCCCCATAAGCGAGCAATATGAGGTGAAAGGTTGGTGCCGCCCCTAAAAATAAGTTCCTTAGAAAGCGCTTCCATATTGGAATAATCTGATTTTTCAGGTTTGAGTTGATTTAATACGGCATCGGGAACTGGCGCGCCGATGAGGTTTTTTGCCTGGAGCATGGTTATAAACACGCATTTGTTTGCAGCCCATTTTTGGCTTCTATCTATTATTTTTCCCCAGTCCATGTTGCCCCTGTAACGTTCAATGATTTCGTTTATATCGCATAATGCTTTCAGCCCGTTGGCAAAACCATGGTGGAGGGAAACATGCAGGCAAAGATGGAGTAATTGATCTTCCGGGGATAAAGTAGGCACATCGATGCCGTCTAATGAGGAAATTTGGGCCCTTTCCCATAATCCTTCCACATCAATCCTAAGGGGATAAGTCGGAGTCTCGAGATTCCAATGAAGTTCCATAGCCAATCCCCCGGGTTTCTCAAAAGGGGGAAGGTGTTGGAATACCTCGCAGGTTTCGTGAATATTTAAATGCCCGGCATGGGTATATCCTTTTCCAACTAATATTTCACATACCTTTGGCATATTTTCCCTCCTTACAAGGAGGTCCACATCGGACATCGGTCTTAAAGCGACATTCCCATACACGAATTTGGCAAGGTGCGCCCCTTTTAAAGGGATTACCTGAATCCCTGCGCCCCAAAGCGCCATTATGAACTCCGATAGCTGCTTGTACATGCGAATATTTCTTGCCACAGAACGCAGATAAATTTCCCTTAATTTGTCGGCAATGCTTGCAGGCAAATGTATCTCCGGTATAAGAGGTTTTAACCTGTGATAAAACAATGGGGCAAGATCGTGCCTGATTGATGATTTTACGATGGTTTCCCAATCAGGGGTCGATAGTTTGCTTAGTTTCTCAATCTTTGAGCTGCCATCTTCCCTTCTTAGGCAACTGACTAATAATTCCTTGATTCTATTCTCATCCATCGAGTAACCTTCCGCCTTTTCGCATCAGTTCCTCTTGCGTCCTCCTCTCTGTTATCCTGCCCTCTGCCTTATTTTACCCTGGTAGATTTTAAATTCCGGGGCATTTGCTCATTGAATGAACTGAAAAGGTTTTAACCATCAGTATTACTTTGCGGTAATGAAGACTCATCGATGAACAACCTGAAAGGCCGAGTTATCAGCCACCTGGTTGTTCCAGGCATGCGCCTCCCGATCACCCGCCGACCAAGAACCAGTTGCATCTCCGTGCCATTAGGCCGATGAAAATACAGTATTTTCGCTCTCACGAAAGGGGATAACCATCTGTGAAAGAAGCCAGCATTCACGAGCCCGTGATAGGCAGGATGTAATGCCAAAGATAATCTATTGGCGAAGAGTTTCTTTACCCTCCATATTATCGACAACAGGATGCCTGTCTTACCACCATGCACTTTAAGGGTTTTGTTTCTTCTCTTTGCGGATACCACACGCCCGATAATATCTTCGGATTTTAATATCCATGGGTCATTGGTATTGTTATTATCACCCCGGGTAATAATACCCGATATGTTGGCCTCCACAACCCTGTGAACAACTCTATGTACTTCGCCAGGGCGACGGAAAACCACCACATCACCTGCTTTTATTTCTTTTTTTGCATAAGGGCGGACGATCAGCCAATCAGCGGCTTTGAAAATCGGATGCATGCTCGGCCCGGAGTAAGTTAAACCAGGCCAGCCCCGAGCTTGAGAAGCACCCTCTCCAAGATGCGTTTCCTTTGCCTTTACCTCGTCCATCCCTTCGCTTTTTAATCCTTCTTCCCCAGGCGCAATGCTTTCGAAAGTAAGAGCTTATTCTTAAATAAGTCGCGATCTTGAATCCCCCTTTGAAAAAGGGGGACATAGGGGGATTTACCTTGGGATTCCTGATCAAAATCCCCCCTCGCCCCCCTTTGCAAAGGGGGGAATATTATTTACGGACAAGTTCTAAGTCTACCCCAGTTGTTCAATCCCCTGGGCCACCCGTAATACCCGTTCTATTTCTTCCCAGAACCTGCCGTTCAAGCTGGCCCGTAGCTTATAGGCTGGCACTTTCTTGGCCATTTCGCAAGCGTTATCCAAGAGCCTTTTCACCTGCATGGTCTTGGTTGCTTTATCTGATGGTCTCCAGAACTTCTCGCATACCTGGTTGGTTGACTGATTGATCAATGCTGCTGCTTCACCTTTACCGATCGCTAAAATTTCGGTTGCTTCAGCCTGTTCCAGAAAGAAGATTGCCGAAAGGAGGACTGAGGATTCTACAGGCCACCTCTTTTGCGAGTTTCTCCACAGATAATCGCTCCAGGTTGGAAAAGGATGTGCCCGGTAACCTTCCTTCTTGCTGTGCACAATGAGGGTCTCATCATCGCAAAGAGCCTTCCAGTAACCTGGGACGCGGCGGCAGCAGGTAGACTTGCCAGTATTCCCCGGAGCAGATATAAGTATTCCCTTCCCGGCCAGTTCGAGCAGGGCAGCGTGCATGGGCAGCCCCCCTCTGTTTTGCGCTTTCTGAAAAATTGGTTGCAGGGCAAACCACATATTTAGGATTTCTACGTCATCCCTGCCGTTATCGCATATTTCACAGATCACCTCGGGGATCTGGGCGTGATTCCAAACCCTTAGATTTTTGTGGTCATACACAAACCATCCATTATCGCCTTCCCCCGACCCAGAACCCAGGTATTTTTTCGTACAGCCGTCTTTGATGGAAAGGAAATCATCCTGGCCGCAAAACAATATTTTTTCAATATCGTATGGCCCGGAGGGCTTCAATTCCATTATGGAAGCAAATTTTTTTAAAAAATCAGACGCTTCTCTTCTCCCCGGGGGCGCCATAAGTTGCCAGGCCTGGCCGTCTGACAGCCTGAGAAAATAACCGTTCATTCCATGCCACCCTGATGTTGGATTTCGAATAGGTTTAAAATTTTTTCTGCCAACTCCTAATTCCCAATCGAGCGGGATTATCCTGGGTTCTTGTTTCTGCTCTTTTAAGATATTTAACCAGCGGTTTCTTCCAATCTGCTTTTCGGAAACAGCCCCGCGCTCCGCGCCTCCTCACAATACCAAAACGGAGCCCACAAATTTTTATTGCTATAATAGTTCTGGGAAATACAGTTCCCCAGGCAGAGCCTTTTCATGACACAACCCCCGCAAATGCCTCCCAGTCTCTCCGGAAGTCCCTTGCGAAGCTCAAGCAGCAAAGGAGTATCATTCCATACCTCCTCAAGGCAGTCCCTTTCAGCCTGTCCAAAGACTAAATCGGGCGCCGTTTCACCTATCCCGCACATCGCATAGCAACCGTTCGATAATACCCCTATGATGTTACGTATTCTGCATATCCCACAACCGTCCCCTTCTTTACCGAAGATATTACCTAAAGGCTTAAAAGCAGGGGGATGACTGTATATCAGACGTAGTTTAGCGTCCCTGGAGAGGATATTTTCTACCCACCTTCCAAGCTCCACCAGCTCATTTATCCTTAGGGACTCACCTGCCTCTTTCAGGTGTTCACCCCTGGAAATAGGCTGAACGATGTTGAATTTTACCGAGCCGGCGCCGAGCGACTCCGCAAGACGGACAACCCCTTCCATTTGGTCTTTGTTGCGCCTCATCACCGTCAGGATGACCTGAGGTCTTAGCCCTGCAGTTACAAGGTTGCGGATGCCTTGAATCGCCGCCTCAAATGAGCCGTCTACACCGCGCACCCATTCGTGAGTTTCCGCCTCTGCCCCGTCAAGACTCACCGAAACAAAGGGAGTTTTGCATTTGCTTATGCTTTTGGCAATTTCCTTTGTGCAGAGTAATCCGTTCGTCTCAACCGTAACTCTTATCTCCTCTGAGCCTAGAAAAGTTAGGATCCGGTCTATATCCGGATGGATTAACGGCTCTCCACCGGTAAGCTTCACGCCGTCTAATCCCAGCAGCTTTGCCTGCCTGATGATATGGCAGAACAACTCAAAATCCAGCGCCAGAGAGGCTCTATCCCCCGATTGGTATTTCGGATTTATCCAGCAGTGCCGGCAACGGAGATTACACCCCTCGGTGAGGTAGAAATAGACCATTCCGAGAGGAAAAGAAGAGCTTCCCGATGTCATGTATGCTCCTGCTTCCTATTATTGAGCCCCCCTCACCCTCCCCTCTCCCCCCAAATCGGGGGAGAGGATAAAGGTGAGGGGGTTTAAAGCAATGCCAATGCTTGTTCCATTGGCAGTCTTCCTCCTTCTGCCAGAAACCGCCGCAGACATGCATCCGGGCTGGGATGGTTTTCCTTGCCGAGGAGATTATAAGCGAGGGCGGGACAATTCCCTGAACAGAACGGGATATAAACACAGCCCGCGCAAAATTCAAAATCACCCAGGTGAATACCCTGCCGTTGTCTCAAACAATTCAGCGCTGCATGGTTCTGCCAGACATCCCTGAGATTGTCCTCCTCCACTTGCCCCAGGTCAATGTGGCCCATCTGGATACAAGGGACAATCACCCCATCCGCACGAACTGCGATCTTGCTGAACACCCCGCCGCATGACCGCAAATAGCCCCTTCCCGGAAGGCTTTCTTTACCTTCTCTTCGCGCCCTTTCCATCTCCGTCCACATCCGCGCCTCTGCCAGCGGTCCGGCATTCGCAGTAATGCGGCCGTTGTATTTTTTACCTAGCTTTAAAAGAGTTTCCATAGCAAGGGTTCTTTCATCGACGGTAAGCTGCACCTCCTCGGTATTTTGCCTGCACAGCCCCATATAGGAAGCCGCGTTCGTTGAAAAAGACGGAAGCCCAGTATCTTCCAGTAACAGCCTGGCAATCCCCTCAAGGTCATGGACGTTATGTCGGTGTATGGTAACCCGCGCTGTAACAGGCACCCCGTACTTCTGTAGGACTCTTAGGCCATTCATTGTCCGCTCAAAATTCCCCTCGCCCCTGTAAACCTCATGGGCAAGAGGGCCCGAACCGTCAATGGAGACTTGAACATAATTGCACCGGCCGGTTGCTTTTATAAAAGCAGCGATCTCTTCCGTAATTAACGTGCCATTGCTCAAGATTGCGAAACGCATCCGATTTTTGACAATCCCCAGAAGCAGTTCCTTTAAATCCTTCCGTAAGAACGGCTCACCACCGCCAAGAGATGCAATCATTACCGCGCAGCGGCCAAGCTCCTCAAAGAAGTTGAGCCATGCATCTGTCGGCAGATCGCTTTCTACATCCCCGGCGCTTGTAAAATGGGCGCAATAAAGGCACTTAAGATTGCATTTGCTTATGATGTCAATATCGACAAACCTGGGGGCGGCCATCAACTTCATCCTGGTTCTCCATGTGGTATTTGGAGATGATCCACCTTGGTTATCTCATACCCCGCTAATCCCTTTTCCACCAATTTTTTCACAAAATTATTCATATGATCATTGGCTTCTGCCGGGGAATCCTCGCAGGTTGCCCGTAATTCCTGTAAAATTTCGCTTAAGGTGTGGTTGCCGTCAAGCCGCTTCCATACGAATACGCCCACAGGATTAAGTCCATATGCTTGGGCTGTATCCGGATCAAACAGGATTGCCCAGTCATCAAATTCTTCCCTGAGTACTACCATGGGATTTGCTACTGGTTTATCCTCCATGGGCAGATCCTCCTTTCTTACGTGCCGGTGCATAGGCGCTGACCCTAATTGACTTCACGTCGGTGGACAGATCCCCACCATGTGGTCCAGGCTCCCTATGGGTAAATATTACCATACTTTATAAAAAAAGATTTGGAGAAAAATTGGGGAAGGGAGCTTGTAGGTTAGGAAAGGAGCGGGGTTAGGGAGCATGGAAAAAAAAGGCAGAGCCATTTCTGACCCCGCCTTTGTTCTTTGACATTTGAATATTAATTTATTTTTTAAACTTCCTCCTGAACCCAGCAAGCCCAAGTAGACCGGAACCTAGAAGGATCAGGGTGGCGGGTTCGGGGGCAGATTGACCTGCTCCTGCTGGTACATCATCTATAAAAGAATCAAAAGCAATACCGCCAGGATCAGTGTTATAAATCGATATCCCGCCAATATCTTTAATGCCACCCTCTCTTTGAAAACCATAGAAAGTACTATTGCTAAGACCACTCAGGGTGATGTCTTGAATTAATGAGCCATCTCGACGGAAAAAGGAGAGATAAGCATCTCCCTCATTGCCGCCTAAAATCCTGAATCCGAAATCAGATTGATCATAATGGAAAAGTACAGCAATTGATCCCTCGCCAATTGCCTTAAAATTTGGATATTCTTTTGGCCCTAACCCAGCAAGAACTTGCGAAGTAATACCACCAGAGGTGGCTAAAAAGACATTCAAATTCTGGTTGGGAGCCCCTGCAGCTAAGCTAAGGGGGCCCGTTGGAGAACCGGAAAGAATATCAAAATCACCACTTGTTAAAAGAGTTTGTCCTACAAATCGTTCTCCAAAGTCGGCTTCATAAAACTTAATTATCGCATCGTAGTTTGTTCCAGGCGCCCAGCCACCCGGAATATCATCGAATGTTACTAACCCCGATCCCGTCAAAGATGCATAAGGAACCTGATTTATTGGAGTTCCACCACTGATTCCTGAAAAACCCAAAAGAAATATTATTAATAATGGAATAATAAAAATTTTTTTCATTTTTATACCTCCTTTGTATTTTGCAAAAATTTAAAAATAGGATTATACTTGAGGCTCTTGCAAAACTCTTAAACACCGTCATTCCCGCCCCCGCTTTCGCGAGGGTAAACTTCAGCGGGAATCCAGGGCAGCCTGAAAAATCTGGATTCCGGGTCGCGCTTCGCTTGCCCGGAATGACGATTGAGCGCCCGATTTTAAGATTTGCAAGAACCTCACTGTAAAAAAAGATTTTTTTCGTAATATTCTTCTTATTTTACCAAACTTTTATATTAATTTAATACGCAAATCCCATACCAAAACTTGATAATTTATAATATACTGTTTTTATTAATATTTTAAATTATCTCGTATTTAATTGATGTTTAAAAGTGGAAGTATTTTTCTCTTTTTTCCCAATTTTTTACACACCCGTAACTTTTTATTTTTCGCTAATCCCCGGGGAAGTATTCCACAAGAGACATTCCGTGATACGCTCCCATCGGAATGGTTTATGCCCGGGGGACTCTCCGGGGTTGCCGAAGGGTACCATTGGGAAGATAGTTCTCCGCAGTCATCCATAAATCCTTACCTGGTGTAGCCAGAACCAAGAAAGATTGGAAATCAGAAATCCAAATATCTAAATAAGCGCCTATGTTCGGTATCCTACCGTACATAAGTCCCTTATTTGCTATTAGGGCATATGATCCTCCATAACATATTGTGTTCCTAATGTGGTGGAGGACATACGCCCTAATCTAAAATGCGCAATCAAAATTGAATGGCCTGTGGTCCTCTCAAACGGACAGTAAACCCCGTTAGAAATTCCAGCGGGGCATTAAACCCCACCAGAATTATTCTGAAATGTAACCCCGCTGCTCGTTCCAGGCCACTGGTTTTGATTCGGCTGACCAGTTCCTCAGTCCCAAAGGTGCCTTTGCCGGCGGCGCACCAGACGTTGATCCCTTTAGTATCCAAAACCAGAATCCAGGCATTCCGGTCAGGGACTGCCTGGCGCAGCCTGTCAAAGCTCATCTTATAGTTAGCCGTTACAAAAACCGGGGAAGAATGGTTGGGCTGGCCCAGGGCGTAAAGGCCCGCGTCAACCATATAATGCATACGCCCTACTCCCCAGCGGGCCTTGTAGCTTCCCCATTGATCCTCCCATTTCAAGGCAGAAGAAACTTGGGGAATTTTAGCCGCTGGCGCCTCCATCACGCCTACAACAAAGGGCTGATCCAGTCATGGCCGGCTCAACTGAGCCGGGAGGCTCGAGGGTCAGCAGGTTTCCCCTGCGGGGGCCATTGGCAATATTTCGATCATTCCGGAATTACCTTTTTCCAATTCTTCCTTGTTCATAACATCCACCTTCTTTATTGAGTTTCGCAAAAGTAATGGAGCTTCATCCGTTCTACTATTCCCCCCTCACCCCGCCCTCTCCCCCCTTTTGGGGGGAGAGGAGAAAGGTGAGTGGGGCAATTTAAGTGCGGCACAGCGTTCCATTATTTATGCGAAGTTCAATAATTGAAGATTGCAGATTGAAAACACCGGGTAGAGTGCGGCCTTAAATCACCACTTGGCCATCAGCCTAACACCAGCCGTTTAAAAGGCTCAGCTAATTTAATTCCCTGGGAAGCGCCGGCATTTTCCGTCCTCTTCCGCAACCATTCTTCCCATTTAGGCCACTGGGTCACCTGACTCTGATGCTGCCCCAGGGCTCTCATCTTCTTATCCAAAGTTGACCCAATGTCCACCCAGAAATCAGGCTGATCCGAAGCAAAGAGCAGAACTCGGCGAATCCGGCAGGGCTTCAGCCCCTGGTCGATCTGCTCTGAAAAATAGAGTCGATCCCGGGAAGAAATCATGGCGTCCAGCGCTAAAGTCCCACAGGCCCGGTGATCCGGATGCAACTGATAACGCATCCAGGGATCATGGGTAACCAGAACTTCCGGCTGATACTCCCGGATTATCCTAGTCAAGGACCTGCGCTTTTCCATGGTCACCTCCAGCTCGCCGTCTCCGTTATCCAGGAAAAGAACTTTTTCCACTCCCAGCACTTCGGCCGCCCGAAGCTGCTCTTCCCGGCGAAGCCTGGCCAGGGCTTCTCCGGTCATCGCCGGATCCTGCGTCCCCTTATCTCCCTTGGTTAAAACTACATAGGTCACTTTGACGCCAGCCTCGATCCAGAGGGCGATTGTTCCGGCGCACTGGACTTCAGCGTCATCCGGATGGGCAAAAATAATCATGGCCTTTTCAAAGCGCAAATCTTTCACAAGCCTCCCTTCACTTCTTCGTTAAATTCTTTAACCGCGGAGTACGCTCTGAACGCAGAGAGAAACATAATCAAGATTCGAATATCAAGTGTCCAAACCATAATCCAAAATTTTGTAACACTTTAGCCCTTTGAAAAGAGGTGAGGCGTAAGGTCAGAGGGAATCCATGGTCCGGGGGCCTGGTCCCGCCATGGCGGGATTGGAATCATAAGGCGTTGATCTCTTCGCGGGTGGGGCGGGGAAAACGCCCCCCCCCTCCTCCGACGGAAACGAGCGTGGTTCTTCGTGGCCAAGCGGGAACCCAGCCGATGCTTCCGGCGCGTTCCACCCAGGCCCCCGGACCTCAACAAAGGTGGTAAAACCACTTTTTCAAACCGCTAAATTGATCCAAAATTGTAATGCCATCAGATTCTAAAATTTATTTTAGCTTTTTTGATCCAATTTTACCTCTGCGCGCTCTGCGATCTCTGCGGTGAGTATTTTTTTACGGATTCATCAGGCGCTGGAAATACCCCTTTACCCCGTAAAGGGCAGCCATCGGATTATGTCCTAAAACCCGGTCTTTGACCACCAGGACCGTGGTTAAAGCCCTGGCGTGCTTCAGGAGAAGGGCGTCGTGGCCCACGCAAAGCCCCACCAGAATGTTAAAATCAGTCCCAGCTTCGTTCAGAATCTCCGCCTGGGTAATGGGGTTGCACATGGTCTCGTATGTTCCCACTCTCACCTTCTCATCATCCCCCAGGCCCAGGAATTCCTTGGGAACTCCGCCCACTTTGCAACAGACGGAAACGACCTCAAATCCATGTTTCTCCAGGATGCGCACGAAGGTGTTTCCTTCGGAAAACAGGCCGGCGCAGAACCCCACCCCCAATTTCCGATAATTCATTTTATGGGCAAACTCTATGATCTCCTCCACGCGCGTTTTCGTCGGCCTCATGACAAAGGGCTTCTCATCCCGGCGCACGTAACATTCAGCTTCCTGCAGGGAAGCGGCTTTGGCAAAGCGCATGGTATTCTGGTCTTTGTATTTCTCCAAAGCCGTTTGCAGTTCCTTCTCTTTGGTCCTGGTCGGGCAAAATTGCGGCCCGGTCCCCTCCTTAGACCGGCAAAGTCTAATCTCGACGTTACACTTTGCGCATTCCGGCTGCAACACCTTCTCCATGGCTTTCTCCCCTTCTTCCCTTGTTTTTGATGATCTCGTAAAAAGCCGTCATTCCGGCCTGCCTGTGCCTGGCAGACAGGTGAAAACCGGAGTCCAGAGAATTTATAACTATTTGAAAGAACTGGATTCCGGCGCCTGCCCCGGACCCGATCCGGGGTTCGCCGGAATGACAGAAAGACGCATTTTCAGACTTTTTACGAATTCATCTTTTATCCCTTTTCTTTAAACACTCCCGTTCTGGTCCCTTCTTCCTTCACCACGATTAGGGGAATAAATTTTTTCACAGCGCTGAAGATGGCCTTGGTTAAGTCCATCTGAAAGCTCTCTTTCTTTAACAACTTCTCTTCAAGCGGATGGGTGATGTAGGCTGTCTCTACCAGCACCGATGGAAAGCTGGGCGCTTTCAGAACCGCAAAACCAGCTTGTAGCGGTTGGGAAAATTGAATTTGATTGATGCGGCTCAACTCTTTGAGCATCAACCCTCCTAACTGGAGGCTTTCATTTATGGTATGAGTCATCTCCAAATCCAGCAGAATCGAATCCAGGTCTTTTTGCTCCGCGGCAAGAGAAATTCCCCCTATCATATCCGAGGCGTTCTCCTTCTGGGCCAAGAGTTGGGTTGCTTTATCGGTGGCTCCTTTGAGCGACAGGCAATAAACAGATGTGCCGCGGGTTTGGCGTTTCGGGCTTCCATTGGTATGCAAACTGACAAAAAGATCCGCTCCATATTCCTGGGCGATCTTAATTCTTTTATTCAGCGGAACGAAATAATCACCCCGGCGAGTCAGGAAGGCCCGAACTTCGCCGCTTTCATCCAAAGATTTCTGTAACTTTCTGGCTAAATTCAAAACTATATCTTTTTCACGGGTTCCTCGGGGGCCGATTGCTCCCGGGTCCTCGCCGCCGTGTCCAGGATCGAGAACGATAATCTTCTTCCTTTTGGCTTTCAACGCCTGGCTGATCTGCTTTTCCACTTTCTCCTTTTCTTCCAAATCCGGCCTGAAGATGTCGATGACCAGCCGTTCGGGTTTGTCCTGGTAAGGTTTCAGGCTGAAAACTTTCCACTGCGCCGGTTTAACCAAAAATAAAGCAACTTCCGCCCCTTCTTTTCCCCATGGATTTACCCTGATCTTCTGGATCACCCGGTCATTGACGGAAATCTCCCCCTTACCTTTCGGCAGAATAATCCTCGAAAATTTCAAGGTCATGATCAGTGGATTTTCCGGCTGAGGGATATCGTAAACAGGGGGACCGGTCAGGTCGATGACCACTCTGGTATGATCGGGAGCGGACCAATGACGGATTTCTAATAGCCGAAAAACAGCCGAAGCTTCCCCTGTCGATAATTCACCCAATATACAAAAGGCGCTCAGCAAAATAATCGGGACAAAAAACCATTTCTTCATCTCACAACCTCAGAGGCGAAAACCAGCCTGATTCCTTCCTTTTCGATCTCCGGGATCATATCTTTAATGGCCTGGGCGGTCAATGGATGGGGATGGCCGATGGCTACTGCTTTTCCCTCCTGTTTGGCTTTCCTTATGGCCAAACGAATTGCTTCTTTTATCGCCTTGATATTTTTTTCATTATCTATGAACTGGTCGTTGCGGCCTACGGCAATCCCTGCCCGGTGAGCCATCTCCGGGCCAATTGTATGGGGACTGGTGTTGCTATCGATGAAATAAAGCCCCTCTTTCTTCAAAACCTCCATCAGAGATCCCATCACCTGCGGGTCTTCAGTGGCTTTAGAGCCCATGTGATTATTGACTCCCCGCACATGGGGAATCTGGTTCAGGGCGCCCTTCACTATTTTCTGTATCTTCATAGGATCCATGCCGGTGCGCACGGTTTCCTTCTCCAGGGAGTACTTCTCGCCTTCTTTAGGTTCCATAGGCAAGTGGAGCATGACCTCGGCGCCATCCTCATAGGCCTTTAGAGCGGCCTCCCGGGTATGTGGGATATCGGGCAGGATGGCAAAGGTCATCCGTTTACCCATCCCCAGCATATTTTCGAAATATTCCATATTATACCCGCCATCGTCTATGATCAAGGCCAGCATGGGAGTCGAAATCCCCGGCATGGGCAACCGCACGCCCTTATTTTCAGGTTTTTCAGGCACTGGCGGCTTCAGCGTGAAAAAAAAGACCAGACATAGGATAAGGAGGGCCGGAATGATTATTAAAGTCAACCTGCGATTATTTTTTTTTCTGCGTTGTTTCTTCCTCTTCGATTTGCCCATTATGATAATATTTTACCCAACCTCGGCCATTTTCTCAATGGAATTGACCATAAAAAAAAAGCGGACTATTTTTTTTAAAAGTCCGCCCTTTTTAAAAAAGTTCGTATCAGTTGATCTTCATGCAAAAGTCCGTAATTTACCCTTCGACAGGCTCAGGGTGAACGGGCTTAAGTTGAAATTATTTAGTTTTTCCGTTCGTGGTGAGCCCTTCGACTCACCGTTCGCCCTGAGGTTCTCGAAGGGTGAACGGTTCGCTCAGGACAAGCTTGTCGAACTACAAAAAAATACTTTTGCAAGAGGCTCACTTTAGAGTTTTGAAAAATGGTGATAACGTCTCTGTTTGGGCCCGGGGGCCAGGCCGCCCCGCGCCGGAAGCATCGGTTGGGTTGCCCCTTGTCCCCGAGGATCAAAGCTCGTTTCCTCCAGAGGAGGCGGGGGTATTTTCCCCGCCTCCTCCAAGGAGAAACCAGCGCCTTATGATTCCAAGCAGGCCGGCCTGGCCCCCGGGCCCTGGAATCCCTTGGCCCTGGCGACAAACCTTTCTTCAAAGAACTAAAGTGTTACAAAAGTTCTAAGTTCTAAGGTTAAAAATTTTAACTCCTAAATTCCGAACTCCGAATTAATACCGACGCATTAAATAACCTGTCATTGCGAGGAGTGGAACGACGAAGCAATCCCATGAAGAATGAGATTGCCGCGCCCCTTGGGCTCGCAATGACTTGTAAAGACATTTATCACGCTCGTATTAAATCACTCCGAACTCTTTTTCCCCTCAATTCTAAAGGCCTAATTCTTTCAACTTTTCCGGCAGGGGGATGCCTTCCTCGCTCCACCCTCTAACCCGGTAATATTGACTGAGTATCTCACCAAGAGGAGGAAGGTTGGGAGTAAGGCCTTCACCCTCCCGCTGCAAAGTGAGAAAACGAGCAGGCAGGAAATCATCTTTGCGGCTGATGCCGCAACGCACGTTGTAGAGCCTCTTTAGGTTAAAGATCCTCTCTCCCGTTTTCAGAAACTCGGCGACATCCATCGGAACGCCGGTGACCATGGTGTACCAGGATGTAATGGGCGTAAGCTTTACGCCCCCAAAAAGGATAAATTTGCAAAGCTTCAAGGAATCGAACATGCCCATGACATTCTGGGTTTTGGCGGCTAATTCTCCTTTCCCCTGCACTTCCAGCCTGTTCAGAGGTTTCTCCACCCCAATTTCCGGCAGGGAAAGCACCCGTTCAAATGTATGGCTGAACCCGGCCAGATGGCAGGCGCCCCGGTTGGAGGTGGCGTAGCTTACTGCTCCGGCGTTGTAACATCTGGGGTCGTGGCCGGGAATTTCCATACCTTTCACGTGCAGGGAATATTCCACGGCGTTTCTGCCAATCTTCTCGGCAGCGATGCGTACTCCCTCTCCCAAAAGCTGGCCCAGGCCCTCACGTTTGCCAATTTTCTCCACCAGATTCACCACCACATCCCCCCGGCCCCAGAGAAGCTCAATCCCTCCGGTATCCTTTGTGGTGATCAGCCCTTTTTCATAAGCTTCCATGGCAAAGGCAATGGCCGCCCCGCAGGATATGGTATCCATTCCATAACGATTGCAAAGTTCATTGGCTTTGGCGATGGCTTCCAGATTATCCACCAGACAAAGACTGCCGAGGAGAGCAATGGTTTCATACTCTGGCCCGGCGCCTTCCACGCCGGCATAAGGGCCTTTGTCGATTTTTACTCTTCTCCCGCAGCCGATGACGCACTTCTCACAATGATAAATCCCGGTAAGAATTTTTTCGGTCATGGTTGGCCCGGAGATTTTGGCCGCTCCCTGCTCCCAGCGCCCCTGATATTTCCAGTTTTGCAAAGGGAGGCTGCCCAGGGTTTCAAATGTGGCCACCCCCCCGGCAGTCCCGTTTTTGCGCATCCCCTCGGCGTTCTTGGCCACCATTGGACTTATTTCCTTTAACGAAGCCCGCAAGCCTTCGGGATCGGCAATCTCCATCTCCCGGCTGCCATGGACGGCGATGGCCTTCAGGTTCTTCGATCCCATGACCGCGCCCGTTCCGCCCCGCCCGGCAGCCCTCCCATCCTGGCCATCGTTCATTATGCTGGCGTAGCGGACGCCCTTCTCTCCTGCCGGCCCGATGGAGGCTACCACCGCTTCATCTTTCGTCGCTTTTCGGATGAGCCCGTCCAATTCATAGGTATCTTTGCCCCAGAGATGGGCGGCATCCCTAATTTCAGCCTTCCCGTCCGAGACCCAGAGGTAAACAGGTTTTGTGGATTTTCCCGAAACCACAATGCCGTCGAAACCAGCTCGTTTGAGGAAAGCCCCCCATGTTCCTCCCGAGTCTGATTCCGCAAAAATTCCGGTGAGAGGAGACTTGGTAACCACGGCGTGCCGGCCGGAGGTGATTACCGGCGTAGCCGCAAAAGGCCCGGTCATAAAAATCAGCCGGTTTTCAGGCCCGAGAGGGTCGGTCTCCGGCCCGGTCTCATCGTGCAAAATTTTTGCCCCCAGGCCGCTGCCGCCGATAAATTTTTTGGCCAGGAATTCATCCAACGCTTCCGTTTCGACGCGTCCTTTGCTCAAGTCCACCCGCAGAATTTTTCCTGTGTGTCCTTTCATAATGCCGTTCCTCCTTTCCGTTCTGTAAAACAGATCAAAGCTTTGGGAGATGCCATACTTAGGAATTCTTCTGCCAGTTTACTGAAATTTTGAAAAAGGTAAAGAGAATTTTATTGGCCTAAATTGAATGGATTTTGTATCCGAGGCGTTAGCTATTCTGTTTACTCTCTTTCTTCAGATAAAGAAATTTTGGGGTGTTCCAATCAAAGCAACCTTGCTGATCTCGTAAAAAGCTCTCTCGCCGAGGCGGGACAAGGCGCGCAATCCCGCTCAGAGCGGGACTGAGGAGTGTAGCGTACTTTTAGGTGCGCCGCAACGACGAAAGTGAGGCGCAATCCCGCTAATAGCGGGGCAGATGGACTTTTTACGAAACCATCAACCTTTGTAGTCTATCGTAATCGATCAATACGCTCTTCCTTCGGTGATCCTGGATCTCATTTTAACCGCAAAATGGCCACATCGTCGGATGTTTAACCACGCCGGCACGCGTCATAGTTGTACTCCTGGCCAGTTCGTCTTGCCATTAATCGCGTTGAATTGGGGATGATGTCCTTTTCCCCATCATCAACGACAAGCAAGTGGATGTGATTGCAGGTTGCCATATAGTTCAAGATCGTCAAACCATATCGCTTCCTCGCTTTATACAACCACTGCAGCCACCGACGCCTATCCTTTGAAAATTTGGGGAGGAATTCCCGTTCATGGCAACGATGGGTGATATGCCAGATAAACCCCGGGATGTAATGCCGCTTTGCTCTTGCCATAAGCTTTGCCTTCTTGCCTCCTAAAAACTCATTATAGGCCCATTTTAACTGGCAGAAATAGCATAATTTTATGTCATATCAAATACCTGGCATGGCTCGACCCCATGACAGACCCATGACACACCTTCATTGAATCAAAAATCCAGCGGACTTCTGGCGTCCTTTATGGTGACGCTCTTTACGGTATGCGTGTAAATCATTGTGGTCCGGACATCGCTATGCCCCAGTAATTCCTGGATCGTCCGGATGTCATAGTTGTCCTGGAGCAGGTGGCTGGCAAAACTGTGACGAAAAGTATGGGCCGTTGCCCGCTTGGTTATTCTTGCCTTGCCCACCGCTTGTTTGATGGCGTGTTGCACATGGGTTTCGTGCAGATGATAGCGACGATATTCTCCTGCGTTGCTATCGAAGGTCAACTGCTTGGCCGGGAAAAACCATTGCCAGATAAACTCCCCGGCCGCATTTTTGTATTTTTGCTCCAGGGCATTTACCAGGAATACACCGGCATACCCGCGATGCAAGTCGTTCTGATGCAGCACTTTCAATGACCCAAAGGGATATAAGGTTTTCGTTTTGCTCGGACGACGCCTTCAACCTGGCCGAATTCCTTATGCAAAACGTGGCGGTAAAAGAATAACAGGGAATTGAACGCCTGGTTTTGCGTCGTTGCCGACACCCTTAGTCCAAATAATAACGAAGCCATTTCTTAAAGTGCCATAACAAAGATTCTGGAATGCTTTTGCTCCGTAAATGATCTTCAAACCTTGCCTGTAATGCCGAGGGGATAGTCTGCATGTGGGATCCTTCATTCGGGATAACATTAATAACGACATGATATGCGGAAAGATAAGAATAAAGGGTTGAAAAATACTTGTCAAGATATTATATAATATGTTCGATAGTTAATGGGTTTCCGGGGTTTTAAGAGACCGGGTATTCAATGAGAAAGGTGATCTCCTCATGGGCGCAGACTTTACAACCCAATGGATTGCGGCGCTGAGCGGTGCCCCGGAGGGGCATCCGTCTCATGTGCCTTGTTCTCCCCGCGGCGGAGCGGAGGGGTGGACAAGGCACACACCGCTCAGCGCCGCATTCCCCCCGGAGCGAAGCGGAGGGGGGGAATGCGGAGATATACAGAAACCATAGAATAACTTGATGGCCCGACGCTTCGCGTCGTGCCATTGGGCCGGATGAGCGGAGGGTTGATGGGCCGCGAAGCGCGGCCCATCAACCCGGATCGAACGGACGCAAATGCGCCGCTCATCCGGCCCATTCCCCCCTCACTTCGCTCGGGGGGAATGCGGAGTTGAGCAGGGTTCGAACTCCTTCCCCTCGTTCCGCTCGGGGAGAACAAGGAGTTCGAACAGATGCCCCTCCGGGGCACTGCTCAACTCCGCATTGGCTTTCTATGCAAGAATGTAAGATTTTTTGGGGAGAAAATCTAAAACATCTGATAACCTGATTATGAAAAAACGACTATACATTGAAACCACTGTGGTAAGTTATCTCACTGCCAAGCCGAGCCGCGACATCATGGTTGCTGGGCATCAAGAGGCCACGCGTGAGCTTTGGCCTAAGTTGCTTGCCAAATATGAAACCTACATTTCAGCACTCGTCTTTGTTGAAGAAGCCAGAAGAGGGGCTTCAGAGCAAGTCTAAATGAGGCTTGCGGCAATTGAGCCATTCCCTATGCTCGACATTGACGACGAGGCGCGAATGCTCGCCGAAAAGATTATCGCCAAAAAGGGAATACCTGCACAATATCCAGAAGACGCTCTTCATATTGCTGTGGCGGCAGTCAATGGTATCGAGGTTGTCATCACGTGGAATTTTGCTCACCTGAATAACCCCTTCACCCGAAGGATGGTGAGACAGATTGTCGAAAACGAGGGATATGCCTGCCCTGAAATTTGCTCGCCTGAAGAACTGTTGGAGGTTGAAAAATGAAGGACTTAATTGTTGAGGAAGTGCGCAAGAATCGAATGGTGCATACTCGAAAATTTCGTGGCGACCTCTCCGCGATTTGCGCCGACCTACGTTCCGTTCAGGTCGCTTCTGGACATAAAGTCATCCGTCTTCCTCCGAGAAAATTGAAGCCAACAAGTCGCTCCAGCGGACATGCTGACGCACGCCGCTGAGCTTCGGCGATGGCCCGACGCTTCGCGTCGTGCCATTGGGCCGGATGAGCGGAGGGTTGATGGTCCGCGAAGCGCGGCCCATCAACCCGGATCGAACGGACGCTAATGCGCCGCTCATCCGGCCCATTATGCACATAGTCAATTGGGGGTGCCATGAAAAGAGAGTATTACCTACATCATAGAAATAAATATCTTCCTGACAACTTAAGATATATTTTTGTATTAGAATCTCCGCCAGCTTCGGGGTTGTATTTTTATGACGAAAGTGGGAAGACATCTGAGCCACTTTTCGCAGAAATGATGAAACTGTTGGGTGTTACAGCAAAAAATAAAGAAGGAGGACTCAAATTATTTCAAAAGGCAGGGTATTTGCTTCTAGACGCAACATACCAGCCTGTTAATGAACTAAAAGGGAAGAAAAGAAATGATGTGATCCTACGCGATTTTAGCAATTTAGTAGAAGACCTTGAAAAAGCATGTGCAGGCAAACAAATACCGATTATATTGGTAAAATCAAATATATGCAGGATTCTGGAGCCACGATTGAAGCAACTAGGATTCACAGTTCAAAACAACGGCGTAGTAGTTTTTTTTCCCTCGACGGGTCAACAAAAACAGTTCCATGAAAAGCTTGGCAAATTTCATCAAGCTGTAAAAATCTATGCATAACCAAGCGCTTTCAGTCGGACGCAAAAAAAGAGCGCCCCGCTGAAGCGCAACGTTCCCCCCTCGCTCCGCTCGGGGGGAATGCGGAGTTGAGCCGTATCGAACTCCTTCCCCTCGCTCCGCTCGGGGGGAATGCGGAGTTGAGCCGTATCGAACTCCTTCCCCTCGCTCCGCTCGGGGAGAACAAGGAGTTCGAACAGATGCCCCTCCGGGGCACTGCTCAACTCCGCATTATGCCAGAAACGACGATATGAAAAAGATCAAAAAGAAAACCAAGAAGGCCAATCGAGCTGCGACCCCACCAACCCTCCCACCACTCACCTGGATGGACGATGAAGGGATGCACCTTCTCTCCTCAGGAACAGCGCCATCACCAGACCAATTGGAAGAAATGACGAAGAAATTCCAGGAGAGCATCAGGAAATCGCCCATGTGGGAAGAGATGGTGAGGACGTTCGGCAAGGAAAAAGCCGAGGAACTTCTGCTTCAGTGCCGAGCGAAGTTGAAGTAGCCACGAAAGAGAGCATGGCATAACAACCGCATGCACAACGGACCGGCTCCAGCTTCGCTTCCGCCGGCCGGTGATGCGGCACGTTATCATTAATAATTTCTTGACAAAATATGCATGAATCGTGCATATTGATACATATAAATTTCTCGGAGGCTAATATGAGGACGACCTTAAACATCGAAGACAACCTAATCAAGAAGGTTTCGAAGCTGACAGGTATCAAAGAAAAAACAACCCTTGTCAAGCTTGGGTTGGAGGCATTAATTGCAATGGAAAGCAGCAAGAGGCTTGCAAAACTGGGCGGAACGGAAAAGGAACTGAAAATGATACCGCGCCGGAGAATAGCAGAGAAATAAATTGGTTCTTGTTGATACCTCGGTATGGGTTTCTCACCTGCGTTACGGAAATGAAGAACTTCAGAAATTACTATATGACGGAGAAGTTGTATGCCACCCATTTATTGTTGGAGAGCTTGCCTGTGGGAATCTCAAGCATAGACATGAAATCCTTACCTATCTTCAATCCCTCCCAATGATGATTTTATCCGAAGATGAAGAAGTCTTAAAATTCATTAAGAATAATCAACTGATGGGAAAGGGGTTAGGCTATATAGATGTCCATCTGATTGCATCCGCTGTATTAACAAGTGTTCTCCTTTGGACCCTCGATAAAACCCTGAATAAGTTTACTGAGAAAATTAGTATAAATTATTGATGGGAAAGGATTCAGATAACCTGTCACTCCAGCGGATGGCTTACAGCCACCGCTGATTTTTGCGATGGCCCGACGCTTCGCGTCGTGCCATTGGGCCGGATTAGCGGAGGGTTGATGGTCCGCGAAGCGCGGCCCATCAACCCGGATCGAACGGACGCGAATGCGCCGCTCATCCGGCCCATTCCCCCCGAGCGAAGCGAGGGGGGAATGCGGAGTTGAGCAGGGTTCGAACTCCTTCCCCTCGCTCCGCTCGGGGAGAACAAGGAGTTCGAACAGATGCCCCTCCGGGGCACTGCTCAACTCCGCATTAGACCTTCAAAAAGGAATACTCATGAAACGAACACACTTTGACAAGTACTTGGCGGAAGATTATGAGCTGAAAGCTACAGAAATTAATAATGATACCATAATTAGTGGTCAATTGCTTTCTAAAAGAGTCAAGCACAAGACCGTTGATATTGTTGGGGGCATTCCTCGATTTATTTCCACCGAAAACTATGCTGATAATTTTGGTTTGCAGTGGAACAAGTTCAAATCCACACAACTTGATAGTGCGTCAGGTATTCCTCTTACAGCCCAACGGTTTTGGTCTAACACAAAATGGAAGGCAGAAGAACTTTCTGGGAAAACTGTTTTGGAGGTTGGGTCAGGCGCAGGAAGGTTTACTGAAATCCTATTACAGGCCGGAGCAATAGTTGTCAGTTTTGATTATAGCAATGCTGTGACTGCTAACTATGATAACAATAAAAATAAAGGTGATCTTTTCATTTTTCAGGGCGATCTTTATGATATTCCATTTCCAGATGGCGTTTTTGATTACGTATTTTGCTACGGGGTTTTACAACATACGCCCGTTCCAACAGAAGCATATAGAGCTATTTTTTCAAAGCTTAGGTCTGGGGGGAAGATTTCCATTGACTACTATAGGAAGATGAGAATTCCTACGCCTTGGTCGACTCCAAAGTATATTTGGCGTCCAATTACATCTCGAATGAATCCTGATACACTACTGAAAATCATAGAGGCGTATATTCCGCTTTATTTACCAATAGATACAGCCATTCGGAGAATTCCCAAGCTTGGCTCCAGAATAGTCGCGTTAATCCCAATTCCGTGTTGGAATTACATTGGCATTGGTCTTAATAAAAAGCAGCGTTTAGAATGGGCAATTATGGACACTTTTGATGCTTTAGGTGCGACTTATGATACTCCAAAAACTTTGGAAGAAGTAAAGGAAATGGTTGATTCACCTGAGAACAAAGAAGTGGATGTTTTCTATGGAAGCAATGGTGTGGTAGTAAATGTGCTTAAAAAGTAGACGCATAAAGAATGGTCTAACAAGGCGCTGTACCGGACGGCAATTCCGCTGCGCTCCATTGCCGCCGGTGAGCTGTTCGGGAAAAAGGGGACGTTGTTCATTTCATTCAATTATTATCTTGTCGTTGCTTCTTTAACAGCCATAGCCACCCCTGTTGTCCCTACCCCAACTTGACGAGCAATTTCAGCCATCGGCATACCCAGCTCTCGATATAAATAAAAACAAAGCCTCCTCCGCAGCTCCGACACGGCCATTCGCCTGCTCCCTGATCTTAGCTCAACTTCATTGACTCCAGCTTCCCGACACCTTTCTTTAATAATTATCGATAACGACCCGGTTTTCTTTCGGGCTCGAATTTGTCGAGCTAACTTTTGATCCGCTTCCGCCAAAATAGCTTGAACAAAATCCCCATCCCCTAAAATCCGCTCATCATAAGCTTCCTTCTCACCTCTATTCCGAAGAGACAAAACTTGGGACCAACCCCCCATACTCCGAATCAATCCACCACCCACCAACTCCAACCTCTGTCCCAAACATTTCCCGGCCTCCATGAATCCCCGATAAGCACGAACTGCTTTTTTTCCTCTAGACCCCAAAAAACCAAGCACAAAATCCTTTTCCTGCCAATCATTCCTCTGCCTGCCTGTCAAGACTCCATGACCACACCAAGGATAATTCTCCAATTCTTCAAAGCTCTTCACCACCCCAGCCCGGAACGGATTAAGATGAATGTAACGGACTAACTCCAGTAAGTACGGTTCCAACTCACAGATGATGGATTTATAACGGTTTTGGAATAGGTGCTGATCAGCGACAATTAGAATTCCCGTCTGACGACAATTAAAATTCCCGGTTCGCATAGGCTAAATGTTAGGCTATCCAAGCTCTTGGACAAGGAGGTTTGGATGGTCACTGACAGAGGAGTGAGG